>Ga0208465_1000446_pt1 | contig 11546 bp, 16 predicted proteins | sample LakMenEpi31Aug10_FD_150749 | JGI IMG/M metagenome (GOLD analysis project Ga0208465, IMG submission 150749) | Freshwater microbial communities from Lake Mendota, WI - 31AUG2010 deep hole epilimnion (SPAdes) | ecosystem: Environmental > Aquatic > Freshwater > Lake > Epilimnion/Euphotic zone ...
TGCCAGGCAAGACTAACTCTTCTTGATCTGAGCGTTCATCAAAACCCCATAGATCCGGTTGACTATCTTCTTCCATAACAGAAGGAGTTAATACAGGTTGGGAATGGGTTAAGGGTTGAGGTCTAGACGGTATATCAACAGTAACCGTATCAGTCAATAGCGGTTGCTGTTCAACCTGGCCTAGCTCTCGCATCTCTTCAGGAGAAGCAAGAACAAATTGCCTAAGTTGATGACGATCTGCCTTCATCGCCAGTACGTCAGGATTTACCCCAATGTACTGATGATAGGTCTGATGAAATCGGCGTGATATCCGATTCCACTCAACTCGCTGTGTTACCTCATCAGACAGCGATTCCAGATGAAAGGCAATGTCATCCAACAAAACAGACAACAAAGCATAGTCTGATTTTTCCTTCGGATCCAAGTAGTGATAAGGAATCAATTCTTCTTGAATTCCATCACCTTGGATTGACGCCAATCCTTTGATAATCGAATCAAGACCAATCGAAAGGAATGGTAAGGGCAATATGCGAGAGGTTAGCTTTCCTTCTTTAGACAAGGTGCCTAAATATCCAGATCCCGAAATGGCCAGAATGGCTAGCCCCCATCCTGGCAAAGTGACCGATGTAATAGCACCGGCTACTAAGCCAGCGAGGCCGGTCATCTTGTAAAGATGGCCAAAGTTTTGAGCCTGAGATCCTTCGGCCTCAAGCCAGTCTAAATATGAAATCAATTCATCTCTTACAGTGCCCATACCATTACTCCCTACTCATCATCTACTGCTTGTGTCATTGACCAGCAAAGCTCAAAACCAAATATATTGATCAGGGCGTAGATGAACGTAGTAAAACCACCTACATTCAATCCGCTGACCGACCGGAAGAAGCAATAAAATTCAATGGCATAAACCCCAGCCGTTACCATGGCGACGCCTACATACTCACCTAGCCCTTCAGTAACTAAAGACGCTTGAGCTGCCCTAGCGGCCACAATCGCATTAGGATTCAGACTTGGAACCTCTTTAGAATTAAGGTCGTCAAATCTTCGCTTCTTTTTATTCCAGGAATTTTTAATCCTTCGCATTGACCGAGCTTCTATGCCCTGCACTAGCAAAGAGATTCCCATGGCGATATACCAATGTGGATCCGCCCAAACTGTCCATTGCCTTGAAACAGTAAAAGGACGATAAAAGGGAAGAACTTGTCCTACCCAATTAATGGATCCAATCGCTACGGAGCCAATAGCAGGAATGGGGTTAAGCCGCCCCAGGGATGCATTGTCAGGGATGCCGGGTTTTGGTAGAAACCTAACATTTTCTACGCCTGCCTGAATCGTGGTAGCTGACTTAGGCATGGCTACATAAATCGTCTCACTACTGAGAGCGAAACAATAACCCACCATGCCATACAGGACGAATTTACTTCCACCCTTAGCAGAGGCATTGGTTAACCATGCCAGCGATTCAGCTACCCAGCCAATGGGCTTAAGTAGCTTAAATCCGATAGGTTGTGGTGCTGCTGACTTCATATCTGTCGTCCTCCTTAAGGAACAAGTTGATTCTGATTACAGATTGCCCCCTGATCAAGCTTTGGTGCTTCTGCCAAAGTTACTAATCGTTGCTGGCCGTTTTCAACCCGTATAGCACCGAATAATTGGCTAGTGCCATCAAACAATGGATACCATCGTTCGGTATTGAATTCTGGTGTATTCCAATCAAAACCCCAATCATTTAATTGTTGATAGGGATCTTTGCTGGCATCAAAAACAAATCTTGCTAGTGTCGTGCCACAAGTAGCTTGCTTATACCCATGCTCAGCATAGGTGTCAGCAATAATTCCTTTCTGCTTGATGTCATCTATTTGTTGTTCTAGATTTCTGTCTCTCTCTGCCCTTAAGGATGAGCCACTATCCCATGACTGCATCGTATTTCGAGCACCAAAACCTCCAACAATAGCCGTCAGGGTCAATAATCCTAACAAACTAATGCGAGCGGGAAAATGATTTTTACGATGGATGACACTCATGGTTTTGACGATTTTGACAGAATCTCTAAAAAACACTCACTCCCCCCGTTTGACGCCTGTTTGACGATTTTGACACATACTTTTTTGGGGACCGTCAAAGCGTCAAACGCTTTTGATATAAGGGTTTGACGCTTTGACGCGATTTTGACGTTTTGACAGATTTTGACACTCGTTTGACAAGTTTTGACAAAATTTTGACGATGTTTGACAGAATTTTGACAAGCTTTTTCAAAAGTTTGTCAAACCTTTGACGCTTTACTTTTATTGTGGGATTTGTCCGGTATGCCCTTGGGACTCCCCCAACTTTTGCAAAGCAGCATTAGCTGCCATCGCCTGGATTGCTTTTACTGCTGTTGCTTGCTGGGCAAGGGCTAAATTCACTTGACTTGTTAGAGCATTAGCGAACACTTTACCTAGGCCAGCAAATGAATCTTCTGTCACTTGTTCATAACGATCACCTGCCATTTCTAATGGCATTAAATCGATATTTTGAGCAGCCAAAGTGACTGGTTGAATGTCAACAGCAATTATTTCCGAACTGGCTGAAGGTGGCCCAGAAACAATAGAAACCGATTCAGGCTCAATCAATTCGGAATCAATAACTCCTACTTCTGACTTAGTACCATTGCGGCCAAAACTTGTAACAGTCTTTACCTCATCCTCGGTAAACACCCATTGGCCACCTTCAAAGGTGCCAATTTCAGGATGAACTTTCCTGGATGCTTTTAACCAGCTCCGTACAGTCCGTTCTGTTTTACTGGTTTGTGTGGCGATGTCTTTAATCGTATACATGGTCAATACTCCTTCTTACGTATGAAGCCGGAAAAGTGTACTAGGAAGTTACTAGGAAATTAGGTATGAAGTTTCTAGGAAATTTCATATGAAATTTCATACCTGAATTTCATGGATATGAAATTCAAACTTCCTAACTAGGAAATTAGCACACATCTCTACCAAAGTGCAACACTATGGCAACACTTTGGTAATCGCTGGATAATATATCGGCTAAGATTGCGGAAGATGACAGGTTGAAGGAAGATTATGGTAGTAGCGACTGAGTGTTCTATGGCGACAAGAAACCCCAGGGTGATGATCACTCTGGGTATAAAGACTTATGAAGAAACGGCAATGGTAGCCGCTGCTAATGGGGTTACTCACTCCAGCCATCTGTCGGATTTGATTGTCGCTGCGTGGGCTAGTCCGGCCTATGGAAACCTGGTCAAAAGAGCCAAAGAGTGGGCTCTAGATAATCCGGTCCCCGAAGACGATGTAATGGCGTTCGTTAAAAGCCTTTCTCCCCAGCAACGAGAGACTATCGTTAAGGTGCTCTCTGAAATTGGGGAAGAAATGGGGAATGCCGAAGAATCTGAAACCGAAAACCCTAGCCAACCCTACGATTCAAGCTTATAGACCCCTCGCTTAGGAGGCGGTTGCTCTATCCACTGAGCCACAACCCCATATAAAACACTTTACCGCAAAGTACCGCAAATCAAGAATTCTAGAAACTGTAGACTATCGATTGACAAGTTGATAGACTTAGTTTTTAGATACTTTGCGCTATTTTGTTATAAAAAAACGGGGAAATTTTGGGGAAGAGTGCTTTAGACAGAATTGAGAGTATCAATGCTCGTTTGAAAGCGGCCCGTGTGCCGATCCGGGTTAGGGTGCATGGTGGATCTTTGTATTTGAGATCTAGTCGATTGCCGCCAAAGCCAGGTGATGCTGCGGGAAAGCGGTATGAGATACCCATGGGACCAGCCAGTGATTCAGACATTGCCTTAATCGAGCTAAAAGCCCATCAACTTTGGCAATTAGTAGTTCAAGACAGATTCGACTGGACTCAATTTTCTAAAGCAAAGAATGCTGAAACTGTAGGAGAGTGGGTCGATAAATTAGAAAGCCATCGCCTATCGACTGGGAAATGCTCTCAGGACACTTTTAGTAAATTCTGGAGAAAGGCAGTATTTGACCGGATGGATCCGAGTAAGCCTTTAACCCAATCAATTGTATTGGCGACTGTCCTGGAAACCAAAGAGAATACATGGTCCCGTCGTCGAGCATGTCAAGCCTTGGCAGTGCTTGCAAAATTTGCAGGGATAGAAATTGACCTTAGTCCTTATTCTGGTGGCTATGGCATCAATTCAGTAGTCAGACGAGAATTACCAACTGACGATGAAATTATTAGTTGGTACGAAAATGTTACTAACCCACCATGGCAAAGAATTTTCGCAAGAATTGCAGTTTTTGGCCTTAGACCCTCAGAGTCATTTCATTTTGAAATGATAGACGATCATACCGCCAGGGTTATTGATGCCAAAACGAAACGCCCTAGAGAGACTAAGGCGTTTCATCCCAGTTGGGGGGAATCATGGAATTTGAAAGGAGATGAACCTAATGTAACATGGCGAAATGCCAGCGAATTGTCGAACAGGATTCGAGTTCAGTTAAAACGCCATGGCGTTACCTGTGAACGATACGACTTGAGACATGCTTGGTGTGTACGAAGTTCTGTTTATCCGTACAGGATACCTGTCTCAGTAGCCGCTAGATGGGCTGGCCATAGTCCAGATGTTCACCAAAATATCTATAACCGCTGGATCAGATCTGACCAGGAAAAAGATATTTACGAAACATTAGCTCTGGGCAATTGATAATAAAGGTTTAAGGCATCCAATACAGCTTGCGGGTTGTACATATAGATAGGGCGTCTACCTTTGCCCCGATTCACCCAATGCACTTGAGGCTGCAAAACACCCTGATCACGGAGCCCTCGAAGGAAATTGATCCTTGACGCCTCAGACTGATTCTCAAGCTGAGGTATGTATTTGGCTAGTTGCTTTGAACTAACCCAAGATGCTTGAGTCTTGAGAAGCAAAGACACCTGCCGCTCAAGCGTAGCTACTCTTTGTTCTAACAATGCTTGCTTGTCCATAATCAAAAAACGTATTTTGTTATATAGTATCGCATTTTAAGATGATATGCTAATTTTATGGTTCTTTGATAGAATAAAAGAGCCCTTGATGGGATGCCAGGCCGGAAGAATGGCACATTGAACAATAGGAGTTTTTTCCGGTGGCAGATCCAATTCTTTCATTTAGAACCGTAACTGAAATGTTTTTGGTTCGGTATAGTTTGGTTGCAGGGGTATTAACCCCTAGTCCAATCGCTATTCCCATGAACCCTGCTAACGTGGTGTTAGCTCACGGGATGAGCAACCAAGATTTAAGGCAAACCAGCTTCAAGGGTACGGATGAAGTGGTTTATACCTACCTCCAAGAATCGATTCCTGAATTGTCGATTGAATTTGGAGCGGCATCACCTGACATTGAAGCCACTCTAGTAAATCGGATTGCGGCAACTGAAACTAATGCAGTTGGTTGGGTCTACTTTGAAGCAACCGCCAACGCAACCAGCGTTACAGCAAGAACATCAACTGAGTTTGGATTTGAAGTAGCTGCTCAGACTGTTAATTCTAAAGCATTGGTCTACTATATTGACCCGCTTACCAAATTACCTAAACCGTTAACGGTAGTTGCCGCTGATCCAACGGGTGATCAAATCATGATTGGGGCCAGCCTAGCATTGACCTTATCATCTGCCCTTGCTGCTACTGGCGCTAATATTTACGGTTATGTGCCAGCGGTAACATTTCCCAATGCAACACGAATCGGTTCGACCAGCCCCTTGTTGTATGGAGCGTACATCATGGGGATATGTTTCGATGAAACGGTTCGGCAACTGACCTGCAATCGACTGTCTTGGATGCCAGGGGGTAACTTTGAAAAGGCTCCTACACGGTCTATCACGTTCCGGGTATTGCCGGATAACACTGATACGACCGGGCTAGGCTATAGCATCCGGTATCTACGTGGCACTGTACCCGCCAAGAAGTAAGGATCTATCATGGAACAAATCATTCGCCGTCCAGTGCCAATCCGAACGGTTGACGCATCAATTTCACAGCAATTGACAGTAACAGAGTCCGATGGTTGTTGGTATGTAGACCTAACTGCAAAAGTTGGGGATACAATGCGGCTGATAGGGCGATTTAAATTCACTCCTGAATTAGCTGATACCAATCAACGGGTCAAGGTAGAGTACCTTGACTTTGCCTCTGAAGCGGATCAACCGTTTAAGCCAGGTCAAGTAGGCAGCCCCTTTACCGACCAGGAGTGTAGTGCTATTCAGCCTGTTGGCCATAGTCCGTTTGTCAATTTAGACCGATTCATGACGGATGCTGGAGAAGTCTTGGCATGAAATATAAGAATATTTCCTCTGATGCTGTCCAGGTTTTAATGCCTACAGGCACACCGATCTTAGTTCAGCCTGGTCATGAAGTTTTAGCTAATCGATGGTTAGTTAAAGATTTAGTTGACCAAGGAATCTTGCAATTAATATTGCCAATCAAAAATAAAAAAGATTAGAATTGGCAAAGTCTTTGTATAAAAAATAACAGCAGTGAACGACATAGAAAAATTGGGATCAGCATTAGGCTGGGCCTCTCATATTACTAAGCATATTCAATCTATAACCGTCTATTTTCAAGACGGCAAGCTTGTCATACAGGCTAAAACGTTATCAGACTGCAACAATATATCCAAGAAAATCCACACCGACCCATCCTACAAAAGTAGTAGTTTTATCGACCTACCTATCGTCATAAAGACGGACAATAAAGTTTGGGATGAGTTTAACCTTGCAGAAATTCAATCTGTCCTCGCATTTCGCGGGGAGAGATGTCAATCCCAACTTCCTCCAAGCAAGAGGATAGCAAGGGCAGCAAGGAAATAATTCCAGATGATGAGCTACCTTGCAACCAGTCTTTGACGGCGATAGCGTCACCGTAATTGATATTTTGAATACATCTAACAATATCGCTGGGTTCTATGTCTTTTTTAAGGCACTCGGCTAATAACCAGCGTCTTAGATGCTCCTCTCCGGCATCTAACATAATGGAATCCCTGTCAATCGACCAATATCCTGCAATAAACCAAACTTTGGGTAGAAATTGATCCCATCGACAAACTCCTTTTTTATAACCACCATAGAAACATCTGTATAAATTATCCTTGTTTAATCCTGCCATGTAATTAAACTTAGAGTTTATACGGTCAGCCAATTCAGGCAAGGCTACACCGCCAGATGTCCATCGTTGCCTGAGCTGGTCCGAAATCCTGGCCATCTCTGGATTGATTAAGTCTTTTGAGTCAGAGATAATTTTCAATTCGAGAATCGAATTATTTACCATGATTCGTTAATTAGGAAACACTAAATCCAGAGTAACATCTCTGAATTGCCATTTATCGTAAAATGCGATAATATAGAATATGATTTTTGCGGTATCCGTCATGATTCCTGATTTTGACAAAACCAAGGAGCAGGATCAGGTGGTCCTTTGGGCTAAGAGATTAGCCTACGAGGGATTTGTGGTGGTAGATACGGAAACCATTGGATTCATCCCTCCTGACATTTGCCAGATCGGGATTGTATATGTCAGGCAAGGGATTGAAACCATAGATATTTTGATGGATCAATTAATTAAACCATCCTCCCAGGAATGGGAACAGAAAGCTATTGAAATTCATGAAATAACACCTGATAAGGTGAAGGATGCACCAACACTTCTAGAGGCATGGATAGATGTACTAAAATGTACATCTTTGTCTGAAAACTTGATTTGCTACAATCGCCAATTTGACGGCCAGGCCATTAGGTACTCTCTAGGCCAACACGGCATCAAGGCGGATTGCATCGCTAACAATGTATGGCCAACTGGAGCATCGATGAAATGTGCGATGCTGGCCTATAGCCAGTATGTAGGTGAGAAGCGCAAACCTACAGACAAAAATTGTAAGTGGCAGAAATTACCAGACTACGGCTATGGAGCCCATACGGCTGTGGGTGATGCCCAGTCAACCGCTCGATTAATTCTTGAATTGGCCAAAAAGTAAAACCCCCGACAGGGGGCAACAAAATACGATTTCTAGGGAAAGTGAATCCCTATCAGAACTATAGCATAGAAGGAAAGATGATCAATCACGATTTAACCCCGGCTGAAACCAGGGCAGTCTATGAATTAGCGTATGGTAGTGGTTCGACCAATAAAGACATAGCAAAGGTCATGAAAGTCAGCCATAGGACCGTCGAGGCGCATTTGGGGATTGCCATGCAAAAATTAAATGTAAAGAATAGAATCCAGCTAGTAGTCTGGGCAAAGAGAAATCTACAAAAAGTCTGACACCGATTCGCATAATGCTACAGATGACTATGCTATAGTAAAGCATAGTCATTCTAAGGCGACTTATGAGTAGGTACAAAGACCCAGAAACACGCGAATACTTACCGGCTGACCAGGATTTTAGTACGGTCAGGATCGGTGTCAACCATAAGAAGGTTCTGAAGCATATAGCCAGGAATCACGGGAACACGACCCTATGCACAGCACTCAATAGAATCATTGAGGAAAAAGCTGGTGAATTAGGGTTGGGGATTGAATTGAATGAAGATTCACCATCCAAGAAGAGTGCCTAATTAGGTGCTCTTTTTGGTATGAAATGCCAACAAAAAATCCCGCTTTTGGCGAGATTTTGGCGTGGAGTAGGGAGTTAAACTTTTGGTTTTATCGGATTCTGTTGGATTCTATTCTATTGGATGGTAGCACAATGACAATGATATTGACATACACCGAACGGAAAAGTGTGATCTGGGCAAGTTCGCTAAGTTCAGATCAAAAGATGTTGTTATTTGCATTAAATGAATTCATTGGTGGCAATGGGATTGTTGATGATGGGGCCGGGTATAGCTGCTATCCATCCAATGCAAAAATCATGGCCATGACCTCTCTCAGTAGGTCAAGTCTGAAGAGAACTTACAAGGAATTACATCAGGCTAGCATCATCATCTCTCATCAACGGGTAAGGGATAACGGATCTGAAACGTCTCGTGTACGAGAGGTCAACTTTAATGCAATCCCGACAACACCCAATCCTCCTTCAGGTAAATCTAAACGCCCGGTCCAGACTGAACCTAGGGGGGTCCAATATGAGCCGGGGGGGGTCCAAGTTGGACCTAGGGGGGGTCCAGATTGGACCGGGGGGGGGTCCAAGTTGGACCGGGGGGGGGTCCAGTCTGGACCCCCTATGAACTCTATATATGAACTAGATCAGTTTAAATCTGAAAGAGAAAAGAAAGAAGATGAAGAAAAATGCTCAACCGCATTTTTCTCACCCTCGCTAACCCATGTGGCAAGTAAACCGGAATCGGATGCTAGACAGGGGTATGTAGAAGTACCAGATCCATGGATGGATCCTCAACCCACAGAGACCTACGGAATTCCTTTCCTGTTAAAAGATCACCAACCATCTCTCAACGAAAGGAATGTTTTGATCACTTCCGCCGCCGCGCCGCCGAAAAAAGCCAGAAAATCGCCTAAAACCTCGTCAATTGACGCTGATTTGTGGATTGCAGCCCATAACGACTACCGCCCTGCTAACTGGCCAGCCATAGAATCGGTAAAATCGCCATCACGGCTATCAGGCATACGTGCCCTGATTGGCCACTACGGTAGCCAGGAAGCCGCATTAGAGGCTTACAAGGTATCACTAACCCATATTCGGATTTCAAGGGATTCTAATGGCAAGCCTCAATGGTGGGCACAACGACCGATGACCATGGATAACTTGTTAAGGACTACCAAGGGTCATGTGATTGGTCTGCATGAACAAGCCAGGGCGGCTAATGTTACAGCCATACCGAGGGAACTATCCCCTGCCCAGCAAGCTGATAAGGACGAGCAGAGAAGGAAGGATGAAGAAGAACGGCGTCAGCGGATGCAAGCCAATATCCAAAGGGAACGGGAGGAATTACAAGCTTTGCTGAAAAGCCGTGCTAATTCATCGCAATCCGCGACAGCGTAATATGCTATACTATAGGAGCGATTTCTAGATGGATAGTCAGGCGAAGATGTTTGATGATAGGTTACCTCCTTCGGATGAGGAAGCTGAAGAGCTGTTATTGGCGGCTCTATTCAATACACCGTCCTTATTTGACGAGATTGATCAATCCTCATTGGTGAATGATTTCTCTACAACGGCCAATAGTGTTTTGTTCAGCACTATGGCTGAGATGTGGGGTAACGGTATTAAGCCCGATATGGGCTCACTGTTGTCAACCTTAAGATCGACAAACAAGGTCGATGTAATTGGTGGCCCTGGCCGTATTGTTTTGCTGATGGAATCGGCCATCCTTGCCTATGACTGGCAATTCTCTTTGAATATTGTCAAAGAGAAAGCACTAGCTAGGCGAATAATTAAAGCTGGTACTGAGATTAGCAAGTTGGGTTTTGACCAATCGGTTAAGGCTCAGGAACGGCTAGATAAAGCGCAGCAGATTGTTTATGACTTGAATGAATCCGATGAAGGCGTTAACCATGCCATTCCATCGGTAGATGCCTGCGATATTGTCATCGAACGGCTGTATTCAGGCAAGCAAGGAAATATTATTGGCCATGGATTTGGTCAACTGTATGCCGTCACTGGTGGCATACGGCCAGGTCATTTACATGTCGCTATCGGTGAAACGTCGATGGGTAAGAGCCATTTCGGAGTAGCTATGGCCGTCTCCTATGCCCCAATCGTGCCAGTGATGGTAGTAACCGTCGAGATGGACGTTGATGAATATATGAGCCGTATTCTGGCCCGTTACAGTGGGGTCGATAGCCGGAAAATATCGACCAATGAATTGAATGATGATGAATTGGCTAAGGTGGTAGAGTCTACCAATATGGTCAGCCAGCTAAAGATGCATATCTTTGCAGCCGGTAATCCTAGTGCCACTCACATTAAGAGTGAGATTAGGCGCATGACTCGTTACTGGAAAGAGCCACCCAAACTATTGATTATCGATTACTTGCAATATATGAATCTACCCGGTTCTAAATCCATGAACCGTGTTCAGGAATTGGATTCTATTACCAAAGAATTCAAAGCCATATCAACCGAATTTAATCTATGTACCCTACTGCTATCCCAGGCCAGGCGGGAAGTGATGGACCGTCATGATAGACGGCCCAAGAAAAATGATAGCCGTGAATGCGGGGCAATCGAAAACCACGCCAATCTGATAATAGGTCTTTATCGTGATGAAGTCGCTAGACCTGACGCTGATGATGTGGAACTAGGAAATATTGAAATTCTTGTACTGAAAAATAGGGGAGGTAATGTAAACCGGACCATTAAGATGGATTTTGACCCCACTACTTCCTACTTTTCATGAATCTAATAATTTTCATCTGTCCTATAGCTGGATTTGCTGTTGGAGTCTGGATAGGATTTCTTGCTGGAAAAGTCCGATACTGGAAGTATAAATACTTATACCTCCACGCTAAATACCAACAACTTAAGGATAAAAAAGGAGAATAATATGTCAAATCTGGCTCATCAATTAGCCGCTTACTGTACAGCTAATCCGAACGAAACTAGCCTCGTTGTAACGGTCGCTATCCGTCATCTGATAGCAGAAGCT
>Ga0208465_1000447_pt1 | contig 11544 bp, 12 predicted proteins | sample LakMenEpi31Aug10_FD_150749 | JGI IMG/M metagenome (GOLD analysis project Ga0208465, IMG submission 150749) | Freshwater microbial communities from Lake Mendota, WI - 31AUG2010 deep hole epilimnion (SPAdes) | ecosystem: Environmental > Aquatic > Freshwater > Lake > Epilimnion/Euphotic zone ...
CAAGTCGATTTCATCCAGGAGGAGGATTGCTCCTCGCTCAAGTGCTTCGATGACGGGACCGTTATGCCATGCAGTGTTCCCATCAACAAGCCTAAAACCACCGATAAGGTCATCTTCATCAGTTTCAATCGTAATATTTACACGGATCAGTTCACGCTTAAGTTGAGCACACGCTTGCTCCACACTGAACGTTTTACCATTACCCGAAAGACCCGTAATGAACGTAGGATAAAAGAGACGGGACTGAATAATCTTTTTAACATCAGCAAAGTTACCAAACTTGACGAAGGTATCATCTTTTTCAGGAATGAGATTTTGCTCTACTGGAGGAACCACTGCGGGTGCTTGGAAAGTACGTTCGATTTCTTCTACCTTTTGTTGTGTTACTTCAAGGTTCCACTTACCACGACCAACCTTGAACTGTTCGATTTTTTTAGTGACGGTTTGATAGTTGGAATCATTCAGAGCACACCACGCACGAACGTCAGCACCAGTCACGCTGTTGCCGTAGAGTGCTTGGAGTGAAGTGCGGATGTAGTCGGAAGAGAGTGCCATGTGTGTTTCGTTTCAACCTAGTCATTATAAACGAAAAAGGGGGTCGCAAGGACCTCCAGTGGTCAGTTCGCCAACTGGTTCTTGAGTTCCTCAAGGTAGTCAGCACTAGCAATATGTCCCGTATATCCAGGATAATATTTTTTCACAAGTGCTGGAATGCCCATAGCAGTTGTGCTGCTATTACACTTAATCCATACTTCTTTGGTGTCGTACTTAACGACATGTTCAAGTGGAAATTTAGTTTTCATATTCCTCATAAGTAAATGTTTTGTTCTTCACTTTAGTATCAAACTCTCCAGTTTTGCCTGGGTTCATTTTACCAACTTTAACACGCTTACCTTCACCTGGCCAAGACTTGTTAGTTCCAACCAGTTGAGCGCCACCTTTTGGTTTCTTTTGAATCAGAACAGAATCCTGATTATACTTCTTACCAAGTTTAGTGATTGCTTTCTTAAACTTTTTCTTACCCATCTTACCAGAAGAAACTACGTGCGATTTCTCACCAACTTTTTTCTCCTGAGCAGTTCCTGGGTTTTCAGTGTATCTACCAGACACTTTAGTAGGTCCTGGAAGACCAGCACCTCTAATATCCTTTTCTAATTGTCTTGAACGTGCTTTATTTTCTTTCTTTGATTTATCACCTCTTTGGGCAGACATGATTGCCATGCCACCCTTCTCTGATTTTGAGCGAACTCTATTCAAAGATGTTTCCTGAATAGAGGAACACTCTGCGATAAATTCCTGGAATGTCTTCATGCTACCAAAGAGATAAATTCTCCTAATACCTTTTTATTTAGTTTTTTGGTCTTCAGAGATTTGACAAAAGCAGATTTGATTTGCGATTTTGTGGCATCTTCAGCAACTTCAAACTCTGTATCTTGAGAAAGTGCTGTAGCAGAAAGACCAAAATAAGCATCATATCCAGAGTTGGTGATAGTAAAACTCTTCAGTTTCTTCCAGTCATTCTGGATTTTTTCATACTGTTTATCAAGTTGAGAATGATAAAGTTGAATGAAACGATGAGCATTACGACTTTCAATAACACGAATGCCTATAAAGTTCATTGAAGAAAACTTGTCCTTCAGGTTCTTAAGAAGAGTATCAGTGAAAGTGTGATATCCGTATCCAACATTATAAGTTGTTCCCAGTTTACGGTCACGAAGGAAAGTATTTTCTGGATGAATGTATCCAGTTCCAAGAACAGGTTCTTTTGAATAAGAACGCTGAACTTCTTTATGATAAACGAGTTGGTTTGCTTCACCATCAGTCAGAACAATACACTGAACCTTCTGGAGTTTGTTTTCTTTCTGAAACTTTGGAAGAATTTGGTGAAGGGAAATCAATGCTTCATTCAGAGGAGTTCCAGAAAGAGCCATCCGATTGGAGTAAGTATAAGGAGAACTGTAAGTCCTAGAAAAACAGTAAGCAAGACGCCAAATGTTGAGAAGTTGATGCTCAAGTTCTTTACCATTCACTTTGCTTGTAAGAATGTTCATCATAGAGAAAGTTTCATCTACAAGCAACAAACCCTCCTTTTTCTGATAGTGAGGAGTGCGATCAGCAGCAAGATACTTATCATTCTCATAATCGTACTCTCCACGACGCCATTCATTTGTGAAAGCATATACCTCAAAAGGAATAGAGACCTTCTTACAGAACCACACCAGATTGAAGAGTTGCTTACAAGTATCAATCATCACATCGGACATAGAACCGCTCCAGTCCAACACAAACACCAGACCATGATTCTTGCCATCAGGAATCACTGAAACTTTCTTAAACAGATCTTCATTGTATTTGTAGGTATGAAGACGAGAAGTATCAAGAACACCAGTGCGAGCAGTTGAAGCACGAGCATATTGGTCTGCTGCTTTGCGACATTCAAACTCCTTGACCAGGTAGTTCACTTCCTTTTGAGCAGAAGTCTTAAACTTCCGAAACTCGATATCAGATTCTTTGTAAAGATTTGCTGGAGTATATCCCTTATCTTTTGCGTGTTCGTTATGAAGTTTCTGTTGATGAGCAAAGGAGTTATTGATATCCTTATGAATCTCAGAGTTTCTGCCAATAACCGTGTCCAGATTCAGTTGAGGAACTTCAACGTAGTTGTTCTCATAAGCATCACTACCAACAAGGTCACGAAGTTTTTCTTCCAAAGAGTCGGCAGTGCGAACTTCAGGTTCACTTTCTTCACCAGAAGAATTCACTGGAGTTTGGTCCCCCTGAGCGGTTCCACCATAGGACCCATCATTCTCTTGAGGTTGGGAGTTATCACTATCCCCTTCTTGCTCTGAAGAGGAGTCATTTGTCTCCACAATCTCATTGGCAGGAGACTGAGAATCTCCTTTCATTTCATGAGAATCAAAGTCAGCAACTTTTTGTTGTTGCTCCTTTTCTTTCTTACAATATTTGTAAAGTTCCTCAGCAGCAATCAGGGCATCAGCAAAAGTTTCTGATACAGAAATCAGATTGATGATTTCTTGCTCCTCTTGATTAAAATCCAGAGTTACAAAGTTTCCAATCTTGAAGTGAAGATTAGCGCGGTCAGCAAGATTGAAAGTAGAAATATCTTCTTCTTTAATCTGAAAGAAATCATCTCCATTCAACTCTTTATAACCATTATAGAAAGTCTTCGCAAGTCCAGCATACTTACGTTTCATCAGTTTCTCAATGCGAGCATCCTCAACAATGTTCACAAACTGCTGCGGAACTTTTACTTTATCAGACCAGTCCTCATCGGGCGTAAAGAGTGCGTGACCAACCTCATGACCCACCAGAAGGTCATAGACGGTCCCACTTGCCCTCTCCCACAGAGGAAGCGTCAGAACGCGAGTATGGACATTGAAGCAGGCAGTAGAGACCTTCTTATGCTCCACCACGAGATCCTCAGTGGCAAGCAGTTTGGCAAGTTGAGATTTGATTTCGTGAGAGACGGGCATCTGATTTGTTTCGTATGAAACCATTATACAAAAAAAGAGGGTGGTAAAACCCTCTTTTGTGCCAGTTTGGAAAGTGGTTTGTTATGGTTTTGGAGGCATACCACCAGCACCTTTACGTCCAAAGGTCATTGCGTGTCCTGCTCTATCAGCGTGTTGTGCTGCTTTATCACCAAACTTTCTTTTGATTTGTCTTCTAAGATTATCAGTTTGTTTTACATTTTTTGGAGAATCTTGACCTTCAAACTCACCAGTATAACTTGTAGCATATGCTTTTGTAGCAGTCTTCTGTGAGATTTCTACAATATCTTCTCTCCACTCTTCACTCATATTCACCATAATTGCTTTTGCTGCTTCTGGGGTTTCAGCATATCCTTCATCAAGTAAATGTGAAAGGATGATGTCGTAAAGGTCATAATTTTCACCTACATTTAATCTTTTCCTTGCTCTTTGCTTTTCTTGCTCACTTGCGGCACGAACTCCTGATAATACTTGTCGGTCATATTTGCGCTTATTTTTTGGTAATCTTTTTGATCCTCTTTGATAAGTACCACCACCAAGAGTTTCTGTTTCACTTGCTCTTTGCGAAACTTCTGGAGTTATGAGAGGTCGTCCGTGTCTCTGATTATACTCAAATCTTCCCCCCTCTCTACCCTCAACAACTTCCATATATGCTTCTTGTAGATTGCGAATGTCTTTAGCGTCCATTTTTACAAATACTTTTTAGTTATTTATAAAAAAGAAGCGTTTCGTTGATTGAGACGCTTCTTGAGTGCTTGTCTTCGTGCTTTTGCCTGGCGCAGTGCTTGCGGTTTAAGTTTTCGTTTCTGTTCTTTTTTGGAATGGTGCTGCCAGTTTGGAGTGTTCATTATTCTTGGGTGGTTCAGACCACCATACGCGAAAAACCTTTGACTTTCTCAAACTTTATGACACTTTCAAATCTGTCCTCTAGTCCAGTTTTATGGGAGATAACAAAGATGTTAGCATCTTTAATCACATAACGAATAATCTTAAGGAACTCTTCTGTTCCAAATCCATCAAGCGAACTATCAAACACCTCATCCATAATCAAAAGATTTGTATTAACAGAATTCTTCATTCTGGCAACTTCTCTCCAAGTGAAAAGAAGTGCTAGGTCAATTCTCATTTTCTCTCCTTCACTAAAGGAAGCATAAGAGAAATCTTCATGAATAGGTGATTGGACGGTTTCATTAAACTCCTCATCAAGAGTAAAGTTGATGTAGAAATCCATCATCTGAAGATAACGGTTAACTTGCTGATTTATCAGCGGTAGATACTTCTTGATGATTTTAGTTTTTACTCCACCGTCTTTTAGTAAACTATACGAAAAATCGTAATAGTTGATTGTATCTTTTTTGGAAGCGAGTTCGTCGTATGTAGTTTTTAAGTTGTCTTTGAAGGATTCTAACTTCTCATGTTCAGAATTTCGGTTTGCAAGTTGTTCGGTAATTCTTTGAATTTCCGATTCCAGACTTCTGATTTGCTTTTGGCATCCAGAAATCTTAACATTGTTTTGAGAAATGCCATTCGTTAGTTTCGAAATCTCCTTCGATAGAGCGGTGAATTGACGCTCTCGCTCCTCTTCCTCTTTAATTGCCTCTTCCAGTTCTTTATAACCAGATTGCAACTCTTTTGCTTTATTTTGAGCGTCGGTAATTCTATTTATCCTAAACTCCTCATCAATGGGTTGTGTGCAAGTAGGGCATACCGTATTCTCTGTAAAAAACTTATGCTCTTTAGTAATAGTGGATACTTTCTGAGATATCTTACCTTTAAGGTTACCCAACTTACGAAGTTTATCTGCATATCCCGTGATAGCATCTTGCTCACGAATTAGTTCTCGAAGAGGTTCTTCTGCAGAACTATTCTCACTCATATAATCACCAATTTCTTTATCCAAATTGGCAATCTTTTCTTTATTGGCATTTATATTGTCTTTTCCTCTATTCTCAAGTTCTTCAATAAATTCTTCCTGCATCTTGACTTTATCAAGAAGAGATTCTTTCTTAAGTTCAAAAACTTTTATTTCTTCCTTGACGGAACGAATCTTTTCTTTGATGAGAGAATTCATAGAAGAGAAGATTTTAATATCAAGCAAATCTTCAATAACTTCTCTACGATGAGCAGCAGATAATTGCATGAATGGAACAAAAGTGCTACTACCCAAAATTACAATTTGAGTAAAAGACTTATAATTCATCTTAAGAACATTCTGCTCCAACCACTTTTGCTGATCTAAAGCAGCTGCTGATTGGTCTAGAGCAGCATCATTTCTCCAAATTTCAAAAATAGCAGGTTTTATTCCTCGAACTACTTTCCACTCCGTATTTCCAATAGAAAACTCAACCTCAACCTTACAATCCTTCTCATTCACGGAATTGATAAGTTGAGGTTTATTAATCTTGCGGAATGGTTTTCCAAACAAAGAAAAAGTAAGAGCATCCAGAACAGTGGACTTACCTGCGCCATTTGTTCCGATGATTAAATTTGTTTTGTTTTTTGTAAAGTCAACCTCTGTATATTGATTACCAGTACTTAAGAAGTTTTTCCAACGAATAGTTTTAAATAAAATCATGTTCAATATCAGGAGGAATCACAATGTCATTTGGAGTAATAATAGCATATTTGTATCCATGAATTTCGCAAGTATTAATCATTACATCATCTTCGATCTCAATCACATGCATTTCTGGACAGTCGTTCTCTTCTAACATCATAGCATATCTAACTGCGTCATCTTCTTCTTCAAAGAGATAAAGGATTTGCTCTCCCTCATCATCAACTACAGAATATGCTCCCTCAGTTTCTCTACCATTGATTGTTAGAATAAACATATTAGACTAATTCACATGCTTCCTGATATATCTCATGTATCACTTTTTGAACGATTGATTTATCAAGATTGATTTCTGCCTCCTCAATATATCTATTCAAGATAGAAAGAGTATCTTCTGACTCAAAGGCTTCAAAATCTTCAGATACATTAACTACAAAATTTTCTACAACTTTGAGTTCAGCAACTCCAGAAGAATAGAGTTTATCAACGAACTTTTCAAACTTTTTAGTATCTGTTTTCTTACGAACAATGATTCTTACGATCTTGTTCTCATACTCACGAGTATCAAATGTTTGATAGTTTGTATCCTCATAGTAAATATTATAAAACAAACGATAAGGATTATTGACAGGTTCGTGAGTTATTGTTTCTGTATCAAAAATATGAAATCCACGAGTATCATTCACATCGTTCCAGAACATCTCATAAGGATTTCCTAGATAGAAGACTGTCCCGTTGTCCGATCTAGTGTGATAGTGTCCCGAGTAGACCCTACTGAACTTACCAAATAGTTTGCTCTCCAAACCGTGCTCCATGACGATTTGTTTATTAACTCTAAATCCTTGGAGCTCAAGGTGCCCCATCGCACACGGGCAAGTTGTCTTTTCAATAAGTTTAAGAGTATTTGCTTCATTTTCTTGATTTATCCAAGGTATAAAAAGTGTAGGTAGTTGACCCAACATCACTTCAGTTGGTTCAGAATATACAGTCACATTATCATATTCACGCAGAAGCAAATCAACCGCGTTTACTTGATTCGTATTTTTATAATAAGCAGTATGATTACCAACAATCGTATGAACTTTCATTCCCATCTCTTTAAGACGGTCATAATAGTTATTCTTTGCCCACGATAAAGCAGAGAAATCAATACCTTTACGACTATCAAAAGTATCTCCCATATCTACAATGGTAGTAATCCCTTGCTCTTCGAGTGTAGGGAAAAATACATCGTTGTAGAACTTTAAGAAATAATCATGAAAGAGTTTAGAATTCTTTCTTGCTCCAAAGTGCTGGTCGGTAATAATAGCGACTTTCATTCAATAACGAAGTTTAGAGTGGACACCATCCTTGATACTATTATAGTCGGAATAGTTGCCACCGTCAATATTGTTGTCATCTGTAAACACTTCAGAATATCCAGAACGCTCTAGGATTTTGTTCTTGATTTCTAGTTGACGCTTTTCTCTTTGAATACGGCGAAGGAAGGCGTAGTGAATGATTTGAGTGAAGTATGCGAAAGGATTTTGTGACTTCTCTGGATTGAAGTTGTGAATGTACTGAACACAGTTCTCAATCCCATCGGAAATCATATCCTCTTTGAACATGTAGTTGACAAAGTTGGGTTTGAATGATAGGTGATTAGCAATCTTCAGGAAACACTCTCCAATGTAGCGAGGGATGGGAGGCTTTGGTTTTCCTTGAATCTCTGCGATTTCTTTGTCTTCACGATACTTAATTAGAGCAGCGAGAAACTCTTTGTTGTTTACATAATGCTCTGACCTCTTTCTTTTGGTCATAACTGCTGTGGTTATCATAAGTTTTTATCATTATTATGTATAAATTATACCACTTAAACAAATACTTGACAAGGTGTGCGAAACCCTGTACAATTACCTTTGTGGAGGTTAAAAGGGTTAGCTTTAGCTATTTTTATAGAGCTTCTCTAATATCTCTTTAGCATCATTGACATTAGCAAGATATCCCATTTTTCTACTTAACTTGGACTGATTGCCATCATGAGTAGATTGACGGACATAATTCTGATACATCATAATCATTTCTATATCAGAAGATTCTGACAGAGTAAGTACATCTTCGATATTAAGAATAAACATATCTTCAGTTGTTGTCTTTAACCAAGGTTCTAGTTTATATCCAACTGTTCCGGTTCTTCCTTTTATTTCAGATACAATAATTGGATTAGAGACGAGAAGTAAAGTTCTATCATCTTCTTCAGTAGGTGCTACCTTTGCGAAGATTTCTTCTCCTGTTTTTAACTTTATTGTTGCGTAAAAATCATCTTCTATCATTTGCTCTTTAATTGAATTGTGATTATTTCATAGTTGAAGTTCTCTTCATTATATGTTTTGATTCTTTCTATAAAGTGATTGAGGGTATAATTTTTTCTTGACTTATTTGTACAGTCGTCAGCAATATCATAAAGAGTTGCTTTTACTTTATCTTTTCCTTTTCTAAGAACTCGTCCAATGCTTTGAAGATTTCGTATTCTGGACTTACTTGGTGAGGCAAAGATAACATTATGGAGATTTTTAATGTTGATACCAGTAGAAAAAGTTCCATATGAGGCAACAATGATTGCGTTGTTCTCCCTCTCGGTTATCTCTCTTACTAGTTCCCTCTCTTCAGCATCAACTCCACCATGAACAAAAAATACTTTACGCTCATCTCGCTTATTAGTATTTATCATATCGTAGAGTATCGCACCATGAGCTTCAACTCTAGCAAATAAAACAAGAGTATTTCCTTTTAGATCTAATGCCAGATTTTTAATAAATTTATTTCTCTGTTCGTGACCGATTAAATACTGTATCTCATCTTCATAAGTTTCAAACTTTTGTGGAGAGTGCTTGAGAACAAGACACTGAATATCAAGTTGAGAAAGATGTCCTTGTCTCATCAACTCATCAGTTCTTGTTACTTTATATGATGGACCAAACAATCCTTCTAGAACCCATTTATGAGTTTGTGTTCCATCTAATGTTCCAGTAAACCCAAAACGATACTTGGCATGATGAAGTTTTGTCATAATCTCAATCAGAGATTTGCTCTTGAACAAATGAGCTTCATCACCTATAATGACACCATATTCTTCAAAGAATGAACGCTCTAGTTTATATACTGATTGCCAGGTAGTAATAGTCACTGGATATTCATTCGTTTTTTCCCTACCAGAATAGATACGGTGGCAGTATGAATCAGCATCCCAACCATAATCAAGGAAGTCCTTGTACATCTGCTCTACAAGAGATGTCGTCGGAACAACTAAAAGAATTTTTTCGCCTCTATCCACATAATATCTTACGAGAGAATAAATCATCAACGATTTGCCGCTCGCAGTGGGGCTTATCAATAGTTTTCTATTATGCTTTAGGGCACCATATACTCCCTCAATTTGATACTTCCTGGGAGTATGGGCACAAATGGAATGCATGTAATCCTTGACACCATCATATGAGATGTGCTCATTCTCTTCGTATGGAGTGCCATAGAACTTATTATCTTCAAACTTATAAGTGTATCCGTATTGCTTACAGAAGGATACAATCTTATCTAGCAAACCGACATAGATTTGCTTTGACCTCATATCATATAGATGAATTTCTCCATTCCAATTTCTACCACGGTACTGTGGCATGAACTTAGCGTTAGGAACCTCAAACTTAAAGTGGTCTCTTAACTCATACTCAATATGAGGTTCTGTGTTGATTTTTAAAAATACTTCGTTGGACTTGGAAATAACAAGGTTTGCTGTAGTATCAATCACATATATCCATTCATCTATGGATATTTATTTACCCTAGTCCAGAGTTAAATCTCATAAACTCAATAGCATTTTTAATTTGGTATGTTCTGTTCTGAACCATTTTAAGAATACTTTCAATATAAACAAGCATTGTATCGTAGTAATCAATTTTTAAACATACTGTAGATAACTTTTCATCAGCATCAAGATACTTTTGCATTGTATCTTTATCACGAATCTTTTTGGGAAAGGGGTTATCTATGTAAACTTCTGGGTCTGACTTTCCTGAATAATATTCATATCTTTCGTGACGAATATTTCTTTTCTGCTGCTCCGCTTTTTTTCTTAAAAGAAAAATGGTATTATAAAGTTCAAAATATTTTGCATGAAGAGTGGGAATATTTGTTGACTCGGTATGTAGATTGTCCATATCAATCTTGGAGTCTTTTTCCCACATCTCTTGAATTTTATCAAGATCAATTGTCATAGAGAGTTGCCAGATAAATCTGTTATATTGTAGATAGTATACTTGAAACTTACGTCTGCTGTAAAGTATTGTATGTCAGTGTCTGTGGCATCAAAAGTTATTGTTGACAATGAATATGGAAATAAATCTTTAAAAAATACTTGAAATTTTGCTACCAAATTACTATTCAGAATTTGTAGAGTTCCGTCTGAATAAATGTTTTGCCTATCGTTTGTATAATTTCCTTGAATAATTCCTTCGTTACTAAGATCTCTAAATTGCTTTACATCTTCTGGATATCCTAGACCTCTCATCCAATTTTGTATTTCCATATAATTTTCAAGATTTTCGTCAACCAAAAATCTTAAATTCAAATCTCCAAATTCCAACTTATCTCCAGGTACTGGAATATCTCTAAGATATGATGGTTGATTTGCGATACCTAGATTAATATCTGGGATATTTGCTTGATTACAGAAAAATGCTACCTTTGGACTTCTTTTTAAAACAAACTTAAATCCAGTAGGTGATAGAAAATTTCTATTTTCAATTTGGGATGGTCTTCCTGCCATTTTTTCTAACTATTTAGATAAAAAAAGGGGTCCTTTCGGACCCCCCCAGAAAAACCTTTGTGAAATAAATCACATGAGGTTCTTAACAGCAACACGTCTGTAGTAACGGTTTGCGTTAATGTTGAGACCACCAAGACCCTGGTTGGTTCCTTCCGCGAATGGGTTAGCGACCATGCCGTAGCGGGTCTTAAAGCCAATCTTTGGCTGGAAGGTGTTCTCGCCAACGGCACGAACCATTTGGAGAGGAACATATGGGCAATAGAAGAGTCCAGCGTCATAAGGTGAAGAACCCTTATAACCAACAACATAGTACTGGTTGCCTGGAGTGCCGTTAGCAGCAGTCAGGTTAGCAGCATATGGGTCGATGTAGACACGGAATTTGCCCATCAGAGTACCAGCAAAGGTGTTGCCGGTGTCATCAACGTTCAGGTTAGCGTTGAGTGCTGGGGTGTAGTCGAGAACACCAGCCATGGTCAGTGCTGAAGCAACGTCAGCAGAGCACATGATGATGTTGCCCTTTCCGCGACGAGTTCTTTGTGCGATTGCGTTAGCATCACGCTCGATTTGGAACAGAAGACCCTTGAACTTCTCAACAGACCAACGACCATTGGAGTCGATGTCTAGGTCAAAAGTACCAGCAGAAGCAACGTTCTGAACAGCACAAAGAACTC
>Ga0208465_1000448_pt1 | contig 11503 bp, 9 predicted proteins | sample LakMenEpi31Aug10_FD_150749 | JGI IMG/M metagenome (GOLD analysis project Ga0208465, IMG submission 150749) | Freshwater microbial communities from Lake Mendota, WI - 31AUG2010 deep hole epilimnion (SPAdes) | ecosystem: Environmental > Aquatic > Freshwater > Lake > Epilimnion/Euphotic zone ...
CCATCCGATCCTAATTTAACGATCGCCGTTCCCACTCCCCGCTGTCGCAGGGCTGCCGCTGCTAGCATCGCTGTATCCCTATCCTCCACAGCGATGCCGGTCAATTGACTGGCCTCAATTTGATTGGGAGTGATCACCTGCAAACAGGGATAAAGGGAGGCCGGCAGGTCTGCCCTAGCAGGTGCTGGATCCAGAATGACCTTGACATCCCGCTGGTGGGCCAGGGTTGCCGCCGCCATAACGGTGTCCAATGGCACCTCCAGTTGCAGCAACAACCAATCCCCCGGGTGTAAGGCGTTGGCCAGGGTTGCCAATTCCGCTTCCCCCACCTGATTATTGGCAGCGGGCACCACCACAATTTGATTTTGCCCCCCATCATCCACCAGGATAGTGGCTACTCCGGTGGTCTGGCCCGAAACCACCCTCACTCCTTGGGTAGCAACGCCTACTCTGGATAGGGACTTTAGTAAGCTGTGGCCGAAGCTATCATCCCCAACACAGCCGATCATGCTGGTCCTGGCCCCTAATTGAGCCGCCGCTACGGCCTGGTTGCCCCCTTTGCCCCCGGGAACCGTCTCAAACCGGCGACCCAGCAAAGTTTCCCCCACCAGGGGAAGGCGCGGAGTGCGGCACACCAGATCCATGTTGAGGCTGCCCAGCACATAGATGGCTGGCATGGTCAACCTTCGTCCCCCACCGGGTGGGGGGGGAGAGGATTGGTGGGCCGATCGCTGCTCCAGGCCCACCAGGCGGTTCCACAGTCACCGCAGTGGTAAAACTCCTGCCACCGCCGCCGTTGATCCGCCCCGTAGACCGGCGATCGGCGATTGATCCAAACCGCCTTAGCTTGGCGGCTGCCTGCTCGGCAACGGGGGCAAGTAAAACCAGGGGTGTGGGTGGCCTGATCAACCCACTCAGGAGGAATGGCGGAAAAAGGATCCATAGAGGAGCTAGAACTTCTCCAGTTGGTCAAGGCGCAACCAGATATTAGGGGTAGGCACATGGCCAAACTTCACCAGGGCGTAGTCCTCACGAATCTCCATCACCTCTCCCCGGGTTTCAAATAGATAGCTAGGGAAGCGGCGATCGCTGGCCGTGGCTTCCAAGCTGTTGTCCAGCTGCTCACGAACGGCTCGCACCAGATCGCCCCGTTTTAACGCTACTGCCATACGGTTAACTCCCTTACTTGTCATACCCCTATCTTAACCATAGCCCTCCTGATCGGCACCCTACCCTGAGCCCCAAACAACGATCTAAGAGTCAGCAGAACCCTCAGCCAGTCTTTGGTTTCACCGATCCATTTATTTGCGAGCCTACGAGCCTACCCTACTTGCCGGTATAGTTATCCTGTATTTTTCCTGCTGAAAAGGCGACCATGGGTTTTTCCTTGCCGGTCTCTCAAAAACTGGCTGTTGCCGATTCTGCTAGTAGCCCTGGTGGTGATCGGCTTAGGCCTGGCCAGCTTGCCCCCCCCCCCCCCGCCGCCACCGCCGGGTTCCGTCCCCTTGAGCAGCCAGACCCCCAAGCCCAACTGGTGGAAACCGGGCTACACCGACTGGGCTAAGTCAGGCCTGGACAGTGCTATGGCCCGGATCATTCGCCTCGATCGACAGACTTTGATTCTCCAGTCCTTGATACTGGTGGTGGGGCTGGTGTTGCTCATTAAGCTGTAATAGGGAGGCCCCAACCTGGGCCAGATCAGTCTCTGGCGACTAGGAAGACTTGACCGGCAGGCCTACCGTCTGCCGTTCATCCTCCCGCAGTACCTGTTGTCGGCGAGCCCAAATCTGGTGGGGGATGTGGGGCGCCTCATCGGCCAGGCGATCGAGTTTCTGGCGCAGAATGGCGATCATCTCCGCCTGGGGCTGGGGGCAGGTGGCCAGCATTTCCTCGGTCTCCCGGCGCAGGGCCCCATACCTGGAGGCACTGAGGCGATGTTTCTCAGCCTTTTCGGCAAATCGGAAAAAGGTTTGGAGACTGGCGAGGGTGGCAGCCAACAGGCTGGTCAAACCGGTCGCGATCTGGAGGGTAGGATTGATGGGGGTTTGACCCATGCTGGAAAACACCGAACTACCCACCAGGGTGGACAACACAATCACCGGAATGCCCAGGACCAGATGCAGGCGATCGCAGGCCTTAGCGGCTTCATAGTGGCAATACTGGACAAAACGAATGCGCTTATACCAGTCAGCCAAAAGTTGATCGGTAGAGAGGATCATCTGCCACCAGGGGTAAGGGATGGAGCCTGAATCCAGTTTAGCGTTGACAGCGAGGACAGTAGTGGGCCGATCGCCCAGCCAACTTCAACCGCCGAATTGGGGTCTGACAAACTCGACAGGGCCGATCCTCGCGATCGTAGACCCAGGCCACACCGCCATAGTTGCCGTTAATGCCATAGATATCCCGGTAGTCACTGAAGCTGGTGCCCCCCGACTCAATGCTGGTGGTTAGCACCTGTAGGATGGCCCCATGGAGGTGACTTAAACGGGATGGCCCCAGGCGCTGACTGGCGGTGGTGGGGCGAATACCGCTCAAAAACAGGGCTTCATCCGCATAGATATTACCCAGGCCAGCCACCAGGCGCTGATCCAGCAGGGCGTTTTTAATCGGTCGCTGGCTGCCCCGCAGCCGTTGTCCTAAATACTCGGGGCTAAACTCCGGGGCAAAGGGCTCCGGTCCCAGCCCCTGCAAACCGGTGATCACGGCCTGGGGAGGTTGACCAGGGGGAACCCACCAGAGGCGTCCAAAGGTGCGTTGATCGAGAAAACGGAGCTCCCGATCGCCCTGGAGAAAAAACCGCGCCCGACAGTGGACGCTAACCGGGGTAGCTGGGTCAAGCCAGAGCAATTGACCGGTCATCCGCAGGTGTACCCCCAGGTAACCCGCCCCCTCACCATCCTCCCGGGCCAGCTCCCCCAGCAGATACTTACCCCGCCGCTGCCAGCCGGCAAAGCAGGCGTCCCTAATGCCCCGCCAGAAGTCAGCGGCTCCATCAGGGGCAGCCAGGCTGCGGGGTAGCAGCAGCTCACCCCCCCGAATCGGTTGATGCAGGGTGACCCGGTTCAAGCCCCGGCAAACGGTTTCCACCTCAGGCAGCTCAGGCACAGGGGCTTCAACCCGATCCAGGGGGAGTGGGTTCCGCCTTAGTCTTGCCGGTCGCCTTAGGGGATCGCTTAGTACTGGAGGTCTTGCTGGCGGCGGCGGTTTTTGTCGTGCCCCTGGCCTTGGTTTTGCGGGCAGTGGTGCCGCTGCCCGCCTTGGTAGTCCGGCTGGTTTTAGAGGTGCCGGAGGCGGTACCCGCTTTGCCCTTTTTAGCCTTAGTTCCCTTGCTGGTAGCCTTAGCCCCAATCCAAGTCAGGGCTTGCTCCAGGGTAATGGCTTCGATTTCCAACCCCTCAGGAACCGAGGCATTCACCTTGCCATGCTTAACGTAAAGACCGTAGGGCCCATTAAACACCGCAATCGTCTCCCCATCCTCCGGATGGGGTCCCAACTCCTTGAGGGGTTCCACCTTGCGGCGACCACGCCCGGTCTTGGGTTGGGCCAGTAACTCCAGGGCCCGTTCCAGGCTAATGGTGAGCACATCATCCTCCCCCTTGAGGGAACGGTAGTCCCGCCCTTCCTTGCCCTGATCGTGCACTACATAGGGTCCAAACCGGCCCTGGCTGGCTTTGATCGGCGCGCCAGTATCTGGATGAACCCCCAACAGCCGGGGTAGGCGCAGCAGCCCCACGGCGGTCTCCAGGGTGAGCTGCTCGGGGGATAACCCCTTGGGTAAGGAGGCTCGCTTGGGATTGGGGTTGTCCTCCGTGCTATCCCCCAACTGCACGTAGGGACCGTAGGGGCCAATCCGCAGGTAGATGGGCTCGCCGGTATCGGGGTGCAGCCCCACCTGATCTGGGCCTTCTACCTTTTGCCTGATGATGCGCTCGATCTGGTCCTCGTCTAAATCGGCGGGGGGCACATCCACAGGAATGGAGGCTCGCACCGCTTCGCCGTCGGTGTCCAGCTCAATGTAGGGCCCATAGCGGCCAATCCTCACCTTGGCGGCCAGGTCGTTGAGCATCACCGTGCGGGCAGCGGCGGCATCAATTTCCGTCTCCCGGACCTGAACCTGCTGTTCTAGCCCCTGTTCACCACCGTAGAAAGTCCTCAGGTAGGGTAACCAGTCCACCTCGCCGGTGGAGATCTCATCCAGGGTTTGCTCCATCCGGGCGGTAAATTGCACATCCACCAAGTCGGGGAAGTTTTGCTCCAGCAGGGCGGTGACCGCAAAGGCGGTGAAGGTGGGGATGAGACTGTTGTTAACCAGCCGCACGTAGCCGCGATCGATGATGGTGCCAATCACCGTGGCGTAGGTGCTGGGCCGACCAATTCCTTCGCTTTCCAGCACCTTGACCAGGGTGGCTTCGGTGTAGCGGGCGGGGGGTTGGGTTTCGTGGCCGATCGCCTCCAATTGGGCACAGGTGAGGGCATCAGCGGTGGCTAGGGGGGGCAGAAGCACCTCCTGGTCCTCCAGGGCCGCCTCCGGATCATCGGACCCCTCCACGTAGGCGCGGAAGAAGCCCGGGAAGTCAATGCGTTTGCCGGTGGCCCGAAACACCGCCTCCTCCACCTCGATGGAAGCGGTGATATGGGTTTGGCGAGCCTCCGCCATCTGGCTGGCCACGGTACGCTTCCAGATCAGGTCGTAGAGGGCGGCTTCCCGACCGGTTAACCCGGTTTCCTGGGGCGTTCTAAAGGTGCTGCCCGCCGGGCGGATGGCTTCGTGGGCCTCCTGGGCCCCCTTGCTTTTAGTGGCATACTGGCGGGGCTTGGGACTCAGGTAAGCACTGCCATAGCGAGACTCCACGCAGGCCCGGGCGGCGGCGATCGCCTGCTCTGAGAGGTGCACGGAGTCGGTCCGCATGTAGGTGATGTAACCCTGTTCGTAGAGGTTTTGGGCCACCCGCATGGTATCTCGAGCCGATAGGCGTAACTTGCGATTGGCCTCCTGCTGCAGGGTGGAGGTGGTAAAGGGAGGGGCCGGTTTACGGGTGGAGGGCCGTTCCTCCAAACCACTGACCGTCCAGACCGCGGATTGCAGCCGAGCTTGCAAATCCTGGGCACGGACCTCGTCCAGCAACACCACCTGGCGGCCCTGGACAACTTGCCCCGTGGCCTCGTCAAAGTCACTGCCATTGGCTAGGCGGGTGCCACCCAGGCTATGCAGTTTTGCCTCAAAGGCCGACCGGTCCTTCAGCAGGGTCGCCTTTAAATCCCAGTAAGACCCCTTACGGAAGGCCCGGCGTTCCTTCTCCCGGTTCACCACCAACTTCACCGCCACCGACTGCACCCGACCCGCCGACAGGCCGCCAGCAATTTTCTTCCACAGTAGGGGGGATAGGGTATAACCCACCAGGCGGTCCAGAATACGTCGAGTTTCCTGGGCATGGACCAGTTGGTCATCAATGGTGCGACAGTTCTGTAAAGCGGCCTGTATGGCTTCCTGGGTAATCTCGTGGAACACCATCCGTTTGGTGGGCACCTTTGGGTTCAAAACCTGTAGCAGATGCCAACTAATGCTTTCCCCTTCCCGGTCTTCGTCCGTAGCCAGCACCAGTTCATCCGCCTGCTTCAGGGCATCCTGAAGGGTTTTCACCACCTTCTTCTTATCACTGGGAATGATGTAAAGGGGAGCAAAGTCCGCCTCTGGATTAACCCCCAGTTGCGCCCATTTCTCCCGCTTCACACTGGCAGGAATCTCGCTAGCGGAGCGGGGTAAATCTCGCACATGGCCCATGGAGGCTTCGACCCGATAGCCCCTCGGCAGATAGTTGCGGATGGTTTTAGCTTTAGTGGGAGATTCAACGATAACAAGGGTTGACATAGGCGATTATCACCGACGCTCTAGCAATGGTTTAGCACTAAAAATAGAGTTATGAAATGGTTATTACCCAAATAAATCTATTAAACCCACCTCCATCTCAGGGAAATCCTTGGGTACGTGATCAATTTACTGCACAGCCAGACCCCAACGACACCGGGGATATCAAAAAAATTAACCATTCCGTGGGGTAATCGGGCAAGGCTTAAATTTTCTTAAAAAACTTCATTTTCAGGCTACCCTAAAGTCTGGCTAGCCCAACTCTACTGCGGTGCTCCATCCCCCAGTACCTCGCCAAGGCATTAGCAGGCGTGGTATAGCTTTAATAGGGTTCTCCGCCGGTTCGGACCCAATTTCAATTTACCCCTGTCAACCTCGAGGAAAAGCAACCATGGACTTTGCTAACCTTGCCTCCCAGTTAAATGCTGGCACCATAGTCCCGGAGGGAGTACTCATCCTGACGATTTTAGTGATTTTGGTGGGCGATCTAATCCAGGGGCGGTCCTCCTCCGCCTGGACTCCCTACGCCGCCATCCTGGGTTGTTTGGCGGCGGTGGTTAGCTTGGCCCGCCAATGGGGGGCAGCGGATCCGGTTGGCTTCCTGGGGGCATTTACTGCCGATGACCTGGCCATTGTGTTCCGTGGCATTATCGTTTTATCCGCCGCGGTGACCGTACCCATGGCAATTCGCTATGTTGAGCAGTCCGGTACTGCCCTGGCGGAGTTCCTGGTGATCTTGCTGACCGCTACCCTGGGGGGCATGTTTCTGGCGGGCGCCAGTGAGCTGGTGATGATCTTTGTCGCCCTGGAAACCCTTAGTATTTCCTCCTATTTGCTCACCGGCTACATGAAACGGGATCCCCGCTCCAACGAAGCGGCCCTAAAATATTTACTGATTGGCGCCGCCAGTTCGGCCATTTTCCTCTACGGATCCTCCCTGTTGTACGGACTATCTGGGGGGCAAACTCGGCTAGGGGCGATCGCCGCTCACCTTTCCACTGAGGGCGGTGATGCCCCCATCGGTCTGGTGGTGGCCCTGGTGTTTGTGATTGCTGGTATTGCCTTCAAAGTTGCCGCCGTTCCTTTCCATCAGTGGACCCCCGATGTCTACGAAGGCTCCCCCACTCCGGTGGTAGCCTTTCTTTCCGTGGGATCTAAGACCGCTGGTTTTGCCCTGGCCATTCGCCTGCTGGTGGCCGCCTTCCCCCTGGTGACAGAGCAGTGGCACTTTGTCTTTACCGCCCTGGCAGTGCTGAGCATGGTGTTGGGTAACGTGGTAGCCCTGGCCCAAACCAGCATGAAACGGCTACTGGCCTACTCCTCCATTGGCCAGGCAGGGTTCTTGATGATAGGTTTGGTGGTGGGTACGGATGCCGGCTATGCCAGCATGATTTACTACCTGCTGGTCTACCTCTTTATGAACCTGGGGGGCTTTATCTGTGTCATTCTTTTCGCCCTGCGCACCGGCACCGATCAGATCAGCGAGTATAGCGGTCTCTATCAAAAGGATCCGCTGCTGACCCTGGCCCTGAGCATTTGCCTACTCTCCCTGGGGGGCATTCCTCCCCTGGCTGGCTTCTTTGGCAAAATCTATATTTTCTGGGCGGGTTGGCAGGCCGGAGCCTACGGCCTGGTGTTGGTGGGGTTGGTCACCAGTGTTATCTCCATCTATTACTACATCCGCGTAGTTAAGATGATGGTGGTCAAGGAGCCCCAGGAAATGTCAGAGGTGGTGAAAAATTATCCCGCCATCCGCTGGGATCTGCCAGGCCTGAGGCCGCTGCAGGTCACCCTGGTGTTGATGGTGGTAGCCACATCCCTGGCTGGCATCCTGTCTAATCCTCTGTTTACCCTGGCCAATGATGCCGTGGTGCGAACCCCTCTGTTAAATCCTTCCCTGGTCAGTCATCTGTCCACCAGTCCGGTGATCAGCATGGCCAGGGTTGATTAATCTGCCATCTCCCCCTTGACCTTCTTCCCCCTGTTGCATGGACACTCAGCGTTGTGATGCTCTGCTGGTGGGCGGAGGCATTATGGGAGCTACCCTGGCCACCCTGCTGCGCCAGGTCGATCCCAACCTCCAGGTGGTAGTGGTGGAACGGCTTATGGATCTGGCGGCCGAAAGCACCGCCGCCATGAATAATGCCGGTACCGGCCATGCCGCCAACTGCGAGCTGAACTATACACCGGTGAACCGGGATGGCTCCCTATCGATCGACCAGGCCCTGGCGATCAATCTAGCCTTTGAGCGCAGCCTAGAGTTTTGGAGTGGGCTAGTGGAACAGGGCCTGCTGAGCGATCCCGCTCACTTTATTCGACCGGTGCCCCACCTCAGTTTTGTCTGGGGCGAGGAGAATGTGGCCTTTCTGCAGCACCGTTATCAGCGGCTCAGCGCCCTACCCCAGTTTGCCGACATGGCCTGGGGGCGCGATCGCCAGGAGTTGCAGGAGTGGATGCCCCTGGTAATGGGGGGGCGATCCCCGGATCAACCGGTGGCCGCCACCCGGGTGGAACGGGGCACCGATATCAACTTTGGTAGCCTCAGTCGGTTGCTGTTAGAGGGCTTAGAGCGGCGGGGGCTGAGTTTATTGCGGGGCTGGCAGGTGATTAACCTCAGGCGTCAGACCCCCGAGGCCCCTGAATGGCAGGTGGAGGCCCACAACAGTCAGGGAGCGGAGATCACCTTCCAGACCCCCTTTGTCTTCCTCGGGGCAGGGGGGGGGACCCTGTCCCTATTGCAGCGATCGGGGATTCCTGAGGCCAGGGTGTATGGTGCCTTTCCGGTCAGCGGGCAGTGGCTGGTGTGCCACAACCCCCAGGTGATTGCAGCCCACCACGCCAAGGTCTACGGCAAAGCCGCCCTGGGGGCGCCGCCAATCTCCGTGCCCCACCTGGATACTCGCTGGATTGAGGGCCGTCAAGCCCTGCTGTTTGGCCCCTATGCCGGCTTCAGCAGCCGTTTTCTAAAGCGCGGTTCTCGCTTGGATTGGCCCCGTTCCATGCGCCCCGGCAATCTATTGCCTACCCTGCAGGTGGGCCTGGATAACTTTCACCTGGTGCGCTACCTGGTGGGTCAGGTCGCCCAATCCATGGATCAGCGCCTGGCCAGTCTGCGTCAGTTTTTTCCCGAGGTGGATGGCGCTGATTGGAACCTGGCGGTGGCCGGTCAACGGGTACAAATTATTAAAAACATCAAGGGCCACGGCCAACTGCGCATGGGCACAGAGGTAGTCAGTAGCGGAGATGGATCCTTAGTGGCCCTACTGGGGGCCTCCCCAGGGGCCTCGACGGCGGTGGATATTATGCTGGAGGTGCTACAGCGCCATTTCCCCACGGCCCTGGCCACCCCAGCCTGGCAAGGGCGGCTACGCCAGCTACTCCCCTCCTGGGGAGAGAACCTGGGTCAAAATCCTGAATTGTTAGCCCGTTGTCGGCAACGCCATAACACCATTCTGGAGTTACACCCCGAGTAACTTGGCTGCAGGCGGTTCCACCCCAATGTCTGGAATTCTCGAGGCTAGAGCGTTGCGGCTGTATGACAGGTAGATAGGATAACAGCCCAAGGGGAGACATTGCCTGGGGTCAGAGGCCTGGGTAACGGCTGGGTCCTGACCCTTGAACTATGAATTCCCTACCTATCAGGGTCTTCCGGTTGAGGTTGATAACCGGCCATCTACTCCGGAGAATAAAAGTCCGTAGACTCTTCGTCGATATCGGTGTCAGTGTCGGCTTCGGCGGCGATGTAGCTGCGGTAGTACTCCTCCAGGTCAGCGGCACTGATGGAGCGTTCCGAGGGGTTCTCGAAGAATGCCTTCACCTTTAGGTACCGACGTAGCCCCTCCGCCCCAGCATCGTGCTGGGTGGCGGCCTTAAAGTCCTCCGGTAGGCTATCGCTAATCTCCAGCCAGGCCTCCTCCAGGATATCTTCTACATCCTCGTTGGGAGCGTTGTCGATCAGCGCCTCTAAGCCATCGAGAATGTCAATCAGGGCAAGAATTTCTGGCAGCTGCTCCGAGTCAGACATTGAGCGGGGGATGGATAAAACCAATGGATATGTAAAAAATTTTAACGGAGGATGGTCCACGGCGATCGCCGGATTACCATCGGCCTGTTGGTCTCCACCCCAGCCTCGCCTCTGCCCTGGAGCCCCAGCCCTAGGCGCCCTTGATTAGTAACATCGGTGTTGTTAAAGTCAACACTGTACCCATTCTCTGGCTTTCCCTAGTCCTGTGAACCCCCTACTCAGCCTCGACTATATTCCGGCCCTGGAGTCCCTCGGGGATGATTTCTACGATCTGGTGGCGGCGGCGGCCTTTCCCCAGCATCGCCTGCGGTTTCGCAACGATCACCTGTTGACCCGGCTCGGGCTAGACCAGGCCGCGGTCAGTGATGAGCATTTTATCGCTGCCTTTGGCCAATTCCAGGGCCGGGAACTCTTCCTGGCCCTGCGTTACCACGGCTATCAGTTTGGTCAATACAATCCCTTTTTAGGGGATGGCCGGGGCTTTCTCTACGGTCAGCTGCGGGGGGTAGACGGCGAGCTCTACGATCTGGGCACCAAGGGTTCGGGCACCACCCCCTACTCCCGGGGCGGCGATGGCCGCCTCACCCTCAAGGGTGGGGTGCGGGAGGTACTGGCGGCGGAAGCCCTCCATGCCCTGGGGGTGACCACCTCCCGCACCTTGAGTTTGGTGGAAACCGGTGAAGCCCTCTGGCGCGGCGATGAACCCTCCCCCACCCGCTCTTCCGTAATGGTGCGATTTAGCCGTTCCCACATCCGTTTTGGCAGCTTTGAGCGGTTGCACTACCACGATCGCCCCGATCTGATGGCCAAACTGCTGGAGCATGTGATTGATGTTTACTACCCCGGGCCTCGACTCTACCGCGATCGCCAAGAGCGGTTCCTGGCCTTCTACGATGAATTGGTGGACCGGGTAGCGGCCCTAGCGGCCCAGTGGATGGCGGTGGGGTTCTGCCACGGTGTGCTCAACACCGATAACATGTCGATCACCGGTGAAAGCTTTGACTACGGCCCCTACGCCTTCATCGATCGCTACGATCCCCGCTTCACCGCCGCCTACTTTGACCATGGGGGGCGCTATAGCTACGGTAACCAGCCTGCTATCTGCCAACTCAACCTCAAGGCCCTGCAAAAGCCCCTGGCCCAACTCATGGCAGGAGCGGACCTGGAGCAACTACTGACCACCTACCCAGAGCGCTATGAACACCACTACCAGACCCGCATGCTCGCCAAACTGGGGCTGCCGGGTCTGGCGGAGCCCCTGGCCCAGGAGCTGGTTAGTCAAACCCTAACCCTGCTGGAGGCGGTGGAGGTGGGCTACCATGACTTTTTCCTGGCCCTGACCCAACAATTTGCCCCCCAGTGGCGGGACCAGCCAGAGGCGATCTTTGCCACCTCCCTGGCCGCCTCCCACCCCGAGGCCGCGCACCAGCTAGACACCTGGCGGCACAGCTATCACCGTAGTCTGCAGTCCTTACCCCCCGAGGCAATGGCGACGGTGGCCGATCAACTGGGCCGCACCAACCCTAAAACCGTTCTACTACGGCCTGAAATTGAAGCGATCTGGGAACCCATCACCCTGACGGATAACTGGCAACCCTTCTACCAACTGCTTG
>Ga0208465_1000449_pt1 | contig 11497 bp, 12 predicted proteins | sample LakMenEpi31Aug10_FD_150749 | JGI IMG/M metagenome (GOLD analysis project Ga0208465, IMG submission 150749) | Freshwater microbial communities from Lake Mendota, WI - 31AUG2010 deep hole epilimnion (SPAdes) | ecosystem: Environmental > Aquatic > Freshwater > Lake > Epilimnion/Euphotic zone ...
CCCCGCCGATCCCGATCCCAGCCCTCCCCCCCAGCCCCATGATCACCTACTTGAAGGGTACCCTGACGGAGCTGGAAAAGCCTGGTGGGTACAAAATTCTCCTCACCCTGGAGGTCAATCAGGTGGCCTATGAACTGCAGGCGACGGCTCGCCAGTTGCCCCTGCTGCCGGCCCTGGGGGAGCCCCTGCAATTGTTTACCCACCTCCAGGTACGGGAGGATCAATGGGTGCTATTTGCCTTTGGGACTCGTCAGGAACGGGATTTATTTCGCCAGCTGATCAGCGTCAGTGGGGTTGGCCCCCAGATCGCCCTGGCTATGCTGGATACCCTGGGGGATCAGGACCTGGTGCAGGCGGTGGTGACCGGTAACACCCGCCTGCTGGCCCATACCCCCGGCATTGGTCAAAAAACCGCTGAACGGCTGGTGCTGGAACTGAAAGCCAAATTACAGAACTGGCAAACCCAAACCGGATCGGTGCCCCCCATCGATGGTGGCCCTACGGTGCCGATTCAGGAAGAGGTGATGGTGACCCTGGGGGCCCTGGGCTATACCCAGGGGGAAATTCTCAAAGCTTTGCAGGCGGTGGGTCGCCAAACCACGCTGGCGAAGGCCAGGGATGCGGAGACTTGGGTGAGGGAGGCGATCGCCTGGCTAAGTCAGTCCCTCGATGCCTAAATCCTAGCCCCTCTGGTACAATAAAAAACCTTGGCGTTATTCACCTAGAGAACTATCCATGGCTCTGTTGCAGGCTCGCAAGCAGGAACTCATTTCCGACTATCAGGTTCACGAAACCGACACTGGCTCCGCCGATTTGCAGATCGCAATGCTCACTGAGCGGATTAACCGCCTCAGTGCCCACCTGCAAAACAACAAGAAAGATTACTCCTCCCGTCGCGGCCTTTTGAAAATGATTGGTCAGCGTAAGCGGTTAATGAGTTACGTGCAAAAGCAAGACAGCGATCGCTACCGGGCTCTGATTCAAAAACTCGGCATTCGCGGCTAGTTCCCTGCCTGGTGTGTCATGGCTCCCAATTCTTCTCGCAAACCCTTACCCTTTGAACCCACGGGCAAGACCCCTAGGGCTAAGGCTGGCAGTGCTGATAAACCGATCCAATCGGCGTCATCCCCAAGCGCTAATACTCGCTCCAAAAGTAGTAAGACCGGTTCAGCGGCCATCCCCGAGGTGGTCAGCCAGCGCATGCTACGCCGGATGCTGGTATTTTCAGGCATCCCTACTGCTCTGGGGGTGGTTACTTTTTTCGTCAGCTATTACCTGGTGGTGAAGACCCAGCTAGAGTTGCCCCCCTACGCGGTTTTACTCGTCACCCTGGGGTGCTTTGGCCTCGGGGTGGTGGGTCTAACCTACGGTGTCCTCTCCGCCTCCTGGGATGAGGACCGGTCTGGAGGTTGGCTCGGTTTAGCGGAGTTTCAAGTTAATTTCGGTCGCATGACCAGTGCCTGGGGTAGTAAGGCCAAGGGCTAGTTCGGATCCTCAGTATTCCCCTAGCCCGGCAAAGGTGAGCCATAACTCTTATTTCATTTTTCTTCTTCCTAAACTAACCCTGTCCTAAGCGATTAACCGAACGCTGTGCGGAAGGTTAAGCCTCCAAGAAAATATAGGCAAGCTAAGAGCAACTAAGCAGACCACTGCTCTTAGCTTTGACCTTATCAAACAGTCCTCTCCTCAGGAGTTTTCTTAGAAGCGTGCCGGCCAAAACTGCCAACTCTCTAGGATGTGGCTTGGATGCGCACTCCCTTAGCCCTCCTTAACCTGATCCACGATCGCAAAAAGTTTCTCACCTCCCTGGCGGGGGTGGCCTTTGCGGTGCTGCTCATGCTGCTGTTTAACGGCTTTAAAAACGCCCTTTATGACAGCCAGACCCAACTGTTACAGCAGCTGAATGGCGATATCGTGATTATTAATCGGCTGAAGGAAAACATGTTTGTTCCCCGTTCCTTTGCCCGTCGCCGGCTTTACCAGGCCCAGGCCCTGGCGGGGGTGGAGGGGGCCTACGCCATCTACACCAGCGACGCCCGTTGGAAAAACCCCGACACCAAGCAGGGTCGACCGGTGCGGGTGATCGCCTACAACCCGGATGATCCGGTTCTCCCCCTGGCGGAAATTCTGGCCCAGCGCCAGGCCCTGAAGTTACCCAATACCGCCCTCATCGATCGCCGGGCTCGAGCCGAGCTGGGGCCTCGACAAACCGGGGTGGTGACGGAACTGGCGGACCGGCAAGTTCGGATCGTCGGTACCTTTAGTCTGGGGACAGATTTCGCCGCCGGCAATGGCAATCTGCTGATGAGTGATCAAAACTTTCTTCGCTACTTTGCTAACCGCGGCCCGGAGGAGGATCAACGCAGCTTTGCCACCGCCGACATTGGTCTGATCAAGTTGGCCCCTGGGGTTTCCCCCGATGCCATGGTTGACCTGCTCCGACAACGCCTACCCCAGGATGTTCTGGTGCTGCCTAAGTACGGGCCGGAGGGGTTTATTCAGCGAGAACGGCGGTATTGGGAGGAGAACACCAATATTGGCTTTGTCTTTTCCCTGCTTACCGCCATGGGTTTTGTGGTGGGAATTATCTTGGTCTACCAGATTCTCTACACCGATGTGGCTGACCATTGGTCAGAGTATGCCACCCTCAAGGCGATGGGCTACACGGACCGGTTTTTGTTTGCTGTGGTTATGCAGGAGGCGGTCATGCTTTCGGTGCTGGGCTTCATCCCCGGCTTACTGGTCAGTCTTCTTCTCTATCGCCTGGGGGCGGATATTACCGGTCTGATGTTTAACCTCACCCTGGAGCGGGTGGTGAGCCTCTATGTCCTTACCTTTTTGATGTGTTTAGTGGCCGGTAGTTTGGCGGTGCGTAAGGTGCAGCGCACTGACCCAGCGGAGGTTTTTGGTCTTTAGGTGAATTCCTGACCAGTTCTCAGCCGCACGGGGGAGAGATCCCCTCGCTACAATGGTAGAGTTGATCGGCGATGCTGCCCTCGGTGATCGGCTTAGGGTAATTGGGTGGCATTGTCCGGTTGTTTGCCTTTTCCTTTGTCCCTGCCATGGCCCTGCCCATTGTCGCTGTAATTGGTCGCCCCAATGTGGGCAAGTCTACCCTGGTAAATCGTTTGGCTGGGGCCCAGGCTGCCATCGTCTACGATCAGCCGGGGGTTACCCGCGATCGCACCTACCAACCCGCCTTCTGGCGCGATCGGGACTACCAGGTGGTGGATACCGGCGGGCTGGTGTTCAACGACGACAGTGAGTTTTTACCCCACATTCGAGAACAGGCCCAACTGGCCCTGGCGGAGGCCCAGGCGGCTGTGTTTGTAGTAGATGGTCAAGCGGGGCCGACGGAGGGCGATCGGGAAATTGCCAGCTGGCTGCGTCAGCAGCCGGTGCCGGTGTTACTGGCGGTGAATAAGTGTGAGTCCATCGATCAGGGCATCGTGCAGGCCGCCCAATTTTGGGAGCTGGGCCTGGGGGAGCCCTACCCCGTGTCCGGTATCCACGGCAGTGGTACGGGGGAGTTGCTGGATGCCCTGGTGGAGTACCTGCCCGCCACGGTCGCGGAACCTGACCTGGAGGAGATGAAGGTGGCCATCGTCGGTCGCCCCAATGTGGGCAAATCCAGCCTGCTTAATGCCTTTGTAGGAGAGTCTCGGGCCATTGTCAGTCCCGTTTCCGGCACCACCCGGGATGCCCTCGACACCCAGGTGCGCCATGGCGATCAAACCTACCGCCTGATTGACACCGCCGGCATTCGTAAGAAGAAGAGTGTGGAGTACGGGCCGGAGTTCTTTGGCATTAACCGCGCCTTTAAGGCGATCCGCCGGGCCGATGTGGTGCTACTGGTGATCGATGCCCTAGAGGGGGTGACAGAGCAGGACCAAAAATTAGCGGGCCGGATTGAGGAGGAGGGCCGGGCCTGCGTGATCGTAGTGAATAAATGGGATGCGGTGGAAAAGGATAGCTATACCATTTACGACTTCGATCACCAGATTGCCGCCCGTCTCAACTTTCTGGATTGGGCTAAGCGTATCTACGTGAGCGCTAAAACCGGCCAGCGTATCCCCAAGATTTTGGAGTTGGTCAATCAGGCGGTGGAACAGCATCGTCGCCGGGTCAGTACCTCAGTGGTGAATGAGGTGTTACAGGAGGCCACCCAGTGGCACACGCCCCCCACCACTCGCCAGGGGCGTCAGGGCCGCATTTACTATGGCACCCAGGTGACGGTGCGCCCCCCCTCCTTTACCCTGTTTGTCAACGATCCCCACCTGATTAAGGACAACTATCGCCGCTACGTGGAACGGCAATTTCGGGAGAATCTGGGTTTTGAAGGCACCCCTATCCGCCTGTTCTGGCGGGGTAAAGCCATGCGGGATATGGAGCGCGGCAGTGTTAACCGGGCCACTAAAGTTTAGGCACCATGGATCTGCTACGGTCTCTCCCCATCGGCCTCTACCTGGAGCAGCCCCTTACCTGGTTGCACCACCTCGATCCCAGGGTGAAGATGGCCTGGTTGATGAGTATTTTGGTGACCCCCATCCTGGCCAATGCCGGCTGGCGGATTGGGTTGGTGGGCCTGTTATTACTGCTCACCCTGGCGGCGGGCATCCCTATCCGGGTCTGGCGGCAGCAGCTCGGTTGGTTGGTGCTGTTAAGCGGCCTGGTGATGCTATTGACTTTTATTCTGCCGGATGGCCTGGAGGTGAATCAACCCGACCGATGGCCGGCCCCAGCCTCAGTTCTGCCCCAGCCCACCCCCTACGGCTATGTCCTGCTCAATTGGGGCCCCCTCACCGTCACCCGTCGATCGCTGGAGTTGGGCCTTCGGGTGGGCACCCTGCTGTTTACCCTGATCTACGGCACTAACCTCTACCTGCTCACCACGGCACCGGAGGAGATTACCCTGGCCCTGGAATGGCTGATGGTTCCCCTGCGTTGGCTACGGCTACCCGTTACAGAAATTGCCCTCACCGTTACCCTATCCCTACGGTTCATTCCCCTGGTGCTGGAGGAGGTACAGAATCTGGTGCGATCGGTACAAACTCGAGCGATCAACTGGAAAAAGTTAGGCCTGCGCCAGTCGGCCCAGGTGGGGCTGGTAATCGTGGAACGGTTGTTAGAAAATCTCCTGCTGCGGGCTGAGCAGATTGCCGCCGCCATGGCGGTGCGCGGCTTTACCAGCCCTAACCAACACCAGGTACGCTGGCACCAACTACGATTGCAACCCTGGGATGGGGTAGCCCTGGGGGTCCTCATCTTTTTCTGGTGGGCCCGCTGGCGCTGGGGAGGCCAGGCTTGAGGCCCTGGTACCTGCGATCGCAGCCCCTGGCCCAGCGTACCGGTAGTCAGGTTTTCCATGCCCTCTACGGCCATTACCTGAATCAACCCCCTGGCCTAACCAATCTGGTAGCCCTGCTGGAAAGTCCCTACCCCCTGCCGGATTTAGCCCAACCCCAACTCAGCCGCTACTCCCTCTGTGCCGGTCCACCCCGCTGGCAGGGAAACCGCCCCCGCCTCTGGACGCCACCCCTGGGACAGATCCTCCCTACCCTGGCGGACCGTCTAGGCGAGGCTAGGGCACTCAGGGAGGAGGAGACCGATCAGACCAGGGACCTGCCCTTCAGTGGTGGCTGGCTGGGTTGGTTAGGCTACGACCTGGCCTGGGAAATCGAGCGTCTACCTACCTTGAAAGCCGATACCCTATCTTTTCCCGTAGCCCTCTGGTACGAGCCCGACAGCTTCGCCGTGCTCGATCACAGTACCCAGCGCCTCTGGTTAGCCGCCAGTTCTCCCCAGGGGTTAGATCAACTGGAAGGTACTCTTGAGGCTGCCTCCCAGGTCGATCTCCTCGAAATACCCATCCATTTGTCCCAGCCCGCCTCTCTCCAGCTAGATTTATCAGCCAGCGCCTATCAGGCCGCGGTGCGCCAGGCCCAGGCCCATATTCGGGCGGGTGACGTGTTTCAGGTTAACCTCTCCCTGCGCTTTAGCAGCCAAACCAGCCACCCTAGCTGGCATCTGTACCGCCAGCTCCACACCATTAACCCCTCTCCCTTTGCCTGCTACTGGCGTACCCCCTGGGGAGATCTGATCAGTTGTTCTCCAGAACGGCTGGTGCGCCTGCAGGGAAGCCAAGCTGAGACCCGTCCCATCGCCGGTACTCGCCCTAGGGGGCAAACACCAGCCCAGGATGACTACTACCGCCAAAGTCTGCTTAATCACCCTAAGGAGCGGGCCGAACACATCATGCTGGTGGATTTGGAACGCAACGACTTGGGACGGGTCTGTCGCTGGGGCAGCGTAGAGGTTACGGAGTTGCTGACGGTGGAGTACTATAGCCACGTTATGCACTTGGTCAGCAATATTAGCGGCCAGCTTGCTCCGGGCCAAACCGCAGTGGATTTAATCCGCGCTGTTTTTCCGGGGGGAACCATTACTGGCTGCCCCAAGGTTCGCTGCATGGAAATTATCGAGGCGCTAGAGCCGGTGCGTCGGAGTCTCTTCTACGGTAGCTGTGGCTACCTAGACCACCGGGGCAGGATGGATCTCAACATTCTGATTCGCACCCTATTATGTGGCCATGGTCAGCCCCTGGCTCCGGTGTGGGGCCAGGTGGGGGCTGGCATCGTGGCCGATAGCGATCCTGAGCGAGAGTGGTTAGAGTCTCTCCAAAAGGCCAGAGCCCAGCTATTGGCCCTAGGCTTGAACCTTGACCAGGCCTAGGGCCCTGTTGAATAGCAGGAAAGTAGCTCTATTCCAGATAGTTATGAAAAAAATCCGCAGCCCCAAGGGCTTTTAACTGGCTTATGGCACATTTAACTCACATAAGCTGAGAAGCTGTAGTCACGGGCAACGGGTCGACAGTCAGTCTGAAGACCTGGCAAGGATGCGCTTTGACCGATGAACTTAGTCCTAAGCGTTCCGGCCAAAGCTATAATTAGCCGTTGTCAATCTGTTCCCATTGGCCTACCTACCTACCTACCTGCATGAGCACAGAAGACTATCTTAATCACCCCAACTTTGGTCTACTGTTTAGGGTATGTATGGTAGAAGAGGGTCAGGAGTTGTTTGCGACCCTCTACGCCCAGCGACTCTTTTTTCTGGTCAGTAATTCTGCTGTCGACGGACTAGTCTTTCAACCCTTGGGTCGCAGTAACGCCCGGCAAATGTTAGAAAACCGGCTCCGCATTCTCCGCCGCAGTGGTCGTATGGCGGATTTTAATCAGTTGCAAATCACCTATAAAAGAACCTTTCAATAGAACCTCTGAATGGCTATCCTGGACCCTCAGAACATTACTCAGCGTATTCACAGGCTTCAACAAAGCCTACCCTCTGGGTTGATTTTGGTGGCCGTTACTAAGCTGTTACCGGTAGAGGTGATTCGTATTGCCTATGGGGCGGGTCTCCGACACTTTGGTGAAAATCGCGTTCAGGAAGCGCTGGAGAAACAAGCCGAGCTGATGGATCTGTCAGATATTACCTGGCACTTGATTGGTCATTTACAGACCAACAAGGTGCGTAAAGCGGTGGAACATTTTCACTGGATTCATTCCCTAGATAGCTTGAAACTGGCTCAGAAGCTCGATCAGGCAGCGATGGAATTGGGGCGATCGCCCCAGTGTTGTTTACAGGTGAAGTTTGTCCCTGACCCCCCCAAAAATGGCTTTGAACTGCCGGAGCTTGAGGCTGCCCTACCCCAGCTAGACCAATTAACCCATTTGGTTATTCGCGGAGTTATGACTATTCCTCCCCAGGGGGCTAGCAGGGCCACCATTGAACAGGTTTTTGGTCAGGCTAAGAACTTGGCTGATAGGGTTAATCAAGCTAATTTTGGTCGGCTGCATATTGACCAGCTCTCCATGGGTATGTCAGCAGACTATCCCCTCGCGATCGCCGCTGGGGCCACCATGATTCGCCTCGGTACCACCCTATTCGGTCCCCGTCCCCAAGACTTCCATGCCAAGGAATCAGGGTAGCGTCTAACAACTTTATAAATCATTGTAAAATAGCGAGCTGTTTCTGAAATTTCGTGTATACTTCACACTCAATATTCTGTTGCCAAAAGATGGTAGGGTCTAGAGGTCTAATCCGAAGGATCGGTATCCCAAACTAACCCTCGGAAAACTTGTTGCCGGTTCATCTATTAACTAATTTTTAGAAAAACCGTGAGCAATTTTAAAATAGGCGCTATCATGACCATCGGATAACCCCAAAGGTAGTGGCTCCAGCCGGGCTGGGTAAAGTCATTCCTTGCTTATAGGCGCGACAGTCATCGTGGAGTGTAAATTGTGAGCAGTGTTTTTGCCAAATTGCGGGATTTCGTTGGACTGAACGATCCAGCAGACTATGAGTACGAGTACGAAGAGACGGATGGTGAGGAGTACCAAAACCTATATCAGGAAGAACATCCCCAGCCAACCGTTCAGCCTATCGCTGAAGAGCCCCGTAGTCGCCGCCGCCTGCGGGAACGTCCAGTTTCTGATACAGGATTTACCCCTATGCCCAGCAATGTGATTGGTATGCCAGGTGCCATGAATGGTACCTCCGAAGTGGTGGTGATGGAACCCCGCTCCTTTGAGGAAATGCCTCAAGCCATTCAAGCCCTACGGGAACGTAAGTCCGTGGTCTTAAACCTGACCATTATGGATCCTGATCAGGCGCAACGGGCCGTTGATTTTGTGGCTGGTGGCACCTACGCCATTGATGGCCATCAAGAGCGTATTGGTGAGAGCATTTTCCTGTTTACTCCCAATTGTGTACAGGTGAGCACCCCTGCCGAATACGAAGAGGATATCTTTATGGGGCAGCCCCAATCTATGCCTATGACCGGTCAAATGCCTCCTGCCCCTGCTTGGGGATCGGACGCTATGGCTCGTATGGCCTAGCCTAAGGCTGGACAAGCTGACCTTATCCATGGTGTAACCGCGTTTACGGGTAAGTTCTGGCGGCTACCTCACGGATTGTGGTAAATCCGTTATCTGTAGCTTTGGTAAGGTTTTGCCGAAGACTACGGGTAGTCTTCCGTGACGTTAGCACTATGCCAGAAAAAACACTTGGGGTTATTGGTGGCGGGATCATGGGGGAAGCCCTCCTGTCCCGCCTTATTGCTCAGGGCATTTTCCTGCCCGAGTCCATTGTGGTTAGCGATCCCCAGATTGAACGATTGAAGTATCTGGAACAAACCTACGGGGTTAAAACTACTCCGAGCAATGCTACGGTGGTTAGTCAAGCCCAGGTCTTGCTGCTGGCTATCAAACCGCAGACGCTCAGCTCCGTCTCAGAGGATTTGGCTGACCTGCCTACCTCCTACTCCCCCCTTGCCCTGTCAATTTTGGCCGGGGTAACCCTGAATCGTTTGCGCCTCTGCTTTCCCAGTTGGACGATTGTCAGGGCCATGCCCAATACCCCTGCCACCATTGGTGCCGGTATGACCGCCTTGGCGGCAGGGCCAGAGGTAACCTCTGACCAATGGCGACAGGCTCGTGAAATTTTTGCTAGTGTCGGATCTGTGGTTGATGTGCCTGAGGGATGGATGGATGGGGTGACGGCGGTCTCGGGCTCTGGCCCCGGTTATATCGCCCTGTTGGTTGAAGCCCTTGCCGATGGCGGGGTTGCGGTTGGCCTACCGAGGACAACTGCCATGGAATTAGCGTTACAGACCGTTAAGGGTACTGCTCAGTTATTGCAAGAGACTAGGCTTCACCCTGGAGTTTTGAAGGACCGGGTGACTAGCCCGGGGGGCACCACCATTGCCGGTATTGCTGAGTTGGAGACGGCAGGATTCAGGGCTGCCCTCATGGCAGCGGTCAGGGCGGCCTACCAACGCTCTAAGGAGTTAGGACAGAGTTAGTTCATCAAACAACCTCTTAGCTGGGTTAGGGTGAATTTGGTCTAGGTGGCGAACTGGATTGACCCAGTCGGGGCTCTGTGCCTGCCAGTAGTCGACCAATGTTGGGGCGATGGCGAAGGATAATATAGGAAGCGCCCAGGGTCCCTAGCAGCAGGTAGGGCAGGGGTTGGGCGGTTACTAGCATTAATATTACGGTAGCGATCGCCGCCAACATCGAGCTTAGGGATACAAACCGACTCACCCTCAAACTCAAGGCAAACACCCCCAGGGCCGCCAGGGCAACGGGCCAGCTCAGAGCCAGCAACACTCCCAAGCCAGTGGCCACGGACTTGCCGCCCCTAAACCCTAGCCATAGGGGCCAGCTGTGGCCGACCATAGCCAGTAACCCCGCCGCTGTTTCCCACCAGGGTTGGAGGTTCGCCATAGAGGAGCCAGCCTGCCATGGCCTAACCCATAGGAAGAATACTACTCCGACCAACAGCACCGCCAGCGCACCCTTGATTAGGTCCACGATAAAAACTATCAGGGCAGGCCCCTTACCCACCGTTCGCAGGACATTAGTGGCCCCCGTGCCGCCGGAGCCGTGGTGACGAATGTCAATTCCCTTGATGCCCCTGGCCACCAGATAACCAGTGGGAAAGGAACCCAGTAGATAGGCCCCTACTAGTAGGCCGATTAGCACTAGCACTACCACTCAGCCATTCCTCCGATCAGGATTGCAACTAGTCAGTAACTGTCTATCACCTTAAAGTGCTTGATTAGTTAGCACTTCAAGGTATAGGTTTGTCAACCCTTCAACGGTAGTCTGGAGTTAGCACTCAGAAGCCAGAAAAGCACTAATTTCGAGCCAGCCATTTTTGACCGTTCAGCCGTTTTAGGGCAAACAACACCATTAGGTCCAGGGTAGCCTTACGTTCATCCCCCATGAATTGCTCAATGGTACTGGGTTGGGAGCCCCGATCACAACAGTAAAACAACTTGGGGCCGTTAATATTGTCCCTGGTAAAGGCAATGGCAAACTGGCGCATCTTTTGGCGCCATAGCCCCTGGACTTGCCAGTAGGGTTCGGTACCACCTACCCCAAACACCCCTAGGGGCTGCTGGGTAAAGCTCAGGTCTACGTCTTCAACGCCTTGTTCCTTGAGGGCTTTGGTTAAGGCAGGCAAGAAATCTTGCTGAATAAACTCAGTGAAGGGTTTATCTTCGATCGCCGGCGGTTTTGCCTTAGCCACTGGTTTGGTGGCCTCCTCTGCTTTGGCTCCAGTCTGGGAGTCTTGGGATTTAGCTGGGGCTGCAGAGGGGGAAGGGGTAGTTTTTTCGTCAGCCATAGGATGCAGAAGGTTTAGATCAGAGATAGGGGCAAAGATAGCAACGGAAAACTAATCTACCCTTGCTCCCTATCCATAGTACGGTAAAGCTCCTAGGGGAGGATAGGTCAAACCCAAAAAGAGCTTACCCGCTCCCGTGGGTGCATTCCAGTTTTGCCGCCCTCACCATAAATCTCTCTCCCAGAGCGGGAGAGGGACTTTGAACCCGGTTCCCCTTCTCCCTTTTTGGGAGAAGGGGTTAGGGTATGAGGGCAAACTTACGAAAGTGGGATACTCTCGCTCCCCTAACCCTGGGGTATGAGGCTGAGCA
>Ga0208465_1000455_pt1 | contig 11382 bp, 7 predicted proteins | sample LakMenEpi31Aug10_FD_150749 | JGI IMG/M metagenome (GOLD analysis project Ga0208465, IMG submission 150749) | Freshwater microbial communities from Lake Mendota, WI - 31AUG2010 deep hole epilimnion (SPAdes) | ecosystem: Environmental > Aquatic > Freshwater > Lake > Epilimnion/Euphotic zone ...
CTGTCCCCTGACTGGCTCGACGATGTGGTATGTGAACGATGGGGTTATGTTTTGGGCCTATGATTTTGAGGGCAAACGCTCTTCGTTGCTTTACCGCTTTTATTTAACCGTTTATCGTTTGTCCTTGGTACGCGATGCAGGAACGGTCCAAGATCAATTGCCTTTGGTGCATTTTAGCCGACCCTTGTTGCGTTCTATTCAAGATGTGTTCGCTCCTTTTTGGATGTTTTACCGAGTGGATTATCAATCGGCTTGGCTTGCGGCTCCATCCGGCGCGTTGACCGAAGCGCTGCGTATCCAAACCTCGGTTGCTTCCAAAGTGGGCGGTCGCACGGTAAGGCAGCTCAATTTTGAACTTGAAATCCAAGAAGGCGCCCTTAACCGGTGGTTGCAGGCCCCGTCCAAAGGATCCGATTCGTCTCCAACCGTTTATCGATGCAGTTTGTCCTGAACCTCCAATGCAGGGCCAAAGCATGGCTCCTGAGTGGATTATGGGCTTGTCTTCCGGGAGGGTTTCTTCATGCCCAGGTTGGTTCGACGGACAGTATTACCCGGTATCATCTTGCTTTTGGAGAATACAAGGAATTGATTTGGGAGGGTCGAACGGCGGTCCATGGAGGCTGGGCTACGGCGGATATCCATCGGCGCATGGCCTTGGCGTATCGTATGTTACGTAACAACGAACGAGCCGTTTTTCATTGGAAGGCTGCATCCGACATGGTTCCTGGTTCGGCGTTGTTGGCCTCGGAGTACCGCCAAGAATTGTTCGATTGTCGCCGGATGGACGAGTGGCGTTGGGCCGTGGCCCATGCGCAGCCCGAAGTGGAAGGGTTGCTCGCCTTGGATTACGCTTTTTTGAACACCGGTCTTCAAAATCCGGTTGGATCTAGGGCTCTAAGAGATGAAATAAACCAGAACCCTTTGGCCTTGCGGCAGAAAGAAACGGGTTCATCGACCTGGGCCTATGCCGAGGCTTTGATTCAGGGTCCGGTAGCGGTTTGGGGCGGGTCCGTGCAGGCCACCCTTCGGATGCCGGGTCGTCGAGGCCCGTACCGCATTAGCCTGCTGCAATCGTTCACGCGTTTTGATGCCCGAACCTACGGGAGGGTGCAGTCCGCTTATTGGAATCCGGTCGTTTTCCAAACCTCCGATACCACCCTCCGTGCCGATTATGTCTCGCATTCCACCCAATACGCCCAACGCTGGGAGGCCGCTCATTCTCGATGGCCCGGGTGGAAATTTGGTGGGGGCTTGATGGTATTTGGGGAAAGATCCCAGAGCCTTAGCACCGAGCCCTACACGGTTGATAGCGGCCTGAGGGCAGTGTCCACGCCCTATAGGCACAATGCTTGGGCCCTTTCGGGTTCGGTTTCGCGACGGGTTACGGGCAAGGAATACCGAATGGGTTTGTTAAGCGGTACCCTCAACAGTCAAAGGCAATGGCAGGCCGATGCCGGGTTGACTTGGTGGCCCCTGGGTCATCAAGGATTTTTGGTTTCGCTGGATTTGTCGACTTTATCCAACGGAACGTTGAACACGGACAGCCTTGGCAAAGAAATGGTTGGGGTGGGCCTGGCCAAGATCGGTTTGCAGCTTGGGCCCAGGATTTGGTTGGAAATACGTACAATCCAAGGCTCCACATTGAGGAATTATACCCAGCCTGGAACCTATTGGGCGTTGAATACCACCGATCAACTGCGTTCGGTTTGGGCCCTTTCGGGTCGTTGGACCCCGGCCTTGAGACAAATTAATTCACCATCGAACCCACGATCCATCGCCCGCTGGTCCCTGGCGCCTTATATACAGCGATTTGTTATGGAAGGCAGTATCCATGGTCTCGCTTGGGCCAATGCATCCCAGGGAACGGTGGACCCCAATCCCCGTACGGTAACACGGCCCTATACTTCGTTTTTTGGGGGCATCGCCCTCCTTTGGAACCCTGCTAACTTTTAAACTATTTAAAAAACCCTTTTGTTATGAAAAATCAACCACCCAATCTAGGCATCCAAAGCACTCGAATCTTTCGTCTTTTTCTTTTGTTAGGGATGTTATGCAGTGGCTTCGTTTTCGCCCAAAACCCTTCCTCACCCAAAGACCGAGCTACTCAGGACAAAGCGGTTCGTGAAGCCTTTGCGGTGAGCTACAAGGCCGAAGCGGGTCAGGATTACCGGGGGGCCATCCAAGCCATGGAAACCCTGGGAATCGAAACCGTTCATGCCATCTACGAAGTCAACCTGCGGATGGGCTGGTTGTCATACAAGGCTGGAGATAACGACCGTGCCGCCCTTTATTATAGGAGGGCCATGGTTTTGGCTCCGCAAGCCACCGAACCATTGTGGGGTATTCTCATGCCGTACACAGCCAAGGAAGAATGGGTCAAAGCCGAAACAATTTACAAGGACCTTCTCAGATTGGATCCCAAAAACGGGACCGCCAATTACCAGCTGGGTCTGATTTATTATTATCGACAGAACTACCCCGAGGCCCTCAAATACCTGGAGGTTTCGTTAAAAATGTCGCCATTCGACTATTATTCGATGCTCATGAACGGGTGGACCCGGTATTTTATGGGCCAAAAAGAAGAGGCAAAGGTGCTGTTTGAGCGCGTGTTACGGCATACACCGCAAGACGCTTCGGCCTTGGAAGGCTTGGGCCTGATCCAAACGGGTTCGAAGTAGACCCGGACCGGGCCCGACGCAATCCGGGCCGGACCGGGCGAAGCCTTAGGCTGTCAGCTTGAAAGCCTTGCGGATAGCGTTTACATAATCCAAAGCTTCCCACGTGAAGAGTTCCACGCTCATGGTTTTGGATTGATCGGAACCCGAACCCCAACGAATGGTTTTGTTAACCTTGGTATGGGGCCGACCCATGTGCCCGTAGGCAGCCGTTTCGGCGTAAATGGGGTTGAGGAGTTTGAGGCGCTGAATGAGCATGCCCGGACGCATATCAAAAATTTTGGAAATCCGGTTCGCGATTTCTCCATCGCTGAGTTTTTTGCCGGCCGCATCGCGGACGTGGGTTGTCCCGTAGGTATTCACATACAGGCCTACCGGCTCAGCGACCCCAATGGCATAGGCCACCTGAACCAGAACTTGGTCGCAGAGTCCGGCCGCTACCATGTTTTTGGCGATATGACGGGCCGCGTAGGCAGCCGAGCGGTCCACCTTGGAGGGGTCTTTGCCCGAAAAGGCACCGCCACCGTGAGCACCCTTGCCACCGTAGGTATCCACAATGATCTTGCGGCCTGTCAAGCCGGTATCTCCGTGGGGTCCGCCGATCACAAAATTTCCGGTAGGGTTAATATGGTACTTGACGGTTTTGTTCAAAAGACGCCCAATACGCGAAGGGAGTTGGCGCTTAACGCGGGGTAGCAGGTAGCGTTGGATATCCGCAGCAATCCGGGCCTGCATTGCTTTTTGGTCTGCTTTGACGGCTCTGGCGTTGGAGCCGGTGTTGACAAAAGGATCGTGCTGGGTCGAAATCACCACAGCGTCAATGGCTTCGGGCTTGTGCTTGTCCGAATAGCGAATGGTGACCTGGCTCTTGGCATCCGGGCGCAGGTATTTCATGACCTTGCCTTCTTTGCGAATCGAAGCCAGTTCCCGTAACAAAAGATGACTAATTTCGAGGGGAAGGGGCATGTAGCTTTCGGTTTCGTTGGTGGCGTACCCGAACATCATGCCTTGGTCACCCGCACCCTGTGTTTCGGCGGTGTTTTTTTCAACGCCTTGGTTGATATCGGGGGATTGTTCGTGGATGGCCGAAATGACACCGCAGGAATCCGCATCAAACATGTATTCGGATTTGGTATAACCAATCCGACGAATCGTATCGCGGGCGATCATCTGAGCGTCCACATAGCCTGTTGTTTTGACTTCACCGGCCAAGACGGCCAAGCCCGTGGTGACCAGCGTTTCACAAGCGACTTTGGACTTTGGGTCCTGAGCCAAAAAAGCATCCAAGAGGGCGTCCGAAATTTGGTCGGCGACTTTGTCTGGATGGCCTTCGGAAACGGATTCGGAGGTGAAGAAATACGACATAAACAAGTAAATTTTAGGAAATTGAAGGGCTTATTGGAATGGGCGAAGGTCGGAACGAAGGTCCGTAAATACCAAATTTTTGACCCGAAAATTGGCCTTGAATACCCCAAGGCTTCGAGCAATTGCTCCTGGGTTTAGCGATTCAGAATGCGACGCAGCCTTTCGGCCACTTTGCTTGCAGAAGGAAGCATCGCGGCTTCGAGGTCTTGGTTCAGGGGAACCGCTGGAACAGGGGCAGAGCCCATGGCTTCGACGGGACCGTCCAGTTGTTCAAAACAGCGGTTCTGGATACGGTAGGCCAGGGATTCGGCAAAGGAATTGAGCAAAGGCTCTTCGGTTAAGACCAAAACCCGGCCATGCACCGCCGCTCTTTGCATGACAAAATCTTCGTCCAACGGGTACAGGGTGCGCAAATCGACGATTTCGATGCGGCCCGCCAAATCGGGAGCTGCCGAAGCGTTCAGGGCCCAATGAACGCCCATTCCGTAGGTGATGACCAGGGCGGTATCGCCTTGATCCATGGCCTCGGTTGATGGGGCCTGGGCCGTGCGGGCTTTGCCCAAGGGGATTACATAATCAGCGTCCGGTTCCGGGGTCTTGGCGGCCTCGGTTCCGGGCACTTTGCTCCAATAAAGCCCTTTGTGTTCAAAGAAAATCACCGGGTTGGGGTCCAAAAAAGCGGCCTTCATCAGCCCTTTGGTGTCGGCTGCATTGGATGGGTACACCACTTTGATGCCCCGGATGTTGAGAATGGCGGATTCGATGCAACCCGAATGGTAGGGACCGCCCCCGCCGTAGGCTCCGCAGGGCACCCGTATCAAGGCTTGTACCGGAAACTGCCCTCTGGACAAATAACAACTTTTGGAGAGCTCGACGACAAGCTGGTTCACCCCGCTCCAGATATAGTCTGCAAATTGTATTTCAACAATAGGTTTTGCGCCGACGGCTGACATACCGGCGGTGCTTCCTACCAGGTAGGCTTCTTGGATGGGTGTGTTAAAAACGCGATCGTCTCCGAATTTTTCGGCCAGGGTCGCTGCTTCCCGAAAAACACCGCCCAAGGTGCGGCCCACATCTTGACCGTAGAACAAGGCACGGGGTTCGCTTTGCAGGATTTCTTCGACCGCGTGCAATGCGGCGTCCACCATTACGACTTTGTCCCGGCCCGCGGGTTCCCTTTGCCCGGATTCGGATTGAGGGCCTCCGTGGGCAAATTCATGGTTACCAAGGGTTTGTGGATCAGGATTTGGAGCCAAACGGGCCCGTTCAAAATCTTCGGTGGCCCGGGCTTTTCCGGCTGCGGCCAATCGATCCAACTCTTCTTCCCAAAAACCCGCTTTGAGCATTTGTTTGCGCAGACGCGGTAACGGATCCCTGCGCAGGTGTTCCTCCAAGTCTTGGGCTGTACGGTACCATTCACTGCGAACCCCTGATGTGTGATGGCCCAACAAGGGAACCGTGGCATGCAAAAGAACAGGGCCGCTGCGCGATCGCAGGTGTTCCATGGCTTCTTGAATGGCTTTGCACGACGCTTTGAAATCGCTTCCATCTACCCGCATTCGTCGCAGTCCCTTGAAACCATCCGCGTAGTGGTAAGCGTCCATCGCTCGCATTTCGGCAGCGCCCGCCGAAATACCCCATTCGTTGTCCTGCACCAAAAAGAGGATGGGGAGGTTTTTGAGCACCGACATTTGGAGGGCTTCGGCGACTTCACCTTCGGTCATCGAGCCATCGCCCAAGGAACAAACAACCAAGGGAGGGGAGGTCCCTGCCGCGTTCTCCGGGTGGATACCTTGGCTTTCGAGGTAGGCCAAGGCGTGGGCCATGCCCACGGCAGGGATGGCCTGCATGCCGGTGGCCGAGCTTTGGTGAGGGATCGTGGGCATCCCTGCCCGACGAACCGAAGGATGCGCATAATAGGTGCGTCCCCCGCTAAACGGGTCGTCGGCCTTGGCCAACAACTGCAGCATCAACTCGTAGGGCTCAAAGCCCATCCCGAGCAAAACCGACTCGTCGCGGTAATAGACCGACGCATAGTCCTGCGGTTGAAGGTGCAAGCCCAGGGCCAGCTGTATGGCCTCGTGGCCCCGGGATGTGGAGTGCACATAACGGGTTTCGCTGCGGTGCTCATCGTACAATTCCGCCATGGCTCGGGCCGTGTTCATGAGTTCCCAAGCCGTCAGCCACAAGGTGTTTTGCATCATGCGTCCAAAAATACACCAAGAGCCCCATGGCCCTGCGATAACACCGCTGGTCGGCCTTAATTTTGGAAAAACCCCGCTGTATGAACCCCTATTTATCGCCCAATTCTCCCCATTCGGTCGACTCGGCAGCCGCTCATTCCGCCGGAATCCCTTCGGTCGATTTGCAGGACTTTTTGACCGGGACCCCCGAACAACAGGCCGCCTTTGTCCGCGAATTGGGCCAGGCCTACGAAGAGGTGGGATTTGTCGCTGTGCGCAATCATGGACTTAGCGAAGCCCAGACCGACGCCCTGTACCGCAGCGTTCAGGGTTTTTTTGGACAAGATTTTGCCGCCAAAAACGCCTACGAAGTTCCCGGCGCTGCCGGTCAAAGGGGCTATACCCGTTTTGGGCAGGAGCACGCCAAAGGCCGCCTCGAAGGCGACCTCAAAGAATTCTTTCAGGTCGGCCAGGAAGTTTCTACTCAACACAAGATGAACGGAACCTACCCCCCCAATGTGTTGGTTCAAAATCCGGCTGATTTCAACGCCGTTACCATGCAGGCCTACCGAACCCTCGAAGCCTGCGGTCAGCATATGTTACGGGCCATATCCCTCTACTTGGAACTCCCCGAAAATTACTTCGAATCTTGGGTGGACGGCGGAACCAGCATTTTGCGTGCGATTCACTACGGACCCATCACCAACGACCCCGGAGATGCAGTCCGCGCCGCTGAACACGAGGACATTAACCTGATAACCCTCTTGATGGGCGCCTCCGCCGAAGGCCTCGAAATCCTTTCCAAAACCGGCGAATGGGTTCCTGTTACGGCCCTCCCCGATCAAATTGTCGTCAATGTTGGGGATATGTTACAACGCCTAAGCAATCACCGCCTCAAATCGACTACCCACCGCGTTGTCAACCCACCGCGGGAGCGCTGGTCCGAGCCTCGCTATTCCATCCCCTTCTTCTTGCATCCCCAACCCGATATGCCTTTGGACGCCCTCCCGTCCTGCGTTCCCCCCGGAACAACCCCGCTGGATCCCCCCATCACCGCCGGGGAATATCTAGACGAACGTCTCCGCGAAATCGGCCTCAAAAAATAACCCGTGCTGGACGAGACCAAGCGTCGAACCTATCTGCGGGATGTTCTGATGCTGGCCCTCTCGGCCTTTGGCGGACCCTTTGCTCACTTGGCCCTCATGCAAGAGCGCCTGGTCGAACGTCGTCAATACCTCAGCAACGAAGAATTGTTGGAGCTCAACGCGCTCTGCCAGTTCCTGCCCGGCCCAACGTCCACCCAGACCATCACCGCCGTCGGCCTCAAATTGGGCGGTCAACGCCTAGCCCTTCTGACCCTCCTCCTTTGGATCCTCCCGGCCTGTCTTTTGATGACTTTTCTGGCCGTTTTGGTGTATTCCCTCGAAATCAAAAACCTGGACATGGCGACCTTTCGATGGCTTCCTCCGGTCGCCGTCGGTTTTGTGGCAGCCTCCGGGTGGCGTCTTCTCGAAAGGCAGTCTTGGAAAGGCCCCGCCTTGCCGATTTTGGTCCTCACGGTGGCCCTTTCGCTTTTTTTCGTTTCCGCTTTTACTTTTCCGGTTGTGCTCTTGCTGGGCGGTTTGTTGTTTTGGGGCTGGGAGGAGCGCAAAGGGGGCCTGGGATCTCCCCACCGCATCGCCCGCATTCGCTGGACCTACCTCCGGTTTTATCTTTTGTTTTTTGTTATGGCGATTGCCCTTGGCAACGGATTCCGATCCAGGGAGGTTTTGTTATTCGAGAATTTTTATCGTTTTGGGAGCCTGGTTTTTGGGGGTGGGCAAATCCTGCTCCCCATGATGTACGAACATTTTGTGGCCTCCAGGCATTACCTCAGCACCGATCAATTTCTTATTGGCTATGGCTTGGCCCAAGGAGTCCCCGGCCCGGTCTTCTCGTTGGCCGCTTACATGGGCGGTATGGTGCTTCAATCCAAAGGCGTGCTCTATGTTTTGTTGGGCGCTTTGATTGGCACTCTTGCCATCTTTACCCCGGGCGCTTTGCTCATCTTTTTTGTTTACCCCGTTTGGGACGACGTCAAACGCATGCCCCGCATCCAAGCCGCCCTCCGGGGGGTTCAGGTTGCCGCCATAGGCCTCATCCTTGCGGCGGTTGTTTTGCTGATGAAACCGTTGGGCACGAGCCCTTTGACGATTAGCATCGTAGCCCTGACCGCCTTGCTCAACCACCGTTGGGGCGTACCACCCCTGTTAATTGTGGTCCTCACCCTAACCGCCGGCCTGGTCGGCGAGCTTCTGGTCTTGGGCTTGCCTTAGGCCCTGGATTCGCCGAAGACAACCCTTTCCCATGTTAGCCTAGCCAAGATGTAGCTTTGCCATTCGATGATTCCGATCAATTCTGATAATGGGCCTACGGTGTATATCATTGGCGGATGCAATGGTGCTGGCAAAACAACAGCATCTTTTACCGTCCTGCCCGACCTTTTGAATTGTTATGAGTTTGTGAATGCAGATGAAATTGCCAAAGGCCTTTCTCCTTTTCGACCCGAAAGCGTGGCGATCGAGGCGGGCCGTTTAATGCTGCACCGAATCGATGAACTTATGAATCAACGCGTTGATTTTGCGTTTGAAACCACCCTGGCCGCCTCACTTCACCTTCGCACCATCACCAAAGCTCAAGCCTTGGGTTACCGGGTCCATTTGTTGTTTTTTTGGTTAGAAAGTGTAGAATTGGCGCAACAAAGAGTCAAATCACGGGTTAATGAAGGCGGGCACTCCATTCATGTGGATGTTGTCAATCGTCGCTATAAGCGGGGCATTGTTAATTTGTTTCAAAAGTATTGGAACCGAATGGATCGCGCTTGGATTATTGATGGATCCAAGGGTAACTTTAACCTAATCGCCGAAAGGAAATCTTCAAATCTTCCTACTATTTTTGTGCCAGCGGCCTACGAATCTATCCAAAACCAATATGTCCAATACCTCAACGATTGAAAAGGAAAGGAATCTTATCCTCCAAGGCCTAAAACTCGCTTACGAGCGCTTGCTAAAAACCAAGCGGGCCAATAAAGGGGAATTGGTGGTGGTCCGGGACCACAAAATTGTTCGCATTAAGCCCTAGGGCGAAGCGCCTTACCGTTATTTCAGCTCAAAATTCAGAGACACGTAGGCCAAGCGACCCACCAGAGGCCCACCGTACACCTGGAACACCTTGTTATTCAACAAATTCGAGGCCCCCAACTTGAGGGTGGTGTTGAGCTTGAGAAAGGTTTTGTTGATTTGGGCATCCACCATCCCGTAGCTATCAATCGGGCCTGTGAACTGAGGTGAACCCTCAAATACAAAGCCCTGGATCCATTTGTAATTGATGTTAAAGCCCCAATTCGCCAACGTATAAGAACCTCCGCCCGGCAAAGGGATTTCGGTTATCATATCGCGGCCGCTCAGTCCAATGTTGTATTTGTTTTCAGGGGTGTTAAACGCCGGAATAATCACCGTGTCTTTGCCGGCATTTACCAATTTGTTCCAGGAATAATTAAAATTCACCGCTAATTCCCGATTCAAATAATAATTACCCCCCAACGAGAAACCTTGTGTTGTAATAATTCCCGTTGCGTTGGCCGCTACCCGGTAAATCCGCAGCGTCTCCCGGATAGGAAAGCCGCCCCCAATACCTGTTTGGAACTTGGACTGCACCCCGATATTAAAGCCAATAAAATTGGTGTACCAGCTGTGGTAATACCCCGCATCCAAATAAAGTTTTTTGAACATGCCCCGGTAACCGAATTCCACGGTCCGGACCTGTTCGGGCTGTATGGGTTTGACATCAAAGTACTTCAGCTTGTCCGTCGTCGGCGTTGTCCCCAAATAATCCAGAAACGAATTCAGGGTAATCAACGAATCAAAGCCCGACACATTGCCCACCAGGATGGCTGGACCCACATTGTAGTACAAGTACTGATCGGCGAGGGTCGGATTCCTCACCGCCGATGAAACAGACAGACGCCAGACATGTTTTTGGTTGGGCGTCAAAACCATCGAAACCGCCGGCGAATACACCCGCTTGAAATTCACGTTCTTGTCTGTTCTAAAGGTCGCGTTGATTTTGAGGTCCCCGAGGGGTAAGTCCTTGCCCCCAAACGGCAAGCGAATCGAGCCCAGATTTTTGAATCGGTATTCGACGCCCCCATACAAACCGTATTCGCTGTTGACAATGCTGGTAGGGGTTTCGGTTCTGCCGATGGTATCCCGCTTTGTCACCAAAACACTGTCCAAAATCAAGGGATTCCAAACCATGTAGGACGAATCCTTTGTTTGGTAGCTTAGACGGACGGTATCGCTAAAAATGGTTCCACGGCTATCCGGCCGGTATTGACGGAAACTACCACCGACCACCACTTCCATGTTTTCGATGGGCTTAAAACGCTTTTCGCCCTGAATATGGTACAAAGCCGATTTATCGTAAAACAAGGTGCCGCCCCGGCCTTTGTTGGGTAGGGTCGTGGTGATTACGTTAAACAGCGAATCAAAAGCCGCCGATCCCGGCAAGGCAAAGGGCAAGGGGTTGGCATCCCGGATATTACCTGTTTGGTAACCGTTGTTCACCTTAAAACGAACCTCGTTGTGCCAACGGGCCAACGCCTCCGCCGCACCGGGCGCATTCAAAAAGTAGTTGAGGCTATCGCCCAAAGCCGTTGGAATGCCCGCGAAGGAACCCCGGTAGGGCCGCCAATGGTCGGGCAACAAACCTGGATTTCCACCGATTCCATAAATGGAATCCAGAATCGAGGTTTGCCAAACCGCGGCATAAGATTTGTTCCAAATATCCAGGGTATGAAAGGTTTCCTTCATCCTTTTGGCCGTGGCCACCGCGTCGTAGGAATCCCCGGCATCCTCGTTGGTCGCATAGGCCCGGATAAACCAATCATCCTCTTTGCGCAATTCCAAACGGTTTTGAAAAAAGAGGATGTTCTTGAGCCTGAAGCGATTCTCACCTTGGTACACCGTGGTCCCCATTCCAAAATTGGACGAAGCAATGAACTCCACTTTGGGCTTGAGCATGTAATGAAAAGCCGTGTTCAACTTGAGGTTGTTGATGTCGTAATCCACCAAATCCGCTTCGCGGTACCCCGATGGATAGAATATTCCTAGACCGGGCAA
>Ga0208465_1000458_pt1 | contig 11347 bp, 5 predicted proteins | sample LakMenEpi31Aug10_FD_150749 | JGI IMG/M metagenome (GOLD analysis project Ga0208465, IMG submission 150749) | Freshwater microbial communities from Lake Mendota, WI - 31AUG2010 deep hole epilimnion (SPAdes) | ecosystem: Environmental > Aquatic > Freshwater > Lake > Epilimnion/Euphotic zone ...
TACCGTTCTTAATCACAAAGATATATGAAGGATCTGATGGTGTTAATGGTAGAGCATACGTTAAATTTGCTGCAGCATTTGTGGAAGTATAAGAAACAGTTTTGATGATTGTATTTGACAATCCAACTGGAACAGAAATTGTTACATTACTTCCACTTGCTGTTGCAGTTACACCACCACCAGTAAAGTCAATCGAAGTTACAGCTGATGTAAGAGTTGTTCCTTCGTCTTTAACGATAACGTTAGCTGCGCCACCGCCACCACCAGTACTGGTGAATGTAATAGATTTTGGTGATGCATTATTGTTTGCAGCAATCGAAATTCCACTGCCAGCAATAAAGTTTACAGTATCAAGACCAACTGCAACAAGTCCAGCATTTCCATCTACGTTCCAATTCTTGAATGTACTATTCAACTGAATCGTGACTGTGTTCGAAGCAGCATTTACAACTGCCATTCCAGAGTCAGAATCAAATTGAATTGTATTGATATTGGTGTAAGTATTGACTACTGTTGAATTGCCAGCATAAATTTCCTTAACGGTGATTGGCGCATTTGCCTTTTCATACGCTGCATTTGCTTGAGCATAAACGATATTCGCTTGAGCGTATGCACCGTTAGCCTGTGCATAGGCACCATTGGCTTGAGAATAAGCTCCATTTGCTTGAGCATAAGCACCGTTGGCTTGCGCATATGCGCCGTTTGCATCATTGTATGCAGCATTTGCTTGTGCATAGACAATATTTGCATGGGCATATGCACCGTTGGCGGTATCAAATGCTGCATTCGCTTGAGCATAAGCAACAATCACTGATGGTTCAATAACAATGTTGCCAACCATACCACCATGAATTGAACACTGATAAACATAAGTGTTGCCAACAATATTATACGGAACCTTCCAATACAATGTTCCTGAAACTTGCCCCTGAGCGCTACCGTCAGTAGAAACAACACCAGTTGAAGAAACGTGAGTCAATCCAGTGTTATAATTTGCTCCGCCGCTTGACTGACGAATCATGAATGGGTGACCAGAAACGTTTAGATCGAACGCTAATGTTTCACCGCCTCTAACGTATACAGTTGGATTATTGCCAGGATATTGATCAAGTAAATATGCAGAGAAGCCAGAGTTTGTTACGTTGAGTCGTGTGACTGCAGGTTGGTAATTTGAATTGGCTTGAGCATATGCTAGATTTGCCGTTGCGTTTGCAGTATTTGCTGTGTTATACGCAGCGTTCGCTTGTCCGTATGCATCATTTGCCGTAGCGCGAGCGGTATTTGCTTGAGCGTAAGAATCATTGGCTGTATTACGAGCAGTGTTTGCCTGCGCATAGGAATCATTCGCAGTAGTGCGTGCTGTGTTCGCCTGAGCATAAGCATCATTAGCTGTTGTTCGAGCAGTATTCGCCTGAGCGTAAGAGTCGTTAGCCGTATTTCTTGCAGTATTGGCTTGAGCATAAGAATCGTTAGCGGTCGTACGAGCTGTATTCGCTTGACCGTATGCGTCATTGGCAGTAGTTCTTGCAGTATTCGCTTGATCGTAAGATGCATTTGCAGTATCGCGAGCAGTGTTCGCTTGCAAATACGAGTCATTGGCAGTCGCACGAGCAACGTTGGCTTGTCCATATGCATCATTGGCGGTCGCGCGTGCCGTATTTGCTTGAGCATAAGCATCCAACGCAGAATCAAACGCATAGAAGAATGTGTCGCCGTCTGACCACTTCCATTGATCAGTATTCTCATCCCACTTAATGACAGCGTTTGTTGAACTGCCGCGATTGATTGTGATGAAACTATCAAGAGTTGGCGATCCAGTAACATTCGAATTGAGGATAATTTCGTTATCTTCAATTTTTAAAGTTTCAACATTAAGTGTGGTGCTATTTCCGAGTACAGAAAGATTACCAGAAACAACCAAATCACCAGAAATGGTTCCACCAGAAATATTAACTTTTAGATTTGCCTCATCATATGCATTATTGGCTTGGAGATAAGCAGCATTTGCTTGACCATATGCATCATTCGCAGTTCCACGCGCTGTGTTTGCCTGACCATAAGCATCATTGGCTGTAGTGCGCGCTGTGTTTGCTTGATTATAAGAATCATTCGCGGTTGTTCTGGCGGTATTTGCTTGACCATAAGCATCGTTTGCTGTGTCTCGAGCAGTATTGGCTTGAGCATATGCATTGTTACCAGTATCACGTGCAGTATTTGCTTGAGCATACGCATCGTTAGCAGTTCCACGAGCAGTATTGGCTTGGTCATAAGCAGCATTTGCCTGAGCATATACTATGTTAGCATGCGCATATGCACCGTTCGCCTGATTGAACGCACCGTTTGCTTGATTGTATGCAGCATTGGCAGTATCTCTAGCAGTATTTGCTTGGTCATAAGAATCAAACGCAGCGATTAGATTTCCACTGCCATCAATTTCAACACCAGAAACAACTAGTGTTGATCCATTTGATGTGATTACCGCATCACCCAAATGTAGTGCATTATTTGAAAGATAAAGATTCTTATATCTCTTGGTTGGTGAACCAAGGTCGTATGTAACATTTAAATTTGGCTGAACATTATTAGTAATGATGAAGGCACTCACATTGAGATTGCCTGTCATTGTATCGCCAGATTTTAGAACTCTGGTATTTGCATTATCATATGCAGCGTTAGCCTGAGCATAAACAATATTCGCGTGGGCATAAGCACCGTTCGCTTGAGAATATGCACCATTAGCAGTATCAAATGCGCCATTTGCCTTATCATAAGCAGCGTTGGCTTGATTAAATGCAGCATTGGCTTGTGCATAAACTATATTAGCGTGAGCATAGGCTCCATTGGCTTGAGAATATGCACCATTCGCAGTATTATTTGCAGTATTGGCTTGATTATGAGCGAGTGTTAGATTTGCTTGAGTCGCAACAACATTACCCATCAAGAGTATGCTATTTGCAGCAATGTTTGCGCGAAGTGTTGCGAGTGTGGTATTTGCGAAGTCGACTATGTTATTTTGGTGACCAGAATCTAATAGATTATCAAACAAATACCAAGTAGCATCTCCAGCATCGCGAGCAAACCCAGTATGACTCAAGTTGCCGCTGGTATTTTTCGTGGCAATAAATCCTATATCAACAATATCATTCAGAATATTATTTGCGCCAAGATAAATTAATGGGTCATCAACAGCATAAGTTGCCACATTGTAATATGTTGTATTACCAGTTATGCTTAAATTACCAGAAACGTTCAATGAACCATTAATTGTACCGCCAGCAATATTAAGTTTTAGATTGGCTGTATCGTATGCATTATTGGCTTGAGCGTAGACAATGTTAGCGTGAGCGTAGGCTCCATTTGCTTGGGCATATGCTCCATTCGCTGTGTCTAGAGCAGTATTGGCTTTGTCATATGCTGCATTCGCTTGATTAAATGCGCTATTTGCCTGACCATAAGCGTCATTCGCAGTTGTTCTGGCAGTGTTTGCTTGATTATAAGCAGCGTTCGCTTGATCGAATGCACCATTTGCTTGACCATAAGCGGCATTTGCAGTATCACGAGCCGTATTTGCTTGAGCATATACAATATTTGCGTGAGCATAAGCCCCATTTGCTTGGGCATATGCGCCGTTTGCCGTATCTAGAGCAGTATTTGCTTGAGCATATGCGTCATTGGCAGTTGTGCGAGCTGTGTTCGCTTGTCCATATGCATTGTTGCCAGTATCGCGTGCAGTATTTGCTTGTGCATAGGCTGCATTTGCAGAGTCATTTCCAGTATTTGCCTGATTGAATGCAGCATTTGCTTGAGCGTAAACAATATTAGCATGCGCATAAGCACCATTTGCTTGAGCGTATGCACCATTGGCTTGACCAAATGCTAGATTTGCTTGTGCATACGCTCCGTTGGCTTGAGCATAGGCGCCATTTGCTTGAGCGTATGCACCATTAGCGGTATCAAGAGCTGTATTCGCTTGAGCGTAAGCATTGTTGCCAGTATCACGTGCCGTATTTGCCTGGTCGCGAGCAGTATTGGCTTGAAGGTAAGCGTCGTTTGCTGTTGTTCTTGCAGTGTTGGCTTGACCATAGGCATCATTGCCAGTTTCTCTAGCGGTATTGGCTTGATCACGTGCAGTATTTGCTTGAGCATAAGCATCTAAAGCAGAGTCAAATGCATAGAAGAATGTATCACCATCCGTCCACTTCCACTGATTCGTATTTTCATCCCACTTAATCGAAGCATTTGTGTTGCTGCCACGATTGATTGTAATAAAGCCATCAAGTGTTGGTGATCCAGTTACATTTGAGTTGAGAATAATCTCATTGTCTTCAATTGCAAGAGTTTCAACATTTAATGTTGTGCTGTTTCCTAGAACTTCTAGATTTCCAGAAACGATCAAATCACCAGTGATCGATCCACCAGAGATGTTAAGTTTTATATTGGCTTCAGCGTATGCATTATTGGCTTGTAAGTATGCATCATTAGCAGTATTGCGAGCAGTGTTCGCTTGACTATATGCATCGTTACCAGTATCTCTAGCGGTATTCGCCTGAGCATATGCGTTGTTGCCAGTGTCTCTAGCAGTATTGGCTTGCAGATAAGCATTGTTACCAGTGTCTCTAGCGGTGTTTGCTTGAGCGTAAGAATCATTTGCTGTATCGCGAGCGGTGTTTGCTTGAGCATATGCGTTGTTGCCAGTATCACGTGCCGTATTCGCTTGAGCATATGAATCGTTGGCTGTGCTTCTTGCAGTGTTTGCTTGCTCATATGCATCATTTGCTGTTGTTCTAGCAGTATTCGCTTGATCAAAACTTGCGTTGGCTTGAGCGTAAACTATGTTTGCATGAGCATATGCTGAGTTGGCTTGAGCATAGGCACCATTTGCCTGCGCATACGCACCGTTGGCTTGTGCATAAGCGCCATTGGCTTGGCTATATGCACCATTTGCTTGTGAGTACGCACCATTGGCAGTATCAAATGCAACATTCGCTTGAGCATAAATGATCGTTGATGGTGGCTCAATAACAATATTGCCAACCATCGCAGAATGCACTTGACATTGATAAACGTAAGTGTTGCCTTGAAGTTCAAATGGAACTTTCCAATAAAGAACACCTGTTGTTTTACCTTGTGCACTCGCCCCTGTAGAAATTACACCTGTAGTTTCAACGTGAGTCAATCCAGTATTATAATTTGCTCCACCATTTGATTGGCGGATCATGAATGGATGCCCAACTACATTCAAATTGAATGCAAGAGTTTCACCAGCACGAACATAAAGTGTTGGATCGTCAACGATTGAGCCATATTGATCGAATCTGTATGCTGATGTTCCGCTAGAGGTCACATCAAATCTTGTTACAGCAGGTTGATAGTCTGCATTGGCTTGAGCATATGCAGCGTTTGCAACATCATAAATTCCATTAGCGTGAGCATAAACACCATTCGCTTGTGCATAGGCACCATTGGCTTGCGCATAAGCACCATTTGCCTGAGCGTATGCGCCATTTGCCTGAGCGTAAGCCCCATTAGCCTGTGCATAAGCGCCGTTGGCTTGTAAGTATGCACCATTTGCTGTTGTTCTAGCATTATTGGCTTGCTCGTAAGCATTTGCTGCTTGAGCAGTAACATTTAATCCAGCTGTTGTTGAGAATGTTCCAGCATAAATGGTATTGACGCCAGTTATGTCGCCACTTGCACCAGTTGTAACAATATTGCCAGTGACAACAAGACCGCCTGAACTGATGTTCAGCTGACCAGTCATTGTATCGCCAGCTTTTAGAACTCTCGTGTTTGCATTATCGCTTGCTGCATTTGCTTGCGCATACGCTCCGTTTGCTTGGGCGTAAGCACCGTTAGCCTGAGCATATGCTCCGTTTGCTTGCGCAAATGCACCATTGGCTTGAGAATAGGCTCCGTTTGCTTGAGCATAGGCACCATTGGCTTGTGCATACGCTCCGTTGGCTTGAGCATATGCGCCCAAAGAAGAATCTAGTGCATAATATACGCCATTGCCATCCGACCACTTCCATTGATCAGTGCTTTCATCCCACTTAAGAACAGCATTTGTCATTGATCCACGATTGATCGTTATGAACGAGTCAAGTAATGGTGGACCAGTTACATTTGAATTGAGAATAATTTCATTGTCTTCGAGTGACAATGTTTCAACATTAAGTGTTGTTGTATTACCGAGAACTTCGAGGTTTCCAGTTACAGTAAGACTTCCTGTAATTGTACCGCCACCAAGACCGAGTTTTAAGTTGGCTTCAGCATATGCAGCATTTGCTTGGTCTAGAACGTTTAAGCCACCACTAACAAATGATGTTGTAGCAATAAATGTATTTGTTAAAAGACTGTTTGCTTGTGCTGATAGTATAGAGTCGCCGATGTATACAGTGTTACCACCAAAGTATGCATCTTTGTATCGATAAGTTGGACTACCAAGATTGTATGTATTATTGACAGACGGAATTACGTTTTGCGTAATAATTGTCGCAGCAACATTTAAGTTGCCTGTCATCGTTGAGCCTGATCTATAAACGACTGTGTTTATAAGATCTAGAATATCGTTTGCATATAGATCGCCGACTCTCGTCACTTTGCCGAAAGTAACCTTACCGATCTGATTATTATTCGTAATCGTTATCTTCATTATCTGGACACCTGTGGTGTCACAGTTAGAATACCTTCTACGACTCGAGTTGTTATGTTATCTGTATCAGTCATCTTTACGTCATAAAGATAACGACCTGCTCTAATGTTTGCAGTGACTGCTGAATTTAAAGACATGATTAGATTTCCACCTGTATTACTTAAAGTGGTAATTGTCAGATTTGCAGTTACATTGGAAGAATAATAAGATTTGCGAACTTGACCCAAGAAAACGCACCCTGCGATATTGATCGCAGCGCCATCATCGCCAACTAAATCTATAGAAGTTTCGAAAGTTGTGCCCTGATCAACCGTTAACTCTGCGTATGGCATGAAAATTCTCTATGAACTATGTTTTTTATTCAGAATCGCCTACTTCCCAGTCAATATCGATGCTTGGTTTAATCACTCGGGTTATGGCACGTTCTTCTATTTTCTTATTTATATAATTCACGCCAGAGTAGACTCGGTATTCCTCGAGTAAATCGTCCTCGAGAGAGTCTAAAAATGCTCTAAATTCAATTTCTGATCTACGTTTTCTCTCTTCAATGATCTCTAAAGGAACAACAGGTTTAAAGTCCTGCTTTGATGTATGTTCATTAGATCCTTTATAGTGATAGCACGACATCCTCTTTCCGTGGAAAAATCGATATCCTGCAGCAAACGATGAGAGAGTTATCGCTTGCTCCTCTCCATGAAAGAATATTCTAGGATTGATTCCGACATTTCGAACCCAATCAGAGTGTGTAAACATATTTCCAGCAAAGATGTGTATCGCTGGCATCACGGTTTCAGTTGGAGGAATATGTTCGCCGTGAGCAAAAAGCCAAAGATTTGGATTAAACTGATAGAATCTTGCTCTGCATGTATAGTCCATGCCATGCTCTAAAACGACATTACCATCGACCATCTCGAAATTTTTACAGTTCGAACTGATAATGACTCTGTTTGACTCGATCGCTCTACAGCCTTCTTTATAATCGTTAATTAAATCGCGATCCCAATTCTTATCGAAAACCATGTGAGAGTCGATCTGATAATAAAAATCCTCGTCAGTTAACTGGAGAGCATTAATATTTCGAGCCCAACCAACACCTTCCGAGTATTGTGGATCGATTCGTTTATATTTTACATCGCTTCTGGCGACTAGATCTGGAAATAGAGTTTCTAAACTATTTTCTTTTTCATTTTGTTCAAATATGCCGTACACAACTTCTGTAATTGCAGACTTGGTCTGCATTAATGCTTTTAGAGTGTATACTAACAGAGGGTCTCTGTATGAGCATATGCTTACAAATATCTTCATTCTTTATTGCTTTCTTCTAGTGCGAAACTCTTTTTAATCATATGATTCTTTCGATAAAATTGCGTTTCGTGGATTTTAGGATCGTATGATAATATGCTTTTTTGTTCTATGTTTGGTGGTCCATAACCACATTCAATTTGTTTATTATAAAACGGAATGACGTGTAATAAAGGATCTCCCGCTTTAATCGTATACTCACACTTTCTTTTTGGAGAAAGAATGACATTCATAGTATGAAATGTATTATAATCAACAACTCCAGGATAAACATAAAAATTATCTAAAAACTCTACGTCTGCATGATACCAAGCAGGAAGAAGTAATGCTGATATATCTTTGTCGTAAGAAAATATTTTCCAAGGAGAATTGATATTATATGTTTTAAGTGGAATTCCGTCGCTTAATTTAAAAAGACCATCGACAACATCAGTTGCCATCGGAACTGGAGGCTTAAATGGAGATGCTTTTTGTCCCCCACCAACTAATGCAGCACATCCAGCTTTATTTATCTTAAAATGATAGTCTGACCAGGCTGGAACAATGTAGCCAAGTCGCGAATAGTCAAACATGCCAGGGCAGACTGGAAATGTGAACTTATTTCCGAGCTTTTCTACATGTGCTTGCGAGTTTACAGGAACATCTTTTGCTAATTGAATTGGTAAACTAGCAAATACGAGTTCTGATGAATCGATAAATTCTAACTTGTTTCTACCAATAGTCGATTGAACAACAGAAGTGTTTGAGATTTCCTTAATCTCATCGTCAATCGAATCATTAAATGTTTCTTTAGGTTTAAAAAAATCAAAAAATTTCATCGTTCATCTCTCAATTCATTTGTGTATACATTTTTTCTGGTCACTTGTTTCTTTCGAATCAATTCAATCTCATTAAATTCTTTATCTTTAATTTTTCTGACTTTTGGTTTTTTCGGAAATGAATTTCTCTTAATTGGGATTGCAGTCACCAGAGGAGTTCCTGCACGAATTAATCCATCAAAACCAGGCTGATTCCAAATTGCTGGAAAATTAACTTCCTTTGGATATCTATCAGTGTCAACTAATCCACCCAAACAAGTAAATGGAGTTCCAACATGATTAATTGGAGGAATAAACAATGTCGACCAGCCTGGAGCAGTCTTAATAATCCAATAATTGATAAACTTGATCGGATTGATTGGAAATCCTGGGGCTGACTCTCCACCAATTTGTTCAACGTTATGGCTATCTGCCAATTTCATTTCTGGTGGGCTTGTATACTTCATTTCTGTCATATCGTTATTGACCATGACATGAATATCACCACACAATGGTATTGTATATCCCAAAGACATTGCATCAATCATTGGGAAACACTTTTTAGCATTCATCGCAAAGTCATTGTATTCATCTCTCCGAGTCTTTGAAACTGGAGGAATAATTCTAAACCACTCAGGCAAATATTTGATTGCTGGCTTTGGTTCAGGAATGACATTCTCAAACTTTGGGTGACAGTAAAATTCAATCACATCATTTTTAAAAACACGAATCAATTTGTTTAGCATACTCTTTTACCCATAATCCAAGCAACCAAAGATTTACGAACTCCAGATTTAACTGGCGCAACTCTATGCGGCATCCAAGAAGCAAAGAATATTACAGAACCTTTTGGTGGTTTTATTGAGTGCGGTTTTTCTATATTTCCATCCGCAACAATTTGAAATTCTCCACCAGAATATTTTTTGGGGTCTGATAAAATTACCACTGCACTAATCTTTCGTTCGAAGCCATGAAATTCTGTGAAGGCATCAAAGTGCCAATTATAATGTTGCTTTGGTTTATACTTGGTGTATTGAAACGCATCAAAACCATCAATATCATACATGAAGTGAGAGTGGTTTACTTGACCCATCAATGAACCAAATTTATCAAATATCCATCTAGAATCTGGGCTCCATTTCAACCAAGAAATGTCACTGTCGCGATATTGTTTATTAGTGGTTGTTGATGGACCAGTTCCCATCTTACCCTCACTGAATTCTTGCAATTCTTCAAGATCAATAATTTTATCGACTTCTTCTTCAGTGAAATAATTATCAACAATACAAAACTGAGGAAGTGGTTTTATGTACTTTGTGAATGATGGCATAATATAACTCCAAGATTTAAATCATTATACTACAATCTATAAAAAATTTCAAGTTTATTCAATCTTCACTACTATGTATGCACCTGTTGGAACAGTGACTGGATAGGTCGCATTATCTGGATAGTCCCAATAATTCACTACAGTTTCTGGAACATATGGAGCAACGCCAGCAACACCGCCTGGGAAGTATACACCAAGAACAGTTGTTGGTGTTCCAGGAACTCCTGGAGTAAATGGATACACTGTTGGATTTGTTGTTCCTGGCACAGTATTATAACTTGCAGGGACGAATGGATACACTGTTGGATTTGTTGTTCCTGGCACAGTATTATAACTTGCAGGCACGAATGGATACGACGGTGGATTTGTCGTTCCTGGAACCGTGTTATAACTTGCAGGAACGAATGGATAATTGGTTGGATTTAAGTTTCCTGATACTGTGTTATACGATGCTGGTGTATACGGATAATTGGTTGGATTTGTTGTCCCAGGAACAGTATTGTAAGACGCTGGTGTGTATGGATAAGTTGGTGGATTGCTGTTACCAGGAACCGTATTATACGATGCAGGAGTAAACGGATAATTAGTCGGATTCAAGTTACCAGGAACTGTATTATAACTTTCTGGAGTATATGGATACACTGTCGGATTTACATTTCCTGGAACAGTGTTATAACTTGCAGGAACATAAGGATAGTTCGTTGGATTTAAGTTTCCAGGAACTGTATTATACGATGCTGGTGTGTATGGATAATTGGTTGGATTTAAATTGCCAGGAACAGTGTTATAACTTGCAGGAACATAAGGATAGTTCGTTGGATTTAAATTTCCTGGGACTGTATTGTACGATGCAGGGGTAAACGGATAATTGGTTGGATTTACATTTCCTGGAACTGTATTATACGACGCAGGTGTATATGGATAATTGGTAACTGTGTTATAACTCGCAGGATTTTCAGTATTTCCAGCTGGGAAACATTCATATGTGAATTCGTCTGGACCAAACGGAGTTGGTGTGCTATATGGTGATGGGCAATTTGTATCAAATCCGTCACCAATTATTGTTGCAACACCACCGTAACTTGGTCCGATTGCAGTCAAATTCCAACTAACACCTGTTGGTGCGTTATATGAGCCTGGAGTATATGGATAGTTTGTTACAGTGTTATAACTCTCTGGAGTGTACGGATAATTCGTTGGATTTGTATTTCCAGGAACTGTGTTATAACTTTCTGGGGTATATGGATAGTTAGTTGGATTAGTATT
>Ga0208465_1000459_pt1 | contig 11307 bp, 15 predicted proteins | sample LakMenEpi31Aug10_FD_150749 | JGI IMG/M metagenome (GOLD analysis project Ga0208465, IMG submission 150749) | Freshwater microbial communities from Lake Mendota, WI - 31AUG2010 deep hole epilimnion (SPAdes) | ecosystem: Environmental > Aquatic > Freshwater > Lake > Epilimnion/Euphotic zone ...
TTTTTAGAACCCGAATCAGCCCCTACCTTGGGGCTTTTTATTATCTTTACGCCATGAACAGAAGACAACGCAAAACTCAAATCAAAAAGGAAGCTCTAGATACGGAGATTCTGGACGCATTTATGCGGAGGATAAACAACATCACCTTTGAAGTTAAGGAAGGGGAAACGGAAATCGAAGCCGCCCGGAAAGCGGTATTCCTACAATGCCACGCATTCCTAAATCGCTGGAACACGCAATACCTAAAAGGTAAGCGTGCAAACCTCCTCGCCCCCACATTCCCAGAGCAAATGTTAACCATATTCGGACTGCATGAAGAAGATACAAATAAAGACGCTGAAATTCATCCTGAGGTACCTGATACCGATGGAGGACTACCACCTAGCAAACCTGCTCGTAAACGGCGTGGAGCCGCTAAGAAAAAGGATTAAAACCCCTCACGATTTATTCTCCCTCGTTGATGAGATACCTCTCACAATGATACAGAATAAGCAAGACCTTATTAACGTAAAGAAAAACGAAAAGGGATTGATAGTGTGGTTCGACAATCAAATATCGTGGACGGTTTCTACCCACCTATCTACGAAGGGGAATAATACATTCGGCGCACCCAAGCCAACCAAATAGATTGGCCGGTGTATCTTCACCTTTGAAGATACATTGTAATTGCGCATCCCCTTCATCATTAACAATAAAGGTAACCCCTTTAATATCACACACCCAAAATCTACAAAGTAAAAGTCGGGAGAGTGTAGCACGTCAAACCGATACAAATTCGTGAAACTATCCTTCCGGTAACAGAATATATCCCTGGAGGTTAACTCCTCATAATAATAGTTCGATAAGTTTTCATCAGCGCAAACAATGGCGCATTTAGTGAGCTTCATCCTTGAAGTCCTTAATTATCCCTACGGCCTTCTTCGCCTTGCGGATAAACTCAAATATCCTGTCTGTAATGCCTTTTCCCTTCACCCACTTGACTTTCTCGTCAATGGATGAATACTCTATCCAAATTAAAAATAAAGCCGTTAGAAGCGTTGAAAGGTGGTCTTTTGGGAAGTACATCATAACCACATCGTTTAACACCCAACTATCCAAAAGGAATATAAAGGTCAAACCCCCACCATAACTAATCATCTTTGAAACGAATCCTTCTCTAGTTTTCTTGCTTGTTACCTGTGCGCCCTGCTGCTTCGCGTACCATCTCCCTACGAAGGTATCAGCAACCACAGCGAAAAACACCAAAATTAAAAGCGGTGCGAGTGGCATGAAGAATGATATTACCACCGAAATATATGACAACAACGTTGCCTTAAAAGTTACTTTATCCATCGTTTCCCAATTACGTATAGCATACTTGCTAACAACAAAAATAAGAAGAATTTACCAATCAAAATGAAGGCTTTCTCCCACCATGTTAATCCCTTTACTATGGTGCGTATCGTGTGGCGGTGGCGGTCTTGTAAGGTGGCCAGAAAATCCTTCGGCGCCGAAACACAATCCACCCACATTCTACCTTTCTCACGTATCACCCGAACCTTCCCCTTCTGAGTAATAAACACCGTATCCATATCCTGACACGTATCTATAAACGTAAAGGATATAGTGTCCGGAGGAATGATTATAGTCGTATCGCGATACACAATAGAATCTAAAACTACAACAGTTTCTTTTGGAGGAAACTTTTCATTACAACGCTTCTGCGTTACACATGATGATAGTAAAAAGATAAGAAGCAAATACCTCATAACCTCACGTATGTAGTTCCGGGAATAAAATCCTTCGCGTTGTGGCGAGCAAGCAACTCCCGCGTAGATAAACCAAACGTCTTTTCAAGGTGTGGCCGGTCAATAAACTTCCAATCACCACCCCACGCCCAACCATAAGACTTGAATATCTCTACCACCTCCATCCAATCGCTTTTCTTATCCTTGTCGAAGTCTTGCCTAAAATCCCAAGAAGCAACCTTACCATCAATAATCAAGACAATATCAACCGCTAAACCGTAATTGTGGTACGACTGCCCACCCTTAGCGTTAGTAACAACACCAAGGCGCTTTCCTTTTGAATCAAATAGTTTAGTCCTTCCATTGGTGTAAAGGTCATCTTGCTCCTTAAAAGTGCGTAAGGTGTACGCAAAACGACAAATAGCGCGGCCAGTCAAAACCTTGCATACCTTATCGTAAATCTCACTAACCTCAGCACGTAACTGAGGGTGTAATAACTCAATGCGGTCTAGTGTTACTTTGTCCATGATTTATAGATTAATTGGTTTTGTGGTAGCGGTTGATGCCGTGGCCGTTACTGCGCTGGCTGTCGTGTGCAGAACAATATGGTTAATTGGCCGCATCTTCAAATGGGTTTACTGGTGTAGGCGCAACCCAAGGTATCAACGGCAAGTCCTTTACCCAAGCAAATTCTTCGTTCACCGTTTGGTCGATTTCTTCAATCGAAATCACCCAGTTTGGCGGCTCGTTGCCATCTTGAATTGGGTTGTAATAGCTGTCAGGGGCGAATAGATGCCCTACTAAACTATCCTTTTGCATTTCGGTTAAGCGGCCAACAAACTCGGTTTCTTGGCCTAATGGTATTTCGTTTCGTGTTATCATACTTGGCGGCCTAATGTGGTTTGAAATGCTTGAACAACTGTGTAATAGTTAATAACATCTATGGTGTCAATGCCATCTCCTATTGATGCAAATGCTGATTGTTTGTCGCTAAAAAAAGATGGCACTCCGCTATCATTTCTTGCACCAATAAATATATTCAGGCTTGGGTATAAAGTTGTGTTGTTTGTTGTTACTAATTGAATTAATGATGCATTTTTAAATCCTTTTCTTGATGCCGAATTTTCTTTAGTCCCAGTCCAAAATCCTCGTGCGTCAACATCGCTTAATGAAACGGCAAGCAAATCTCCAGCAATATAATTGACAGCAGGTCTAACATGAAAAACATTGTTCCCAATAGCACAACCAATTTCAACTCTAACCCCAGCGGTAGATAAAGTTCTTGAATAATATGAAAGGTGATTGCTTGTGTTTGTTAGCATTGTGTTTGCATTTAAAAAAGTATCGGCATACGCATTTGTGCCGTTTGGCAATGCCCCATTTGCAGAATGCGTCCAGCCTCCAGCAAACGATAATCTAAATGCAGCATTGCTATCAACTGGGTTTTTTAGGTTAAACTTATGCGTTGTAGCCGTGCCCCCAACAAATGGGTAAATGGCTTTCATTTTAGTCCAAAGGCCGTATAATTTAAGGTCAGTAACTAAAGCATCAATGGCTGATGTTATTGTGCCGTCTGTAATGCCAGCGGCAGTCAAAAAAGCAACCGCATCAGGGTCTAAAGGTACACCCCCAGCCATCATTTGTAACCGTAACCTTCTCATTAAACCGCTGGTGTTATGATGTAACCCACATTCGTGCCTCCCATCCAAAAGAACACAATCAAATTCACTTTGGTTAGGTCATATCCAATCGGCCCAAACTTTATTGCCGTGCCGCCTGTTACCACAATTGTCGGTGCAACGGTGTCATCGTGGTAAACTATTTGGTCAATGCCTCGCACCGCATTTGTCAAGCTAACTGAAATGTTGCCCGTTTCAGGTGCAGCATAAGTCCCGTATTCTTGCGGCGTAACCAATGCAACAGCAACCCCCGTGGTGGTGGCAACCGTGTTTTGTTTGCCAGCCAATGCGCTATCAACGTAACCTTTATTCGCCGCATCACTTGAAGCAGATGGACTTGAAAGAACGGTTATGGCATTGTTGCCCATGTTTATTGGGCCAGTCATCGTGCCGCCTGAAGTATCTAACTTGCCAGCAAGATTGGTGTCCACATAGTCCTTGGTAGTCGCATCGGTGTTGGCAATCGGTGTACCAACATTTTCGATTTGGTTGCCGCCCATATCCAAGTCCCCCGTCATCGTGCCCCCTGTCTTTTGCACCGCAGTACCAACTTGGCTTAACGCTAAGTTCGCAATCGTAAGCGCCGTATTCACATTCGCCAAAGCGTTATTCGCAACACTCTGAGCAGTCGCAGAATCCGTTAGCGCCTGCGTAGCGTCCGCCTGAGCAGCATTCGCCACCGCAAGCGTAGAGGCAACAACCAAAGCCTTAGTAGCTTTCTTGGTAGTGCCCCCTTGTTCTATGATTAACTCGTCTGGGTCATTGACCGCAGCGGCTGGTGGTAATTGTGGAATCCTTGGCATACTCTATACTAAAATGGGTAAATCGTTGTTTGTTAATATCTCTTCGTCTTCGTTGGTTAATAATGGTAAGCCAGCAAGTAAATACGCCTCCTGAGCGCACTTTAGATACTTTTCGGCGAGTTCGTACTTTCCGGAATGTAAAGCGTCTAAATAACTACACGCATTCACATATAACCTTATGTTTGGCCCGATACTACTCGGCTCAGGAACTACTACCTCTATGAGCTTCTTAGCACACGATAAATACTCTTCCGCCTTCTCCCAATTTCCGGAATGAAGTGCATCCAAATACTTACACACATACTTATATGGCTCCATTAAAATCCTAACTCAATAGTTTCTAATCTGCAATACCAAACGATGTTCTTTCCGGCTTCTCCGGTAACTGTTATATCCAACGTGTCAGCAGCATTGTTCGCCACAGCATTTACGTCCCAAGCAATAGTCCTAGATTCATAATGCTCTTGCGTAACAATACGATACACCGAAGTGTTGTCAGGATTCACTCCCCAGTTTGGAGTGACCGTAGCCACCTTCGTAGTGCCATTGTAGGCAATTATTTCTCTGCTCTGCCCTGCACCGGTACCGCTAATGATGTAAATGTAAGAACGCTTAAACGCATCGGTGACCGTTGTAGCGCTAACCTGCAACGTAATGCTTCCAGAAGAACCATTCTGAGCCGTTCCCGTTTCGCGAATAGTACGCGATAAGGTAGTGTCAAAGTTAATACCATTCACAAGAGAAGTAGTGCCACCAACATTCTTAATAACACCAGTCAAGTGCCAACTTGCACTATCACCAGCATTACCACCACCGCCCCCAACATCTTGAACTGCACCTACCAAAGCGCTAAACGATACAGAAGAGTTGGTTGGAACATTAAACGACAAACCACTATCTCCCAAAAACATTACTGCTGGAGTGCCATTCGTTGTTACAGATTGCAATAGGTTATCAGCACTCTTGCGAAGTACCGATGTGTTTACATTGTTTCGGGCAAATTCCCCTTCCCGGCTAGCCGTTACATCTTCCCCCTGTGCAAATGAATTATTACCACTTGCCGTAGCACTTTCACCATACGCAAAACTATTCGTTCCGCTTGCAACAGAACCTGTACCACCGGAACGAGAATTTGTTCCAGAAGCAGTATTGCCATCCCCAGTAGCCCTTGAATTAGAACCGCTTGCTACGTTAGCATTACCACTAGCCGAAGACCTAGCCCCACTCGTGGTGTTTCCGTTGCCCTGAGCAAAGGAATTAAGGCCACTTGCCACATTATTCTGCCCAACCGCTCCGGCATAATTTCCAGCTGCCGTAGAACCGCTACCATTCTGCACAAAACTACTCGTTCCGGCAGCAGCAGTAAAGATTTGCCCCCCAAGAAATACCCACACTTGCGCAGCAGTAAGGTCAATAGGAGTGGAAGCGCCCCCTGTATTGTTACCCTTAATCGTTAAGGTAGGCATGGTGGCCAACTGAGCATTAGTAATGCTCGCAGCAGCTAACCTGTCAGCAGGCATACTACCAACACTAACCTTGCTTCCATCAATACCACTCGCTATCTTGGCATTAGTAACCGCCAAGGCAGCAATATCTCCAGTTTCTATCCATTCCGTAGCATTTGCTGCCGGTAACACAGAAACCTTAAAAGCAGAACCATCATACACCACCGCAATCACAGCACCCTTCAACGCCTCAGTAGCACTCAACGCATAACCAAATATCGTGAAAGTGTTTACCCCCAAGGTAACACCACCGGGGAAGAAAAACATTCCAACCATACCCGTAGGAGGCGTTCCAGCACCGCCATACGCAATCGTTAGCGAGGAAGATAAACTCACCCCCGCAGTAGTCATTACATAGTATTGCAATAAATCGGTTTCATCTAAGTTCAACGTAGAAGCAGGAGAACCACCCTCTAACGTTAAATTCGCAGCAGCAATAGCAATATTTTTATAGGACTGGACTATCATATCAAGTTTCTTTTAATTGTAAAGTATTCAGTAACAATGTTACCAGTAGTAGGGATAACACTCTGCAAGGTTACCGCAAGCGCACCACCGCTATCTAAGTTCGTTACAGCAGCAGAAGTAAGATAATAGTTTTCGGTGCTTATGATGTTCCCGGAAACGCTATAACTCTCCGACTTTACCGCAACCGCAATAGTAGTGGCAGATAACCTCGTAACAATAGCACTACCCCTTTGCAAAAGAACAGCAGAAGAAAGTCCTAAGTTTTGGAAGTTAAATGTAGTACCACCAATACCAATACGCAAGTTTCTATTCGATACACTCGGAGCAGTTGTTGCCCAATATTCCAACTCTAACTGAGAACCATTCGGCGCTAACGTGCCTTGGGGCATAGAATAAGTGTACAACGTAGCACTTGAAGTCGCAGTTTGCTGCGTGTGGTCGTTAAACAATAACGTAGAACCACTCACACCCGGAGTGCCACTCACCCCCTGTAATCCACCCGGAGATACATTACCCCCAGAAGCAATAGTAGCGGCAGGAGCAGCATTACCAGTATATCCCAAGTTCTGCACCTGAATGGTGGTTAAACTCGGAACGCTTACCACTTGGTAGTATCCACCACCAACAATAAACAAAATCTGACCAACACCCACCCACTTATTATTAAGTTGGCCAAGGTTGGTAGTAGCAATAGTTACATTGGCGCCAACACCAGGTTGAACGAAACTATCCGCTAACGTGGTAAACGAGTTCAACCCATCTACACACGAACAAGGAGTATCTTGACAATTACAGCTCATTAGCAATTACATTTTTTGGCACAACGCCTGGTTAATTCATTAAGTATCTTTTTGGCACAAACAATATCGCAACACTCATCGGCGGCCTTCATAGCCTCAAACAACAACATCATCTCCTCCACCTCCGAAGTGTTACACGTACACGCATCGTCAACGTTCATCTTCTCAATACAACAATACACATTCCCGTAAAACAATACGTTCTTACGCTCACTACTCAACACGCCACTATTACCTCCAAAAACACCCTGCACCTCATAGCGTATCTCGTAATACCCATCAGGCAACTTACCAGTATATCCAATCGAACTACCCAATACCGTTAACTCATCGTTTAACAATAAGGTCGCATCAATAGCATAACTACTGCCGGAAGGCGTTACTATGTATAGTGTCGCTTGGGTTACGTCTGTGGTGTCAGCATTCGGCGCACCCCACCCATTCGGATTGTTTAAGGCATCATAAACACCCGTAGTGTCTATGACATCTATATCCTTGCAGTTAGACGCTTGTGAAGCCGTAAAATTTACCTGTAACGCCATTTACTTTCCTTTAACCCATTTCTTAGATGGAGATTTCGTCTTTGAAGGTGACCACTTTACCTTATCCGCCCAATACGCAGCACTCATCTTGCCCTTTTCGATATTCTTCGCGTGGCGAGATTTGAATGCTTCGCGCTGACCGACAGTTTGGTTGGTCTTGACATTCTGTTGCCCAAAGCGCAGCGTCTTTACCTTTTCACCCTCCTTAGCCACTACAATATGGCTCTTAGTAGGGTGAGAAGGTGTAGCCTTCGGTTTATTAAACCCGGCTACGCCTGCACGCTCTATGCGAGAGTCCTTCTTTTTCATTTTTTCTTTTTAGACATCATAGCCTTGCTAGCCATTTTGCCAACCTTGGCGCCAGCCTTAGCACCAGCTTTCATGCCGGCCATCATACCAGCAGCTTTGCCGGCCATTTTGCCCATTTTAGCGGTCTTGCTTCCGCCACTTTTTTTCATTCCGTACATAATTAACAGGATTTAGTGTTTACTTTTACTTTCTTTCCAGTAGCGCCGCTAGTGGTAACTTTTGTCTTAGTGGTAGAACCACCTTTGGTAGTTGCTTTCATAACAATTTTTGTTTCAAAGATACTACTTTTTTTTCTTCTTTCCGGCTATTGCTTTCTTAGTCATACCCTCCTTGCCATATTTCTTGACACCCTGCTTATACGCAACGGCAGCGCCAATCTCCATAGCTTTCTTTTTACCCTTTTCGGCGTAACCCTTGGCTACACTCTTTTGCAATTTCTTGAACTTACTTTCCACGATATTTACTTGTTTTGGTTGCTATTTTCTTGGGCTGACTACTAAACTGCTTGCCCTTGGCAGTATCACTACGCTTCTTGGCACTCGTAGCAGCATATTCCTTCGGCGTTAACGCCTCACGCGCCGCCTTTGGTAAATACCGCTCACCAGTAGCCTTTGGCCCCTGCGTAGAATGTTTGCCACTCTTAGTACCCCACTCCTCCTTCGTCCACTTACTTAAACTCTTCTGGGCAGAACTCTTGCCACCCTTGTATCCTCCACCCTTCTTTTCATACTCCTGAGATACAAGTTGTGCTTTCCGCGCTGACCACTGGCCGGGTTTACCACCCTTGCTAGAAGCCATTACCCTATCCTTAATGCTCTCCCTTAATTTTGGTTTGGTGTAGTTACTCATTTGTCAATAAATATTTTAGGAGTATCAAATTGTTTATTGCAGACTCGGAAGATATTGGCTTTGAACTTCTTTTGTCATAACGAAGATATAGTCGCTTGTACTTTTGCGCACTGGTAGTTTCTGTAATACCATTTACAACAGACAAGTCCCTTTCGTGCGCCCCGATTTGCTGAACGATATTACCAAAATCATCACCAGCAACAAACTTCAACGCAATAAGATACGACCTTCTATTCCTAGCACCATCATACTCCTTAGCAATTTTGTTAATCATTTCGGCGCTTAAACCAAAATAGGCGTCATCACTCTGCGCATAACTCTTTAACGCAGGATGCTTGGAAACAAAGTTTGGCTTGAACTCTTCTAAAAGCCTCAACGATAAACGAGTTTGCTCTTTATTGATAATTTTCTGAAGCTCATCAACGTTCTCAGGAATGTCTTTTATACCTTGCGCCTTTGCACTTTTAATCATTTGGTCGTCAGAGATATAATTAAACACCTCCCTATCAAAGAATAAATCTATTTGAACGTTCTTCATGTTGCCCTCTAACTTGTTAATATCACGTATCGTCTTAGCAGCAAACTCAATAGCATCATCGTTCTTTTTCTGCCAAGAACCTTTCTGGTCGCGAAGGAAATCAACCTGTTTCCTATCCTTCATATTCTTCTGCTGAACACTGCTATTCGGCTCGCGATATACCCTGCTTCTAAACGCGTTTAAGGCAGCAAACTTCTCGTCCATAAGTACATCTACCTCTCGCTTGTTTTCCTCGCCGTATAGCGAAGATATGGCCGCGTAGGTGGAGGTTATACCAAGGTAGTATGGGTTGTTCGGCGATATTGCCTTCTCGAAAGCCGCTTGCCATTGCGCCGGCCCCGCCTCATCAAAACCTAACACACCCTCGTTCTCGCCATCCTCATTGATTAAATCATACATAGCACCAAACAAATCACGATAAATAGCCTTCGTTTCACCAGCATTAAAACGCTCAGTTAATAACACGTCCGGCCTACCACGATATATCGGCGCACCCTTCCTAAACGCATCCTTATTCGTCCTCAAAGCCATATAAATCTGTGCAGTAGGAGAAACAGCACCAATCTCAGGAACATAACCACCCTCCAACGCACTTACCATTTGGCCAATAGTATTATCAGCACCTTGGTCAGCAACCATACCAGTAACCATAATGTTCGTGGCTTTTAACGCAGCAGGTAACTTGATTGATATGAACGGACGAACAATCTCCCCACGCTCATTCTTCTTAGTCCAAGGCATCATCATTATAAAGTAATTCGACTTTATGTACTCGGAAATACCATTGTAGCCAACGATGTTTTCTTTCTCATCTTCATCTCCGGAATTAGCATTGTACAGAGCAACACCAAGCGCCATGCCTCCAAACTCCGCTAACCTTGCAGCAGCAAGTAATGGATTCTTAGACGCAAAATCAACCTCTGCCTTTGCACCTTGAATCATAGCGTTTAAGAAAGGTAGAATGGTTTGGTCTAACACTTTTGTTACTTCGGCGCCTTCCCTAAAATCAATCAAATCAGCAGCACTCGAAGCCGCAGACATCTTCATTAGCGCTAAATCCTCCCCAACTGGGTCAACACCATTCTTTTCCCGATACGCCGCTATGTTTTTCTCCAACGCAGCCTCGTAAACAATAACCCTAGTAATAAGCTCCGAACCCGCTTGCAAAGAATTTATTACGTCCAACACCGCAATAATACCGTCCTTGGCATCACCAAACCCCCTACGCAAAGCACTACTAGACAACTTATCACTATACATTCTTGACGAAGGATTTGCAAGGCCGGACATACCGCCCCCATGCTCAAAGTAATCCTTCACAAGACGCTCAAACTTTGAATCCCTGGCAGTTCTACCAAAAAGGGAAGCACCAAACTTCACCGCCTTGCGATATACATTCTCCGCAGTATATCCCGTAGCCTTTGCCAAAATAGTACCAAGGTTGAAAGTGAACGACTTATACAAATCCCTAGTAACCATTGACGCATGAATTACGTCAAGTGCAAAGTTACCTATCGCAAACGCTGGGTTTACAAATACCGCCGAAGCCTTAATAATCGGAGTTAAAAGAATCGCAGATATAACCTTAATAGCAAGACTATTCTCGTTAATACCCCTTCCGCTTGGCGTTTGGAATACGTTTGCAATATCATTACGAACAGCAACCCTCTTCTCAACACCATCTACAAAATACTTCTGCGCAGTAAACCCACTAGGCACCTTCGCATCATCACTCAAAGGAATAAATAACGTCTGCTCCTTTATGAATCTGTCTATCTCGTCTTGGGTTAATGGTCTAGGACTAGAACGAAGATACCTTTCGGCCCTAGCACGAGCGTCCTTGAACTTTTCAAGCGCCTTGTCTAAATATTGCTGCTGCTTAGTTTCCGCCCAACCAACAACCTTTTGCACAAACTTATTCTTGGCAACACTATCGAAAGTTATTTGAGCGTTAATCTGCAACAAAGCCTGACTATCCATCTCTAATATAGCGTCCTCGCTACCTTTCTTGATAGCCTTTATCTCTTTCGATACAGGAGAATAATTTGCTTCGTCTAAGGGTGTGTTTGAAATGTCAACAAACAACC
>Ga0208465_1000460_pt1 | contig 11298 bp, 7 predicted proteins | sample LakMenEpi31Aug10_FD_150749 | JGI IMG/M metagenome (GOLD analysis project Ga0208465, IMG submission 150749) | Freshwater microbial communities from Lake Mendota, WI - 31AUG2010 deep hole epilimnion (SPAdes) | ecosystem: Environmental > Aquatic > Freshwater > Lake > Epilimnion/Euphotic zone ...
CTTCACAATTTGCAAAATCTCAGGATAATACGCTATATACAAAAATACCAAAAGATAAAGTATCAAATGTAAATCTTTCGAATTCTAGTTTAGTAATCCGAAAACAGTTCAATGTTACTATAACCTCAAACGCCGTTGGTCCAATTTCAGCAGATTCAAACGAAACTTTCCTACCATTTGATGAAGAACGTTACGTTTTAATCAGAGAAGATGGAACAACTGAAGTATTATCTCCAGACAAATTTACATTTGGGAATGGCTCTTCAACTTTAACTATAAGCGGCCTTGGTAATAATTCAAATGCAAAACTTATTGCAACTCTAAGAAAAGTAAACATTAACGAGAAAGTAAAATACAAAAATAGAATCAATATTGTTACGTTTGATAAGTCAAAATACAGTGCATCTGGTATAGGCACTACCACATTAAATGACGGGCTTGTTTATGGGAATTATCCATATGGATCACGGGTTCAAGATAATGACATTTGTTTACTCACTCCAGATGTTACTAAAATTTATGGCGTGTTTGAATCATCCACGGTAAATTCTGCGACCCTACCCAAACTAAATCTTTCCATGATTAATGGTCAGACAAATAAAACTGGAGATCTTCTTATTGGAGAAAAGTTTATTGGAACGATCTCAAATGCGGTTGGGGTTCTCATTAGGCCAGTTAATGATCTTAGTATTAATTTTGTTTATTTAAATTCTGCTAATTTTAATATAAATGAATCTATAACCTTCCAGGAAACCGGGGTTACTGCAACTATATCAGCAAGTGAAAACGGGGATTCTGACATTACTTCACATTTTTCATTTGATTCTGGTCAAAAATCCACAATCTATGATTATTCAAAAATTTCCAGAAATCCAACTGCAAGGGAACCAAATAAAAGAATAACGGTAATATTTGAGTCTGCTAATTATTTAAATTCAGATGTTGGAGATATTGTGACCTCAAATTCCTATAGGAATTTTGATTACTGTGAACTGGGCAAAGTAGATGGAATTTCATTAACAGATATTATAGATGTAAGGCCGAGGGTATCACAATATAACGTATTAGAGAACTCAAGATCTCCTTTTGAATTTTTAGGCAGAGATTTTTCAAATAGCTCATCCAATCCTAAAAATATTTTAGCATCCGATGAATCCATTAATCTTGATTATTCTTTTTATCTACCTAGGTATGATAAGCTATTTTTAACAAAAAATAGTCAAATTCAATTAGTAGTAGGAGTTCCAGCGGAATCTCCACAACCACCAAATTCTATCGATAATGCACTAGAAATTGCCTCAATTTATCTGCCAGCATATCTCTGCAATACTGATGATGTAAATATACAACTTGTATCTCATAAAAGATACAGAATGGAAGATATTAAAAATCTTGAAGACCGAATTTATAATTTAGAATATTACACGTCTTTGACTCTACTTGAGACAGATACGGCCAATCTATTCATTCCAGACACTTCAGGATTAAATAGATTTAAGTCAGGCTTCTTTGTTGATAATTTTAATTCATCAACCACTCAACAAAAAGATACAATCATAAAAAACAGTATTGATATTACCAACAGTGAACTTCGCCCTAGCCACTATACAACCGAATTAGATTTAATTATTGCATCAAATTCCATTGTAGGAATAGGAACAGTTGCAGATACTCTTGTAGACCTAAAATATTCAAATGATTTAATCGGATCAAATGTAAAGAAAACCGGAGAGCTACTAACATTAGATTATGATGAAGTTGTAGAAATTGTTCAACCCTATTCAACTAGGGTTGACAATGTTGCTTCTTATCGCAATAATACATTTAGCGGCACTATCATACTCTATCCATCTTCAGATGTATGGGCCGACCAAGTAACAGTTTCTACAAAAAATGTTACGGTAGCCTCAAATTATACACCTTCCCCACAACAGATCTCAGCACTTGGTCTTGACCCGCAAGCCGGCTTTAATCCAGTTCTATGGGATTCCATATCTAGCATATGGTCTAGTGGCAATAGTATTCTTAGTAGTCAAGTTATTCCATATCTTCGCTCTAGAAATGTTGAATTTACTGCCAAAAGAATGAAGACTTTAACTAGATTATATCCTTATTTTGATGGAAGATCTTTTGATAAATTTATAGTACCCAAACTAATAGAAATATCAATGGTTAGTGGAACATTTAGTTCTGGCGAAGTTATAGTTGGAACAAACAGTAATACCTCTGCAAAAATTAAATTTAGATGTGCATCCAGTAACCACAAATTTGGGCCATATAATGCACCAACAGTAACATACAAACAAAATCCATATTCATCAGATAAAACCATTCCTGAATTTTATTCATCAACAACTACCATTTTAAATGTTGATACCTATAGTCTGGCTAATATGGTTCAGGGTGATTTTGGTGGTTATATTGATAGTGGAATGACTCTTAAGGGGCAAACCTCAGGAGCTGAAGCTATAATTAATTCTAATATTAAGTTAGTAACAGATAGTTCAGGTGATTTAATTGGTTGCTTTTTTATCCCAGATAGAAATATCAATGAAAATCCTTCATTTGAAAGTGGAACAAGAGTTTTTAGATTAACCAATAGCCCGACAAATTCTTCAATTGATGGAGCGGCTACAACATTTTCTGAGGAAAAATACTACTCGTCAGGTAGACTAGACTCAATTGAACAAAATATAGTTAGAAATGAGCCCCCTCAAACACCCACACCTCCAATTACACCAATTTATTATCCACCTCAAAATGATACAAATTATTATTCACCCCCAGTTGTTAATGAACCAGCTACTCCGGTTTATTATACTCCTCCAGTTTATACTCCTCCAGTTTATACGCCCCCAAGTGTACCCGAATATTATTCCCCGCCTGCAGCCGTAGTAGCCAGTCCACCTCCAGCGCCGGCAGTACAAGTACCAACCCCCTGGTCAAATGGGGTTATTGATCTCCGCAGTAGTAAAATTACAGCTTCCGCTGAGGGACAAAGATTGGTTGATAGTATTAATGCAAAAAATGGCACATCATTCACGGTAGAACAACTAAGGAATGAAGCTGGAATTAAAAATATTAATAGTGTTTCCGATCTCAATCAATTAAATAATGTAGCCAGGACTCTTGCTGGTCGGTAAATAAATAGTATATCAAATTAGAAAAATAAATGAAGTTAGTAGATCCGATTGCACAATCATTTTTTGTTAATCCAAATAGTGGATACTTTGTAACTTCTTTGGATTTATTTTTCTATAGTAAGGATGCAGAATTGCCGGTAACAGTACAATTACGCTCTTTGCAGTACGGAATACCGACAGATTCTGTTTATCGCCACGCCGAAGTGGTTCTATCGCCTGATAAAATTTCAACCTCTAATGATGGAACTCTAGCAACTAGAGTAACATTTGAATCACCCGTTTATCTTAAAGGTGGTGAATTTCATTGCATATGCTTACTATCAAATTCTGATCAATATCTCGTTCACATCTCAAGATTATCGGAAAAGGATTTAGCAGCTAATTCTAATAGTGTGGTTTTTGTAACAAAGCAGCCCCTTTCGGGTTCTCTTTTTAAATCCCAAAATGGAACAACCTGGACTCCAATACAAAGTGATGATTTAAAATTTACTCTTTATAGGGCAAATTTTAAATCATCGTCTGGGGACATTAATTTTTACAATTCAGAACTTTCAGTTGGAAACCATCAAATTGCAAATCTTATTAATAACCCATTAGAGATAAATGCCAGAGAAATTAGAATAGGGTTGGGTTCAACAGTCTTGTCATCTAACCTCACACCGGGAAACAGAATAACTCAAGTCAATTCTACGGGTAAAGGTATTTACGTTGGCTTTGCCGGTTCAGCTACCTCTACTCTTAATGTTATTAATTCTGGCATAGGTTATACGCCCTCAATGGGTTCATTCACATTTAATAATGTGCCTCTAATATCTTTAACTGGAAATGGTAGAAATGCAACTGCAAATATTACGGTTTTGAATGGTTCTGTTAGTTCAATTGGTGCAACAATTAGCACAGGAGGAAATGGGTATTTAATTGGAGATGTTTTAACTGCACCACAAATTGGCGCATCTAGCCTAGGATTAAATTTACAACTTTCGGTTCAAAATGTTGCAGGAATAAATGAACTCATAGTTAATAATGTTCAAGGGGAATTCTCATCTGGCGATTCTTCTAAAACTTTAACTTATGTTAACAACTCTGGTATAACCAGTGATATTTATTTTTCACATTTATCAAAAGCATTCCCCAATAGCTTGGTAACAAATAAAAATGGTGAACATATTAAAGTAAATCATAAAAACCATGGAATGCACTCTAGCGTTAATAAGGTAGTATTAAGAAATGTTTCTAGTGATGTAAATGTTACAAAATTAACCGCTGATTATTCAAATACTGCAACAGGCAATATTGCGATTCAGGATTCATCTGATTTTACTATATTTGAAAACGTAACTGTATCTGCAGCTAATCCTGGCTATATTCTAATAGGACAGGAAATCATAGCTTATACGGGCATTTCGGGTAATAATTTAACCGGCATTACTCGTCAAATTGATCAAACTTTAGCAGGCTATTATTCAATGCACACTACAGTAATGAAGTATGAGTTGAATGGCGTCTCTTTGCGAAGAATTAATAAAGAACACACTCTCAGCGATTCAACTGAAACAAATTCAATTGGTTTAGATTATTATAAAATTAAAATAAATTTTACAAATACCACAAATAATCCAAATTTACCACAAGGAATATCCGATAGGAGTTCAGGATCACCTTTAGGGCGACTTTTCTTTAATCAGGAAAAATCAACTGGCGGAACCACCATTCAGGCCACTCAAAATATTGCCTTTGAGATAGTTCATCCTCTGGTTGATGCCATCGTTTTACCACAAACAAATCTGTCTTCAAAATTAAGGACTATAACTGGAACGAGCATTAGTGGTGGGGAATTATCATATGTTGATTCCGGGTTTACTGAAATCAGTTTAAATGAAAATAATTTTCTAAACTCCACACGAATTGTGGCAGCCAAAGTTAACGAGAAACAGAATTTAAATTCACTTATTGGAAACAAATCGTTAACGCTCAACATGGAATTAAATACACAAAATTCTTATGTGTCACCCGCGATTGACCTTCAAAGAGTTGCAATGAGCTTTACCACTAATAGAGTTGACAATTTAATTACCGATTTTGCTCTAGACGACCGTGTTTCTACTCTAAAGGGCGATCCATCAGCTTTTGTTTATGCAAATATTCCAATTGAGCTTGAACTACCGGCAAATGCAATTAAAATTTACTTAACCGGACATATTAACGTATTCAGTGAAATCAAATGTTTATATTCAGTATCAAATACCAAAGATGCAGCCTTAGTTTATTTCCCTTTCCCTGGTTACGATAATATAAACTCATTCAATAAAACCATTGACTCATCTAAAAATAGTGGTTTATCTGACTCTAAAATAGTTAAAGATGACGCTCTAGGATTTGAAGGTTCCAAAGTTAATTACAGGGAATACACATTTACGGTTGATAATTTACCGTCATTTAGGTATTATAGCATTAAATTAGTTGGGACCTCAACTAATCAGGCGTATCCACCGAGAATTAAAAATCTACGAGTTGTTGCCCTAGCTGGCTCTTATTAATGAAACACACTAAAATAGATGGCCACCCGGATTTAATTCGGGATGTAAAAACTAATGCGGTATTAAATAACAACAAAAGCGAGTATGAAAAATACTTAATATCGGCGCAAATTAAAAAACTTCAAAAAAATAAAGTTGAAAAAATTGAAGAAGAACTTGATACCCTAAAAGAAGATATGGCCGAAATAAAAGATATTCTAAAAACGGTCTTAGGTAAATTTCAATAACCTTTATACATAGTAGTAGTGCTTAATCTAAAATAAATAATGGCTAAACCTGCTTCTCGTCAACAACTAATTGATTATTGTTTGCGCCAATTGGGTGCTCCGGTGATAAACATTGCTATTGCAGATGAACAGCTAGATGATTTAATTGATGATGCTTTACAGTTGTTTCAAGAGCGTCATTTTGATGGTGTTATGCAAACATACCTCAAATATCAGATAAGACAAGAAGATATTGATAGATCTAAAGGACCGGTTGGGATTGCAACAACTTCAATTGATGGTTATAATTTTTCCGAGACTGCAAATTATATCAAGATTCCTCCCCATGTAATTGGAGTCAATAAAATATTTAATTTCTCTATGGGGAGTACACTCTCTAGTGGTCTTTTCAATATTAAATACCAGCTATTTTTGAATGATTTATATTACTGGGGTTCAATGGAACTCCTTTCATATACAATGGTTCAAAGGTATCTTGAAGATATTAACTGGATTTTAAATCCCGAGAAAGTTGTTAGGTTTAATAAAAGAGGAGATAAATTGTATATTGATATGAATTGGTCTGATGTTGAGGTTGGAAATTATATTGTTATTGATTGCTATAGAGCAATGGATCCTTCGGAATCGGATAAGGTGTGGAATGATTCATTTCTTAAACGTTATGCCACGGCTATTATTAAGCGTCAATGGGGGCAAAACTTAATTAAGTATCAAGGAATGAAACTTCCCGGTGGCGTGGAATTTAATGGTCGTCAAATTTACGATGATGCTCAAAGAGAGATTGTTCACATAGAAGAAAGAATGACCTACGATTATGAAATGCCCCCCTTTGATTTAATTGGATAATTATGCTCAATCCATTTTTTCATAACGATTCAAAGGTAGAACAGGGATTTCTTCAGGATTTAATTAATGAGTCCATTAAAATCTATGGTGTAGATGTTTTCTATCTTCCGAGATTTTACCTCACTAAAAAGCGGGTGATTCGCGAGGTTATTGAATCTGAATTTAATAATGCTTATCCTATAGAGGCATATGTTGAAACTTATGATGGTTATGAGGGTGCTGGTACATTAATGACTAAATTCGGCATCCAGCCGATGAATGACCTAACTATTACAATCTCCAGAGAACGATTTGAGACCTATATTGCACCATTAATAAAAAGACTTCCAAATGTTGAGTTGTCAACCCGACCCAAAGAAGGAGATTTAATATATTTTCCATTGGGAGATAGAATCTTTGAGATTAAATTTGTTGAACACGAAAAGCCTTTTTATCAGTTAGGAAAAACATATACATATAGCCTCAATTGTGAGCTATTTCGTTATCAAAATGAGGTTATTGATACGAGCATTGATATTATTGATGATAATGTTGAGGATGAGGGATTTATTCAATCTTATGTGATGGTTGGATCGGGTTCAAGCGCAATAGCAACGGCAAATGTAGTAAATGGTGGAGTCAGATTTGTGACAATGTTAAACCGTGGATATGGATTTACTACTGCACCAACTGTAACATTTAGTACAGCCCCAGCTAATGGCCAAACCGCAACAGGTGTTGCCGAAATGATTGGAGGTATTGTTGACATATGTGGCCCAGATCCAGATAAATTAAGAGTCCAGGCAGTTAATATAACAAATTCGGGATTTGGATATACTACGCCACCTTCTGTGATATTTAATGGGGGTGGAGGTTCTGGAGTTGAGGCATTAGCATCATTGGGTAATGGTGTTCTTAATTCTATTAATATTTCAGATGGTGGAAGTGGATATGTTGGAATAGTTACAGTTTCATTCGTTGGAATTTCTTCACAGCCAGCAGTAGCACGAGCGGTAGTTAAAAATGGTTCCATTGAATCAATTCAGTTAGTAAATTCTGGTCTAGGTTATACCACTGCACCTATAGTTACAATATCAGATCCAGTATTTGTTGGTTACGGAACTTACATATACAACGAAGTTGTTGCTGGTAGTGCATCTAGTATAACTGCAAGAGTCAAGAGTTGGGATATGCCTTCAGGTATTCTACAATTATCTAATCCAACTGGAACTTTTGGCCAGGGCGAGACGATAATTGGCCAAGAAAGTGGTGCCACTTATAAAATTGAGATCCCAAGTTATGGCGATAATATTGAGGATACATATGCAGATAACATAAATATTGAAGAAGAATCTAAGAATATAATTGATTATACAATTAAAAATCCATTCGGTGAATTCTAATGTTTGAATATTTCTACAACGAATCCATCCGTAAAGCTGTTATAATTTTCGGATCACTCTTTAATAATATTCAGATACAGCAAAAAAATAAGGAAGGTAGAATTTTCTTCAAAGGAAAGGTTCCAATTGCATATGGACCAACTCAAAAGTTTCTAGCCAGATTAAGAGAAGTACCAGATCTCAATAAGCCTATTCAAATTACACTACCCAGGATGTCATATGAAATGATTGGTATAAGTTATGATCCCACTAGGAAAGTAACCACAACCACTTCCTTTTGTGCTAAGGACATTAACAACAATGCAATGAGAATGACATTTATGCCAGCTCCATATAATATTAACTTTGAGCTGAGCATAATGACACAACATAGTGATGATATGCTCCAAATTGTTGAGCAGATTCTACCTTATTTTCAACCAAACTTAAAGGTTAGTGTTACACTACTAGATTCAATAGCAGAGAAAAGGGACTTAGATATTGTTTTAGATAATATCTCAACCTCCGACACATATGAGGGAGATTTTAGAGAAAGACGAGCCCTCATTTATACTTTAAAGTTTACAGTAAAAACTTATATTTTTGGTCCAGTTTCATCTAAATCATTAGACTCTCAAATTATCAAGAAAGTTTCTATTGGTCTTGTTGCCGGTGAATTATCTACAGCACCAACACGGGATGCAGTTTTAGAGAGTACCCCCAGAGCAATTCAAAATTATACAGGTATCGTTGAAACAACCCTAACAAAAGAAGTTTCCGCAACCGATACGGTTATTGAGGTTGCAAATTCCAGTAATATAGTTGTAAATTCCTATATTGACATTGGTGATGAAGAATTACTGGTTGAAAGTAAAGATAATAATAAAATAAGAGTTAAGCGTGGTCAAGATAAAACTAAAATAAAGGTTCACCCAAATGGTTCTGAGGTTAAAAGAATTACTATAGAAGACAATTCTCTAATACCTTATGATGATAGTTTTGGATTTACATTTAATAATATTTGAGGAGCATAAACAATGACTAGAACACAAAAATTTACCAAATTGAATGATACCTTCAATATAGCAAATACCGTTGATGTTGATGTAGAGATCGTCAAAGCTGAGCCCGTTGCAAAGCCAATAGTTAATGATGTTGAAACTGATTATAAGTATTCTAGAGAAAATTATTACACTATTATAGAAAAGGGTCAAGAGGCTATTCAAAATGCGCTAGAACTAGCTCAAGAACTTGATACCGCCAGGGGCTATGAGGTTGTTGGCCATCTTATTAAGAGTGTTTCAGATGCTGCTGACAAATTGATCAATCTACAACAAAAAATGAAGGATATTGAAGACACTAGACCCAAAGGCCCATCAAGTGTTACTACAAATAATGTAGTATTTACCGGAACTACTGCAGAAGCATTAAAGCTAATAAAGAAACAATTTAGCGAAGAAACATAAATACTAAAAAGTTCTCTAATACTCAAATTAAATGAAGAAAGATACAGAAGGATATATGTCTAATGTTGAATTAGAAACGATTGAGAAAAATATTAGACTATTAAAATCCAAAATTAAGTCCAAAGATCAACAAATTCCCGCCTGGATTCAATCCAAAATTACCAGAGCAGCAGATTATACAACCGATGCCGCTCAATATATGAATACAGGTGGACCCATAGAGGAATCCTCCTTTAAAATTAATCCAGAAGAACATAAAAACTCCAAACCCAAGCCAGGTACAAAGGCGGTCAGAAATATTCCAACAAGTAAGCTATCTTCTGTTCCCAATATTAGTAAAGTGACAAAAAATACACCACTTCTACCTAAATTTACTAAGGAGTCAGTCGTTGATAAAATATTAAAATCACTGTCCGAAGAAGACTGTGCTTGCGATGAGAACGATCCTAGCGAAAAGGAAACAGGATCAAAGCCCGTAAGAAGTGTTGAAAAAATTGCCGAAAAACACGGTGTTTCTGTTGCAAAAATTCAGAAGCAATTAAAGATGGGGATTAAAATTGAGAAAGAACATACCAACAACAAAGAAGAAGCTGAAGGAATTGCTCTTCAACATCTTGCGGAGAAGCCCGATTATTATAGCCGGCTAAAAAAAGTGGAGAATACCCAATCTGAATCCACTATAGTTGCAGATCTTTTGGGTGATACTCAGTTTGATTTCATTTCTGAAGCCAAGAAAATGAAAAAGGATCCATGTTGGGATGGCTACGAAATGATTGGGACCAAGAAAAAGAGTGGCAAAACTGTCCCAAATTGTGTTAAAGAAGCCGTGCTACCGGTTCAAAATGGCCAAGTAATGCAGATTCTTTTTTCCTGGAGAGGAAAGATGATGTCTTCACAATTATTCTTTCCACAAGTTAGAGTTCCTAATCGTAGAGAAGTTACAGATGCTATCATTAAAGTTTATCCAGATGCAAAGGTATTAAACTATAAATTAGGTAGTCAAAATGTTGGACAACCATTAATTCAAGTTCCAAATAGCCATTCAAAAAATTATCTACTCAACAATAAAACCATCGGTGAAGACGTTGATGTTTTTGACGAGGGGCTATTAGATGGAATTAGAGATAACCTAAACAAAAGGCGAGTAGATCAAGAGACTAATAAGAGAAAAGAGAGAATTGAAAAATTTAAGATGTCTAAGGTCACACCAGAAAAGGCTAAACCTGAAGAAACAGAAGAGCCAAAAGATAAACCTTGTCCTTGGAGGGATCACGAAACCTTAGTTACGATAAGAAATCAAGATAAGTTTTTTGACAAAAAACGTAATAGTTTAAGGGAAGAGGGGCCGAGTCTATCTGTAGGTAGAGGTGAAAAGCTTCCCATCTCAAGAGGCGGGGGATTAACCCAAAAAGGACGGGACCGTTATAATAGAGCAACTGGATCAAATCTTAAGGCTCCAGTGACTGGAGATGTTGAACCGGGAAGTAAAGCTGCGAAACGTCGCAAAAACTTTTGCAGTCGTTCTAGAAGTTGGGATGGTGAGCGTGGATTGGCAGCAAGACGCCGTTGGAAGTGTTGATAAATAGCCTGCAATATTCCACACATTATGGCTGAAGAACATTATCTTGGTAATCCCCTTTTAAAAAAAGAATATACCAAAGTTAACTTAACAGAAGAGCAATATCTAGAACTGGCAAAATGTAGTGTTGATCCGGTTT
>Ga0208465_1000466_pt1 | contig 11229 bp, 24 predicted proteins | sample LakMenEpi31Aug10_FD_150749 | JGI IMG/M metagenome (GOLD analysis project Ga0208465, IMG submission 150749) | Freshwater microbial communities from Lake Mendota, WI - 31AUG2010 deep hole epilimnion (SPAdes) | ecosystem: Environmental > Aquatic > Freshwater > Lake > Epilimnion/Euphotic zone ...
CGGCAAGCGCGCTGCGATGCCGATCCTATGGCCAGAGGCCATCAGGACCGCTGCTAACGCCCTACAGCCCCCCATGGAGCTTCCTGATCAGCTCCCGTCCGGTAAGGCAAAGATGCCCGGACAATTGGCGTCCTTCCCCAGCAAGGAAGCAATCATCAACGGCTGTTTGGATCGCCCAATTCCGGCCAAATTGGAGAAACGAACAGACGTGCAATTAGCACTATTGCTTGACATTGCACACGGTAAGTATGGGACCTTCCGTTTTCCTGCCATGTCCGAAGGCTTTAGGCTACCGCTTGCAAACTTGCTGGAGATCCTGAAGCGCCACCCCAGAACATATAAAGAAAACGTGGCGATGCAAAAGTTGCACAATTCAGGCGCAACTTGCCTTATGGCTAAGATCGCAAAAGTCACCGGGCGGATTGTCGCCATGGATTCCGACTTCCAACTTTATCTGATAGACACGGAAGCCTGAGCCTATACTTTGCCCCTCGCAAGTTGCCTATGGCTTGAGTTAGTTTACGCGATCTGTTAGTCTAAGTAAAGAAGGTTACATAGGCTAGGGCTTGTCACCCTAGCCTATTTTTATGTCTTTATACTTTATACTTTACAGCTTGCAACTTACACCTAGTAAGCTACACCTGGGGACATGCACTTTGTAGGTTATATGTTATGGGGGGTGGGGGAGATTGTGAAGTGTAGTTATTCACCCCCCACTCCTGAAATTTTTTTTCAATACCAGCCTCAAAGCACTTTACAAATCATACACTTACCACTCCCCCTGAAATTTTTTTTCATTCCCCATCCAGAACACCTTACAACTTATTTACTTACAGCTCCCATAATTTTACTCCCTATCCCAAGCCGACACTAATCAGAGATTCGCTTCCAGTTCCTTACGTTTAAGGTGTCAAGCGGAATGAACAGTCCCCATTCGACATAGGAATGACGAAATGTACCACCAGATGGAAGATGAATGGAACAGGCAAGCCTTTGCGGACCAAGTATCTGTTCCCATCGCCGCAACTCCCACTGCTCAGGCGTGACATCGGCAGGTTTTGCAAGGTTGTCTCTTGGCATACTGACTCAACCTATCAAGCTCAAAAGCCGCGCACAGTCACAGGTGGCGACTTTGCAGCAAAAGCAATAATAGCTTCAATGAACTCACTCCATTCTTCAGTTGTAAATTCCATCTCACCCATCTGCTGCCCGCTTTCACAGAGGCCGTAACCATCAAACTTGATTGGTCTGGTATCATCACTCCACCAAGGATACCTAATGGAGGAACCCCACGAAAGCTTGCCCTGGAAAAACGGCATATTACACATAATGAGATACCACTTGTAGTCCTGCTCGTCTTTGATCAGCTCGCGAGTCGTTTTATTATTTATGGCACTACACACCTTAAGAGCGTAAAGCGCAAAGCATTCCGAAATCTCAGAATCGTATGTCGTGAAGTCGAAAACATGATCAGAAAGGAACTCCAAGCGGGAGTATTCCTCATCCTCAGACTCACGATGTTCGCGGAAAAGCCTGTATCCAGCCTCAAGGGCTGACAGATACCTCTCTTTTGTCATTGAACCACCCAAGAGAAAATTGAAGAAAGAAAAGACCCGTGATCATGGAAAAAAGTAAGGGCAAGGAGCACGAGCCAGGCGATGATCATCCGCTTCTGGAAGGGCTTGTCCTCGGAGGACGCCTGTGCTGTCCAAATACTCAGCACAATTAAGCAAAGATCGGAATTCGTCATTTGTCGTTGTAGTCGGCAAGGTCTGAAGGGGTGGTCATTGCAGCCTACCACGAAACCCCAAGATTGTCCGCATTGCCCCTGCAAGCGAGCGATGGCGTTTCATGACAGAACCACTGCTTTGAGTAAGAAAGCTGCTCCTCCTTGCCAGCAAGACGCAGTGCTTCGCTGTATTGACGATAGAATCCGCAAGTAACAGCACAGTCGCCGCAGGGTTTCGCTCGAAGAGGTCGTGGATGAAGTGCTGGACGTTGACGCATCTCCTGCAAGACCTCCTGCTGCTCGGTCTCGTCAAAAATGCTCATGGTTTTGCATCCTTTTTGGTCTGGGCAGTCTTCATGTAATAGTCCAAGCATCCTGACATGGCATCTAGCGCCTCACCTGCTGTTTTATAGCCGAACCAGAAAGATTCAAATAGTGGCTTGCCGTTGCAATCGGTGACTAAAAAGGTCCATCTAGCGTGCCACTCTCCATCGCTGCGCTTTGTGGAATCCTTCAGTGTTACGCTACAGCCGGGGATTTGTTTTTTCAGTTTCTCAAGAAATTCTTCACTCATGATTCCGTATCCTCTTGGGTTGTGTGCGTGGCGATCACCCTTTTACGCATAGCACCTGCCTAAGGGTGTGTCGAATTTCCACGAGGTCGTCTTGCGCGGCCATCACGGAATCAATGTCTTTATAGGCAGCGGGAGTTTCATCAATAACCCCTTCGTCCTTTCTGCATTCCACGCCTGCCGTGGCGGCAATGTGATCCTCTACGGTAAACCTGCGCTTCGCCTCTCTCCGGCCCATCACGCGACCAGCGCCGTGAGAGCAGGAGCAGAACGATTCGCGGTTGCCTTTACCGGCAACGATGAAGCTTTTGGCGCCCATGCTGCCGGGAATGATCCCTAGCTGACCCTTCCTAGCGGAGACGGCACCCTTGCGGGTCAGCATCACTTCAGCGCCAAAATGACACTCGCGAGCCACATAGTTGTGATGACAGTTTACAGCTTCGCAATCGCAATGAAATGGCTTGGGAACGGCTTTTTTTAAGGCCGTGATGGCCGCCTGCATCATCAGGTAGCGATTTAGCCTGGCATAGTCCTGTGCCCAGTCAACGGCTTCAACGTAATCATCAAACAGCTCGCTTCCTTCTGCCAGGTAGGCAAGGTCGCGGTCGGGCAAGTTGATGAAGTGCCGCTCCATTTCCTTGCGGGCGCGATCAATAAAATAGGTGCCAATGCGGTTGCCGATACCACGGCTACCCGAGTGCAGCATCACCCAGACGCGCTGATCTTCGTCAAGGCAGACCTCAACAAAGTGGTTGCCTCCGCCCAGCGTGCCGGCATGGATCGCGGCGCGGTTAGCGGCTTTTCCGATGGGTGCGTGCTTGGCAACAATGTCGCTCAGGCGCGGCTGGAGCAAAGCCACAGCGTCAAGAGCATAAGCCGGCGGATCCTTGTGGGCGCCCTGATCACCGGGTCCCCCGTCATTAGTCCTGCCATGGGGGATGGCCGCCTCGATTGCGCTGCGCAATGGTCCCAGGTCGTCAGGCAGGTCGTCAGCGGTCAGTGTTGTGCGCTGAGCGCTCATGCCACATCCAATGTCAACGCCAACCGCAGCAGGGATAATTGCACCCTTTGTGGCGATCACCGAGCCAATGGTGGCGCCCATCCCCCAGTGGACATCGGGCATGGCTGCAACGTGGTGGTGAATGAATGGCAGCTCGGCCAGATTGCGAAGTTGCTGCAGCGCCTTGTCCTCAACGGGAACACCTTGAACCCATGCCTTGATGGGGGCTCCAGACGTGGGAAAAAACAGTGGATCCATGATTTGCGTGTGGCGGAGTTGTGGTTATGTATTGAGTGGTGGCAGACTTGCCCCCTATCGCCTTAGCCGAGGTGGCGATCTGTATCAGGTGCTGACAGGAAAAGGTATGGTGTGGCAGCCTTTGCCACCTGGCTGATTCGCTCGACCATCTCTGCTTGATGATCTAGCAGAATGCGAATGAACTCATCTTGTCTAATGCCAGCTCTGACAGCGTTATAGGCAAAGGGATTGTTGAGATAGCGACGCGCCTCGACAGTGTTGATGGTGACGGGCGGCGATTGTTGCTCTTCGGATGGTGCCATGGCTGTCAATGTGTAAATCGGGTTGGTTAAACAGGCAGCTTGCTAATGCAGGCAAACATAGCAGAAAGAAAGACTATGGATCCAAAGAATGTGCCAACGTCAGAATCCAAAGACATTGGAATGCAAACGCAAATTGCCAGGCCAAGGAAGAAAAGAGTAGTCCACAGAAAAGCTACAGCAAAATGGACAAGAAAATCACGAATAGATTGAATCATTTTTAGTGGGTGGTTGGTTGACAGGAGCCCTTGTGTTTTCGGGAAGCGGCCCAGTCCATATAGTGTGAACTTCGTCATACTCTCGATTTAGCCGCTCCGTATCAAGCCAGTAGTCAAGGATCGTTGGATGGGTGTCAGCCCTGATCTCTCGAATCAGGATTGTCTTTTTTGCGACTGGGTAGCGAGCCATTAACCTAGCTATCGGCGTTGAACATGATCAGTCGCGGGTGCTCGTGAGGATGTCCCGGCACGTTGACGAGAATGTTGAACTCAACAGCCCCTTCAACAAGCCCTGGCAGCTCACCCCTGTTTCTCATTTTGACAACTAAGCTCCATACTTCGGTTAACATGATTGATTGATCAACGAAAAACTCGCCATCACTGTAATACTTGCCGCCCTGCTTGAAGTAGGTGAGCTTGACCGCTAATTTGTTTTTGCTTTCTGGTGGCACGTCCGCGCTGGCCGCATTGCGCACATCGCTCGTAAGCAGGAGATCGCATCCGTCATCCGACTTGTTCAGCATCCACGCCTGCTTGGCGGGGTTCGTTGTCCCATCCCCATTGTCAAGCCATACCTCATAATCCTCGCCAGCGTTGTTTTTACTTGGCAGAGAGTTGACAATTCTTTTCAGCTCGTCAACTGTTAGCCCGTTTTCTTTGCTGAATGGCCCGTCCGTGATGCTGATAGCTGCTGACTGAGCTTCGCTGTTTTCTTGGGGTGGCGTCCAACCAAGCGCCATCAAGGCAAGCCTTATCTGTCGATCCTCGGTTTCAACGACCTTCCTGACGGTTTGGCCGATCATGTCTGTGGTTGTTGATTGCACAATTTCCCCGCTTTTGAAAGCCTCCGTCGTAACATGAAAAGATTGGTCTTTGAATGGATTCATTTTCTTGAAATGGTGTAAATTGATTTGCTATGCGCCGGTTTCCGGCATCTCTGAAAGCATTCGATCGGCTACATGTAGGCTCATCTCGGAGTCCCTGATCTGACTGTTCAGTATCAAGATTCTCCGCTTTTGCCTAGCGATGTACGAAATTAGCGCTTCTCGTTTGGTTGGATGTGCAAACCGTTTTCTTGCATCTTTCAGTACAAACTTTTTGCCCATACAATATGGTTGTTTCAGCCAAACACCCTTGGGCGTGTACTTAATGACTCGATACTCAAAGCAACTGAGCCCAACGTCATAACCACAAGACTCGCTCCACTCGTTGTCAAAGATTCCGGTGCTTTCGCGGAATGCAACATAGCGATACCAGTATTCCTCGTTTGTGTTAGCACTCATCGGTGCAGTTCTGCATAGGGGTGGGGGGCTCCAAAAGAAACAAGCATTTCTACTTTTGCCTCGTCAAGTCGCAAAAGAGCTTCTGACCGCTGAAAGTCAATTAAGCCTTCACGGGCGGCTTTCTCCTTTTCCCAGGCTAGGGCGTACTTTGACTTGGCCTGAGCAACTTGGCGAGCTAAGTCAATTAAATCACTCACTGCGTCGGCCTCAGATTTTTCATCTTCTGAGCGCCAAGCAGTGCGAGACGAAAGGAATTCGACAGCGCCAAAGAGCGCAGTATCAAACTCTGCGGCAAGATGGATAGCGGCTGCACGCGCTTCTCTTGGTTCGTGCATTGCATCCGCGTGCCGATTACTGGTTTCGTCACAAATCAGCTTTTGTGTAGCTGCTTCATGCAAGCGTTGCACGAGGCTGGCAACAGCTGCGGGGTGAGGGGCGGACATGGAAGGTAGAGTACAGCGAGAACTTGCCGGTAACGACGACTAGGCGAATGCCGGATGGGCTCCGGCGGGCCGCAGGAGTTAGTAAAAAATCGGTCCTCCTATGTCAAAGGTAACTCCTATCCGATTCATATCTGCTATGGTCAACGCCTCTATCAATCCATTCCTGATCCATACGCCATAAGCACTTATACCAGGACTGGTTTCAAAGTCTCTAATATACTCGGGTAAGCTTAAAAACAGCGCCAATCCTTCGCCAAACCAACGAAGAAGCTCCCTGGGCCGATCCCTGGACTGATCAGCTTTTGTCCAATACTGAATAATTTGGTCAAACACCTCCAGATCACTTTGATTTCTGAAGCTTATTAGACTCCTTGTAACAACAAGTGACTTAAAGGCCGGGTTAATCCAGTTTGGCATTGGGGATTCTGAGTTTTGCATGGTATGGTTGGGGTAAAGGCAGGGGGCGCCCTGAAAATCAGGATCAAGCCAATCCTAACTCTTTTTTGTTAATGGGTCAAGGCTGTTGCAATGGTCCCACTGATCTCAACATGAGAATCAGTCCTTGCTCAGCGGTCGAGGGATGCCCTCCTGTGCAGCGCGATAACCTGCCTGGCCATCTCGATTGTTGGACTGGTATTACAGTCAGTGCCAGAGCTGCACGGGTCGCATTGCAGCCAGAATGGCGACCACCACGGCTTGAACTGGGCTTCGTAGCCAGCCCAGCGATCTGGAACTACCCTGTAGCGAGTTGAAAACAGCTTGAGTTTCATCGTTGTGAATTGCGGGCGGCTGCAATAGCTTCTTGTTTGCGAGCGCGGTACTCTTCAAGGCTTTGACTGCTGAAAGCCAGGCTCTGTTGCTTCTCTGCGCTTAACGGGTGGTGGTCGATCCACTTCGTTATTCGACCACTGGGCGTATTCATTGCATCCACGCATTCAACATGCCTGTCAATCTCGTAGTAAAAACCTGGAACCTGTACCGCAAACGCTTGAACTGGGCTTCCACCCAGATGCGTTAACGTCTTAGTGGCTGATTTGCTGATAATCGGCATACCGAGTGGCCTCCAGGCCCAGCTAGACCCCCTGCTAACTGAGCCAACCCTTGCACTAGAGAAGTTCCAATAACAACACACTCCGTTTTCAATGAAAACTTCCCCGCGATGCGGAACCGCCTTGTATTGACTTTCTGTGTGGAGCACTGCTTCTGGCATTGAAGGAGATGTCATGGTTTTACGAAAGAGAGATTGGAATTGGCGTCGGGCTATTATAAATTTTGTCTAACTACCTTGCCACATTTTTGCAGCGAAGGTGATACCAGTCGTTAACCGAGTCGCGCCCCTATGGCAGGCGCCCAGTTTTAATGATTTCCCATTCGTGTACGTGGCCGTAAATCAACAGCCGAAAAAGTGCGATCATTGATTTTCCTCGGGTGGTGGGGTGAAATCAAGAGTTTGCTGTTTGATCGCTTTCGGCGAGGCGGCTGCTGAGTTCGTACCGGTATCTAAGGTCGTTTACCTCTTGCTGGTTCTGCTTTATCCGACCCCGTAGCACCCTCAATCGAGACTCAATGTCATCAGCGCATTGCACTATGCCATCCCAGTCATAGGAGTCTGCCGCCTGATCGCCTTCGGCGATGCGGCTGCTGAGTTCGCAAAGAGCGTTTACCTCTTGCTGGTCCTGCTCCATCCGACCCAGTAGCAACCTCAATCGAGGCAAAATGTCGTCAGCGCACCGCACTATGCCATCCCAGTCAGAAGAGGCGCTGTTGTGCTGGTCTTGGAGGCGTTGGCGGGCTTTTGCGTAGGATCTATTAGTAGCTTCCTGGATTGCAAATCCAGCCGCCAGCACAGAAGGTATAAATACACAGGCAAATGCGGCTATTTGCACTGGCTTGTTGTCTTGGGCAAGAATTATGACAGAAAAACTGGCTATCATGCCAAAATTGATAAGCAGCAAGCGCTTGTCTAAAAAATCATACAGCTTGTCTTTCATTGGTTTTCCTCGGGTGGAATAGTAGATTTGCCTAGCACGAACGGTGTCAGCCATTCGATTACACCCTCTTCGCAGAGGGCCTTGAAAAAGTCTGGGTGGTTGTCGAAGAGTGACTTTTCTTTTGGTGTGCAAAACACAAAGCTGGTCTTGCCTTTTGCATACGCTTCAGCGCAAAGCGTGACCAACAACATTCCGATGGTGATAGCCTCGGCCCATGTTTCTTTGCCTAACAGCACTGCCGCCCGGACCATAGCTTTTTTGTGTTCATCGGAAAAGCAAAGCTGATGCGGAAACCTGTCTTTGATCATGGTTGCACCTCTACCATTCCATCTCGGCAAATAATTAACGTCTCTGTATTTGGCCAAGCGAGGTCTATGATTTTCTGCCTCTCCCTTTCCGCTAGTTGTTCGTATCGGTGTTCACTGCTTGCTACTGGTGAATACCATTGAATGGTGGCACCATTTTTCAGTTTAACGTAAAAGCGGCAGTAAAGCTTTTCACTTTTTTCAGTGCGTTCCCTTACTGAGTACATAGTGTCGCCCGAGACTTCGACACTAACGGAAGAGATGAGCGCTATCTCTTCTACTGGGAAACGATGACCGTTGATGTCGATAATTTTTGTCATTGATTTAATTAACGAGCAAGTCAGAAAGGGCAATTGCCCAAAAGTTCATACACTTCCAGGAAATAGTCCTCGTCGAGATCCTCGTATGTGACCGAGATTGATTTGGACGTGTAATCGACGGTAACAGAAATCTTGTGATTGGCCTCCGTGTTTGAGAATATGTCGCCCAGCAGACTGAGCATTGCATCTGAAACACTCATTGCTGCGCCTCCAGTTCCTTAAGGCGTTTAAGGGCGGCGAATAGCGCGTCGTAGTGGCACTGCTTAATACAAGGCATTGACCGCAGCGCTTCCATCCCTTGCTCAGCTAGTGACGTTGATCTCGAACCATGCTCTTGTCTTAGTCCGGCAATAACTGCATGAAGTTTGCGACGGATCATCGTGTGATTGGATGACAGCCAGCCAGGCGGCGTCACGAAATTCGCGACATCCTCAAGACACATCGCAACAATGTGAGCGATTGCCGCCTCAAGCGATGCGTGGCTTGTCTCGATTGTGATAGGCAACGTGCAGTCATCCATCGCAATGCTTATTTTGCAAAACGGATGCAAAGCTTTTATGATTTTACTGACATCAAGATTCATCGAGAAGTGGCCGGGTCTGTTCATGGTGCTGAAATTCATTGCTGTGCCTCCAGTTCGCGGGCGGAGAATTGGGCCACGACTTGGCCGGCGGCATGACGCCGACGCCTGGCGTGATTAGCGCATATCCGGCGAGCATCCTCAAGGGTGCTGCTGGTGTTGGTGCTCTTGAACTCCAGATCGCACTCCATCCATACCAGCGACCACCACGGCCTGTATTCAGCCGTGAATCCCAGGTATTGATCCCGCACCACGCGGTAACGGGTCGGGGGGAACCTGAGTTTCATTGCTGTGCCTCCAGTTCTTTAAGGCGTTCAAGGGCGGCGCGGATGTCCTCCTGCTCAGCAACGCTGAGAGTGCGAAAGTGCGATGGGCCTAGCGCCTTCAGCCCCTGCTCTGCCAGCGACGGCGGCTTGGGGCTCATGGCAGCGCGGAGCTTGTTGGATAGGCCCATTCCATCTTCATCGTCAAAGCCAGCGTGCCCATCAGCATTGGCCACCCAGTTACAGCACGCCTCCACGCCCCGGTCAAAGCCCCACTGGGCGCAGGCATTTGCAAAAGCAGGGTAGGGGAGCGCTTCACCGTGAGTCTGTTCCCACAGCTCGTTCAGTACGCCAGATGGCACGTACACGCGATAATCAGCCATTGTTCTTCTCGTAGTATTTAGCAGCATCTACCCAGCTTCGTATCATAAGCTTGTCAATTTCACACAAGTCACGTTCGCCACTCCAAATTCCTTCCCAGTGTTTACAACCTCCTGCTTTCTCCCAGTCGAAGGAGCTGGGAAGCGCAGAAAGGTTGCCTTCAAGCACGAGGGCTGCTTGGGCCTCATCGAAATCAATCGCCTTCAAGAACTCCTTGCTCACTGAGGGCTTCGGAGCCCCTTGGTCTTCGCTGCTATCGGAAACGGGGTCTCCTGCGGCGTAAAACTTTGCAAGCCCCTCTTCGCAAGTAGTGAGCCGCTCGTAGCACCATTCCAGTGCCTCCAAAAGCTCGGGAGCGCTCAGCACCTCAGCTGGCCGCCCTTTCCAGAACAGCCGCTTAAACGTTTTTTGCTGCAAAACCATTTGTAAGCGGGGATACCGTAAGGTTCGGGTCAATGCTAAGCCTTTTTTGTCAAGGAGTCAAGGCTTTGGGTTGGGTCTCAGTGATCTCAACGCAAGAATGGGGGGACGTTGACCGGGGCGGGCTTTCAAGGTAGCATTGTCAGGTCGTATATCGCCTCCAACCATGGCGTCAACGCTTTCCACCATCCAAAACGACCTTTCGCTTCCCGAGGATTGCCAAGCCCTCCTGAAAGAGGCGATGAAAGACTTTGAAAGGTCCGAGCACGAGCGGGCTAAGAAGATCATCCAAGGGCGTCTTCTTGAAATCAAGCGCATGGAAGCGTGCATTGAAAGGGCGAAAGCCGATCTTGCAAAACTGCTCAACCGCAGCGTTGATGAAATTCTGATGCTTGAAGACTGATGGGATCCATCTGGGGTAGAGGCACTCTTTTTAGCGATGGCAAGCAGCTTGCGGTTGCATGGCCGGAGCTTGAGAGCATGTTTATGTTCTCTGAGTTCCACGTAAACAACCTTGAACTAAGTGTTGACTACTATGATGTGACCAGGGTGGCTTTCGGCTCTACGGAAAGTGTCGCTGTCCGTGAAACCTGCAACATCAGTGTTGTTGCTGGTCGTCCAAAGCGGATTCCGCTAGACGAGGGAATGAAGCTGTTTCGCAGCGTTGATTCCATGTCCGTAAGTGATCTGCTTGCAGCCGCCTATCAAAAAATGGATGCTAGGTCAAGCCAAGACACTAAGATCGACTAACTCACCTACTGAATTCCATGAAATCTTTCAAAGTCTTTTTAGGGGTGCTGCGAGAAGTCCTGCCCTACCTTGGCTTTTTTGTCGCTCTGATAGCCCTCGTTGTCGCGGTTGCTGCTCCCCTGGCCTGGCTGCAAGCCAGTCAAGAGGCTGCCGCCTTCAACCGCTTCACCACTGGCCCCAAGGCTACAGCTTGGGATGCTCTGTGGGTTGAGCTGCGCGTGGAGGCTCAGCGATGAGCAGCGCCAACGAATGGATCACAGACCGGCTGCCGACAGAGGCGGATGGAGACCGGGATGGGGATGTGTGGATTAGGCACGTGTCAAGCTCCGAGCACAACTTCCTCGCCCACTGGAGCCATGTCGGCCCTGGTGCCCCGTGGCAGCGCACCATCTACTGGAAGCCACCCACCGAGCCCACC
>Ga0208465_1000473_pt1 | contig 11129 bp, 11 predicted proteins | sample LakMenEpi31Aug10_FD_150749 | JGI IMG/M metagenome (GOLD analysis project Ga0208465, IMG submission 150749) | Freshwater microbial communities from Lake Mendota, WI - 31AUG2010 deep hole epilimnion (SPAdes) | ecosystem: Environmental > Aquatic > Freshwater > Lake > Epilimnion/Euphotic zone ...
GGCGACCTTTTGTTGGAGGCAGGCAAGGACATTGTGCGTGGCCTTGCCAAGGGCATCAGCGGGGCGATTGATCTTGTCAAGGATGCGGCTTCGTCGTTGGCGAAAAAGCTTCCCGGCTGGGTCAAGAGTGTGCTGGGCATCAAGTCGCCGTCGACCGTGTTTGCTGAGATCGGTGTGGACATCGTCCGCGGTCTCGCCGTCGGCATCGATGAAGAACAGGACACCGCCCTGCGAGCTGTCAACGACCTTGCCGACAAGATCGTGTCGGCGTTCACGGCATCAATCGACGCCGTGAGGGGCGCCTATGGGGCCTTCAAGTCGACGCGTGGCGCGACCGAGCAGGCTGCTGCCGCACAGGAGGCCCTCAACGAGTTGCGCGTGAAGGCGTCAACGATTGATCAGCGTCTTGTCGATGCTGAGCGTCGTCTCGCTGACGCAAAGGCGAAAGGGGAGGATGGTGCGTCGGATCTGCGTGACGCCGAGGCCGACCTGGCCGAGTTGCGCCGCGAGAAGCTGTCGCTGCCGAAGGAGATGACTGACGCGACCCGTCAGCTAGCTGACGCTCAGGATTCGTTGACTGACGCGACGTTGGCCCAGTTCGAAGCGGCCCGCAAGCTTGCCGATCAGGGGCCGAGGGCTCTCGAGGTGTTCGCGGCGTATGCGAGTCAGGCGGGTGTGGCGGCTGCTGAGATCGACAAGATCACGTCGGCTGCACGGTCGCTTGCTGCGTCGATTGATGGGATCCCGTCCATGAAGACGGTTGCGGTGACGCTGGTGCAGGGCACGCAGACGCCGCCGCAGTATGACCCGGGATCTGCGATTGCGACGAGTGACGCTGGAATCAACAGCGGCCGTCGCGTAGAGAACGGTGTCGAATATGTGTGGGTCGAAGGGATCGGCTGGGTGCGCAAGTCGGGCGGGCAGGTGCAGACTGGTGCGCGTGCTTCTGGTGGCCCGGTGATGGCCGGCGGCGCCGTGGGCCGCGGCAGGCCGGTGTTGGGCGACGTGTTGAGCAGGTCGAAGACGGCGTCGGGCGTGTAGATGGCCGCGGCGGTTTCGCGCAGCGTGAGCAGCACGCCGCCCGTGAGGCTGAAGCGCCAGCCCATCACCTCGAAGAGCTTGCCGCTCCAGCCGAAGCGCGGCAAGGTGACCGACACCACGTCGAACAGCTCTAGCGAGTAGGCCCGCAGGTTGCACGGCAGCGTCAGCGTGAGGCCCTCGCGCGCCTCGCGCAGCAGCACGCCGCACACGTGCTGCGCATGCACCGCGCGGGTGACGCCGCCCAGCTGCAGCTCGGTGGGCAGATCGCGGCCGTCGGCGGCCACGTAGCTGTCGGCGCGCACCTCGGGGCCGGGGGTCTGCACCCAGCCCTGGGCCGCGTCGGCGTAGGTGGGGCGCATGATGTTCACGGCGTCGGCCGTGGTGGCGCCGGGCGTCACCTGGATGGCCTCGGCGCTGGTGACCCAGTCTTCGGTGATGCTGGCCACCGGCGCGCGGTACGCGCCCGCCCGCACGCTCAGCCGGCCGCCGGCCCAGCCCCACTGGCCGGCCATGGCCTCGCAGATTTCGCTCAGCGCTTCGTCGGGGTTGCTGTCGAGCGGGATGACGATGCCGGCCTGGTACAGCGGCAGCACCACCGGGCCGCCGCTGGGCAGCGCAAAGGTGGTCGACACGTCGCACGCATTGGCCGCTGCCGCGAAGGCGGGCTCGTTGATCTCGGCCGTGACGCAGCCGCCGCCGTAGGCGTAGAGGGCCCAGTCGCGGGCGATGAGCGCGGGGTTCTCCGTCCAGGCGGTGGTGCTGGTGCGCGGGTCGAACACGCGCGCGCCGCGCATGACGGCGGTGATGCTGGGCACGCCGCCCGGGAAAGCGTCTTGATCGAACTGCAGGGTTACCAGCAGGCAGGCGATGCCCTCGAAGCGGTCAGTGCTCTGCACGGCCGAGCCCACCAGGGGCTCCAAGTCGGGGTAGAGGTTTTGGCCCGGGGCGCCGGTGTAGGCGCGCACGCGGGCCTTGCTGCTGGTCGTCTCGAGCTCGAACGACACGCGCCAGTCGCCGTCGATCGGCGCGCCGCTCACGCTGAAGGTGGTGCCGGCCAGCGAGCCGGCCAGGGTGATGTCGGTGGCCGAGTCGGTGCCCGGGTTGGTGGTGAACACTGCCACCGGCGTGGTGCCAGCCACTGGCACGCCGGGCAGCACCACGCTGCCCGAGCCGCCCGACACCGGCATCGTCACGGTGAGCGATTCGCGCGTGGTGATGGAGTACGGGGCGCTGGTGACGTTGCCCGAGCCGTCGAGCGTGACGGGCTTGTCGTCGAACCAGATTTCTTCGATGGCGTCGACCTGGTGGCCGGCCACCGCCACCACCAGCGTGTAGAACTCGCTGTTGGTGCCGTGGGTCTGCTTGAAGAGCACGCCGTCGACGTTGCGCACGCGGCCATAGACGCGGCTGCGCGCGGCCTGGGCGGTGGCGGTCATCACCAGGCGGTCTTGCACCGATGCGTTGAAGGCATCGCGCGCGGCGCGCTGCTGCTTGCGGCGCTGGTGGTTGCCGTAGCCGATGCTGGCCGCCGCGAACGCGGCCGTGGTGAGGGCGGTGAGCTGGCCCACCGTGGCGATGTAGCCCGCCGAGGTGATGGCGGTGTTGGTGGCCAGCCAGACTGCGACGGTTTCAGGCACTGGGCATCTCCATCGGCTGCGCGGTGCAGCGCCAGGCGCGCACCACGGCATCGGCCGGCACGGCCACCACGCCCAGCGGCGCCGCCGCGTGCCAGGCAGCACCGCCCCACACGGCAAGCGCGGGGCGCTCGGGGTCGTGCTGGCTCAAGCCCACGTCACCCGGCTGGGCCAGCGCCACGGGCACCACGCGCCCGGCGCGGCGGATGGCCACACCCGCCACGCCGCCGAAGCGGGCCAGCACGCGCGCGGCCTCGGCGGCGGTGCTGTACGTGCCGCGCAGGTCGGCAGCGGGGTCGTGGCCCGTCACGGCCAGCACGGCGTCGGCGGCAAAGAGGCAGCAGTCGTGCACGCCCCACTCGAAGGGCTGCGCCTCGCGCGCGGCGAACAGGGCCGCCAGGCGCTCGGGCCAGTCGCGCAGGCGCTGGGTGGGCAGGTGCGGGCTCATTGGCGGAAGTAGGCCGCGGCGGGCCAGCGGTCTTGCACCTGGGCCTGGCTGAGCACGTAGCGCAGGCTGGTGTCGCCGGGGTGCAGGCGCTGCTGGTCGCCGTCGGTGTAGCGCAGCGGCTTGGGGCGGCGGAAGGTGTCGCCGCGGTGCACGGCCACCACGCCGATGGTGCAGTCTTCAGCGCCGTGGCTGATGGGCATGCTGTCGAGCGTGCCGGTGAAGATGACCGGCGCGTCGAGCACCGCGTGGGTGGCGGGGTCGAGCACCACCAGGCGCAGCACGCAGCCGGTGCCGCGCACCTGCTCGCTCAGCGCCAGGGCGATGCTGTCGAGCGGCACGCCGCTGAGGGTGAAGCGCAGGCCCTGGGTGCTCTGCACTTCGTCGGTGACGGCCTCCACCGCGCCCAGCGTGCCGGTGCCGAAGTAGAGATTGCCCGCCCACGAGATGGCCACGCTGCCGGTGCACAAGCGCACCGGGGGGTCGAAGGCCAGATCGAGCAGCAGCGCCATGGGCACCACCGGCCCGGCCAGCACCGCCTGCGCGGGCGCGGCCACGCTGCGCATTACCACACCTCCACGAAGTCGAGCGCGGTGCTCTCGATGAGGCCCGGGCGGCGCACGGGGCCGGCCTGCATGGCAGGCAGCACCATCTCGCACGTGGGCCGATACCACGTGACCGCGCTGCCGCTGGCGATGGTGCCGCGCACGCGGTTGACGATGGGCACCGCCATGCTCGCGTCGTCGGCCGCCGTAGCGTTGGCAGCGGCCTGGAAGAGCTGGCCGCCGGCGCCGATGAAGTCGCCGGCCAGCAGCGTGGCCGGGCCACTGTAGTGCGTGGCAGCCGCGGCGCGTTCGAACTGCACGTTGTCGACTTCCAGGGCCGCAGCACCAGCGCTGGTGGGCCGGGCTTCCATCCACACGTACACCTTTGCGACGACAGCGCCGGCGGGGGCGACGCCGGAGACGGCCCGCCGCGTCCAGACGCCGCCGGAAGAAGCCCCTACGGCGCCCGTTGTTCCGAGGTAAGTGGCCGAGACGTTGAACCAGTCGATCGACAGGCGCACGGAGACCCCGCTGTCCCGCGTGTCGGCGCTGAGCGAGTAGGACGTGCCGGCCACCACGTCGGCGTCGGCCAGGTAGCGCAGCCCGACCTGATCCGATGCGGCCGTGCCCAGGCCTGTCGCGTCGAGCCGTTGCGCTGCTGGGCTGTTGAGCCCGACCACGGCGCTGGGCGTGACCGTGCCCGTGGTTCCGTTGGTGTAGGTGGCCCAGCCGTCAGCCAGCCCATCGACGTTGCTGTCGAGCTCGAAGCTGCTGCGGTTGAGCAGGTTGATGGCGTTGCGCGCGCCGGCAAGCTGCAGCGTGGTGGCGCCGCGGTTCACGGTCGCCGACAGCGTAGGCGTGCCGCGCAAGCTGCCCCGCGGCGCGCCGCCGGTATGGAAGGGCCACACGCGCACGCGCTCCACGCCGCCGGCCAGGGTGTTGGCAAAGGGGCCCACACCCCGCGGGTCGTGCTGAAACTGCGGCGCCAGGCTGCAGCTGAGCACCCAGCGCTCGGCGATGAAGTCCACAGCCTGCAGCGTGCCGTTGAACGGGCTGGCGAACTGCGCGCCGGCCTTGCGCAGCGACAGCTCGGCCGCCTGGGGGATGAGGCCTGCCGGCCAGTCGATGGTGGCCATGGCTACAGCACCCGGGCGGCGCGCAGCCGCTGCATGATGGTGGATTCGACGTGCTGCATGCCCAGCTGCACGGCGTTGGTGACTTCGCCGCGGGTGACGCCGGCCGCCACGTTGACGGTGACGGCCATGCCGCCCAGCGCGTGGTTGGGCACCACGGTGCCGGCCGACGCCGGCATCACGATCTCGGGGCCGCGCTCGCCCACCAGGTAGGCGCGGCCGGCCGACACCGGGCCGCCGTTGGCGCGCGCGCCGCCGAACACGCTGGAGCCCAGAAAGCCCAGCAGGCCGCCGAACTCGCCGGTTTTGCCGTAGTTGCCGAAGAGCGCCTCGCCCAGCTTGGCGGCCAGCGCCTGGGCCACCATGCGCTGCAGCAGGTCTTGCCAGATCTGGCCGATGTCGTCGGCGTTGCCCTTGATGACCTGCAGCACGCTGTCGCCGAGCGCGTCCCGAATGTTGCGGGCGGCCTGGCTGGCGAACTCGCTCACCTGACGCAGCGGCTCGGCCAGCGCCTCCAGGCGCGGCAGCTGGATGGAGTTGACCTCCTTCGTGAGCCGCTGCAGCCCCTCGACGGCCGCGCGGCCGTAGGTGCCCCAGGTGATGGCACCGGCGGCCACCAGCACGTCGGCTCGGGCCACCTGCTCGGCCAGGCGCTCCTGCTCGGTCTGCAAGCTGCGCGTGACGGCCAGGCCCTCCTGCTGCAGCGCCTCGAAGGCGCGCGCCGATGACTGCTGCGCGCGGATGCTGTCCAGCGCCGAGGCCAGGCCCAGCACCTGGGCCTTGGTGCTGGCGTCGAGCACGCCGAGCAGGCCGCGGTTGATGGCGATGCGGGCCTTCTCTTCTTCGCTGAGCTGCTGCGTGGCCAGGATCTGGTCGCGCAGCTGTTGCCCGTACTGTTGCACCGCGGCCGCCTGTTGCCGCTGGCGGGCCAGCGCTGCATCGTCGATGAAGCCGAGGCTCTCCGTCTGGCGCAGCCGTCCGCCCCCCTCGTTGGCCGGCCGGCCTTTCTTGTCGGCCAGCGTGATCTTCTCGAGCTGCGCCAGATAGTCGGCGGCGGCCGACTGCAGGCGCTCGTAGTTGCGGATGGTCTGGCGCGCAGAGTCTTGGGCCAGGAAGCTGCCCTGCCCGCCGGCCAAGGTGGCACGTGCGCGAGCCACAGCAGGCTCCATGCGCTCGGCGGCCGTCCTGAGCCCGTCGATCTGCCCGCGCAGTGCGCCCAGGTCGGCCTGCTTGGCAAGGCCGGCAAAGAAGCCGCCCGGGTTGCGGGCCGCCTGATTCAGCACTTCCAACAGGCTGTTCATCGACGGCAGCAGCGCGCCCGCCACCGCACGGCCCGCGTCGGTGGCGTTTTTGGCGAACTGCGCCAGCTTGATGTTGAAGGCCTCGGCCTCGGCGGCTTGCTTTTCGGTGACGGTGGCGTTGAGCTCGCCACTCTTGGCCAGATCGGCCAGCAGCGGCGCCACTTGGCCAAGGCTGCGGCCGAACAGCTCCATGCTGGCCCGGGCCTTGTTGCCGTCGTCCGGGAAGCGCGCCAGCGCCACGGCCGTCTGGCGAAGAGCCTCGGCCGGGTCTTGGTCTCGCAGATCCGCGAGGCTCAAGCCCAGGCGCCGGAACACCTCGGCCGCGGCGCTGCCAGGCTTGGCGCCGGCCAGCGCCTGGTTGAACTTGACCAGCGCCGCCTGCACCGTCTCGAAGCTCGTGCCCGTGCGGGCCGCCACGTCCTCGAGCGCGCTGAGGTTGCCAATGCTGGCACCGGTGGCGTCCTTCAGGTCGTTGAGCCGGTCGATGCCGTCGACCACCTGCTTGAAGTAGGCCGTGAGCGACACGCCACCGAGCACAGCCGCCAGGCCGCTGGCGACCGCTGAGAAGCTGCCCGTGAGGGCTTGCGCCTGGCCGCTGAGCTGCTGCAGCCGACCGCGAACGGCCTGGAACGCGCCAGCGGTCTCGTCGGTGGCGCCGATGGCAATGCGTGCGCGGGTCATGCGTCAGGCCCTCCCGGCAGCAGCGCCATGAAGTCGTCCACCGAATTGATGCCGGGGTCGGCAGGCGCGTCGTCCCAGGGGTCGGGCGGCATAAAGTCGCGCGGCGCCCAGGTGCGCGCATCGCGCCGGCGCAGCGCGCCGTTGGTGGCCGCCGCCAGAAGCTCGGCGTGGCGCAACGCATCCCAGCGCGGGCCGATGCGGTGCGCGTCGAGCCAGGAGTGCCACTCGTGGAATTCCTGCGCGCTGAGGTTGCGTTCGAGCCATGCGACGGTGCATCTGAGGTGACTGGCCAGCTCGTAGAGCGCGCGGCGCTGCGGGCTGGCCTTCAGCCGTTTTTTGGGGCATCCAGGCCAGTGAGGCGCAGCGCACAGTCGGCCAGGCGCAGGCCGGCTTCCTGGTGGAGCTGCACGAACGCTGCCCACTGCGCAGCGCTGTAGACCGGCTGCTCGTCAGCCGCCAGCACGCACAGGTGCAGCACCAGCGGCAGCACCTCGAGTGCGGCGCGCTGGGCTGCGTCTTCTTCAGCCTCGCCCGGCTGCGCCTCGCTGTAGCGCCGCCGCGTGGCGTCGAATCGCGCCAGCCGCGGCATGTCCATGCCCCGCACCAGCACCGTGCCGCCTATCTCGGGCACGTCGACCTGCTCTTCGGGCAGCACCACCGGCGCGATGGCCTCGCGGCTGATCAGCATGCCGGCCCCTTCAGGTGGCGTAGGTGGTCGGGTCGCTGAAGAAGCTGACGCTGATCTCGCCGCGCAGCGTGCTGTCTTCCACCGTGGGCACTTGGCGCAGGCTCCAGTAACCGTTGGCCACGATGCGGCTGCCGTTGCTGAAGATCATGCGCAGCGCCACCGGCGTGGCGCCGTCGCTCGCCGCCAGCACCGGCGCCCACCAGCCGAGCGCCGGGTCATAGAACACGGGCAGCGTCACCTGCACAGGGGTGCGGGTGGTCGGGATCTGCTTCTGGATGGTGTCGGTGAGCGTGGTGATGTCGGCGAACTGCGGATCACCACCGCTGACGCTGAGGCCGGCGGTGATCTGAGAGATCGAAGTCCAGGCCGTGATGCGCCGCACGGTGCCCGTGCCCGTGCCCGTGGGATAGAACGCCGTGCTGGTGGTGTTGATGCCCTCGAACGTGATGTTGTCGGTGGCGACGTTGCTCACGCGCACGATGCGGCCGTTGAGGCGGTCCCAGCCCGAATTGACCTCGAGGAAGTCGCCCACGACGATGCCGTGGCCGCTTGCGATGGTGGCCACCGCCGCGGCGGCGTTGGTGATCGCCGTCATGTTGGACGCCGAGCCGTAGGTGCTTGCGATGGCGACCAGGGTGCCTGTTGAACGGGTGATGGCCATGGTGTGGCGCTCCTTTTCAGCTCAAGATGACGCCCGGCGCAGCCGGGGCGACGAAGTAGACGCACTGCAGCTGCAGCGTGATTCGGGTGACCGCGGCTTCGCCCTCGGTGGCGGCTTCGCGGTTGATGCCGGCGAGCTGCAGGCCGTGCGGCAGCGGCTCGGCAAAGAGCAGCGCCAGGCCGGCCTCGGCCAGCGTGTGCATGGCGTCGTCGGCGTCGGCCACGGCGCGCAGGGTGTACTGGGCATCGACCGCCAGCGTGTGGCGGTTGATCTGCTCGCCGATGGTGCTGATCTCGACCTGCTCGTCGGCCGCGAACAGGCGCACCGCGGGCAGCTCAGCCTCGGCCCAGGGCCAGAGGCGGCTGGTGCGCACGCCGCCGGTGCCCAGGGCCTGCGGCGCCAGGCGCGCGGCCAGAGCGTCGACCACTTGAGCAGCTGCCAGCGCCATGGCTCAGGCCCGGGCCAGCACCAGGCGCAGCAAGACGCCGTCTGGCGGCTCTTGCACCACTTGGCGCACGGTGTAGGTTTCGGAGCCCGCGACCAGCAGCTGCTGGCCCGGGGCCGGGCCCACCGCGGTGGTGGGCTCGAGCAGGAAGGTGGGCCGCTGCGTGAGGGTGTCGAACTCGTCGACGCTCTCCAGATCGAGAATGCCCCGCACCGCAACGCCCGCCAGCACCGCAGTGCTGGCGAATGCGTCGAAGTAGGCGCTGAGGTTCTCGCCCTGCATGGCCGCTGCCTGCTGCGCCTGCTGCTGATCAGGTGGTGAGCGCGTCGACCATGGCCGAGAAGCTCTCGGCACGGCGCACGGCGATGTCCACGTCTTGCAGCGTGACCACACGCACGGTGCCGGCGGTGCTGCCGGTGTAGGGGTCGACCATCAGGTCGAGGCCGCCCCACATGCCGATGATCAGGTCGGCGAAGTTGCCGAAGATGATGGCCGAGCACACAGCGCCCGAGCTGCCCTTCACCAGGTTGCTGGGCACCGCGTTGGTGACTTCGGCGCGGTAGCCGTTCAGCGGCGTGTTGCCGGCTTCCCACAGGAACTGCGCCGTGGACGAAGCCTTCTCCACCGTCTTGAGGCGGCCACGCACGCGGGCGTTGGTGAGGTAGCCCAGCGTGCCGATGTCGGCGTTGTCTTGCGCGACCTCGGTCTCCAGCGCCACGATGTTGGCGAACGACGGAACCGCGCCGTTCGTGCCACCTGCCACGGAGCCGATGCCCACGACGTTGAGGATGCCGCGCGGCTCAGCGCCCGAGCCCGAGCCGTTGATGCCGGCACGCTGCAGCTCGAGCGCCAGCACCGTGGCCAGGTCGCCACGCACGAAGGCCTCGACGTCCAGGCTCGACTGCAGCAGCAGCTTGCGGCTGATGTCGGTGAACGCGCCCATCGTCTTGGGCGACATCGTCACCTGATCGAAGGCCTGCTGGCTTTCGGTCGGGGCGGCGTTTTCTGCCACCCAGAAAGCACCGCCGGCGCCGGTGGCGCGCGGGATGGCGATGTTGCCCGACAGGCCCGTGAGCATCTGCGTGCCCATGCCCATGAGCACCATGCGGTTGCGCAGCAGCTCGATGAAGTCGCCGGCACGCAGATCGGTGGCCACGGTGTGGCCGCCCGCCGTCGAGGTGCCGACCAGCAGGTCGCGGCGCAGCACGTCGGTGGGCACCATGATGCCGCGCGAGGCCTTGCCCGACTTCTCGGCAGCGGTGCGGCCGACTTCGATCTCGAAGGCCGCCGCCTCTTGCGCGCTGCGGTGGCCGGGGTTGGCCAGGGCGTTGAGCGCGCGCACGAAGCTGAAGCGCTGCACTTCCTTCTGCGTGAGGCCGATGTCGGTGTTGGGCTTGGTGGCCTTGGCCAGGTGGGCCATGGCCTGGGCGCGGAACTCGTCGAGCGGGGTGCCCGCACGCACGGCGGCCTGGGCCAGCTTGTCCACGCCCTGGGCGCGGAACTCTTCGCCGATGGCGATGATGGTGTCGACGCGGCCGCGCTCGGCGGTGGCGCCCTGCTGCCGCTCGGCGGCGGCGTCGATGACTTGCTCGGACATGGTGGTCACTCCACGGGTGGCGGCCAGCGGTGCGCCGGCCTTGGGTTGGGTAGCGGGGCTGGCAGCACCAGCAGCTGCGGCTTCGGCACTGCGGCCGACACCGACGGTGGGATCGGCCGGCACGCTGACGAGCGAGACCTCGTAGGGCTCCCACGACTTCACGCGGTAGGTGCCGACACCGTCGTGCTCTTCTTCGAGCACGGCGTCGTGGATCACGTAGCCCACCGACACGTTGCGGCGGATGCCGTCGATCACGTCTTGGAAGACCTCATTGGCGCGCGCGCTTCTCCCGAAACGCACCACGGCGCGGGCCACCCGGTCCTTGCCGATCTGCACCTGTTCGATCACCCCGACCTGGTCGCGGCTGTCGTGATCCATCAGCAACGGGCCGCCATTGGTGAGGCGGTCCATCTTGATGCTGCTGGCCTGGTGGTCGAGCACCTCGATGCCCCAGCCACGCTCGTATGGCTCTTCACTGCTGAAGGCCAGCGTGACGGTGCGCGCCTCTTGGTCGACCGCGGCGCGGTCGCCGCCGAGGCTTAGCGCGCGGGTTGCGCGTGTGCCGGGTGCGTAGCGGGTTTCGAGGGCTTGATCATCCATGCCTGGCATGCTCGCCAGACCCGGCGCGGCCGATAAGGCAAACGGCCGCGCTATCAGCCCAGCGCTCGGCAGAGGATCAGCGCCTCTTCCTCTTCGCGGTTGATGAACTCGCTGAAGTCAGGCGCAGGCGTGCTCAGCAGCGGCCGCCGGCGGCGCGGCAGGTTGGTGCCGCCGGCCATGGACGGCGGCGGCGGGGCGGGCACTGAGCGCGGCTGCAACAGCAGCAGGTAGTACAGCGGCAGCATGCGTGCTTAGAACAGCGGCAGTCGGTGCAGCTCGGTGCCCGTGCTGCGCAGCGCGTAGGCCCACTTCAGCGTGTCGGTGCCGTCGTAGTCCCGCACCCATACCTTCTTGCCCA
>Ga0208465_1000476_pt1 | contig 11107 bp, 15 predicted proteins | sample LakMenEpi31Aug10_FD_150749 | JGI IMG/M metagenome (GOLD analysis project Ga0208465, IMG submission 150749) | Freshwater microbial communities from Lake Mendota, WI - 31AUG2010 deep hole epilimnion (SPAdes) | ecosystem: Environmental > Aquatic > Freshwater > Lake > Epilimnion/Euphotic zone ...
CCTTCTTGCACAGAGTAGCAAGATACAACCTATGGGGGTTTAATTCAAGTGAGTGTTGATTTGTAATGCCAGGGCCACAGCCAAAGCCAAATGAAGTCAAGCGTTTATTGGGTAATCCAAGCGGTAGAAAACTACCCGACAAAAAGAATTTAATTATGCTTCCACAAATATCAGGCGAACCGCCAACGCATTTGAGCAAAGTCCAAAAACAAAAATGGTCAGAGATGCGCAAGCTCGCACCTTGGATTGCTGTGACCGATGAACATTTGCTGACCTCTTTGGTTGAGAAAATGGCAAGGCAAAAAGAAATCGCCAAGCAACTAAAGAAAAGCCAATTTGTTCTTTACACCGACAAGGGCTATGCCTATGCCAACCCTTTATTCGGAATGCTCTCAACAATTGAAACAGAGATTTTCAAACTGCTTTGCCAACTAGGACTGACTCCTGTTGATCGAAGCAAAATGGGGGTTGCGGAAGTGAAAGCTCGAACTAAACTTGAAGAGCTAATTTCGCAAAATCATAATGTCGCAAAGTAGTTGGCCACCGCGTTGGCTAACGCCAGTGCCACAGTCAGAACAAGACTTGGGCGATGGCGCTATCTACGCCAAATTCGCAGAGGCCGTCTGTCGAGTCACGAAAGATTCCGTAGCTTCTCCTGCCGGAAAACTTCTGCTCTTGAGAGATTGGCAAAAGCAACTTCTAAGCCACGCTCTTGCTCGCCGTGAAGATGGGCGATTTCGTCATAGAACTGCGCTTGTTGGAATGGCTCGTAAGAATGGCAAGTCAGCACTTGCAGCTTCAATGGGTCTTGCAGGTTTAACTCTTGGTGGCAATGGCTCTGAGATTTATTCTTGCGCAGCAGATAGAGATCAAGCACGAATCGTCTTTGGAACTGCCAAGCGAATGATTGAACTAGATGAAGAACTTTCATCAATGTTTACTCTCTACCGCGATGCAATAGAGTTCAAAGAGAAGGCGAGTGTTTATCGTGTCCTCTCTGCCGAGGCTTACACAAAAGAAGGACTCAACCCTTCACCGCTTGTTATCTTTGACGAAGTCCACGCGCAACCATCGTGGGATTTATGGAACACGCTATCCCTTGCCGGTGGCGCTCGTGCGGATTCTTTACTTTTCGGCATTACAACTGCGGGCGTTAAAAGTGACTCGCAAGGCCAAGACTCGCTCTGCTACTCGCTCTACCAATATGGGCAACAATTAGTTAAAGGCGAAAAGATTGACCCATCATTTTTCTTTGCTTGGTGGGAGCCGACAGCCGCCGATGCCGACCACAGAAAACCTGAAGTGTGGGCAGAGGCAAATCCTGGTCTTGGCGATATTGTTGACATTCAAGATTTTGAGTCGGCGGTATTGCGAACACCTGAAGCAGAATTTCGCACCAAGAGATGCAACACATTTGTAAGCACCACAACCGCTTGGCTTCCGCAAGGTTCTTGGGAAGCTCTTTTCTATGAAGGCAGACCACACATTCCTGGCGAAGATGTAGTCCTTGCCTTTGATGGTTCTTTCTCAAATGACTCAACTGCTTTAATCGCTTGGTATCTAGGTGGAGAGCGACCACATTGTTCGGTCATTGGATTATGGGAGAAGCCTGATAATGCAGAACAAGGTTGGTTTGTTCCTGTCGCAGAAGTCGAACAAGCGATTATCTCTACTGCAAGAAATAACAGAATTACTGTGCGGGAAATTGTTTTCGACCCCGCAAGATGGAACCGAACATTTATGGTTCTCGATGAAGAGGGATTGCCTGTTTTGGCTTACCCCAACTCAGCAGAGCGAATGGTTCCTGCCACAGCTAAATTCTATGAAGGTGTCATCAACCAATCATTCACTCACGATGGCAATGAGGGTCTTGCAAGACACATCGCAAACTGTGTCACAAAACAATCAAGCCGAGGTGTGATGGTGGCCAAGGCATCTGCAAGGCGCAAGGTCGATGCCGCAGTTGCGGCAATCTTTGGCTATGACCGCGCAACGCAACCGCCACCGCCGAAGCCACCTGTGGCTCAATTCTTTTCGATACAAGTCTGAGAGGCAATATGAAGAAACTTGATTTGTCAATGCTTGTTGGTGTCGGTGGGTTAGCTATTGCCACGACAGGTCTTGCAATGTTCTCAGTTCCTCTCGCTCTTGTCTGCTTGGGGTCATTTCTAGTTTGGATAACGGAGAAGGCTAACTGATGGGAATATCAAAGCGCATTCGCATTCAAGGCGAGAAGCGACAGAATCAAAATTCGCAATATGTAGAACCAATCATTCCTGGTCGCCCTGCTTTTATGGCTCCGTCAGGAGTCGATGTCACACCTGATTCTGCAATCAGAATGTCAGCCGTTTATGCTTGTGTTCGTTTGCTTGGCGACACAATCTCATCGCTTCCTCTTGGCGCTTATGTGCGCAGAGGTCGCAACCGCATTTCTTACGCAGCCGTTTATGGCGAAACTCCTGTTTGGGTTAATAGACCAAATCCTGAAGCCTCACGCATTGAGTTCTTTGAGCAGGTCTTGGCCTCACTCAATCTCCACGGCAACGCATACATCCTGACAGTGCGCGATGAGAACGATGAAGTCTTTGAGCTTTATTGCTTGAACCCAAATGAGGTTCGCATTCGCAGACTAGGGCCGAATGAGCCTTTGGTCTATGAGATAACAGTTCGTGAAGAAGGCGAAGTCAGAACTGAGATTCTTACAGGCAGAGAAATTCTGCATATCCCAATGTTTAGACTTCCAGGATCGTATTATGGTCTAGGCCCTGTCGCAGCTTGTCGCCTTGCAATAGGTGGCGCAATGGCAGCAGAAACTTATGCTGCTGCCTACTTTGGCAACGCTGCCAACCCTGGCGGTGTCATTGAAGTTGCTGGCGAACTTACGCAAGAGCAAGCACAAGACATCAGCCGTGATTGGAACATAACTCACACAGGCCCTTATCGCGCAGGCAAGATTGGCATTCTTTCAGGCGGAGCAATTTTCAAACCTTTGACATTAAACGCCCAAGATGCACAGCTCCTAGACTCGCGGAGATTTGGGGTCGAGGAAATCGCAAGATTATTCCGTTGCCCTATTTCACTTCTTGGTCATCCTGTTGCTGGCGCAATGTCGTTTGCATCTGTTGAAGCGCAGAATCTTTCATTCGTTCAACACAGTTTGCGCCCTTTACTTGAGCGCCTAGAACAGAGCTTCTCTAATTTGTTGCCTGAGCCTGATGGATTTATCAAGTTCAACCTTGATGCTCTGCTTCGTGGCACAACAATCGAGCGTTATGATGCTTATACAAAAGGTCTTCGTGAAGGTTTCTTATCTTTGAACGATGTTCGCTCTGTCGAAGACCTTGCACCAATAGGCGAGGCAGGCGATCAGTTCCGTGTTCCATTGCAGAACATTGATGCCTCTGATGCTAAGGATGTCGGCCTAAATCTACGCGCCGACATTGTGAGCAAGTTGGTTCAGGTTGGCTTTGACCCTGAAGAAGTCTTGAAGGCGGTTGAGATGGTTCCTATCGCACACACAGGCGTTCCAAGTTCACAACTTCAACCAATTTCACAGATTGACCCAAATGACCCTGCTGCTGCCTACGATGTCAGAGATGCTCGCAATAATGGAACTGTTGTCAATGTTCCTGAGCCTGTCGTCAATGTAGCAGCTCCAAATGTGAACATCGAGCCTGCAATGGTTATGCTCGAATCACCTGAAGTTCGCGTTGAAGCTCCAACTGTCAATGTTGCCTCACCAACAGTTGAAGTCACAAATCAAATTGATAGGCGCAAGGTCAGAAAGAAAGTCATCCGCGATGGCGAAGGCAGAATCTCAGAAGTTATTGAAGAGTTTATTGAGGGGGATGAATAATGGCGACAGGTCTTAGCTCTTATCTAGCAAACAAATTCCTTGATGCCGTGGCAAATGCCACCTCCTACTCAGCAGCCAATGTCTATGTCAAACTCCACACAGGCGAGCCAGGAGCGAATGGAACTGCCAATGCTGCAACTGAAACAACTCGCAAAGAAGCAACTTTCTCATCTGCCTCAGCAGGTGCAATTGCATCTGATGCCGACATCACTTGGACAAACATTGCGGGTTCTCAAGATGCTACCAATTTTTCTGTTTGGGATAATCTTACTGCTGGCAATTTCTTATTTAGTGGCACTATCACTGGCAATGCTTATGTTGCAGGTGATACTTACACTATTCCAAGCGGTTCTCTAACTGCCTCGCTGACTTTGGCTTCCTAGTATGGCAGCCCAATTTCTTCTTGATGAAGGTGTCTTAGACACAGATTTACTTGGGCCAATCATCATTGTTTCGGCAAGTGCTGACCTTGGTGGAATATCATCAAGCGGAAGTTCATTAGTCACGCACCTCGTGACTATGCAAGCCGAACTTGGTGGCTTATCAGCAAATGCAAACACTCAGCCCGATACACCTGGCGGAGATGAAGGTGGAATAAGTCACGGCTTTGTTCAACCTTCTTTCCCACAAGTTATCCCACCGCAAGAAATAAAAATCTCAAAAATCTATGCAGGCGCAGTCGCAGGCTTAGGCGCAGTCAGTGCAAGTGCAATGTCTGAGATTTCCTTCTCGATAATGGAAGATGATGCAGAAGTTCTGCTTCTGATTTAGGAATCAAATGCCATATCTAATATCCGACAAGCAAAGTGATTGCCAAGGTTGGGCAACTGTCAAAGAAGAATCAGATGGTTCTTACACGACTATCGGTTGCCACGACAACAAGCAAGATGCCATTGACCAAATGGTTGCTGTCAGCATTGAAGAAGGCATTGAGCCAGGTGGAGAAGTTAGCAAACGCGCTCTTCCTGATAATTACAGACCAGCACTCTCAGAAGATGTGCCAGAAGGTAGAGCCTGTGGCAACTGCTACTTCTACAACGAAGCCAAGCAGAATGATGCAGGCAATAAGGCTTGGTGCGAACTTTGGGAAGATTTTGTTGATGGCGCTTACTACTGCAACAAATGGAAAGCAGATTCAGAAAATCGTCAAGTAGATTTAACAGTTCCCGCATTCATTCGCGCAAACGCAGAGCGCGGTTTGAAGTTAGTTCGAGAAGGTTTTGGGGGAGATGGTCTGACCGACACTGCAAAGCGCGAAGCGCGAGAAATGGCAGCAGGTCGAATAACAGAAAATAAAGTTCGCAAGATGGCACCTTGGTTTGCTCGTCATAAAGTTGACGGCCAAGCGCCAAAGAACAAAGACTCATCGCATCCTGAATATCCAGGCGCAGGTTTAGTTGCCTGGTTGATTTGGGGCGGAGATTCCAACTTCAGTGATAGAGCGCAAAATTGGGCGCAACGCAAGATTGATGCCCTAGATGCCGAAGCCGATTCAAGGAGCAAAATGGCAAAGAAAATTGAACGGCGCACATATAGCGTGCGCGATGTAGAAGCGAGAGCCGATGGCGATGGAATGCGCCTCGCTGGTTATGCGGCAGTCTTTAATGATGCGAGTGTTCCGCTACCTTTCAAAGAGAGCATCGCTCCTGGCGCTTTTAGAAAGACCTTGAGCGAAACACCTGATGTGAGAATGTTAATCAATCACGAAGGCCTGCCAGTAGCTCGCACCAAGAATGGAACATTGAAATTAGAAGAGGATGACCGAGGATTGCGCTTTGAAGCAGACCTTGCAGACACTCAAGAAGGTCGTGATATTTACGAACTCGTCAAGCGTGGCGATGTTGACCAAATGTCCTTCGCTTTCCGAGTCATCCGTCAAAAGTGGAACGATGATAGAAGTCGGCGAGTATTGACCGAAGTATCTTTGGCAGATGGTGATGTTTCTGTTGTCACTTATCCTGCTTATCCAACAACAACAGTTGAAGCCCGTGAACATATCAAGCAAGCAATGAAGGCGCTTAAAGAAGGCCGTCAGATTGACGATGCAACAATGATGGTCTTGCAGACAGTCTTTGATGATATGAGCGAAGGTCACGAATACATTATGAAGGCTCTTGGAGTCTTTGAAACTTTGATGAATGATCGCGTGTATGATGAAGATGAAGTTGATGACGATGAGAATGAAGATAGTTCTCGCGCAGTTGATGTTGTCGGTGATTTTGTCGAATGGGATTCATCAGGCGGAACTGCTCGTGGAAGAATTGTTCGCGTAGCAAGAGAAGGAAGCATAAATGTTCCTGACTCAGATTTCACAATCACCGCAGAAGAAGGCGACCCTGCCGTATTGATTCGGGTTTATCGTGAACTGCGTGATGGCTATGTTGCAACTGAAACTCTAGTAGGTCACAAAGCCTCAGAACTTCGTGCAATCGACCCACTACCTGAACCAAGCGAAGAAGCAGGTCGCAAGATTTCTCTGCGCCTTGCTCAAGCAATAATCAACTCAACAAAATAAATTTCTGCTCAACAGAGCAGATTGAAGTCGGAGCCAACCTCGCACCCCGTTAAGCGCCGCGAGCATCTTGGCCACCACCTCGAAACCTAATCATAAGGAGCAAAACTCAATGTCATATCTTGACAAAGTAGTCGAGCGCCGTGATGCAGTGAAGGCAGAGATGGATGCAGTTCTTGAGGCAGTAGCTTCAGAGAACCGCACTGATCTCACCGCAGAGGAAACCGCTAAGGTTGATGCTCTAGTTGCTGAATCCCGTTCTCTCGATGAGAAAATTGAAAAGCTCACTGCACAAGCAGCAGCCGATGCAAAGGCCGCAGAAGCTCGTTCCGCAGTAGCAGAAATCGCAACCCCAAAGGTCGGCGGTTTCAAAGTCACAAAAGAATCACGCACTTATTCACCTGAGTCTGATTCATCCTTCTTCAAGGATGCTTACAACGCTCAGTTCAAGTCTGACTATTCAGCTCAGGAAAGACTTGCACGCCATCAGCGCGAAGAGGAAATCGAGCGCCGCGATGTCGGAACTGCACAGTTTGAGGGTCTAGTAATTCCTCAATACCTCACAGAGTTTGCAGCGCCACTTGCTCGCGCAGGTCGCCCGTTCGCAGACTTCTCCACATTCAAGCACAACTTACCCCCTGCCGGAATGACGCTGAATATAAGTAGAATGACAACTGGATCAAGCACTGCTGTTCAGGTCACACAGAACGATGCAGTTAGCGAAACCGATGTCGATGACACACTATTGACAATCAATGTCCGCACAATTGCCGGCCAGCAAGACCTATCGCGCCAGGCGATTGAGCGCGGAACAGGAATTGACCAATTCGTTGCTCAAGACCTTATCCGTTCTTGGCACACCACACTAGATTCACAGATTCTAAATGGTGCAGGAACCGCAGGAACCATCGTTGGACTTCGCTCCGCCGGTGGAAACGCAGTCACCTTCACATCAACTGCTCCAACAGTTGCATTGCTATATCCAAAGCTCGCTGATGCGATCCAACAGATTCAGACCAATGCATTTGTGAATCCAACTCACTTCGTAATGCACCCTCGCCGCCTAGCATTCCTACTTGCTGCGGTTGACACAACAAACCGCCCACTTGTGGTTCCAGCCGCAAGCGGCCCAATGAATGCAGTTTCTTCAGGCTCAGGTTCAGTTGCTTATGGCAACTCTGGCTATCAGATGATGGGCCTACCTATCATCACAGATGCAAACATTGGAACAACTTATGGAACAACCACAAACCAAGATGAAATCTATGTTGTGACTGCTCCTGAGTGCCATCTGTGGGAACAATCAGGTTCACCATTCACCCTTCGCTACGATGCGACTGGTGCAGGAAACCTAACAATCAAGACTGTTGTTTATGGATATGCCGCGTTCACCGCAGGTCGTTATCCACTAGCGAACTCGATTATTTCGGGAACAGGCTTGGCAGCACCAACCTTCTAGTCACTAGAAGAAAACTAAATTGTGTAAGAGCGTTCAAGGCCCCCCGACTTGGGCGCTCTTACACTTCTAAACGATTCGGGGGAATCAATGAAAACAGGTCACAAAGTTTCAATCGGGTCTTGCGACCCTGGAATGGTCAATGGCGGATTCGCCTTCCATCTCATTCAATTAGCATCAGCACGCGCAAATAAACTTGGCCCCTTTGTTCGAATCAAAGGATCAGGCTTACTTTCTAAACAAAGAAATCGCGTTGTCAAGCATTTCTTAGACTCAACTGATTCAGATTGGCTTCTGATGATTGACTCAGATGAGCAGCTTGATGTCTTAACTTTTGACAAGTTGTGCGAAACTGCACACGATAAAGAACGACCTGTTGTTGCAGGTCTAGTTTTCGCAGGCTTCGGCGTGGTAGGCAAGCCTTATCCGAAACCGGTGCCAGCGATATTTCAAGATTCACCTGATGGATTTTTACCGCTTTACAAATACGACAAGAACGCAGTTTTTGAAATCGATGCCGCAGGCACAGGTTGCTTGATGGTTCACAGGAGCGTTCTTGAAGCAATGCGCGAAGCAGCAGACCCAAATCAAGGCAAGGATTGGTGTTGGTTTTGGGATGGCCCTGTTAAGGGCGAATGGATTGGCGAAGACTTGCTCTTCTGCCGCCGAATCAAATCGCTAGGTTTTCCAATCTATGTGAACACCGGAGCGATTTTGCCACACTCCAAGTCTTATTGGCTCAAGGAAGAACACCACGAATTATGGCGAGATTAAAGCGCAAAGAAACGGCACTAGCTCTGCCTAAGTTAGAACGAGCAATTCAAACAACACCAAAGAAGAGGAAATCTAGTGGCAATCACCAACGGCTACGCGACTCTCGCGGAACTAAAGTCATCGCTGACAATAACTGACACAAGCGATGATGCTTTGCTTGAACTTTCAATAACTGCCACAAGCAGAATGATTGATGACTTTACAGGTCGCTTCTTCTATGCAAATGGAACTGTCGGAACACCTGTTGTTAGATATTACACAGCCCTTGATCCTTGGAGCCTTGCAGTAGATGATTTCGTGTCAATATCCGAAATCGCAACCGATGACAACTTCAATCAAACTTGGTCAACTGTTTGGGCGACTTCTGACTTTATGGTTGAGCCTATCAATAACCCTCGGCGCGGTTGGCCTTACACAAGAATCTTGGCAACAGGTCGTTATGTTTGGCCTTACTATCTGCCTCAATCCTGTCGAGTGACAGGCGTTTGGGGTTGGTCTGCGGTTCCTTCAGAAGTTAATCAGGCTTGTTTAATTCAAAGCTCTCGGCTTTTCATTCGTAAGCAGTCGCCATTTGGAATCGCAGGAACTCCTGAACTTGGCACTGTAAGACTTTCATCCCGTCTTGACCCTGATGTCGAGGCTCTACTTCGACCAATTAAAAGAAACAATGGTTTGGCAGTATGAATCCAAGCCAAGTTCGTGATGGTCTTAAAACTAATCTTCAAACTATTTCAGGACTCAGAGTCTATGACTTAATCCCTGACACAGTGACACCGCCTGCCGCAGTTGTAGGCCAACTAGATTTCACATTCGACATCGACAACGCTCGTGGCTTAGACCAAGCGCAAGTCGATGTTCTTGTGATTGTGCAACGCTTTTCAGAACGCTCAGGACAAGACAAGTTGGATGCCTTCCTTGCAGGAAGTGGCACTGGCTCTATCAAGACCGCGCTAGAAAGTGATCGCACTTTGTCGGGAGCAGTGAACACTCTGCGTGTCACAGGAGCCGAAGCAGGCACCTATGACTCACAAGGAGTCACATTTCTCTCATACCGATACAGACTCACGATTTGGGGATAGGAGAACCTAATGGCTTACAAGGTCATCTCAGGCCGCGAGGTCTGTGGAAAAAAACAAGGTGAGATTCTTACCTTGAAAGAGCTAGAAAATGCAGGCGCAAACATTGATGCTCTCATTGCAAGCGGCCACATTCAAGCAAGTCAAGCAAGTCAACCAACCATCAAACCAGCACTATCAGAAGGAGCCAAAAACTAATGGCACGCATCGTTCTTACAAATGCCCTAGTCACAGTCAACGCAGTTGATTTGTCTGATTATGTGGCATCAGTGACACTTAACTCATCCATCGATGTAGTTGAAACAACAGCATTTTCAAGCACCGCAGCTCGCACACGCATCGGCGGTCTTGCAGACAATTCAATCAGTCTTGAATTTCACCAAGACTATGCTTCAGGAGAAGTTGAAGCAACAATTTATCCACTACTCGGAACAGTGACCACTGTCACTGTCAAGCCTGTAAATACCACAACAAGCGCAAGCAATCCTCTCTATACAGCAAGCGCACTTGTTTCAGAGTGGACACCACTTAACGGAGCAGTTGGAGAACTTGCAACTGCATCTGTCACTTGGCCAGTTAGCGGCGCAATCGTAAAGACAACTGCATAATATGGCACGACTTGTTCTCACTAATGCCTATGTGACTTTCGCATCCACCGACTTGTCGGATCATATTGCGAGCGTGTCACTGAACACCACCTTTGACATCGTTGAAACAACGGCGTTTGGTGACACGGCAAAAAAGAGAGTGGCCGGACTTGCAGATAACTCTGTAAGTTTCGAGTTCCACCAGGACTACGCTTCAGGCTCGGTTGAATCAACGATTTATCCGTTGCTTGGAACCGCAGTCGCTTGTGAGGTCAGACCTGTCAACACAACAGTTAGCGCAACAAATCCAAAATACAACTTCTCAGTTCTAATCTCTGAATGGACACCTCTTAATGGTGCTGTGGGAGAATTAGCAACTGCGAGTGTGACTTGGCCTATTTCGGGCGCAATCACAAAATCAACATCTTAAATCAATTAGGGGGAAACAAATGGATGGCTTAAAAATCCGTGTTCGCACTACCGATGGAACCGATGCGACTTATTCGCTTCGACCAAGAGTGATTGTGGAGTTTGAGCAGAAGTATCAAAAGGGCTTAGCAAAACTTATTGCCGAAGAGCAGAAATTAGAGCATATCTACTTCCTGGCTTGGTCAGCGATGAAGCACAATGGTCGCGTTGTTAAACCTTTTGGCCCTGACTTCTTAGACACTCTTGAAGAAGTGACCTTGGTGACAGACCCTTCTTCCGAATCCACAGAGATAGCCTGACCTATCAAATAGCAGCTCTCTCTGTGGAGTCTGGAATTTCGCCGGTGGCATTACTTGATGCCCCTGACGGAGTGTTGGAAGCAATTTTCGTTTATGTGAAAGAACGAGCAAAGGCGCG
>Ga0208465_1000478_pt1 | contig 11077 bp, 9 predicted proteins | sample LakMenEpi31Aug10_FD_150749 | JGI IMG/M metagenome (GOLD analysis project Ga0208465, IMG submission 150749) | Freshwater microbial communities from Lake Mendota, WI - 31AUG2010 deep hole epilimnion (SPAdes) | ecosystem: Environmental > Aquatic > Freshwater > Lake > Epilimnion/Euphotic zone ...
TGGTGGCACCAAGCGGCGAAGGTGCTGAGCGATGTATGACGCTTGCACTTCAAGGAATCGACCATGTCGATTACATGAATACACATGGCACAAGCACCCCTGTGGGTGATGTCAAAGAACTTGAAGCGATTCGTGCTGTATTTGGGGATAATAAATATGGCCCTATGCCACATATTGCGTCGACGAAATCTTTATCTGGCCACGCATTAGGTGCAGCCGGCGTCAATGAAGCGATCTACAGTCTTATCATGATGGAAAATAAATTTATTGCGCCATCAGTCAATATCGAAGAATTAGATCCTTTAGCGAATGGCCTTCCTATTGTGACAAAGCGTATTGATAATATTGAAGTGAAAACAGCTATTTCAAATAGCTTCGGTTTCGGCGGTACAAATGCGTGTCTTGTATTTTCAACAAAAAATCTTTAAAGCATAAGCGCAAGTAATACTTTACGCTCTTCGTTTGCCAAAATATTGTAGGTTCTGCATGCGGATTGATTGCTCATAGATTCAATAGCTATATTTTTCTTTGAAAAATATTCCAAGAGTCTGGGCTCAAGATGTTCTTGAGTATTGCCAGTACCCAATAAAATAATTTCAATATCTAAAGATTTGATAGCTTCAAAACTATTCTCGTTGATATCTTTAATGGTTTTGACCGACCATTCAAGAAGCAGTTGATCGGGGGCCACAATAAGACTTGATTGATGACGCACTTGGTTAACTTCCACCCAGTTTAAATCGTACCCCGTAATGAGATTTTTATTGTCAGATTGAATTAAGTGAAATTTCATAACATCGTGTTTTTAAAGAAATAAATTAAATCAAAACCCTCTCATTTGTTGGCGGAATGCGCGTTCACAAGGTAAGATATCATATATTCAAATATAGGTAATTAAATTGGCTCAGCTTAAAAAATCAACGAAATTAAATAACGTCTGTTATGACATTCGCGGACCTGTTTTAGCGCACGCTAAAAAAATGGAAGAAGAGGGTCATCGCATTATCAAGCTTAATATTGGTAATCCAGCAGCCTTTGGATTTGAGGCGCCTGAAGAGATTGTGCAAGACGTTATTCGTAATATGGGTAAAGCATCCGGCTATACAGATAGCAAGGGGCTTTTTGAGCCTAGAAAATCTATCATGCATTACACGCAGGAAAAAAACATTCCAAATGTGGATGTTGATGATGTGATTATTGGTAATGGCGTTTCAGAGCTTATCGTGATGTCGATGCAGGCATTGTTAGACAACGATGATGAAGTATTAATCCCAATGCCAGATTACCCACTATGGACTGCGGCTGTGACGTTGGCAGGCGGAAAACCTAGACATTATTTATGTGATGAAGCTTCTAATTGGTATCCTGATCTTAAAGATATCGAAAGTAAAATTACAAGCAAAACAAAAGCGATCTTAGTTATTAATCCTAACAATCCAACAGGCGCGCTTTATCCAAAAGAAATTTTAGAGGGCATTATTCAGATTGCAAGGAAACATAAGCTTGTTGTTTTTGCAGATGAGATTTACGACAAAGTGGTTTATGACAAAAAGAAACATATTTCGATCGCATCCCTTGCAGACGATCTTCTTTTTGTGACATTGAATGGCTTATCAAAAAACTATCGCGCATGTGGTTATCGTGCAGGATGGTTGGTCGTGTCTGGGAACAAAAAAGAATCTGGGGATTATATTGAAGGCCTTAATATGTTAGCTTCCATGCGTTTATGTGCGAACGTACCTGGACAGCTTGCCATTCAAACCGCTTTGGGCGGATATCAAAGTATTGATGATCTCGTAGCACCTTCAGGACGACTTTTTAAGCAAAGAGAACTTGCATACGACATGCTTGTGTCTATACCTGGTGTAACTTGTGTTAAGCCAGAAGCTGCGATGTATCTATTTCCTAAATTAGACCCAAAGATATATCCAATAAAAGATGATCAAGAATTTATTTTAAAATTATTAATTGATAAAAAAGTTTTATTAGTTCAAGGCACAGGATTTAACTGGAAAGATCCCGATCATATAAGAATTGTATTCTTACCCAATGAAGATGATCTTAAAGAGTCAATTAAGCGTATTGCAAATTATCTTGAAAACTTTAAAAAAAATACTGCGAACTAGAAAGTCATAGCCGATGAAAAGAATGAATATAGGTTTATTGGGTATTGGCACAGTCGGTGGTGGTGTATTTGAACTTCTAAAATCAAACATTAACGAAATACAGCGCAAGACTGCGACTGATATGAAAATTGTTGCTGTTGCAGACAAGAACATTGTGCGTGCAAAAGAAATTGCAGGAAGCGCTATTGAAGTGACTGACGATCCATTTAAATTAGTCGCTGATAAAGAGATTGATGTCATTGTTGAGCTTATTGGTGGTACAACCATCGCAAAAGATTTGGTTGTAAAAGCCATTGAAAACAAAAAACATGTCGTAACAGCCAATAAGGCATTGCTAGCAAATTTTGGAAATGAACTCTTTGCATTAGCCAAAAAAAATAATGTCACTTTAGCTTTTGAAGCTTCAGTTGCTGGCGGCATACCTATATTAAAATCAATCAGAGAAGGTTTAGCTGGAAATAAAATCGAGTGGGTGGCAGGCATTATTAATGGCACTACAAATTTTATTTTGACCGAGATGCAAGAAAAGGGTGTTACTTTTGCTAAAGCTTTATCTGAAGCTCAATCTTTAGGTTATGCGGAAGCAGACCCTACATTTGATATTGAAGGTATTGATGCTGCCCATAAGTTAACAATTCTTGCTGGTTTGTCTTTCGGTATTCCTATGAATTTTAAAGATGTTTATGTGGAAGGTATTAAAGCGCTTGAGCAAAAAGATATTCAGTACGCAGAAGAATTAGGCTATCGCATTAAATTATTAGGTATTGCTAAAAGCAGAGACAAAGGCATTGAATTAAGAGTGCACCCAACATTAATCCCAGAAAAACGTTTGATTGCCAATGTAAATGGCGCAATGAATGCCATCGTGGTTAAAGGCAATATGGTTGGACCAACACTTTATTATGGCGCTGGCGCTGGTGCGCTTCCAACAGCAAGTGCCGTAGTAGCTGATCTTATTGATATTTCTAGATCATCTCATGTGCCACCTCATGGATTTGAAGACAATAAGATTAATTCGATTCCTATCTATAAAATTGAAGATGCAATCAGCGGTTATTATTTAAGAATTAGAGTTTCAGATAAACCAGGTGTGCTAGCTGAAATTACAAAATTATTCGGCGATAAGAAAATTTCAATTGATGCAATGCTTCAAAAGGAATCTAAAGAACATGAATCTGAGGCAGATATCGTCATACTCAGTCACTTAGCTGTTGAAAAAGATATCAATACTGTAATTCTCGCTATTGAATCCTTGTCAGCCACCATTGGTAAAGTTATTAAAATTAGATTAGAAGAGCTTAGTAAATAAAGGTTTTATGAAATATATTTCAACGCGCGGCCAGTCAGAACCACTTTCCTTTTCAGAGATTTTATTAGGAGGTCTTGCTCCTGACGGTGGCTTGTACCTTCCAGAGATGTATCCAAAATTTTCATCGCAAGATTTAAATAGCATGCAAAGCATGACCTATCCTGAGCTTGCCTTTCATATTATTTCTAAATTTGCAGATGACATCCCGAAAGATGATTTAAAGACGATTATCAATAAAACATATACAAAAGAAGTATATGCGTTTTCAAGGTCAGAACAAAAAGCTGAAGACATTACGCCAATTTTAAAAGTTAAAGATAATCTTTATATTCTTTCGCTTTCGAATGGACCAACGCTCGCATTTAAAGATATTGCAATGCAATTACTCGGCAATCTTTTTGAGTATGTACTCACAAAAAATAACGCTGAAATTAATATTTTAGGAGCAACTTCCGGAGATACAGGTTCAGCTGCGGAGTATGCAATGCGAGGTAAAAAAGGTATCAATGTCTTTATGTTGTCACCTTATCAAAAGATGAGTCGTTTTCAGTCTGCCCAGATGTTTAGTATTCAAGACCCTAATATTTTTAATTTAAGCGTCAAAGGTGTTTTTGATGACTGCCAGGATATTGTAAAAGCTGTATCTAATGACTTAGATTTCAAAAGAGATTTTAAAATTGGAGCTGTGAATTCAATTAATTGGGGCAGAATTTTAGCGCAGATCGTTTATTACTTTAAAGGTTACCTCGCTGTTGCCAAAAATAATGAAGAAGTTAGCTTTACAGTGCCCACAGGTAACTTTGGTAATATCTGTGCAGGCCATATTGCTCGCATGATGGGTCTACCTATTAAGAGGCTTGTGGTTGCTACAAATGAAAATAATGTTTTAGATGAATTTTTTAAGACAGGTGTATATAAGCCTCGGGATTCAAAGAATACTTTCCACACATCAAGCCCTTCGATGGATATATCCAAAGCGTCTAATTTTGAACGTTTTATTTTCGATTTACTGGGACGTGATAGTAAAAAATTAAATGCGTTATGGAAGTCAATTGATCAAGGCGGTAATTTTGATCTAAACCAAGAAGGTATCTTCGAAAAAATTCAAGCCTTTGGTTTTACATCTTCCTCAAGTACTCACAAAGAACGTATTCACTACATTAAAGAAATCTTTAACCAATATAAAATTATTATCGACACACATACGGCAGATGGTTTTAAAGCAGCCTATGAACATACAGACGACAATGTCCCAATGATTGTTCTTGAGACAGCGTTGCCTACTAAATTTGAAGATTCTATTGTAGAAGCCATAGGTCAAAAACCTGAAAGACCGGAATCTTTAAAGCATTTAGAAGAGCTCCCACAAAAATTTAAAGTTTTTGATAATCAAGTAGATCTTGTTAAAACATTTATAAGGCAAAACGTTTAAGATCATGAAGCAATATTTAGATTTACTTAATCACGTTAAAAATCATGGCGACGTCAAACATGATCGAACAGGCACAGGTACTATTTCTGTGTTTGGCTATCAAATGCGTTATGACTTATCACAAGGCTTTCCTCTTCTTACCACTAAAAAAGTCCATCTAAAGTCGATTATTCATGAGCTTTTATGGTTTTTAAGTGGCAGCACAAATATCAAGTATTTAAAAGATCATGGCGTCAGTATTTGGGATGAATGGGCTGATGAAAATGGTAATCTAGGCCCTGTTTACGGCTACCAATGGAGAAGCTGGCCTTCCTCAGATGGGAAGCATATTGATCAAATAACCGATCTTATTGAATCGATTAAAAAGAATCCAGACTCAAGAAGATTAATTGTATCTGCTTGGAACGTTTCGGAAATTTCTAAAATGAAATTGCCTCCTTGCCATGCATTTTTCCAATTTTATGTTTCGAATGGCAAGTTATCCTGTCAGCTTTATCAGAGAAGTGCAGATATATTCCTGGGCGTACCTTTCAATATAGCGTCTTACGCACTTCTTACAATGATGGTAGCTCAAGTATGCTCATTAGAGCTTGGTGATTTTGTCCACACATTAGGTGATGCGCATATTTATTCTAATCATATGGACCAAGTGAATGAACAATTATCAAGAACACCTAAAACTTTACCTCGTATGAAAATTAATCCTGAAGTTAAAAGCATATCTGATTTTAAATTCGAAGATTTTGTTTTAGAAAATTATGATCCTGACCCTGCAATTAAAGCGCCTGTAGCAGTCTAGTGTCTAAGTTATCTATTATTGTTGCGATGAGCTCTAACCATGTCATTGGTGTCAACAATACCCTGCCATGGCATTTAACTGAAGATCTAAAGTATTTCAAATCTTTAACAACAGGTCATACCATTATCATGGGCCGAAAAACATACCAGTCCATTGGTCGTCCTCTTCCTCACAGACGAAATATAGTAATTAGTCGAAATACTGAAACTTCTTATGAGGGTGCCGAAGTTGCCCATAGTATTGAAGACGCTATTTCTATCTCAAAGAATGATAAGGAAGTGTTTGTGATTGGCGGAGCAGATATATACAAACAAGCACTAAACCAAGTGGATCATTTGTATATTACTGAGATTAAGAAAAGTTTTTCAGGGGATGCCTTTTTCCCTGAGATTGATAAATCAAAATGGAGTGAAATTTCCAGAGAAGACCATGCGACAGAAGATGGTCTTGAGTTCTCTTTTGTAAGCTACCAAAAAAATACTAAATAGAAACGCAGTCTACAAAGTAGTGTGCTTTGCCATCAATCTTTTGTTTAACTAATCCGTGGTTGTCTGTTTCGAATCCAGGAAATTTTTCATTAAAATCTCGCGCAAACTTTAAATAATTCACAATAATATTATTAAAGCGCTCGCCAGGAATCAAAAGTGGAATGCCAGGTGGGTATGGGGTGAGGAGCACCGCAGTAATTCTACCTTCTAGATCATCAATCGCGACACGCTCAATTTCTTTATGGGCCATTTTTGCAAAAGCTTCTGTAGGTTTCATTGCGGGCACCATATCTGAGAGATACATTTCTGTTGTAAGTCTTGCGATATTATGTTTTTTGTAAATTTCATGAATTTCCGTGCATAGATCTCTAAGACCGATGCGCTCATAACTTGGCTGTTTCTGAATAAACTCAGGCAACACTTTCCACAAAGGTTGATTCTTGTCGTAATCGTCTTTGAATTGCTGAAGGGCAGCCACAAGCGTATTCCAACGACCCTTAGTAATACCGATAGTAAACATAATAAAGAATGAGTAGAGGCCAGTTTTTTCTACAATTACGCCATGTTCTGCCAAATACTTCGTAACAATAGATGCGGGTATACCAAACTCTTCAGAAAACTCGCCATCTACATTAAGTCCTGGGGTGATAATGGTTGCTTTAATAGGGTCGAGCATATTGAAGCCATCTGCGAGATCTCCAAAGCCATGCCAATGGTCATTAGCATTTAACATCCAAGCATCTCTATCTTCGAGACCTTCATCTGATAGGTCGTTAGGACCCCAAACTTTAAACCACCAGTCAGATCCCCATTCAATATCTACTTTTCGCATCGCGCGTCTAAAGTCTAACGCTTCCATAAGTGACTCTTCTACAAGAGCTTTACCTCCAGGCTCCTCCATCATTGCCGCTGCAACATCGCAACTCGCAATAATTGAATATTGTGGACTGGTAGAGCTATGCATAAGGAATGATTCATTAAAGACTTCTCGATCGAGTTTATTTTTTTCTGCATCCTGAACGAGAATTTGCGATGCCTGACTTAACCCTGCCAAAAGTTTGTGTGTAGATTGTGTTGAAAAGACTAAGCTGTCTTTACAGCGGGGACGATCAGCACCAATCGCATGATAGTCACCATAAAAATCATGGAACGTTGCATGAGGTAACCAAGCTTCATCGAAATGTAGTGTGTCAATTTTTCCATCTAACATTTCTTTAATTTCTTCAACGTTATAAAGAATGCCATCATATGTTGATTGTGTAATTGTTAATACACGAGGCTTATCTTTTTTGTTGGTGATGAATGGATTCTTTTGAATTTTATCTTGAATATTTTTCCATTCGAATTCCTTTTTAGGAATAGGTCCAATAATGCCAAAGTGATTTCGAGTGGGCATTAAGAAGATTGGAATAGCGCCTGTCATAATAATAGAATGCAGCACTGATTTATGGCAATTACGATCAACAATCACAATATCACCTGGTGCAACAGTTGAATGCCACACCATCTTGTTTGATGTTGATGTGCCGTTTGTCACAAAGTAGAGGTGATCACAGTTATAGATGCGCGCTGCATTTCTTTCTGAAGCGCCTACCGGTCCTGTATGGTCGAGTAACTGACCTAACTCATCAACTGCGTTGCATACGTCCGCGCGAAGCATATTTTCACCGAAGAATTGATGAAACATTTGACCGACGGGCGATTTTAGAAAAGCGACGCCGCCAGAGTGCCCAGGGCAATGCCAAGAGTAGGAGCCGTCACCTGCATAATGCGTCAACGCTTTAAAAAATGGCGGGGGTAAGCTGTCTAGGTAAGTTCTTGCTTCTCGAACGATATAACGCGCCACGAATTCTGGCGTATCTTCGTGCATATGAATAAAGCCATTTAACTCTCTTAAAATTTCATTAGGAATGTGACGGCTCGTTCTGGTTTCACCGTGAAGAAATATTGGAATTTCTTCGTTACGATATCTGATTTCATCTACGAAGCTTTTTAATTGCTGTAGTGCAGTTTGATTTTCTTCGACAAATTCTTCATCATCAATAGATAGAATAAATGCAGATGCTCGGCTTTGCTGTTGTGCAAATGAAGTTAAGTCACCATAACTTGTAACTCCTAGCACCTCAAAATTTTCTTCCTCAATCGCTTTTGCTAAAACTCTAATACCAAGACCAGACGAATTTTCGGATTTAAAGTCTTCATCAATAATGACGACGGGGAAGTTAAATTTCATATGAACCCTTTATATTTTAGGTAATGTTACACCTACTTGGCCTTGGTACTTTCCACCGCGATCCTTGTAGGATGTTTCACATACTTCATCGGACTCAAAGAATAGCACTTGAGCGCAACCTTCGCCTGCATAAATTTTTGCAGGAAGGGGTGTTGTATTACTAAATTCTAAAGTGACATAACCTTCCCATTCTGGTTCGAAGGGGGTGACATTCACAATAATGCCGCATCTAGCATATGTTGATTTACCTAAACATATAGTGAGAACGCTTCTGGGTATTCTGAAATATTCAACTGTTCTTGCAAGTGCGAATGAGTTTGGAGGAATGATGCAATAATCCCCGTTAAATTCCACAAATGAATTTGGATCGAAATTTTTTGGATCCACAATAGTGCTATTGATGTTAGTGAAAACTTTAAATTCATTAGCACAACGGATGTCGTACCCATAACTCGATGCGCCATAAGATACAATTTTTTGATTATCTTTTTCGCGAATAAGCTTAGGCTCAAATGGCTCAATCATGCCATGTTCTTCAGCCATTTTTCTTATCCATTTATCTGATTTTATCGTCATAATTTTCTTGTCTCAAAAAAGAAAAATCCCGTTTGCACAATCTTGACGCTACGGGATTTCCAATGATTTAAATTTTCATTACTTTAGAGCTTATTTTCACCGATTTCAATACTCTGACGCCAAAATTGTTCAGGCTTATCAAAAATGATTTTGGATTCAGCAGGATCTGCACTTCCAGCAGGGTAGGTAAAGACTGGGCTCTTATCTTCATTCCAGGCTTTAATGACTGGATCAAGGAGTCTCCAAGACGCCTCTACTTCGTTAATATGAAGGTATAGCGATTGATCACCTTGCATAAGGTTAAGGAGAAGTGACTCGTAAGCATCTACACTCTCATCCCCTGTAATTCTATTGGGAGCATCCATCGCTACTGTTCTTACCTTAGTATCGAGTCCTGGAATTTTCGTTTGGATTTCAAAGCGGGTAAATTCTTTAGGTTGAATACTAATAACGAGCCAGTTGTCTTCTTGAACAGGAAGCGAAAGGGGTGCTTTTTTAAATTTAATAGCAATAGCAGTATCGGATGCATGAAGACGTTTTGCTGTTCTGACATAGATAGGTACACCTTTCCATCGAGGCGTGTTGATGTAGAACTTGAGTGCCGCATAAGTTTCAACCACACTTGCCGGATTTCCTAATTCTTCTAGGTAACCTTTGACTTCCTCACCGTTGATTTTTCCCCGTCCATACTGCGCCCTAAAGGTATGTTTTTTAAGCTCACCAAGCGGAATAGGTGTAATCGATTCGAGTACTTTTATTTTTTCAGCGCGAATATTTTCAGGGCTTAATGTTTCGGGCATTTCCATCGTAGTTAATGCAAGCATTTGCATCAGATGACTTTGAATCATATCTCTTAGGGCGCCTGTTGCATCGTAAAATTGCGTTCTTTCGCCGACACCTAGCGTTTCGTTATTAGTAATTTGGATGTGATCAATATGCTCATGCGTCCAAAGAGGATCAAATATATGATTTGCAAAACGGGTGAGCAGAATATTTTGTAATGCAGATTTACCAAGATAATGATCGATACGATAAATTTGTGTTTCTTTTAAATGTTTAGTGATTGATTTTTGGAGAGCTTGTGCTGTTTCTAAGTTGGTACCAAACGGTTTTTCAATGACAACACGACGCCAGGCTTTGGTTTCATCTGTTAAGCCAACGCTTGCAAGTAAATCCACAATAGATGCAAAGTCAGACGGTCTAACAGATAAAAAGAAAGCTAAATTTTGTGGGAAAGTCGACGCATCAGAAAGTCTTTCGCTAAGACGTTTAAAAGCATTTTCATCATCAGGAGGATTTGCGTGATAAAAATTTCTAGCAATGAAACGGTCAAATACTTTTGCGTCGTAATTTTTTTTAAATTTAATATCAAGCATCGACTTGATGTCATCTCGCCATGCTGATTCTTTAACATCAGATCTACCGACAGAAAGAATTTTCATTTTTTCAGGGAGTCTGCCGAGAGAATCAAGCCTAAAAAGACCTGGAATAAGTTTTATTCTAGAAAGGTTTCCGCTTGCACCGAAGAGGACTAGGGTGCAGTCATCAATTTTTGTCATAGATAATTTGAGATTGTATAAAAGTTATTTAGATTTTTTTACTGCATGACCACCAAATGCGTTACGCATAACTGATAGCAATCTATAACCATAACCTTGTTTTTCTTGGCTTCTGAATCTTACTTGCAATGCAAGTGTAAGCACAGGCGTTGGAATACCTTGCTCAATGGATTCAACAACAGTCCATCTGCCTTCGCCTGAGTCAGCTACATAAGGAGCAACTTCATCAAGTGTTTGATCTTCCTTGAGCGCATCTGCAGTTAAATCTAGCAACCAACTTCTTACAACTGAACCATGTTTCCATAATTCTGTAATTTGCGCTAAATCAAGTTTAAATTCGCTTTTTCCTTTAAGGAGTTCAAGGCCTTCAGCGAATGATTCCATCATGCCGTATTCGATACCGTTGTGAATCATTTTAGTAAAGTGACCTGAACCTACAGGGCCTACATGAGCCCAGCCACGATCTTCGTGCGCTAGTGCTTGGAGAATAGGTTTCATTGTTGCTGCAACTTCTTGTTTTGCACCCACCATTAAGCAGTAACCGTTTGCTAAACC
>Ga0208465_1000479_pt1 | contig 11027 bp, 10 predicted proteins | sample LakMenEpi31Aug10_FD_150749 | JGI IMG/M metagenome (GOLD analysis project Ga0208465, IMG submission 150749) | Freshwater microbial communities from Lake Mendota, WI - 31AUG2010 deep hole epilimnion (SPAdes) | ecosystem: Environmental > Aquatic > Freshwater > Lake > Epilimnion/Euphotic zone ...
AATTATTGGTACAGGCGTAATGGGTGCCGGTCATGCAAAATTTATAAAGGAACATGTTACCGGGGCGCAAGTTATTGGGCTGTCGGATGTTGATTTAAAAAAAGCAGAGGTATTGTCCAAAGATTTAGGAACAGTTCTTTTCACAACTTCTAATCCTGAAGAATTAATGAATGATCCAAGAGTAGATGCCGTAATAATTGCCTCGCCAGATCCACTACATGTATCTCACTTAAGACTTGCTATCGCTTCTAAAAAACAAATTCTATGCGAAAAGCCAATTGCAACTACATTAGAAGATGCCAGACTGATTGCAACAGAAATCCGAACTTATGAGTCTGCGGTAGGTAAAAAAATGATTAATTTTGGGTTTATGCGTCGATTTGACCCATGTTACCAAGAGCTTCGTCGCTTAATTTCAACTGGAGATTTTGGTGCCCCTACTTTTTTTCGAACAGTTACAAGAAATGTTTCTTCAACAGGTGCTACCTCCACTGGATTGTTTACAAATATTGCAATTCACGACTTTGATATATATAGATGGTTATTTAAAGATGAGTGGGAATCGATCCAAAGTTTTTATCCGAAAAGATCTTCAATGTCACCTGCGGGCCTAGATGATCCGCTTGTAATAATTGGCAAGCTCAAAAGTGGCGTAATGATGGTTGGAGATATTGTTGCTTTTAATAATTACGGATTTGATTGTCGCGTTGAAGTAATCTGCGAAAAAGGCTCGATTCAAATTGGAACACATGGTGATGTTTTCACGCAATTTAATGGATTGGGTGGATCGGCCAAAGGCGGCAAAATGGCTGAGAATTGGATGGCAAGGTTTGAGGCCTCATATATTGAAGAGTTAAAGGCGTGGATTGGTGAGCTCTCTTCTGGAGTGGTAAACCCGGATTTAGCCACTGTTGAGGACGCTCTAATTGCAAATGAGATATGCGCAATGGGTTTAGCCTCGATTGATTCCTGAGAATTTACGCCTATATTCATAACGAATCGGTATAAATTTTTAGAACTACTTCTCACTTACTAAATACTCCTATAGGGTCTGCTGACGTAAAGTTTTAGCCAGAGCGCAGGCTTGGCGCAAGCTTTATAAAACAAATCCTAGGAGGATATTTTGAAACTAAACCGTTCAATTAAGGTTGCATTTGTTGCAGTTGCTGCGTCATCACTTGTGATCGCAGGAACAACTACAAGTACAGCAGCTAAGAAACTAAGCAGCATTCGTATTGCTGCTGTTGTTAAGGGATTGGATAACCCATTCTTTATCGGCATCAAAGAAGGTATCGAAGAAACTGCACTTAAGTATGGAGTATATGCAAATGTACAAGCTGCTCCTGGTTTAAATGATGACACTGGACAAGCAAATAAGCTTGATGCATTAGCTGGTCAAAATTATGACTGCTACATCGTAATTCCAATTTCATCTAACAACTTGTCTCAAGCTATTGGTAAGATCACCAAGAAGAAGAAGACAGTTATTAATATTGACTCACCAGTAGATGCAGCTTCACTAAAAGCAGCTCGTGGAAAGATCACATCATTTGCAGGAACCGATAACTTTGCCGCTGGAAAAGCAGGCGGAGCAAAGATGGTTGCCGCAATTGGTGCTGGTAAGAAAATTGGTCTAATAGCAGGTCTTGCTGGAAACGTAACTAGCAATGCACGTGTTGATGGATTCAAGGCTGGCGCAGTCGGAGCTACATTTGTTGGCCCAGTTAATGCTGATTGGGATACAACTAAGGCTCTAGATGCTGCCAATGCAATGATTGCTGCTAACAGAGATATTGCTGGCTTCTTTGCAGCAAATGATCAAATGGCACAAGGTGTTGGTAGAGCTATTAAAGCTGCTGGTTTAAAGATCCCTGTATACGGAGTTGACGGCATCGCTGATGCTTTAAACGAAGTAAAGGCTGGATCAATCACAGCAACTATCTCTCAATATCCATATGTAATGGGTCAAATGGGCGTTGAAGCTTGCATCATTGCCGCGCAAGGTGGCAAGGTTCCTAAGGAGACGATCACTCCTTACTACATTATCGATGACAGCAATATCACTGCAGCTCTTACAAACAAGAGCTCACGTGGATTTTTCCCTAATCAGACTCCTCCAGGGAAATACAACAACCCTTACACAAAGTTAATTAAAAAGAACTAGGTTTGTGTAAAGTAATTAAGTGAAAAAAACACGGAACAAATCAACAGCACCCGCATTAGCGGGTGCTGTTGAACCTAATTTATTTAATCGAGCGCGCTCGAAAGCCAAAGACCCATTTTTCTGGTCTGATTGGCTTGTAGTCGTTGCATTTGTACTTGTGGTTGCATTTTTTGGATTTATTGCACCTGAAGAATTTTTATCATTATGGAATTTAAATAACATTCTAGTTGCTGCAGCTATTCCAGCAATTATTGCTGTTGGTCAGACATTTACCGTACTTACTGCTGGAATTGATTTATCAGTTAGCTCAACTATGACATTTGGAGCTGTGGTCTTTGGATTAGCATTTACAAACAGTTGGCCTATTTGGCAATGTATTTTGGCGGGAACTGTTGCTGGAACCTTAGTTGGCTTATTAAATGGTTTGATAATTGCGAAACGAAAAATTAATGACTTTATTGTGACATTAGGAATGCTAAGTGTTGCAGCAGGTGCTGCGCTGGTATTAAGTGATGGAAAGCCTCGGCAAATTATTAGTGAGCCGCTAGCAACTTTAGCTATTGGAGACAAAGCTAATATTCCGTATTTAATGATGGTCGCATTTGCTATTGTTTTGGTTGCACACTTTGTCTTATTTCACACAAGATTTGGAACTCACGTATTTGCTGTAGGTGGAGATCCAGAATCAGCCCGAGCAATGGGTATATCTGTGGTTAAAATCAAAGTTGCGGTATACGTAATATCTGGAGCCTTAGCTGGATTTGCTGCCACATTAGCAATCTCCCGACTTGGTTCTGCCGAACCTGCTGCTAATACCTCAATCTTATTAAATAGCGTTGCAGCAGTTGTTTTAGGTGGAGTTAGTTTGTTTGGTGGCAGAGGTACTATTTTTGGACCATTCGTTGCAGCTTTATTACTGCAATCATTATCTAATGGTCTAACGGTAATTGGAGTGGCTGCTTACTATCAGTATTTATCAATTGGTTTGGTGGTAATTATTTCTGCAGCTTTAGTAAGGACTGATAAATGAGTACTAAAGAGTTTGCAATTGAATGCGTAAATGTCAAGAAGTCTTTTGGCAGTGTTGAGGCCTTAAAAGGAGTATCTATTCATGCAAAACCTGGTGAAGTTACCGCAATCATTGGCGATAATGGAGCTGGAAAATCAACATTAATTAAATGTATTTCTGGAGTTTATCAGTCAGATGAAGGCGCCATTAAAATCAATGGCGAAGAGGTAAACTTTGATAATCCAGAAGAATCAAGAGAATCTGGAATAGAAACTGTTTATCAAACCCTTAGCCTTATTGAGGACCTGAGTATTTGGCAAAATCTATTTCTAAATCGAGAGATTACAAAAGGTTTTGGCCCATTTAAAGTTCTGAATAAATCCAAAATGAAAGAGGAAGCGACCAAGATGTTGAAAAATCTTGATGTCTATATCCCCTCAATTAAGTCCAGAACTCGTCGGCTTTCGGGAGGTCAAAGGCAAGCAGTTGCAATTTGTAGAGCAGCCGGTTGGGGCTCAAGTGTTGTAATTATGGATGAACCAACAGCAGCACTTGGTGTTAGAGAAACTGCGAAAGTAGAAGATTTGATAAAGAGAATGAAGTCACAGGGCTTAGCAATTCTTTTAATTAGCCACAATTTTGATCAAGTTTTGCGACTTTCAGATCAAATTTGGGTAATGCGCCAAGGTGATGTCATGGCAGGATTACGTGCAAAAGAGACTTCTGGTGATGAATTAGTCGCTCTCATAACTGGTGCCAAGTCTGGAGTTAAATAATGAGCAGTATTCCGAATTTATTAGGTGTGCATGCACTTGTTTGGGTTGGTGGTTGGTCTAAGGATCAATGCCTGGAAGCGATTAAAAATACAGCAGAGGCTGGATATGGGCTGATAGAAATTCCAGCGCTTGATCCAAAGTCAATTGATGTAGAACACACAAAGGCAACCTTGAAAGAATTTGGATTAAAGGGAGCTTGCTCACTCGGCCTTTCATTTGATGCAGATATAAATAATGAAGATATTGAAATTGCTAAAAAAGGTGAAGCAAGATTGATGGAAGCTTTGAATGTGGTTGAAAATTTAGGTGGTGATTACTTGGGTGGCGTAATATTTAGTGCACTTGGTAAGTATAAATTCCCACCAACCAAAAAAGCACGAGACAATGCAGTAGCAGCCCTTAAGCGGTTAGCGATTGCTGCCCAATCTAAAGGAATAACCTTAGGGCTTGAACCAGTCAATAGATATGAATCAAATTTATTAAATACAGGAAGTCAAGCTCTAGAAATGATTAAGGATATTGATGAGTCAAATGTTTTGGTTCACTTGGATATTTATCATATGAATATTGAAGAACAAGACTTGGTTTCACCAGTGATTGAAGCTGGTAACAAATTAGGTTATGTACATATTGGTGCAAGTCATAGAGGGCCCTTAGGCACAGGAAATATTGATTTTGATTCATTTTTTGGAGCACTTGCTAAAATTGGTTATAAAGGCACAATTACCTTTGAATCGTTTTCATCAACCGTAGTTGCCCCAGATCTTTCTAGCACACTTGGAATTTGGCGAAATTTATGGACTGACAATAAAGCCATGGCTAAATCAGCCCGTGAGTATATTGAGAATAAAATACAACTAGCTCATAAAAGTTAATATTCTTAATGCCAGTAATACTTAATAGTGTTGATCAAGCCGTAGCTAGAATTAAAGAGAAAAGTCTTAAAAATTCAGGCAGGTTCATTATTGGAATAGTGGGAAAACCTGGTGCAGGTAAATCAACACTTACTTCGTATTTAATTGAAAACTTGCCCAAAAATTCAATTTCGCTTGTACCAATGGATGGGTATCACTTAAGTAATATTCAATTACAACGACTTGGTTTATCAGATCGTAAGGGTGCATTTAACACCTTTGATGCGAATGGATATGTAAATCTACTAAAAAGAATCAACTCTGATTTTGACAAAGATATTTATTTTCCAATTTTTCATAGAGAAATAGAAGAGTCCTACGCTGCCGATGGGATCGTTCCTGCAGAAACAAAAATTATTTTAACCGAAGGTAATTACCTGCTATTAAATCAAGGAGGTTGGGAGGCGGTAGCTCAAGAACTAGATGAGGTATGGTATTTAAAAATAGATGACAAGTTACGCCTGGAACGCTTAGTTAAAAGACATGAGATGTACGGAAAAGATTCTGAAGCAGCACTTGCTTGGGCGACAGGAACTGATGAACATAATGCAAAATTGGTTGAGTTAACTGCCGATAAAGCCGATGTGATAATTGAGATTTAGTTATTTACGCGTAGGTCATTTAAAATCTGAATATGCATCGGAAAATTACCCAGTAATCCTGATTTGTTTTAATTGATCTTAAACATTGCTATCTTTCTAGTATGAAAATCAGCCCTAACGAAAAGATAATTGAGATTGGGTATAAGGGGTTCCCGCTTGATTCATATGGAAAGTCAGTAGCAGATTTTCTATCCAACAAACCAAATATATTTAACTCAGGATTTCAATTTCCACTCATGCTTCTCAAGCAAGATGCATTAACTCACAATATAGATAAAATGTCGCGATTTTGTAAGTCTGTCGGTGCTGAGCTAGCTCCTCATGTAAAAACGACAATGGCACCACAAATTGCACAACTGCAAATTGATGCAGGAGCATTTGCAGTCACTGTTGCAAGTTTATGGCAAGCTGAAATCTTTAGAGAATTTGATTTTAAAAGAATAATTATTGCAAATGAAGTATTAGATCAATATGCAATAAAAAAGATTGCTGAATTAAACAAATCAAAAAAAGTCGAGATTATTTTTTATGTTGATTCTTTGGAAGGATTAGAAATCATCAAGAGTTTCACGCCTTCTGATGGAATTCAAAATTTATTTATCGAGATCGGAACAATAAATGGTCGAGGCGGCGTAAGAAATCTGGAACTAGTCAAAGAGATTGCAATGAGTATTCACTCTGATCCTCGATTAAACCTGCGCGGAGTAACCGGCTTTGAAGGAGCGGTACCAAATATTAGTAGGACTAAAGATGGTGAGAACTTAGTTGCTGAATTCTGTAGACGGATAGTTAATGCCGCACAACTTTCTTTTGAGTATAAGTCAGATTACAAATTCATTATTAGTGCAGGTGGGAGTGCTTATTTTGACATTGTTGCTGCAGAGTTAAACAAATTTAATCAGGATAAAATCTTACTGTTACGAAGTGGCGGATATGTAACACACGATAACAAGTATTACGAGGATATATACCCATTCAAATCATCCTCAGATGGCTTCATACCAGCAATAGAGATTTGGGCACAGGTTATTAGCAAGCCAGAGGATGGCTTCGGGGTTCTGAATTTAGGTAAGCGAGATGTTGGAAGTGATTTACATAACCCTATTCCAATTTTGCGTTTTTCTAAATCAATCACAGAGTTTTCTGGAGAGATCGAAAAGCTAAATGATCAGCACGCATTCCTAAAAAGTAGTGGTAATTTCAAAAATGCTGACTTAATTGGGCTCGGTATATCTCACCCTTGCACAACATTTGATAAGTGGAGATTAATCCCGCTGGTAAATAGTAACTATGATGTTGTAGATTGTATTCATACATTTTTTTAAACCAACATAAAAAAGGGGCGTAAAATGAAAGTTGAGCACATACAAGCAAAGGATGCACCAGCACCAGGGGGATCTTATTCTCATGGCGTAGCCGCTCATGGTTTCCTATATACCTGCGGTATGGGCCCAGTTAACCCTGCAACTGGAAAAATAGTTGAAGGTGGAGTTGCAGAGCAAACTCGCCAGACCTTAATAAATCTGCAGAAAATATTGGATGTTAAGGGTGCAAAATTTTCAGATGTTGTAAAAGTTACCGCACACCTTCAAGATGTAAATAGAGATTTTGCAGCTTATGATGCTGTTTATCGCGAGTTTTTTACTGCACCATTTCCAGTAAGAACTACTGTTGGTTCAGACTTAATTAATATTTTGGTTGAAATCGATTTTGTAGTAGCACTTTAAAGATACTTCCAATGAGTACTTCTAATGAATTAGCTGGCAAAGTAGTTGTAGTAACAGGATCTGGCAGAGGCATAGGAAAAGAAATTGCAATTGGTGCAGGTAAGCAAGGCGCTTCTATAGCTTTAGTGGAGGTAATTTCTAGTAATTTAAACTCTGCAGTAGAAGATATTTCAAAAATGGGAATAAATGTTAAAGGCTATTTAACAGATTTGTCTGATGAGTCCCAGGTTTTAAATAATTTTGCCCAAATTGAGAAAGACTTTGGCAAAATAGACTGCCTAGTTAATAACGCCATGATTCATTATGCAGAAGATCTAATCTCTACCTCATTAGATACCTGGAATAAGTCACTTGCAGTTACATTAACTGGTGCATTTTTAGCAATCAGATCTACGCTTCCTGGCATGATTAAAAATAAAAAAGGTTGCATTGTGAATATTGGAACTGTAAATGCAAAAACTATGATTGGCAGTGATGCATATAGTGTTGCCAAAGCGGGCTTGCACGCACTGACTAGAACTGTGGCAGTTCGGTATGGTCCAGATGGGGTTCGATGCACCACCGTTGTGCCTGGCACTATTGCAACCGATGCATGGCAGGAACGGGTCGATCGAAACCCTCAAATATTTGAGAAGCTAAAGCCTTGGTATCCACTTGGCAGAGTAGGCACGCCGGCTGATATCACTGAAATGGTTTTGTTTTTACTATCAGATAAAGCGCAATGGATTAGCGGAAGTGAGTTCGTTGTTGATGGCGGGTTGCTTGCTGGATTAGCTCCTATGTACAAAACAGTAGAGGGTTCAGATTAAGTTAAATGGCTGAAAATACATTCACAATCCGTGGTGCCAGCGTAATCGACGGTAATGAAACACTGGCGAAGCGACAGGATGTGTTAGTAACAAATGGAGTCATCACTCAAGTTGGTGAAATTTTAAAGGGAGCAGAAGAAGGCAAAATTTTTGATGGGTCCGGGCTAACTGTTGCCCCCGGATTCATCGATATGCATGCTCACTCAGACCTGGCAGTGCTCACAGATAAACAACATCTAGCAAAAGTTTCACAAGGAGTAACTCTAGAAGTTGTTGGTCAAGATGGACTTAGTTATGTACCAAGCAATCCAGAGACTTTAACTGAATTGCGTGAGCAACTATTTGGCTGGAACTCAGATCCAAAGGATCTAAAGTGGGATTTCTATTCAGTTTCAGATTACCTAAGCCGAGTTGATAAAGGAAGTGCCGTAAATGTTGCATATTTAATTCCACACGGTTCAGTACGAATGTTAGTTAGAGGAAATGAACCAGGAGTTGCATCTGCGCAAGAGTTAACCGAGATGATTAATTTGGTAGAAATTGGAATGAAAGAGGGCGCTTTTGGATTATCTGCTGGTTTAACTTACACCCCAGCTATGTACGCTGACGATCAAGAATTAGTTGAACTCTGCAAGGTGGTTGCAAAATATAAGGGTTATTACGCTCCACACCATAGAAATTATGGTGCAAAATTCCTAGATGCTGTTGTAGATTGCTTAAAGATTGCACAACTATCTAAATCTGCACTTCACTTAACGCATTGTCATATGAGCCACTCAAATTTTCATGGGAAAACTGAATTACTGTTTGATCAACTTGATCTAGCCGAGAAAGATGGTGTAGATGTAACGTTAGATACTTACCCATACTTAGCCGGATCCACCTATTTGCATGCATTGCTGCCATCTTGGGTTCAAGCAGGCGGTAAATCAGAGACGATCAAACGACTTAAAACTTTAGATCAGCGATTAAAAGTGATCCATGAATTAACAGTTACTGGCAGTGATGGTAATCAAGGTGGGGTTGTAAATTGGCCAGCAATAAAGATTGCAGGCGTTGAGAAAGTTCATAATGAAAAATACATCGGGCTTGATTTAGTTACTGCTGCTGAAATTACTAAGCAAAATGTGGCGGATTTTTACTTAGATTTTATAATTGATGAAGAGTTAAAAGCTTCATGTGTAATCTTTGCCGGGCATGAACCAAACGTTCGATCTATTATGAAAGATAAGCGGCATATGGTTGGCAGTGATGGAATTTTGACTGGCAATAGGCCTCATCCAAGAGGCTATGGAACATTTGCAAGATATCTTGGGGTCTACGCTAGACAAGAAAAAGTTTTAAGTATGGAGTCTGCGATTGCAAGAATGACCGGACGTTCTGCTAAGCGCCTTGGATTAAAAGATAGAGGTTTTATACAAATTGGCATGAAAGCAGATATGGTGCTTTTTGATTCTGAGGAAGTAATTGATAGGGCAACTTATGAGCACCCAAGAGTTGCCGCTAAGGGCTTTGAAATGGTTTGGATAGGTGGAATTGCGACCCTAAATCAAGGCAAGCGCACCGAGGCCACACCTGGCACTGGCATCAGAGCTCGCTGAGGATTTATACCCAAAATATGGGATTTGATATAAAAAAGTTATTTATTACCGCATAAAACCGCCTTGCTAATGATTGCAATTAGTGATGAGGTTAGGGCTCCTTGTCGATAGACAAGAACCTAGGAGGAATACAATAAATGAATAAACTAACAAAGCGCGTGAGTGCTGCGATTGGTTCATTAGCTCTAGTTTCTGGAGCGCTTATTGCAGCTGCGCCTGCAAATGCGAATACCGTAACTATCAAGGTAATGACACCAAACTACACCGACGCAATGCCTGCTTACTATGAAGATCTAAACAAGCGTTTCATGGCAGCTAATCCAACTATCAAAGTTGAACATGAAAACTTATCTTGGGATGATATTTTAGTAAAAGGCCGAACTTTAATTTCAACTAAGTCTTATCCAGATGTACTTAACTTGAACACCTTCTCAGAGTTCGCAGCTGAAGGTCTTCTATACAAAACTAGCGATCTGTTTACAGAGGCTAAGCTTTCTGACTTCGTAACAGCTTTCCGCGATAACTCCAAGTACAACGGAGTTGAGTATGCTGTTCCAGATTTAGCTTCAGCACGTATGTTCTTTATTAATAAGGAAGTTTTCTACGGAGCTGGTAATACCAAAATCCCAACAACTTGGGCTGAGGTAACTGCTGCTGCAAAGAAAATTAAAGCCAAGTACGGCTCAAAGGTTTATCCATTAGCAATCCCACTTGGATCAGAGGAAGCACAAGCTGAGTTCCAAATTTGGGCAGGCGGTAATGGTGGACGTTACTTTGATGAGAAGACTAGCAAGTGGGTAATTAACTCAAAGGCTAACCTTCAAACAATGAACCAACTTAGGTCTTGGGTAAAGGCTGGATACACACAACCAAACCCAGCATCTACAAACCGTACTGATGCATTCAAACTATTTAGCCAAGGAAGAGTTGGAATGATCAACGCTTCTGTGTTCTTCCCTTCAACTTTGAAGGATTACAAGAGCAAGGTGGATTATGGTGTTGCACCATTCCCATCAGCTAGTGCATCAAAGAAGCCAATTACTTTAGGTGTACAGGATTACTTCATGGGCTTTAAGAAGCCAGGAAATCAAGATGCTGTATCTAAGTACCTAAACTTCTTGTTCGAGGGTAAGAACTACGCAGGCTTCTTAAAGGCTGCTGGTGGATTTATCCCTGCAACTAAGTCAGCATCAACTGAAGTGGATTCATCATTGCTTCCATTTATCGGTCAGCTACCTAACGCCATCTTCTACCCAGGAACTCTTGGTTCATGGGGAACTGTCGTTGCCAAGATAACTACTCAAATAGGAACTGGCATCACAAAGGATCCAAAATCAGTTTTGGATTCTCTACAAAAGACAGCGGTAGCAGCCGGAACTAAGTAATTACCAAAAGGTAGTTATAGGTAAAGCTGTAATGACGGGG
>Ga0208465_1000481_pt1 | contig 11000 bp, 15 predicted proteins | sample LakMenEpi31Aug10_FD_150749 | JGI IMG/M metagenome (GOLD analysis project Ga0208465, IMG submission 150749) | Freshwater microbial communities from Lake Mendota, WI - 31AUG2010 deep hole epilimnion (SPAdes) | ecosystem: Environmental > Aquatic > Freshwater > Lake > Epilimnion/Euphotic zone ...
ATAAGAATAATAAGAGGAATAATATGTATTATATTAGATGGTGTTTTTCAATGAATAAACGTGATTTCGTCATACAAGAAATGTACCTAAGTAGCGATATTAATGAAGCTATCGGTAAGATGCAGCCCTACGAATTACAGGACGATTTACGGCAAGAGGTGTTTCTTGTACTTTGTGAAATGGATGAAATCAAGTTGTTTGAAATGTACGATGGCGGCTATTTAAAGTACTTTATTGTGCGTACCATTCTTAATATGGCAAAGAGTGACCGCAGTAATTTTTATAAAAAATTCCGTCAAATTTATCAGGAAATTCCGTTAACTTACGATATACCAAAAGAAGAATACAACGAAGAACTTTTAAACAAACTTGAAAACGGATTAGGTATTTTGCATTGGTACGAATTGGAACTTTTGAAGCTTTATGCCAGCAATGGAAAAAATCTTTTAGCAATCAGCCGAGAAACTAAAATACCTTACCGCTCATTGATTAAAACGATACGCAAAGCAAAAATATTGATGAAATATAAAATCAGGAATAATGAAAATCTTTGAAGTCATTTTAGCAGCTAACTTCTTTAGCTTCTATTTCATCGTTCAAAACAATTTCCCGCAAAAGTGGAAGTTAAACTTTAAGCCGTTTAATTGTACGCTTTGCCTTACTGCGTGGGTAGGTTTAATTCTTTATATCCTACCAATATGGGCAACTGAAGCAACTTTGTGTATGTTCGGTGCTGGAGTGATTGCACCATTCCTTAGAAATTTTTTAAATAATTTATATGAAACAAAACGACATTGATTTTTGCCAACAACACATTATCAATTTTGAAGCAGTCAAGCACGGCTTTACTCGTAACATTCCTTTTGATGTATTAGGCAGGTACGAGCAAATGTATCGCGAATACATTGATGGGCAATTTCATTTAACCTATTGGTGTGGCGAGTGCGTATTTGATATGTTAAAAAGATTGATACATTATTACGAGCCGTTTGCACAACAGAATGTTCAACAGGTAGAAGAACCTGCACAACCGATTGTACAAAATGATGTACAAGAAATTGTACAAGAAAAGAAAAAAAGAGGGCGACCAAAAAAATGAGAATACTCGCAATAACGCAACAAAATTCAGGTGTCGGATATCATAGGTTGATGCTACCTATTTACTATCTACCAAAAACGTATGCTCTATTTACAGACATATTAAGCGAAGAAAACTTAAAAGATAACTACGATATTCTTTTAATCAATCGCTTTATTTTAGGTGTTGAATTACAAACCATTTTAGAGTACAGAGAAAAATACGGCTTTAAATTAATAGTAGATATTGACGATTATTGGGTATTGGATAGCCACCACATTATTAAAAACTACCCAACTGAAACAATCATTGAACACATAAAGGCAGCCGATTTAGTTACTACGACACACGAGCGGTTGCGCGATATGATTTTGCCGTTTAATAAGAATGTAGAGATTTTACCGAACGCTCTACCTTTTGGCAACGACCAATTTACCGATATAAGAACAGAAAGCGAGAAAGTTCGTTTTGTTTACGCGGGTAGTATAACACATGAAAAAGACGTAGCCATTTTGCGCAATCCATTAAAAAGAGTTTTGGAATTAAAAAACCGAGTTGAGTTTTGTTTTTGTGGCTTTAACCCTGACGAAAAGTATTATGCCCACGTATGGCACAATATGATACAATCCTTTACTTGCGGGTTTAAATTAGGGCATATACGCGCTGCTTTACCTGTAACGGAGTATATGAACTTCTATAACGATGCTGATTGTACAATCGTTCCGCTTTTATGTACTACGTTTAATTCAATGAAATCGAATTTAAAGTTATTGGAATCAGCTTGTAAGAAGATACCAGCCATTGTAAGTAACGTGCATCCGTATAAAGGTGCGCCTATCATAGCGGTTGATAAACAGACCGATTGGTATAAACATATTAAAAAAATCACGCAAGATGCTATTTATAGGCAGGAAAAGGGATTGGAGTTGTACGAATGGGCAACTGCAAACTATGACCTAACTAAAGTAAACGAAAAAAGAAAACAACTTTATGCCAGTATTAAAATGTAAAAACGGCAAGTGGCGTATCGGTAGCGGTGCGTGTGTATTTGAAACAAAAGAGAAAGCCGAAAAAGCATACAAGGCGATACTCGCACAGGGAAAATTTAAAAAGAAAAATGGTCGTTGAGTTATGGCTAAATCTGGAACTATTGGAAAGCAAACATTTGGGAAGCGAAGAAAAGGAAAGGCTCATAAGAAGTATAATAAACACAATCGAAAGGAAAGAAACTATCGAGGACAAGGAAAGTGTTGAAATTGACTATCTTAAATTGATGAACTAATGTATATACACCCTACTGCAATCATTTACCCGAATGTAATTATCGAACCCGATGTTTATATAGGTCCTTATTGTATTATTGGCGCACCCGCAGAGTGGAAAGGATACGAGCATTGCGAGGGTTTAGTTACGATTATGAGTGGCACAAGATTAACAGGATTGGTCACGGTAGATAGCGGAACGCAACGAAGAACCATCATTGGCAAAGGTTGTTATCTTATGAAAGGCGCGCACGTCGGTCACGATGCTATTTTAGCTGAAAATGTTACATTAAGTTGTGGCGCAAAGGTCGGGGGGCATACTATCATTGAAAGGAATTGCAACATAGGGCTTAATGCGGTGCTGCACCAAAAGATAAGAATACCCGAGGGGTGTATGATTGGTGCTTCAGCGTTTGTAGGAAAAAAATCGATATTACAACCTAATCACAAATACGCTGGCGTGCCAGTAAAAGAAATTGGAAGCAATGCTCGTTAATGTAATCTTATTAAACTACGAACGCAAAGAACACACGCAAAGAGTAAAGAACAGAAACTTTGCCAATGCGGGTTTTCATTTTGACTTTATTGAAGTTGAAATGCTCGGTATCTCGCGTGCTATCAATTACGGCATAAGTAGAAGCTATCAGTACGATGCTATTGTAACAATGGCAAACGATATCTTAATGCCTGAAAATTGGCTGCAACGGATGGTTGAGGCTATGCTTACAATTCCAAATACAGGAATGTGTGGTATTCATTGCGTCGAAGGTCTCGGAGAAAGAACCTATGTAGATGGGATTCCTATTCACAAAGCCGATGCGGTATTCGGTAATGTATTAATACCTATGAAAGCAATTGAAACAATAGGAAAGTTCAACGAGGTGTACGACCCTTATGGAATGCAGGATAGAGATTATTCTTTTAGATTACAACAGACAGGACATTTGAATTACTATTTAAGCGGGTTAACCGCCGAGCATATCGGTCACGACGTTGGGCAAGATACTCCATATAGAAGAATGAAAGACGAAGGCTTAATGAAGTGCGATAAACTATGGGCGCAAGAAACAGGAAAATATCAATCTACAAATAGTTATTTTTTATGAAAATACAAACAATTGCGATAAGCAAAGTACAAACCAACCCTAATAACCCAAGAGTTATTAAAGACGACAAGTTCCAAAAACTTGTTAAGTCAATCCAAGAGTTCCCGCAAATGCTTGAGATACGCCCTATCGTAGTCAATGACGATATGATTGTTTTGGGTGGCAATATGCGTCTAAAAGCGTGCTTAGAAGCGGGATTAAAAGAAATACCAATCATAAAAGCATCAAACCTTACCGAAGAACAACAAAAGGAATTTATCATTAAAGACAATGTGGCTTTCGGATTTTGGGATTGGGATAATCTTGCAAATGAATGGGATGATGATAAACTTGAAAATTGGGGAATTGATTTACCAAACTTTGAAACGGCAAAAGAATTAGATTACTCTATATTAGACGAAGTTGATATTACTGAACAACTGGATGATATGGCAGGTTCAGTTAGGAAAGCAATACAAATTGAATTTGAACCTGAGCATTATGAAGAGGCGCAAGAACTTGTAAAGTTTTGGCGCGAACAAAAATTATATATAGGTGGTTTTCTAATCGAGAAATTGAAAGCAGAAAAAGAAAAGCTATGAAAGTTTTTACATTTTTCTATAATAGATATGAAACTGCTACAACTTCGAAAGCCTTATATGAAAATAATATTGCGCATAACGTTTTAATACATAACGAAACTGATTATGAAAAATTTAGAAACGGCAATACTTTGCATGGAACTCCTATAATAACTAATAACGCCAAAGGGTTAGCATATCAAAGAAACACGGCTTTAGAAATGATGAATACAGGAGAATGGGCGGTTTTCATGTGTGATGATTTTCAAAAAATATATTCATACCCAAAGGAACTAATTTGTAGCAGAACAAATACATTGGATATAAACTTTTCAAATCAAAAAAAATATAGGTTAAAAAAAGAAAACACTATCAGCTTAAAAGAAATGTTTGAGATATTTCCTAAATTGATAGATTTAGCAGAGTTGAATAAAATACATTTGATAGGCTTCGGGTTGCACGACAATCCGATGAATTTAAGAAATAAATTTATCACACGAGGTTTAGCAGATGGCAGATTTTGGTTAGTGAAAAAATCACACTATAAATTTGATACAAACGCTCAACTAATTGATGATGTTGCATGGACTGCAGAAAATATTCTACAACATAATAATGTCTTAGTATTGAATTGGACAGTACCATATTTCAAAAGATATACTGCTGGTGGTTTTGGCTCAACAGAAGAAAGATTATCACAAAGGAGAAAAGAATGCTCGTATTTGGTTCGAAAATACAATCCTATTGTAAATTTCGCTAACAAAACAGGATGGGAAAAAGGAACGCATATTAGAATATTTGCATCCGATACAAATATTAAAACATTAAGAAATAAATTATATGGAAAGAATTGATTTAATTCAACAACAACACAATGTTCAAATTGGCGATATTTGTGGAACTATAGAACCAAATATCACCGAAGATGCTATTTTCTATTATGAGAACGAACCGATAGGTTTTTACATTAGGGAAATCGGTGGGAAGTTAAAACAATACATCGAGATAGCCAATAACGAATTGCTATCCGAACGCGTTCCGAAAAGCGAAATGCGTCGTTCTTCGGGATTAAGAAACGCTGAAGCTGAAGTAAAACAATATAGCACAATCATTGGTTCTTGCCCGCCTAAACCACATATGCGCAGACCTTATCCATCAATGTCAAGCGTACACCAAGTGAAAACCGCACAAACATTCATCAAAGCAATGCTATTGGCGTGTAGCGAAGCAGAGCAACTTGTAAAAGAAATCACACCAAATATTTACGAAAGGCAATTAAACATTATAGAAACTAATATTCCTAAGAAATGGCGTTTTGGAAAACTATTTACAAGTTCTATCTCAAACTTCAATATACCTGCACCCTTTCATCGCGACGCAGGAAATTTAGAAGGATGTGTAAATGTAATAATTGCAAAGAAAGAAAATGCAACAGGGGGTAACACTACCGTACCCGATTATGGTGCAACAATGGATAGCCGCGACAATTCAATGCTGGTTTATCCCGCTTGGCGAAATGTTCACGGAGTAACACCTATCATCCCAACCAAAGAGGGCGGGTATAGAAATAGCTTAGTGTTTTACCCCTTAAAAGCATTCAAAGGCTTAGAATAAATTAGAGGGAAATTAGAAAAATGGCAAACGAACACAATTTAATACCAGCCAAAAAGGGGGAAGTGAGAAACCCAAATGGCAGACCTAAGAAGTACGTAACGCTACTTAGAGAGCAAGGGTATAAGCTAAGTGAGATAAACGATACTATTCAAGTAATGCTCCAAATGGGTGTTGATGAATTAAAAGAGGTTTGGGATAACCCTAAGGCAACGATATTAGAAAAGACAATCGCCAATGCTATGCGTAAAAGTTTAGAGAAAGGTAGCTTGTATTCGGTAGAAACATTATTGACAAGGGTTTACGGAAAGCCAAAAGAAACGCAACAAGTAAGCAGCGATAGCCGTATTGAAGTCGTGTTTGTAAATGGGAAAACAATTCTATGAGAATTGAACTGCCAACACCACATAAAAACCAACAAGTAATCCTTGATAGTTCATCAAGGTTTCGCGTTGTAATGGCTGGCAGACGCTTCGGTAAGTCAGAACTTTCACAAATAGAAATCATTATCAATGCCTTACAAGGGCAGCAAGTATTCTACGTTACACCTACCTATAATTTGGCGCGCGTGTTTTTTGACCAATTAGCCAAAGCCGTTCCTTTCGAAGCCAACAAATCTGAATTATCAATTAAGTTCCCGAATGGCGGTGCGGTTTACTTTTTTACAGGCGAACGCTTAGATAACCTTCGAGGTAGGAAATTTCACTTTGGAGTTATTGACGAAGCCTCTTTCATCCCCGACTTAGAAAACGGATGGCTTAACTCTATTCGCCCTACCTTAACCGACTACAAAGGGCGTGCGCTATTCATTTCAACACCCAAGGGCAAGAACTTCTTTTATTCCCTATTCTTAAAGAACGGCGAACCCGATTGGCAATCTTTCAAGTTCACAACCTACGATAACCCGCATTTGGATAAGAACGAAATAGACGACGCCCGAACCCAGCTACCCGAGGTTGTATTCGAACAGGAATATATGGCTAATCCTGCCGAAAACGCGGCTAATCCGTTCGGGAGTACCTACATCAAGCAATGTACATTTGAGGCGACTAATGAGGCTCCTATTGCGTTTGGTATCGATTTAGCGAAGTCGGTTGACTATACCGTGATTATTGGATTGGATAGGAATGGCTCGGTGTGTCATTTCGAGCGTTTCCAAAAGGATTGGCGACAAACCAAGCAAGTCATAAACCAGCTACCCAAAGTACCCACGCTGATTGACAGTACAGGCGCGGGCGACCCTATCTTCGAAGATTTGCAACGTGATGGCTTACCAGTAACAGGGTTTAAGTTCACTTCGACCTCAAAGCAGCAATTGATGGAGGGTTTGGCGTCGGCTATTCAGCAAAGAAAGATAACCTTTCCACAAGGGCATATCACGGAAGAACTTGAAATATTTGAATATCAGTACACCGCAACAGGGGTTAAGTATTCAGCACCGCAAGGCTTTCACGACGATTGCGTGATGGCGTTAGCGTTAGCGTGGCAGCATTACACGCGAAATACAGGGCAAGGCAAATATTCTTTTGCCTAAGTTACCAAGGATTACTATACAACTCAAAAAGGGGATATTTTGACTTATTTCCTTTTCATATAATTCAAAGACAATTTCAAAACAAAATCTATTTATAGGTATGACGTGGAAAGACATATCCGTATTTCAATGGCAGCAACTCAATGAGTTGTTTCTAAAATCTAAGGAGTTAAACGAATTAGATATCGCAATTCAATCAGCCGCGATTTGTATGCGTATGACTGAAAATGAAATCGATAGCTTACCGATTAAAGATTTAAACCCTTTGTTAAAGTCGATTAGTTTTATCCACGAAGAGATTAAACCCGAGCCACAAAAGTACATAAAAATAAACGGCAAGAGGTATAAGTGCATTTATGACGTGCGTAAGATACCCGCAGCGCGTTATATTGAAACAAAGCATTTCGGGCAAGACGTAAACGGCAACTTACATAAGATTGCTGCCTGTATGGTTATGCCGATGAAGAAAACCTTGCTCGGGTGGAGGTTAGATAAGTACGATGCGAGTAGGCACGAGGATTATGCGCAGGATATGCTCGAAGCACCTATCACCGCAATTCTCGGAAGTGTGGTTTTTTTTTATCAAGTATACAAAAATTGGATAAAGAGTTCGAAGGATTATTTGATAGCGGAAATGGCGAAGAAGATGAGCCGTTATCAAGCCGAGGCGGTGTATCAAACTTTATGCGATACTATGGATGGATATACCAAACCGAGTTGGTTGCTACACTCGAAAAGGTCACGCTGGAACAAGCATATGAAATCCCTACACTTCAGTACCTTAATGACCTTGCTTACCTCAAGGCGAAAGGCGAATACGAAAGCGAGCAATTAAGGAAAGCGTATGGCAAAAAGTATTAAACAATTACAAGCCGAGGTTTTATCTTTCCTTGACCAATTAGGACAGGATAAAAGTTTTTTTGAAAAAGCTACTAAATTAAATTCCTTAGAATATTATTTAACGATTAGTGCAGCGAACTTTGTATTAAAGGTTCAGGAAAATTTAGAAGCGCAGGGTAAAGTCGATACAGGCGCTTTAAGTGATGAATTAGAACAAAGCGCAGTTATTAGAAATGGCAATCAATTAAGTATCGATATTGGGTATCCGAAAGGTTCGCCAGCATCAAAGTATTATGACTTTGTAAACAAAGGCGTACAAGGATACGATAATTCAGTAAGCAAGAATAGCACTTCGCCATATAAGTTTAAAAAAATATTAAATAAGAAAGGCGGCATTTTGATTGGAAAAAAAATGCAGCAAAATATTTTTGATTGGATAAAAAGAAACAATATAAAGGGCGACGTAGCCATAACGAAGCGACAAGCCAAACGGCAATCGCTATCTAAGATGGTAAGCCAAGCCAACAATCAAAAAAGTTTAGCTTACGCCGTAGCGGTAAACATAAAAAAGAAAGGATTAAAGAAAACAGGATATTTTGATAATGCAATACAATATTCGTTCAACGAGCAATTCATCAGTTCTGTATCAAAGATTATAGGAAAAGAAATCACGTTAAATATCAAAGCAATACAATTAAATGGCAATAACAATAAATAGTACACCTGCGAATTATAGTTCGATGCATAGCGCGCTTTATTTTGTTGTAACCTCAACTAACAGAGCAGTACCGAATTTCAAATACGTGTGCGATGTGTACATAAATACAAATTTAGTAGCAAGGTTAAAATCATTTCCGCAACCGAGTACCGAAAAGGGAATTTTTAACGTAGCACCAATAATTAGAAACTATTGGAACTCTTATTTTAAGCCGAATATCAGCACTAATAACGCAATCTCTTATACAGGCAACGATATTTACGTTGAGTATGAATTAAAGTTTGGCGAAGATTACGGCGGCACTACTTATACGAACTTAGAAGAACAAAGTGCGTTTGGTTACAATTACATTCAAGATTATCTTTACAATCCTACTTCGGATGCTTTTCTTTCGCCTGCAAGATACGATACTGCTTATTCTGGCTATTATCTTACAAACAGAGATAAAACTCAAGTTACGTTTCCAAAAAGCTTAATTAATACAGGCAGATTGTACACTTCGTTTTTGAGCGATGCAGAAAACACACCTAAAAGCCTTTCTTTAGATATTACGCGTGTGAACGGAACAACAAGTACAAACTACACAGGCGGAACGCAATCGTGGGAAGATTTTGCCTTATTGGATATTTCACCGCGCGGTATAAATACTTATTTAGGTTCTTCAGTTATTAGCGATGCCACAACGTACTACGATGTAAAGGCAAAGATTGCAGGAGTGCAAACCGACGTTATCCGAGTTACTTTAAATTGTACGCAATACGATATTATTCCTTTGCATTTCTTAAACGCCGTTGGTGGGTATGAAACATTTAATTTTACGTTAGTAAACAGGCAAACAAGGAACGTAGAGCGCAATTCATTTGAGCGTTTACAATATGAATACGAAGCAGCTACAACGGCAATGGATATGGTTGATGCCTATGGTAGATTGTATGGCGGTTCAATTCCTTTTAGTACAAAACAAAAAATAACTTACAAGCTAATCAGCGATTGGGTAAACTTTACCGATTACAATTGGCTAAAAGAGTTAATCGCGTCGCCAGAAGTTTATTTAGAACGCAACAATCAATTCGTACCGATAAACATTCAAACAACCACTTGGACAGAAAAGAAACGCTTTGCCGATAAAACATTTAATTTAGAATTAGATATAGATTTAGCGTATCAAATCAATTCACAATATCGATGATAAATACCGAAATTTACATAGAGGATAATAGGTTAGATTTAAGTCAAGATTTATCTTCCGAGTTTACGTATGCTATTGACGATATTACAGATTTTGCTGCGCGTAATACTAACTTTTCTAAAACTATCATACTCCCCGGAAATGCAGTTAACAACAAATTATTCGGTCATATATTCGAGTTCAGTAGCGCCAACTTCCATAACCCTTTGCAGGATAATGTGGGTTACAACTTTAACGCGTTCAAATCCGCAGCTTGTGTTATCTATGTAGATAAAATACAAATCTTCAAAGGTGTTATTCGACTTTTAGAAATCACAATCGATAGAGGTACGATAGAATACGAATGTGTTGTATTTGGTGAGTTGGGTGGTTTTGTAAACGCGTTGGGAACGAAGAAACTTGAAAACTTAGATTTTTCGCAGTACGACCACGTTTGGAATTATGATAACATTGTTAATTCGTGGGAGCAAGCATCTGGAAACACGGCAAGTGGAATGGGTTATTACTATCCGTTAGTTGATTACGGGCAAGTATCACATTCTAATAAAAAGAATTGGCACTTTACCGCTTTTCGCCCTGCTTTGTTCGTACGTGAGTATATGGATAAAATTATCACGAACGCTGGTTACACTTGGGAAAGCAATTTCTTTAATACTGATTTTTTCAAGCGATTAGTTATTCCTAATAATCAAAAATTATTAAAAAAATATAGTTCACTTGGGTTATTAGCAGCGGCGAATGTAGATACATATAGTAATTCAAATTACCTTGTATGGACACCTCAAACTCTTGGTAGTTTTACTATCAATACCTTTAATACAATCTTTACATATAATTCAGCTACAAATTTTACTGGTACATTAACATTTACTTTATTAGGTGAAATTGTAACTTCGGGTACTATATTTTCTATTGAAGTAATTAAAGATGGAAATGTAATTTATAATTATATAGGCGATGCTGTTGGCGGTAATCCTTTTAATATTACAATTGATATTCCAAATATAACATTTGCATTAAATAATACATTAATTGTAAATGTTAATACCGATGTAGAACAATTTAGAATTGACCAAGGTTCATTAAACTTTACTTCTGCTAC
>Ga0208465_1000488_pt1 | contig 10953 bp, 10 predicted proteins | sample LakMenEpi31Aug10_FD_150749 | JGI IMG/M metagenome (GOLD analysis project Ga0208465, IMG submission 150749) | Freshwater microbial communities from Lake Mendota, WI - 31AUG2010 deep hole epilimnion (SPAdes) | ecosystem: Environmental > Aquatic > Freshwater > Lake > Epilimnion/Euphotic zone ...
ATGGGCGCTGTAGTCGAAGGTAATCATTGCCGTGGGTAAGGGGCGCTGCTTGGCCTGGGCGATCACCGCATCCGCCAGGGGGTGCCCTAGTCGATAGGTCAAGGCATCCCCCGACTGCCAGGGCATCCTTCCCCACCCCGACTGGCTTGACTACCTCAAGCAGCCCTACGCGATCGCATGGTGATGGACCTGAAGCACTGGTTAGAAACCTACGAAAACCCTGAATTGGGCACAGGGCTGAGTTCATCGGCGGCAGATTAACTTAGCACCTCAACAGGGGGATTTGGCCTCTCCGGTATCGTTATACCGCTCAACCCACCCTTGAGCTATAGAGTCATTATGACTGAGCGTAGGCCTGGGGCTTGAACCCCCTACAGAAAAGCTATTCAGGCTGTTGTGTCTTGAACCTCTGTGCTTCTGGGCATTTGAGCGAGATCCTCCAGTCCCTACCAGCTCAAGTCGTAGTCACTGAGGTCGTTAGAGAAAGAGAATTGCTGACTCTCAAACGCTTAGCAGATGAGAGTAACGAGGATACCAATCAGTTTGAAGCAGCTATGGGAAAAGGGCTACTTGCAGTTACAGGTTTTAATTCTGGGAGTGAGGAAGAAACTTTTGTAAACTATGTTTTTGAGCTGGCAGATGATGGTGAATCAGCAACCTGTGCCATTGCGGTTCACCGAGAATGGGCGATCGCTACCGATGATAGGAAAGCCATTTCCTTTTTTCAACGGGAAGCACCCAACCTGCAAATCCTATCAACTTTAGCAATAGTCAAGCATTGGTCAGAGGCAACGAATGTTTCCTCTGCTACGTTACGAGCTGTGCTGACCGCCATACGAACCAGAGGACGCTACATCCCACACCGCTACCATCCTTTACTAGCCTGGTGGGAAGATATGATGCGATGAACTATCCGGACAACAGTTGCAGGTAACATTTACCTTCAAGGTAAGGGCAAATAACTTCCTCAAGCTAGGGGGAATAGGCGGTAACCGCCAGGTTGTATCGTACAATTCAAAGACCTCGACAAAACCTTGCTCAGGCAAACGACACGGTACTAAGGATGTCATCGTTGGTGATTTGCATACGCCGAGAAATCGCGTCGTTACCATTCTGACGGCGTGGATCGTTGACGCTGGAACAGCAGCCCCTCGTTAGCAACGCCAGCAGTCAATTCGGCTTAGGTCCTCCAGCGTGGGGCTTAGGCAGGATGTCACCCGTTAGTTCAACAACCGCCATATTCATGATGCTCAACATTGCCACAGTATTCTGTACCCCGGTCGGTCAGGACCCGTAGGAGCCGCGAGCCATGCTCTTCAAATTACCCCCTACCCGATCTCCCCAGGCCACAGGACTCCGCCATGGTCCAGTGGTTATTAGGGTGATGGACCCATGGGTACGATCGCTATAGACTACTACCCAGGGAATTGGTCCAGGAGGGGAGATGGAGTCAGCTACCAGCCAGTCTGAAGCCGCCAGGGTGGCCGCCCTGCGCCGGCAACTGCAGGCCGCCAGCTACGCCTACTACGTGCTGGACGATCCGATCATGGCCGACGAGGTCTACGATCGCCTCTACCGCCAGCTCCAGGAGCTGGAAACCGCCCACCCCCAGTTGATTACCGCCGACAGCCCCACCCAGCGGGTGGGGGAGAAACCCGCCACCCAGTTTGGGTCGGTGCGCCATGCCATCCCCCTCTACAGTCTGGAAAACGCCTTCGATCTGGGGGAGTTTCAATCCTGGGAAGATCGCTGGCGCCGCCAGGCGCCCCAGGTGGGGGCGGTGGAGTACGTGGCGGAGCTGAAGATCGACGGCTCCGCCCTGGCCCTCACCTACGAGCAGGGGGTGCTGGTGCGGGCCGCCACCCGGGGGGATGGCACCGCCGGGGAGGAGATTACCCAAAATGTCAAAACCATTCGCTCCATTCCCCTGCGGCTGCAGACCGATCAGCCGCCGGCGGTGGTGGAGGTGCGGGGGGAAGCCTTCCTGCCCCTGGCGGTGTTTGAGCAGATTAACCAGGAACGGTTGGCCCGAGAGGAAGCCCCCTTCGCCAACCCCCGCAACGCCGCCGCCGGTACCCTGCGCCAGCTCGATTCCCGCATTGTGGCCCAGCGTCAGCTCGATTTTTTTGCCTACACCCTGCACCTGTTACCCGAAGAAAACCAGCCAGGGCCCCGGCCCGAGAGTCAATGGCAGGCCCTGGAACTGTTGCGTCGTTTTGGCTTTCGGGTCAACCCTAACCGCCAGCTCTGCCAGTCCAGCGCCGAGGTGCAAGCCTACTACGATCGCTGGGCCAGCCAGCGCCACCAGCTCGCCTACCTGACCGATGGGGTGGTGGTGAAGCTCAACGACCTTGCCCTGCAGGAGGAACTGGGGTTTACCCAGAAGTTTCCCCGCTGGGCGGTGGCCCTCAAGTATCCGGCGGAGGAGGTGCCCACCCGGCTGCGGGGGGTGACCTTTCAGGTGGGGCGCACCGGGGCGGTAACCCCCGTGGCGGAACTGGAGCCGGTGCAACTGGCGGGCACCACCGTGGCCCGGGCCACCCTGCACAATGGCGATCGCCTGGCGGCCCTGGCCATCCACCAGGGGGATACGGTGATCGTCCGCAAGGCGGGGGAAATTATCCCCGAGGTGGTGCGGGTGATGCCGGAACTGCGGCCCCCTGACGCCCCCCCGGTGACCATGCCCGACCACTGCCCCCAGTGTGGCGAGGCCCTGGTGAAACTGGCGGAGGAGGCGGTGACCCGCTGCATTAACCGATCCTGCCCCGCCATTGTGCAGGGGGCGATCATCCACTGGGCCCGCCGCGATGCCCTGGATATTGAGGGGTTGGGGGTGAAGTGGGTGCAGCAATTGGTGGATCAGGGGCTGGTGCACTCCGTGGCCGACCTCTACGGCCTCCGGGTGGAGGACCTGCTGCCCCTGGAGCGCATGGGGCCCCAACTGGCCCAGAAGCTGGTGGGGGCGATCGCCGCCTCCAAAAGCCGCCCCTGGGCAGCGGCCCTCTACGGCCTGGGGATTCGCCATGTCGGCACGGTCAACGCCAAAACCCTGGCCCAGCATTTGCCCTCGGTGGCGGCCCTGGCGGCGGCCCCCAGCGATCGCCTGGCCAGCATCGAGGGCATCGGCCCCGAGATTGCCCAGGCGGTCAGCCAGTGGTTTGCTAACCCCGCCAACCAGACCTTAATTGAACGGTTGCAGCAGGCCGGCCTGACCCTGGCCAGCACCGAGCCCACCGCCACCGCCGTCGATCAACCCCTGGCGGGTAAAACCTTTGTGCTCACCGGCACCCTCCCCCACCTGACCCGCCCCCAGGCCACGGCAAAAATTGAGGCGGCGGGGGGCAAGGTGGTCAGCAGCGTCAGCCAGGTCACTGACTACCTGGTGGCCGGAGACAAGGCGGGATCAAAATTAACCAAGGCGGAAAAATTGGGAATCCCGATCCTGGATGAAACCGCTCTGCTGAATCTGATCAGCACCATTGACGATGGCTAGCCCATCGGCCTTGCCAAAACGGCTAAATTCCTTGCCCGCCGGCAGATCACGACTGAAGTTTCTGCCCCATCCTAGGTTTGCCAATGGGCATCCCCCGATGGGGCTACTTTCCCCAGATCTAAAACCTTTGGGGTGGAGGATTCTTCAAATAGGCCAGCCAAAATACTAAAATGCCGCTGGCATAGGCTGAAACCAAATTAACCGCCTCGACCTGTTGTTGCTGAGCCGCAACCATCATCAGCCCCCAGACGATGGCCAAGGTAAATGGAAAATCAACATAGCTGTGGATAAACTTGGCTGAACATAGAGCCAGGGCAAGGATTACCAATACACCCCAAACCACACCGTTAGCCAGCCAACCAGTGCTATGTAGACCTGTCGCTGCGGTAATAACCGTTAACACCGTTGCCCAACCCAAGTAAAGACTGATGGGAGCATGGCAAAACCAACGGCGGCGACGGGAGACTCGGGACTGGCCAATATCCAGGGCTCGATAAATCTTGATTAGGGCAACCAGAACCCCAACCGTGGCTAGGGTTGCCAAGCCCACCTGATGGGCCGCAAACAAAGCTGCCCACAGGACCTGGCACAGCATGGCGGTCATGATCAACCGATTTACCCGCTGAAACAGCGGTTGATGCCAGTACTCATGATTACGGGGAAATGCATAACCCAGGCCAAACTGGTAAGCAATAACAGCGAATAGCCCCAGATAAACTCCTCCCCAGAGTGCCAGGACGTAGAAACTAGGGGCAATCACCATCCCCTCCAGCCCGGTTAAAAACTGCTTTAGAATGCTGCTGCCTAGCAGATCACTAAAGGTGATCACGAGGTTGAAAACCAGGCTAAGCAAAATCATCAAAACTGTTAGCCCAGGAAGGGCTTTGGGAACCCTAAGGAAGGAGAACTGACCTAAACTAGATGCTTTATTGGAGTCCATGGTAATCAACAGGGTAGATGCTTTCTATACTCTTCTGGGTAAGAGTTGAATAAAAAAGAGTGGTCAGGTAACCACCCCAAATTTGGGAAAAACCATTCATAGACTTAACTACCTGCAGGGGGGCGGAGGCAATCCGGAAGACCCATCCAGGCTTAAAGTTTTCCTATCTCATAACTGATAAGCTCCGCATTACGATATAAAAAACTCACCAATAAACCCTGTCCTAAGAGGTTGTTTGAAAAGGGTTATAGCGGTTTTCAGTTCAGTGAGATACAGTTTTTCTCAGCTTCAGTCCTCTCGACTTTTGTCTGCTCAGATCCACTCTTGAGCCCCCCAAATTATGCCCTCCGGGCCGCTGCGCGAGGTGGGGGCTGGGGGGCTCTCCGTGTACTTCATCAGACTAAGAACCGTTATATACTTTTTTAGGAGAATACCACCGATAACAATCAAATCGCAAAGAAGGTGTCACCCCTCTTGACAGATTCCGCTACGTATGAATTCAACGTAATTAACTGCGGTTATTTGTCCTCCGGGCCGAAGGGCTGTTCGGAGAACGGTTGATAAAGCCCTGCCCGGCCAGGCTAAAACCCTGGACTTCCCGATTGCTAAAGTGATGATTTGCCCAAATTCCGATCATTCCCGGTTGGGCTCCAGGGGCTTGAGGAATAGCCCCCAGTCAATCCTGGGTTAAGATGCCCCGGAAGAACTCCACGGTTTCCTGCAGGGCCACGATAAACCGATCAATGCTCCCCCCGGGTGTTGTAGAAATAAAGCCTGGCCCGGGCGGTGGAATCTACCCCCAGCAGGCGATGTAGGGGTTGGGTGCAGTGGTGTCCCGAACGGATGGCGATGCCGGATTGATCCAACAGGGTGGCCAGATCCTGGGGATGAACATGGCCCAGGGTAAAGGTGATCAGGGTGGCGCGGCCGCTGCCGTCGCTGTGGGGCAGTTCGGCGTAGGTGGCCCGGGCTAGAACCCATCGGCAATCATTTCGTCGCCGCCCGAAGCGGGGGCATGGCCTGGAGCAGCGATCGCTGGCCGTAGAGACAGTCAACCCCGGTGGTGCCTGGTATAGTTCGTCTTCAGCATTGCCGTTCTGCCTCTCGCAAGATGCTCCATTTCGAGGTATCGGAATCATGGCTTTGGCTTTTGGGTTGTTCGCGAGGCCCCAGGATTGGCAATTGTAAGGGGGTAGGGGGATGGGGGATGGAAATTTTTGATCAGGGGTGAGACCCCTCTTTTAAATTTCCCTCTTACCAATGGGATCAGGAAATGAAGAATTATTTCTATCTCCATCCCTCTAGGGATTAGATAAACTTCTATGAGACTCTATATTCCTACAAAAGCTACTAAAGTCACCTTGAATTAGACAAAAACTGACCTTTCATGACCTGACAGTATCTTCTAAAAGGGGGTCAGACCCCTTTTTTAGACCTATAAAAGTGGACAAGACTTCAGTCTTAATACATGGGATAGAAGTTGTCAAGGGTGTGTCAGCCCAGTACCTAATCTAGAAGCTAACCGCTACCTTGTTAATTACAAACCCTGATGATCGGTATTATTCATGTCTTCATGTTCTGCTTTATCTTTGAATCCCTGATTTCAAAGATAAAGCGGTCTGAGAAGAGAAGCTTACAACCGATTTCTTCAGACCTTATTTTCCTAGCTTGGCTGTATTTACCATGAAAGACCTTGACTCCCTATCCACCCACCAGCCGATTGACTTGACCCGGTTTGATGCGATTGTGATCGTGATTATTGCCGCTGTTTTGACCCTGATCGCCGATCCTAATCGATCCCCCTCCTTCGCACCCCAGGGGCAACAACCCCTTAACCGCGATAACATTGAGGACGCCCACTGGATGGCCCCTTCATCCACTCAACCGGGTCACCAGACGGAAATTCGCTCCCTTGCCCCCAGCTCTGTCCTGGGGGAAAACTCCCTGGAATCACCCCAGACCTTGATGGCAAGCACCAACAACACTAATATCGCCCAGTGGAGTTACTACACCCTAGATCTGGGTACGGATATTCGGGTGACGGGTGAAATCCTCGGACTCTAGGGGCCTTAGACTCTAAGTTCTTGACTGAGCCCAGTAACGATCTGAAGCGCTACTCCCCTATGGCCCGGGTCTACTGATCATCGGTTTCAGGCCAGGGCACATCTGCCAGACCCTGGGGAGAGCCCAAGTTCAACCTTATTATATTATGGTGGCATGGCCGAGGGATTTATGCCAAAATTGGCCTGGCCCCTAGTTTTTTAGCCGCTTCAGGTACCCTGTTATGCTGCAGCGTCTTTCCCAGTCTCGCCCCGTTGATCGAGGGTCTTTGTTATTCTCTGGGACAAACCAACCGAAGTTAAGCTCCCAGCGGTCCTGGCCACGGATGATTTCCCAGCGTCCCCTGCTGGTGATTGGTGGCGTTTGGCTGGGGTTGATCTGTGTGTCGGCCCTGGCCTACCACCAGCTCATGCTGACCAAACCCGATCCAGCGGTTAATCTACCCCCCCCTACCCCTTCGATGGCGGCACCGCTAGCCCCGCTGTCAGTAGAGGGGGCCGAGTCCTTGAGAGTTCCCGCCAGTACTCCGGTGGAGGCGCCAAAGACGAGCCCGATAGGGGCTGGCTGGTTGTTGAGTTTAGTGGGTTTGTGTGGGCTTGGGTGTTGGTTAATCACTCGACGAGCCCAGGTTGCCCCCCGTCGATCGGGGCCTGGGGTTGTCGCTAGACCCAGGCTGACAGCCCCTCCTTCCCGTAAACAGTTAACCCCCAAGCGTCTAGCTCCCTACCGGCCGGATCAGGATACGGTGGTGATGGCTCCTCTCCCTGCTAACCTCCAGGCACCCCCTGAAGGTCAGCCTGACCCGAAACCGGCTCCGCTGGTCCCTGATTTGGTGCCAGACCAGGAGGACCTGCCCCTGGACTGGTCAGAGGCTAGCCTGGCCGATAGCCTTGATCTGCGCCAGCGTCGTTCCCTGTCTTCCCTAATCTAATCCTTCGTCGCTGTGCCCCTCCTTGAGCCATCTGCCGGTTATTTTCCACCCCGACTATGTTGCTCCCCTACCGCTTGGGCATCGCTTCCCCATGCCCAAGTTCCAGCTCCTCTGCGATCGCCTGCTGCAGGACGGGGTAATTAGCCCGGAACAAATTTATCAACCCGGCCAGCCCCCCACGGCCTGGCTGGAGTTGGTGCACCAGCCAGACTACGTCCAGGCGTACTGTGGGGGACAGCTAGCCACTAAGGCCCAGCGCCGCATTGGCCTGCCCTGGAGCCCAGCCCTAGTGAAACGCACCTGCACTGCCGTCGGCGGTACTATTCTCACGGCCAAGCTAGCTCTCCAGTATGGCCTGGCCTGCAATACGGCGGGGGGGACTCACCATGCCTTCCCTGACTACGGTTCGGGATTCTGCATTTTTAACGATTTGGCCATCGCTGCTCGGGTACTCCAACAACAGGGGCGGGTAAGGCGGGTGCTGGTGGTGGACCTAGATGTGCATCAGGGAGACGGCACCGCCTGGATCTTCGCCCAGGACCCCAGCGTGTTTACCTTTTCCATGCATTGCCAGGAGAACTTTCCGGCCCGGAAACAAACCAGTGACCTGGATGTTCCCCTGGCCACCGGTCTGGAGGACCAGGCCTACCTGGCCTGCCTGGCCCGTTACCTACCCGATCTGCTCACCCAGGTAAAACCGGACCTGGTGCTCTACGACGCCGGGGTAGACCCCCACCGGGAAGACCGCCTGGGGAAGCTGGCCCTTACCAATACGGGGCTCTACCAGCGTGACCAAATGGTGTTAGATGCCTGCGTGGGGGCGGGTTATCCGGTAGCCTGTGTAATTGGTGGGGGTTACGGCGATCGCCTGGAGGATCTGATCTTCCGCCACTCCCTGCTGCATCGGGCCGCCACGGCGGTGTTTCAACGTCATCGCCTCTAGGGTTCTTTGTCGTAGGTAGCTGGTATGAGCTGGACTATTATTACCTTTTATCGGTTTACCCCTCTCACTGACCTGGCTCAGTGGCAGCTAGACCTGGAGCATCTGAGCCAGAGTTTAGGGCTGCGGGGTACGGTTTTACTCGCTTCGGAGGGGATTAACGCCACCCTGGCGGGGGATGCCCTCGCCCTGGACACCCTGCTCACCTGGTTGCAACGGTGGCCTGGGTTGGACAACCTCACCCTGCAGCGGTTCCAGTGGTCCAAGCCCCCCTTTGATCGCCTCAAGATTAAGGTCAAACCGGAAATCGTTAGCCTGGGGCAACCCCAGATAAATCCTGGCCAAGGGGCGGGCATCCCTGTAAATCCCGCCGATTGGAACCGATTGATTCAGGACCCGGAGGTGCTGGTGCTGGATACCCGCAATAGCTTTGAGGTGGCGATCGGCACCTTCGCGGGGGCCGTTAACCCCCAGACCCGATGTTTTCGCGAGTTACCCGCCTACCTGGAACCTCACCTCGCTAACTGGCGAGATCGACCGATCGCGATGTTTTGCACCGGTGGGATTCGCTGTGAAAAGGCCAGTGCCTACCTGCGGCAACGGGGCTGTCAGCGGGTCTACCAGCTACAGGGAGGCATTCTCAACTATTTAAGACGGGTGTCTAGCCAGGATAGTCTGTGGCAGGGGGAATGCTTTGTCTTTGACCAGCGGGTGACCGTCAACCATGGCTTAGGGCCCGATCAACAACCCTGAGACCGGCCGGCATGCCATCTAACCGTAAGGCTCTGTCCCTATCGGTCAACGGGTGAGGGGTTCCCCCCACCGCTAGAACCCGAGGAAGGGTTCATTCTGAGCATTTTTACTTAAGGGCCACTGCTATAGTTCACTCAAATCAAATAAGGGGATTGTTGTCAAATTATTTTTATATTTTGTAAAATAGTGGCAACCCCCCTTCTTTAGATGGTGGTTTGGTCCGGGCTACCCCTTCGCCGCCGGGTGATTTGGTTTAGAGCCGGGCAGCCCTTAGCTCAGTCAATTTTCTCCGGTTCGCCGACATGATTGATTGAGTGGTTGTTCTCTCCCAGGAGTCAATCTATGAATGAACCCATGAACCTCTCCCTAGAGCAGCAGTTTAACCTCCGGTCCTTTGAGACCCAGGTGAACAAAATGAGTCGGGAACAGGCTCAGCAGTTTCTGGTGAAGATGTACGAGCAAATGATGATGCGAGAAACCATGTATAAAAGTTTTCTCAAGCATGAGTGGGGGATTGGTCCCAATCCCTTGATTTAATTTCTCTGGCTTCTCCCACGGTTGAGAAGCTCAATTGGCTGGCATTGAGGACGACCTCCCTCTCGGGCCTGATTTTAGAAATCAAGCTGGGGAGGCTGGGGCCTGACCTCTACGCCTTCTCGCCATAGCTACATTTCTTTTTCTAGCAGTATGTTAAGTTAGCTTCATTCTTAACTCCTCTGCCTCCGTGTTCGACCCATCTCCCTCACAGGTTGCCCAACCCATGATTCTGGGCCTTGATCCGGGCCTGCAAAAGTGTGGTTTAGCGATCATCGGAGTTGATCGGGTGCTCCGGTACCAGCAGGTGGTGCCGGTGAGCCAGGTGATGGCCACCATTGATCAGCTGCGCCAACGCTTTCCGATCGTGGCCATTGTGCTGGGGGATCAGACCGGTTCTCGACAGTGGCAGGAGCATCTCCGGCAGTTGACCGATCCCCCCCGGATCATGCTGGTGGATGAACGTTACAGTAGCCTGGCGGCCCGCGATCGCTATTGGCAAATGTATCCTCCCCGGGGGCTGGGGCGGTGGCTACCCCAGTCCCTGCGACCCATCCCCCGCCCCATTGATGATATTGTCGCGATTCTCCTGATAGAACGCTATCTACAGCGGTTGACCGAGTCCTAGGGAGTAAAATGGAGGACTGCCGCCCTGGCCGCCGCCCATGTCTCTGCCCAATGCCATCCCTGAGTACTTAATTATTTTCGCCCGTTACCCTACCCCTGGCCAGGTGAAAACCCGGCTGATTCCCCGGTTGGGAGCGGTGGGGGCGGCTCACCTCTATCGACAAATGGCTGAACAGACCCTGCACCACGCCCTCAGCCTGGCAGCCCAGCGTCCTTTGGGGATCGGGGTTTGGTACACCGGTGGGGAAGCTGCCGCCCTGGCCGCCTGGTTAGGCCCCCAGGTGGCCTATCACCGCCAGCCTGGGGGGGACCTGGGGCAGCGTCTCCAGGCTGCCTTCGCCGGTGCCTTTGCCCAGGGCCATAGGGCGGTGGTGGCGATTGGGACAGATTGCCCCGATCTGAATACAGCCCTGCTGGCGGAGGCCTTTGACCAGTTGCAGCACCATTCCCTGGTATTGGGGCCCGCCCGGGATGGGGGCTATTATCTAATTGGCCTAAGGGAACCCCAACCCCGGCTATTTGAAGGGATCCCCTGGAGTAGTGCGACGGTGCTGGCCACCACGGTGGAGCGAGCTGATCAGCTGGGGTTGATGCCGGCCTACCTGGCTACCCTCAGTGATGTGGACCGGCCGGAGGATCTTGACCAATGGCCAGACCGATGGCAGGGCTAGGAT
>Ga0208465_1000493_pt1 | contig 10839 bp, 16 predicted proteins | sample LakMenEpi31Aug10_FD_150749 | JGI IMG/M metagenome (GOLD analysis project Ga0208465, IMG submission 150749) | Freshwater microbial communities from Lake Mendota, WI - 31AUG2010 deep hole epilimnion (SPAdes) | ecosystem: Environmental > Aquatic > Freshwater > Lake > Epilimnion/Euphotic zone ...
GCTGGTGGATAATGTTGGTGATGAGGTTCTAAGCGACCTGGTTGCCACTCAGCACCCCTACCAGTCCTTCTATCCTAAGGAGCAGAGGTCGTATGATAGAAATCCACAGTCGCTGGCATACGTTCCTGTGGGTGAGGAAGGAGAGCACTATTATGCTGGCGGATTTAATGGTGGATCTACAAAAAGATTTCTAGAAATGGCAGAGGTTCTTGCAGATCGTGTGACCAAGGACCTTGAAAATGGTGTGATTGCTTTATGGCACGATGAGTCGCAGATGAATCGCTATCTGATTGATAATCCACCAACTTTAAGTCTTACTCCTTCATATTGTTTTGCAGAAGAACAAATGGAAAATCCAGACTATCCATTTTCTCCCAAAATTATTGCTTTAAAGAAAAATCATAGTGAGTTGAGATCATGAGTACAAAAGTAAATTTAGAAATTAATTTATTAACCGAAGAAGAAATAATCGATATTTACAACAAACATGTTGAAAAACCTGAGGAATATTATAGAAAAGCGCATGATGAATATCAAAAACTTTCTGACTCAGAAAAACAAAAATGGTTTAACTGTGATTTTCCTAGATTAGCATCTTTATTTGATTTTAAAGATTGGGTTGGAAAATATGATTTAAATCACGTTGAAAAACTTCTATCGACTTGCTCAGGAGATTGTGAATTAGAATACATTAGTTACGATAGTATTACTGTATGCGATTATCTTCAAGATAAAAAATATGATCTTCATAAGATAGACTTGGATGATAAAGATTATGATATGATTATTTTCAATCAAACTTTGGAGCATCTATACAATCCTTTTATTAGTATAAAAAATTTGTATGATCATTTAAAACCTGGTGGTTATCTATACACTACTGTTCCGACTATTAACATTCCACATCAAGTTCCATTTCATTTTTGGGGTATGACGCCAACTGGGTTATGTACTTTATGTGCAAGTGTTGGTTTTAATATACTTGAATGTGGATACTGGGGAAATCTTTCTTATATAAATCACATTTTTACTCATTTTGGGTGGCCTAATACTTTTGATGTTATGACTGATGGAATAATCGAAAATGTAGATCATTGTCAGTCGCAAACTTGGATTTTAGTTCAAAAATGAATATGAAAATAGACCTTAGAGAAATACCTGCTCTTTACATGAATTTGGAGCAGCATACCGAAAAGAATGAGAGTATGCAAACTCTTTTAAAAGAATGTGGATTTAAACATATCATTCGTGTAGAAGGAGTTGCTCGTCCAGATAATCCAGTTGCTGGATGTTCTTCTGCTCATCACAAGGGTCTATCTGAGATAGATCCTCCCTTTATTTTATTTGAGGATGACTGTGTAATCAAGAACTTTCGTCCAGAGATTGAAGTTCCCGATGATGCCGATGCAGTTTATCTTGGTATTTCATCTTGGGGAAGAATGAACGGACATTCTGGACCTTATGTTCAGTATGAACACGTTAAGGATGATCTTTATCGTGTGTATAATATGCTTGGTGGTCATTCAGTATTGTATCTTACTGATGAATATGTTAGAATGTGTCAAAGGATAACCTATCATGCTGGTTATGTAATTGAAGATTATCAAGATATTGGATTTGCTGAGATTCAGCGTTGGTTTAATGTTTATACTTTTGATGATCCATTTTTCTTCCAAACAAGTGGATATCATGGAACTGTGAATCCACTGACTAGCTACCCTACTGAGGAATGCTTTAACTTTAATAAAACTTATTTCCTACCTGAGAGAATTGTATGACTAAATCACTAGTTACTGGTGGTGCTGGATTTATTGGTTCAAACCTTGTAGACCGTCTTCTTGAAATGGGTCATGAGGTTGTTGTAATTGATAATGAGTATTCTGATGCTCACGATCAATTTTACTGGAACGATAATGCACGAAATTATAAGTATGATATTCGTGACTATGAAAACACTCGTCCTCTTTACGATGGTGTGGATTATGTGTTTCATCTTGCGGCAGAGGCACGTATTCAACCAGCAATTGTTAATCCAATTGAGGCGGTGAGTATTAACTCTGTCGGAACCTGTACAGTTCTACAATGTGCAAGAGAAGCAGGTGTGCAGAAAGTAATTTACTCATCTACTTCTTCTGCTTATGGAATGATTAATCAACCTCCTAACGTAGAAACTCAACCTGATAATTGTCTGAATCCATATTCAGTTTCAAAAGTCAATGGCGAGAAACTGTGTACAATGTACACTCAACTATTTGGACTGAAAACTGTTATTTTCAGATACTTTAATGTCTATGGTGAACGTCAACCTCTTCGTGGACAGTATGCTCCTGTTGTTGGTATTTTTCTTCGTCAACTTGCCGCTGGTGAACCATTGACAATCGTTGGTGATGGTGAACAACGTAGAGACTTTACTTATGTTGGCGATGTTGTAGATGCAAATATTAAGGTAGCAATTTCAAATCCCGATCCAGAGATTTATGGTGAAGTTTTTAATATTGGATCTGGAGTAAATTACTCTGTGAATGAACTTGCTGCTATGATCTCAGACAACACTGTAAATATTCCTCCACGTGTTGGAGAATCAAGAGTTACTCTTGCCAATACTGATCGAATGCATGGTGTTTTTAGTTGGCAACCAAAAGTTAAACTGGAAGACTGGATTCAATCTAAACTATGATTCATATTTTTACTTCGGTCGTTAATCGCCCAGAGTTTATTGAATTGCAAGATAAACTCTTTAAAAAATTTTTAAAAGATCAATATCAATTCCATATTGTCGATGACTCTATCGAATCGTCGATTTCGGAGCAATTTAAATCAATCTGTTTTGATAATGGGTTCTCTTATTATAAAAAACCAGAAAGGACAGTAGCATTAAATCCTGCACAAGCTTGTGCTGATACTGTTCAGTGGACTTATGATAATATCATTAAAGTTGATCATCAAAATGACGTTGTATTCTTTTGTGATTCTGATTTATTCTTAATTGATGATTTCAGCATATCCGAGTATATGGAAGATGCTATTATTGCGGGTTTGCCACAATACAGAGGATCTATCACTTATATGTGGAATGGTATTATGTTTTTCAATATGCCAAAGATAAAAGATTATAATATTGATTTTTCTGATGGCGTAGTAAATGGTGAACTCACTGATGTTGGTGGAAATACTTATTATTATTTTAAGCGAAACAATTTTTGGATGAAGGAAACTGATGTTCAATATCCAACGCATTTCAATGACATTGATTTGCAAAATGAAGAGGTAACCAGAGGATATAATTTTGAGTTACATCTGGATGGTAAATTTCTTCATTATCGTGCTGCTACTAATTGGCATTCTAATTGGAGAGGGTCTGAAGATCCTCTTGCCAATAAGACAAAAGTGTTCAATCAAATTATTGAAAGTATTCTTTCCGAATGATGGATAAAAATAAATCAGCATATAAACTCAAAGGTCTTCCTCCCATTTACTATATCAATCTGGATGAAAAACCAGAGAGAGCACAGTTTATGGAAGATCAGTTTAAATACTGGGAAGTTGAAAACTATACTCGTATCTCTGCATATGATGGTCGGGGAGATAAAGATCTTGGAGATATTCTCAAAGGTCGTTATCCTGATATGATGTCTTCTGGTGAAGTTGGATGTGTAACTTCACATCTCAAAGCAATGAAGCATTGGTTGGAGACTTCTGATTCCCCTTGTGCTTTAATGATGGAAGATGATTGTGACATAAGCACTGTCATTCATTGGGGATTTTCTTGGAAAGATTTCTATGCAAAAGTTCCTTATGATTATGATGTGATACAACTTGCAATCATTAATCCTGCACAGGTTCACGTCCAGTTGCATCGTCGTTTTGTGAATGACTTTTCAACTGCCTGCTATATGATCACTCGCCATCACGCACAGAAACTTATCAATCTTCATTGTCGTGGTGATAAGTATAAACTTGATCAGGGTGTTAAACCAAGAGCAGTTGCTGATGATTTGATTTATAACTCTGGGAATACTTTTGCGATTCCTTTATTCTTGTATAAGATTGATTTAGGATCTGATATTCATGATATTCATGTTGATGTATTTCATCGCAGTAGTCATGATGGATTATGGCAGTTTTGGAGAAATCAATCTGCTGATGTATCCGATTGGAATCCATTTTTTGATTATGATCCATATCTGGGTAGACTACCTCCTGGTTGGGAAGGAAAATAGTAAGCATTTATACTTATAATATGTGAAAACCGTAACAGGGAGGCTTGACCTCCCTTTATTTTTGCTATATAATTGTGTAACAATTCTTAACGAATTTACAATGACCGTAACAACTAATGAGTATGGGCAACAGAATATGTTTGCCAAAGAGCCCACCATGTATTATGAGAACTATGGTATGCTCACACCTAATCAAGTAAAGGAGCGAACCAATGGACGCTGGGCAATGGTCGGTTTTGTTGCTGGCATCATTTCTTATGTTAGCACTGGCAACTTCTTCTTCGGTATCTTCTGATGACTGAAACAATTTTCACTGTCACATCAGTTGCCTTTTTTGTGCTCCTGTGCTATGCTGTAGAGAAAGTTGCGGAAACTTATTGAAATGACATTCAACGTTACACTTCAAACCCCTGACGGCACCGAAACCACTATCCAGTGTGCCGAAGATCAATATATTCTTGAAGCAGCAGAAGAGGCAGGTATTGACCTTCCTTATTCTTGTAAGGCAGGTGCTTGTTCCTCCTGTGCTGGTAAAGTTGTCTCTGGTGAGATTGATAATGAAGAACAATCTTTCCTTGATGATGACCAGATGGCAGAAGGGTTTGCACTTCTCTGTGTTGCTTATCCCAAGTCTGATTGTGTGATTCTGACCGAACAGGAAGAAAACCTGTGAGAAGTTCTGACTGGTTGGGACAACTTTCTATTGCCCTTCAAGAACTTAAATGGACTGGAGAAGATGAAATTGTGGTTGAAATTGGTGGTGTAGCAGTAACTGGAACTGCAACTCACCCAGATGCAAATGTAAAGTGGGCAAAACCATTTGGAACCGTATCCTATCAGAACGATGCTTTTATCGTAATCAAAAATAAAACAAGAAGTCCTATGGTTTTCTCCCAACCCAATCCAGAACTTAAACAACAACACCCTTATAAAGGAGAAAAACAATGAACAAAATTTTTACTGAAAAGGCAGAACGTATTAATGGTTGGGCTGCAATGATTGGATTCGTTGCCGCCGCTGGTTCTTATCTTGTCACTGGACAAATTATTCCTGGTGTATTCTGATGGAGGTTAATATGCGTACTGAAGGTTATGTTATTCCCGAAGTTCAATTCCAATTTCGTGAATCTGGCGAATTTGTAACTCGTACATCTTCTGAACTCTTCAATGGAAAGCGTGTGGTCATTTTTAGCCTGCCTGGTGCTTTCACTCCTACTTGCAGTGCCTATCAGCTTCCTGGATTCGAAGAGAAATACGACGACTTTATTGGTCTTGGCATCGACGATATTTACTGCATCTCTGTTAATGATGGGTTTGTGATGAATGCTTGGGCACAAGACCAGAACATTGAGAAAGTCAAACTCATTCCAGATGGCAATGCTTACTTCACACGTTCTATGGGAATGCTTGTCAACAAGTCTAACCTAGGTTTCGGGGATCGCTCTTGGCGTTATGCTGCGGTCGTGGATAACGGAGTCATCGAGAAACTATTCGTGGAAAACGGTAAGCGTGACAATGCGGACACTGATCCATATGAAGTATCGACACCAGAAAATGTACTAGAGTATGTTTCGGCAAATGTGAAGGTTGGTGCTACTGCCTGATATAACACTTAATACTATTCAACTCTGTTGCTAAATAGGCAGCAGAGTTTTTTTGTATATGCCAAGAGGACAATTGACTAAGGATATTATCAAGTGTGAAGTTATTAAATTAAAAGCAGACTTGGATAAAGAGTGGATGAATAAGTCTGGATATGACCCAAAGTGGTTGGCACATCATTATCTGAATAAGGTATTGGATAAGATAGAAGAATATAGGGTATAATAAATATTTTAAACCTGAATTTTTGTAGTGGGAAAAAATAAATATACCAAAATATTAAATCATCTCAAATCGGAAGAAATAGATCACAAGATTAGTCTTCTGAATGAGAGAATGACTTCTTCTGGTTTTTATTTTACAACTGGTCTTGACAGTGGTGTTCCAGCAGTTCCAGGAATTCCTGCAGTTCCGCCAACTTATGAAAATGTAACTGGAGGACTTTCTAATACAAATGATTTTGTATGGGGAAATCAGGGAGATGGAAGTAATCCAAATGCTCCAGTCAATATACCTTCCAACTTATACACTACTTATAATGGAGAACAAGTAGCAGCAATAAGACAAATAGATGGGACATATCCTAATGGAGTAACACCACTTGCATTTGGAGTGCGTGATGGGTGGTTATCCACATATTATGTGGGATATTTGAGTTCTGGTGGATTTACTTCTGTTGCTTCTGTTGGTGTTTATGCAAATGCTTCAACTGATTTAGGACGTGCTTATCAACAAGCTTATTATGATCTTGGTAAACCAGGAACTATCTTTGAACATTACACGCAAAAAGTAATTTATCTTTGGGGTTCATTAGATTGTCTTTTTGGTGATTGTAAGGGAGCATCACAATATTATCCTTCTAATTTGACTGCTTTTACAACTCCGAAAGCAGACTATGCTTTGTACTCATATACATTATACATTCCAACAGATGCAAGTGGTGTTGCTTTACCAAATCGTTTTATGACTGATCCAGGATCTCCTGAAGTTCCGGAGGTTCCTGCCATACCTCCTAAACCGATTGTTTTAGATAGGTATAATCTTGGTGATCCAAATTATTATCCAGGACCAGCACAACCTTACGGATATATTGCTGGTTTAACTCCACTTCAAACTGAAGCACTCATAGATATTGTTAGAAAAAGTCCACCTGGATCTACCAGAGATAATGCAATAAAGCAATTGTATCAAGGTTTACCCGGAGAAAAAAATCAGAAAATATTGAATAATCTTATACCAAGTTTATTGGGAGGAGTATAATGGAGAAAATAATTCATAGGGGTAAAGTAATTACATTAGAAAATATAACATTAGAAGATATAGAGGAACTATTTGAATTTGATAGAAATGTATTACTTAACCATCGATTAGAATTATCAAAAGAATATATTGACACTCATTTTCCGGAGAATATAAAACTGTTTAAACGTCTTCAAAAATCAATTAAAAAGAATATTGAACTTACTGATCCAAAAACTTTTAAGAGTCCAGCAGGTGTGTTGAGTTATAAACAACTAGTATCAAAAGATTTTGTAAATGAAAATGCTGAAATAGAAAAGAAGAAGTATGCGAAAAGAAAAAATCTAGTGAAAAAGTTGTTTAAAAAACCAGAGAGAAAAAAATCACTTATTGATGAAAAATTAAATCAACTTAATAAAGAGTTAAAAAAAACTGGAATGAACCCTTGACACCAGAAGCAGACGGTGCTATGATAAATAGGTAAACAAATGTTACGGATCTCTAACAATTCTTAACATTGCGAACACCCGTTAACCGAGACCTATGGGTGTATAAATTACGTCTCTCATACCCAGTCTGAGGGTGACTGGGGAATAGTATCACCACCATTTCCCTGATGGTCTTACTACTCTTTTAAAAAAATGACTGCTTCAATTGCTTCACGTCAACAACAATCGAATACTTGGGAACAGTTCTGCAACTGGGTTACTTCAACCGATAATCGTCTTTATGTCGGTTGGTTTGGAGTCCTGATGATCCCTTGCTTGCTTGCCGCAACAACGTGTTTCATCATCGCATTTATCGGTGCTCCCCCAGTGGACATCGACGGTATCCGTGAACCCGTTGCTGGTTCACTCATGTACGGAAACAACATCATCTCTGGTGCTGTGATTCCTTCGTCCAATGCTATTGGACTGCACTTTTATCCTATCTGGGAAGCTGCTTCCCTAGATGAGTGGCTTTACAACGGTGGACCTTTCCAACTGGTTGTGTTCCACTTCCTGATTGGTATCTACGCCTATATGGGTCGTGAGTGGGAACTTTCTTACCGTCTTGGTATGCGTCCTTGGATCTGTGTTGCATACTCTGCACCTGTTGCTGCTGCATCCGCAGTATTCCTGGTCTATCCTTTCGGTCAAGGTTCTTTCTCTGATGCAATGCCTCTTGGTATTTCTGGTACTTTCAACTACATGCTGGTGTTCCAGGCTGAGCACAACATCCTGATGCACCCCTTCCATATGCTTGGAGTTGCTGGTGTCTTCGGTGGTTCTCTGTTCAGTGCTATGCACGGTTCTCTGGTTACTTCCTCACTGGTTCGTGAAACCACTGAGCAAGAGTCACAGAACTATGGTTACAAGTTCGGTCAAGAAGAAGAGACTTATAACATCGTTGCTGCCCACGGTTATTTTGGTCGCCTTATCTTCCAATATGCTTCCTTCAATAACTCCCGTTCGCTGCACTTCTTCCTCGCTGCTTGGCCTGTCGTAGGCATCTGGTTCACCGCTCTTGGTGTTTCCACGATGGCATTCAACCTCAACGGATTCAATTTCAACCAGTCCATCATTGACTCTCAGGGTCGTGTGCTCAATACTTGGGCAGATGTTCTGAACCGTGCTGGTCTTGGGATGGAAGTAATGCACGAGAGGAACGCACACAACTTCCCTCTGGATTTGGCTGCTGTTGAGAATACACCTATTGCCTTGACTGCTCCAACCATCGGTTGATAGACAATTTAATAACTGTCACAAGGACCCCGCAAGGGGTCTTTTTTTGTATTATAATAACTTCAGTTCAAACAAATCAAATGGCACCCCGCTCTGAACTTTCTAAACAAATGGAAGCAAAGTTTCTTTCTGAGGGAAATCAACATCCAATTTGTGTAAATGATGGGTGTGATAAAAAAGTTTTAGTTCGTGAGTGGAAATATTGGTCCTTTAAATCAGAATGTTCACGATGCACAAATGCTCGTAAGAAAGGAAAAACAATTCCTGGTGTAACCATTCACAAAAAAACTTTTTGTGAAAATTTTGATAGTCAACTTGGGTTCAAGTGTCCAGTTCCCCGTGACGGATGGATTGGATTTCAAAATTCTCTTGACCTTGACCATCTTGATGGAAACCATTATAATAATATTCCAGGTAACGTGAAGACTTTTTGTAAGTTATGTCATGGTAAAAAGTCAATTGAAAATGGTGACTGCAACTCTAATAAATCTTCTGCTCGTAATATCGGATGAATAAAATTTTTCTAGGAGATTGTTCTGAGGTTTTAAAAGATATTGAGAGTGAGAGTGTGCATTTAACCTGCACTTCTCCTCCTTATTATAATGCTCGTGAATATTCTATTTGGCCAACTTATGAAGAGTATTTGCAATTTCTTGATAATGTATTTGTTGAGGTTCTAAGAGTTACCAAACCAGGAAGAATGTGTGCGGTAAATCTTTCTCCTGTTATTGAAGCAAGAGAATCGAGAGCACATGAGAGTAAAAGACTCGCTATTCCATTTCATTTCTTTTCTTTAATGGAGAATATGGGATGGAAGTACATTGATGATATTGTTTGGGTAAAACCCGAAGGCGCTGCTATTAATCGTAATGGTGGTTTCTATCAACATCGTAAACCAGTTGCTTACAAACCAAATATTGTAAGTGAAACTATCTTTATCTTTCAGAAACCAGCAAACTTTTTGATTGATAAAGTTGTGAGATCTTATGAGGGAGATATTTTGGAACAGTCCTTAGTTAAAGAAGAATATGAACGATCAAATGTGTGGAAAATAAATCCAGAGACTGCATCGAAACATCTTGCACCATATCCAAAAGAACTAAGTGATAAGATTATCAAGTATTATTCTTATGTTGGTGATGTAGTTTTGGATCCTTTCATGGGAAGTGGAACAACTGCTATTTCTTGTGTAGATCTCAAACGTCAATATCTTGGAATTGAAATACATCAAGAGTATATTGATATGGCAGAAAATAGAATTTCTTCTTTTGCGCCACTTGATAATTTCTTTAAGTAGAATCACTCATTGACTTCGATTGTAAAGTATTGTAAACTAAATATGAGAAATACATAGGAGGTTATGACTTCTTCAACACTTTCACAACCAATTAACCAACGAGGATGGTTTGATGTCTTGGATGACTGGCTTAAACGAGATCGCTTTGTATTTGTGGGTTGGTCTGGATTACTTCTTTTTCCCACTGCTTATTTGGCCCTTGGTGGCTGGCTTACTGGTACAACGTTTGTTACAAGCTGGTACACTCACGGGTTGGCGTCTAGTTACCTTGAAGGGGCTAATTTTCTCACAGCAGCTGTTTCGACGCCTGCAGATGCTATGGGTCATTCTCTTCTTCTACTTTGGGGTCCTGAGTCTCAGGGAGATTTCGTCAGGTGGTGCCAACTTGGGGGACTCTGGCCTTTTGTGGCGCTCCATGGATCTTTCGCTTTGATTGGATTTATGCTTCGCCAGTTTGAGATTGCTCGTCTGGTCGGCATCCGTCCTTATAATGCAATCGCATTTTCTGGTCCTATCGCAGTATTCGTTTCTGTGTTCCTAATGTATCCACTGGGACAATCCAGTTGGTTCTTTGCACCTTCATTTGGAGTTGCTGCTATCTTCCGTTTCCTGCTGTTCTTGCAAGGTTTTCACAACTGGACCCTCAACCCCTTCCATATGATGGGAGTTGCTGGTATACTGGGTGGAGCACTTCTCTGTGCCATTCACGGGGCAACTGTAGAAAATACTTTATTTGAAGACAGTGATCAATCAAACAC
>Ga0208465_1000503_pt1 | contig 10660 bp, 20 predicted proteins | sample LakMenEpi31Aug10_FD_150749 | JGI IMG/M metagenome (GOLD analysis project Ga0208465, IMG submission 150749) | Freshwater microbial communities from Lake Mendota, WI - 31AUG2010 deep hole epilimnion (SPAdes) | ecosystem: Environmental > Aquatic > Freshwater > Lake > Epilimnion/Euphotic zone ...
CACAGTCGACGACGACAAGGAAATGGACAAGCTTTTCGACCTGATTGAAGTCCACCACGTTAGCTGACAACACCACCCCGGGGAGGTGACTAACCCGGGCCCAACCAACCCAACGAGATACCGCCATGACTGCAGCCCAAATTGTCAAACAACTTGAGACCTGGTTAGCCCCAGGTTGCAACCCTCCACCCCGGGGGGCGCTCCAGCGCATTAAGCGTCAGTGGAATAGCTTAAAACCCCGAATGCCTGGTTATTACCATCCGATCGTCGAAGACCGGATCAGCTTGCTCGAAAGCCGGTTGAGCCGGTAACACCTGCGCCGGGGAGGGTACTAACCCGGGTATTTCCGCCTGTTCACCTATTCACCTACCCAAATTGACACCATGATCCAGACCTACCGCGAGAAACAACACCAGCGCTATCTAGACGCTCTAGCCATGGGTCAGCGACACCTAGCCGTCGATGCCCTGTGGCGAGCTGCGTCAGAGGCCGACCTACTGGCCACTGACGAGGTCAACGGCGACAAGCTGACCACCGAGCGGATCGTTTACTTGCTCAACCGCCTGGGTTGGGCCTAACAGCGTAGTAAAACGTATTGACAAAACAAAATTGATTTTGTTATTCTGTTTTGTGTACTCAACCGAACACCTCCCATGCTACCCACCACCCTCGCTCTGAAATTAGCCGCCCGCTGGTTAGCCCGCCAAGACTGGAAGCAGTCACCCGCCTACTGGGTAAGCCAGGCGCAGACCCGCTACCAACTGACCGACCAGGAAGCAAGTTTCATCCTAATGAATATGCGGATCCAGTTAGGCCAGAACTAAATACCAACCCTGGGAGGGTACTAACCAGGGTATTTCCGCCTTTTCGTCTATTCACCTATTCAAATTGACACCATGGAAACCCAGCGCAAGTTCAAAACTCACGACGTAGTCCGGGACACCAAGCTTCAAAAATACTGTTCTTACCGGGAAGGTCTAGTGGTCGACCACGATGCGGAGCGGGACCGTTATCAAGTGTTTTGGCCTGACAAAAAGACCTGGGTGAGAGCATCAGCCCTGACCCTGGTAAAGCGGGCTAAGAACCCGCTAGAGGTTCCCCCGGGGTGGACCTACGAGCCACTACCCGTTATTTAAGCTTGTCGGCCCTGTAGATCACGTCAAAACCCCGCCTGGAGGGTCTGAAGTCACCAGGCGGGGTTAGGAACCCACTTACTTAGGTTGATTACCATGCTACTACCTACCTTTGATTTACCGCCCGCTCAAACCCAGCTGCAGGCCGTCGACACCACCGCCGATAGTTCCAGGAATGAATTTCCCCGGCGCCGATGTGCCCCGCACCCTAGCGGTCGAGGCCTGTCCTGTACCGAGGTTGTACCGGGTAACCCATACCAGGTCATCAAGGCCTGGTATGGGCGGTCCTAGAGCGTTCTAGCTACCATTCCGGGGAGGGTACTAACCCGGGCCCAACCATAAGGAGCTACTTTCATGCAGATGTTGACCCATGCTGACGAACCTACCGCCGTCGCTGTCCTAGACCAGGCCATGACCTTTCTAACCCTGTGGCGCCCCGTACTCCACCAGGCGTTAGGGTCGGCCTACGGCCCGGACGACCTCGACAACCTGCTTTCTGCAATTGCCTACGCCAAACTTAAGGCTGAAGCCGTGGCGGAGGAAACCACCGTCTAAGATCGGGTCCGGGGATCGGTAGACCCTGGTCTTCAAGGCTACCTGCGTGAAAGACGTGCAGCCTGTGTCCGTAAACTGGATACCCTTTACAACGTGGTTTACCAGTATCACAACTCAAAACTTGACCAGCTTCCTAGTACTCCAGACCACAGACGACAGTGACGCATAGGTAGATAATTGAAAAGGCGCATAGACGAAAAGGTGGAATTATGGAATTGCAGAATGGCTACACACTGACCAACCCTCTACCCGTGCCGGTGGAGGTCGACCCAGTCCAAAACCTGATCGACCGGGTGGAGCTGGGGCCACTGGCAGACGGAACGCTCGACGAAGTGGCGCTAGCGATCGCTGACCTGGCTGACGAGATTGACGCCTTGACAGCACGACGGGACCGGCTGCGGAAAGCCTTACTTGAACGCTTACTGACTGACGGCCTGCAAAAAACCGAAACCAAGCAGGTGAAAGTCGCGGTTCAGACCGGCGCTAGACGGGTGAAACTGCTGGTCAAACCTGAAGCGTTACCCGAACGGTTCCAGCTGCTGACCTCCAACGACAAGGAAATTAAGCAGGCGGTCGACGACGGCGAAGACCTTAGCCCGTATCTAACCCTGGTCGACTCCAGTCCTTTCGTTAGGATCACCCCCAAACTGAAACGAGGCTGAGACCAGTCTAGGACCGCCACCAAGACCCCTACACCCAGTCTGACGGGTAAGTAGGGGGCTTTTTTGCTGCAGGGCATTCTAAGGGCAGCTACAGCCACGGTCCGATAGAAGACAACCCTTTAAAAATGTCACCGGCGACCCAGGACCTGCTACTAGGTCTCGCCTGGTGTGATGAGCTGGAGACCGACCTAGACGCCGTCCTGGTGACGATGGAGCGCGACTCTGAACCAGAGACCGCCTACCGGCTTTACCTGGCTCAACGGGCTGCAGACCTCGACTACCAGATCAAGACCTTCAACCGCCAAACCTTACCCGCCTTAAACCGGGCTGTCCTCGACGAAAGGCTGTGAAAATTCTGGAATACTTCGCCATTAGCCGCCAACAGCAGCCAGGGTACCCTAGAGGTGATTCTATTATGGCTGTCGCCCCGGGCTAACCCCTGGGGTTTTTTATGGCGGGCATACTGGATCCAGGAACACAATAATGCTGTTAGCCCCGGGGACTCCTTGCCGGGGCTTTTTGTAGGGAATGCTGAGATCCGGTATCTCCACGCCCCAGGTTGCCCCCTGGGGTTTTCCTTAAGGGCATCCTAAAACCGTACCTCGTTAGGACAATGCCCCGGTATTAGCGTTCTACCGGGGTTTTCCCTGGTCGGGCACTCTAAGCCCGTACAGACCCCGGGATACCCATGATCACCACAACCACCGCCTTACAAGCTTTGGCAGACTCTCAAGCCCAATACAAGCTGGTCAGCAGCCAACTAGAAGCCGTAGCTGCTGCGCTCCAGGAAGCGCCAATCGGGACCGAACAGCATATGGCCTTATCTAGCCGGGCTATGCAGCTGAAGACCCAGCTGAAGCAGCTAGAGACCCAGATCGACCGGTTGAAAGAAGAGGCAAAGACTGAATTCGAGCGCCAAAGCGAAGCAGCGGCAAAAATTGCAGAAGAGTCGAAGGCCTTAGCCGCTAAGTTGGTAGAATGCCGGGCCAAAGTAGAAACTACGATCGCCGCCATCAACCAGGCTAGCGACGACCTAGCTGCGTTACTCGCCACTGCAGCCACGGAGATCCCCGAGCTGATCGAGCTGCTACAGAAAGAGTCTGGCTACCGGCTTAGCGGGGACTGGACCGCTATCCTACCCCAGGCCTTTGGGGGCAACGGTCGGATCGCCGGGATCCCCTACGTCCTCACCACTACCAACGGTGCTAGGCTGACGACCCGGTACGAAGTCAGAAAACACCTGGGTTAACACCTCCACAGCAAAAAGACACCCCTGCCATCACGGTGGGGGTGTCTTTTTAGTCCTGGCCTTAGCCAGGCTAAAGATGGAGCGACGCCACTAAGTCGAGGTTTCCCCGTCGTCCCCATTCAAGGCCTGGGTCCTGGCCGCAGCCACGTCAGCCCAGAGCGACTGAAGGCTGGGGACCGACATAGTAGCGGCCCGGGTCTGCAGGAACTGACCCGGGGTCAGCGGGGTGTCAGTCTTGATAGTTTGCCTGACATGGGTCTGCCAAGCATCGCGCTCCGACGCTGTCATCGGCGGGGAGTACGGGGGGATCGGGATCGCTTGGTCTCTCTCCACCGCATTCCGCACCGATAGCAACCAGCTTTGAAACGGATCCAACATTTGAGCCATAGGTCTACCCTCGACTAAAGACGCCTTCAGTCTGCCCAGGACTCCAAAAACGGCTGAAACCCTTGATTTTCCGGTAGAGTCGGTAACTACCCATACCCTACATATATAGATCTATATACGTTTGGGTAGTTGCATACTCTACCGGTTTTTCAAGGGTTTCAGCGATTTTGAACCCGATCTGACCCTTCAGGCCGTCGTCGACGGGTATAACCTGCATCAGTACGGCTGAACCCAGTCCTACCGCGTAGGCCCCCGCCTAGCGATCGCTACGGAGCAGCAGGGTATAAAAAACCCGTCACCAGTGGCGGTAACGGGTCATGGTTGGTCAACCGGGTGGAGCTGGGGTTAGGCCGGGGTTAGTTCCTTAGCGAGGGTCGAGGCTACCAGTCGACCCAGTGACTGCAGGGTCAGATCCCGGGCATGGTCAGCAGCGGCCCGGCAAGCTTCGGCGACGATTGTGTCGGTGTTGGGGGTGAGCTTGTAAGCAGAGCCCAGGTAGGCTAGGGACCGGCTGAAAGAGTCACCCAGGTGAACCGCTGCGACCCGTCTAACCGTGGCGTAGTCACCCGCCTTGAAAGCAGTCAGCGCTTCGGCCTGGTGCGACTCCAGCGGGTCGCCTAAGACCCTTAGTATCGACTCAGTCACCCGTTCAACGGCGTCAAGTGTCCAGTCCTGCATGGTCTTTCCTCGGTGGTAATGTGGTCTGTTCGTCAAACTCGATCTGGGGTAGGTAGTTGGTCTCCCAGTACTGGTCGAAGTGGTACTTAACGATTCGGCTGATCAATTGGGTTTGAGGCCCCAGGTCGACCAGCTGTGCTACCCGCAACAACACAAAATTAAACCCGCCTAGAGAGATCGTTCCATACCGGCGCTTATTTTTGAAACCGGTATCCACCGGCGAGATCGTGTCTAACGGGGTGGCCCCGAATGCCGGTCGACCCCGTTTATACCGGGGTAACTCTTCAATCGACTTGTCTCTAAGGGTTGTGTACCAGTCCTCGACCGCCATTTCCCGAGCTTCGAGGTCCCGGTAAGAGCATTCGACGTAGTAGTCGAGGTGGACCTTAAAGTACGCCGCGATAGCCTGACGCACTAACCCGGACTCCGACCAGTGGAGCAGCTTACAGGCCCGGTCATACCGCGACATGGTTTCCGGATCCATATAAATCTGCGCTAGTCGAAGGCCAACCATAGTATTTTTTGTGCTGCGTGTACAACAAAATTGTACCCGCCTAGAAAATTTCAAGTAATTGATACAAAAATTAATACAATGTTTGTATTTTTTGTACTATACTATGAACAAACGGTTCAACCGTTCAACTGTTCACCCGTTCTTACTCAAAAACAAAGACCATGGCTACAAAAGCGAAAGAGACTATCACAACCGACACCGCCCCTTCGCCTGGGGTTCAGACCGTACCTGTTATCAGCTTCGACCTGGGTAACCGGTTCAATGCCCTGACTGACGGGGTCAAGACCGTCAGCTTCCCCAGCTACAGCGATCGCCTATCGAGTCGTCAGGACCTGGACCTAAACCAAGTCGACTTCAGAGAAGGCCGGTCGTTCCGGGTGGACATCGGGGCTCAGTCGTTCAAAGTCGGCACCATCGCCGGCGCTCTGGCCGCTCGACCGACCTTTAGCGGTGAAAAGTGGCAGAAGGCTAAAGAATTTCTATTTGCGGGTCTGGCTGCGCTAGGCCTTGATACCACTGCTGTGGTATCGGAGCTGCGCTGTAGTATCCCCGACGACCAGGACCTTAGCCAACGGACCCCGTTCGAGACCCTGGCCGACAAGACTCACCAGTTCAAAGTCAACGGTATTGAGTACACCATCCGGATCGACCGGGTCCGGCTTGTTGCCGAAGGCAAAACCGCCTGGCTGCGGGCCATGAAGGAAGGCCTATTCCGGTATCCAGGTTCCCTAAACGGGGTCCTCGACCTGGGTGGGGGTACAGCGATCGCTCGACTGATCGCCCCCGACGGGACTATCGCTAGGGACTACGAAAAGGTCCTAAAAGGCGGTACCAGTCAGTTAGCTGCTGAGATTGCTTCTGAATGCCAACTGCTAGGAGCTGAAGGCATGATCATGGACGCCATCGCTGACCAGACCTACGCCGTCAACGCCGTCGACTTTAGGGCCGCTTACGATGCGCTGTTACCCCGTTGGGTAGCAGGTATCCGGGGTGAACTTAACACCGCCTGGAGACCTATCGAAAACCTCTACGGTCAGATCCTGATTGTCGGCGGTTCGGCCCCGATCTTTGCCCCGTTCGTCAAAGATAACCCCCGGTATATCCCGGTCGCTAACCCGCAGTTCTTCGCTTTGGAGGGTCTTCAAAATGGCTAACGTTACCCGTGTAAACCTGACTGACCGCTATGCTGTCGCCGTCGAAGCAGCGGCTAAGCAGATGGGGGTCAGCCAGGCGGAGGTCTGCAGGATGGGGTTACGGGCTCTTTGGGGTGAAAACCTCGAAAATGCACCGGTAAACGGTTTAACCGTTCAACCTGTCACCCTGTCACCAGTTCAACCTGTCGTTACTGCTTTACCAGCGGTGACCCCGCCTACTTTAGACGACTTGTTTACCCACAGCGCTTGATATGAAAGGTTTAGCCGTACTGCTGACACTGTTATTCGGGTTGGGGGCCGGGTATTTACTGGGTCCCCGCCTGGTCGAGCGCCGGATCGAGAACCAACCCTTCGACCTGGGGGACGTCTTTAACGACGGGGTCCGGGCCGGGGTGTTGGGTTCTGGGGTTGGCGCCGGGGTGGGTTGGGTCCTGGGGGCTGCAGCGGAAAGGCGCCGCAGAGCCCAGGGCCTGATCCGGTTTCTGGAGACCCAAACGGGTCGAGGCGACCTGACCGACGACCAACGGGCTGCGTTAGCTTACGTGGCCCAGGATTTACGGCAAACATTCAGTAAGTAACGGCACAGTGAGGGTTTCGAGGCTTTCGTCAGTTGATTTTGTACTGTATCCAGTGGGTTAAGTCATGAAAACTAAGTTGATTCTGTACCTGGGTTTAGCCGGGTCTATCCTGGTAGGACTCTGGGTGATTGGGGCGGTGGTGAGGTGGAAGCAACCACAGATCCACCTACCGGCTACCCAGATTGAAAAAGCCTTCGACGCTGTCGCCGACCGGCGCGAAGCCGAAGCTGAGGCCGAAGGTAGGGCTAAGTCTGAGGCGGTGACCTCTGACGCTTTGCTAGCGGCCCACGCCGCGGTGAAGGGATCCCTATCGGATTGGAAGCAGGCCGATGCTGCGATCGCTTGCGCTAGGGCTGGGGCGTTATTTACCAAGTGGCAAACCTGGTCAGCGAAGACCGGTCACCCGTTGGAGGTGGTTTACCGGGACGAACTAGCGGCCCACCTGCTACGGGTCCAGCAGTGGCAACAACGGACCAACGCCGGTATCAGCGGGGACGCTGGTCACATTGCTGAAGCTAGAGCGATAGTCGGTGACACCCAGGTGATTCTGGCTATGGGAGACCTGCTGTACTCCAAACAGTCGGCGCCGCTCTGTGACAACCGGGTTGACGCAGAGATCGTAAAGCTGAACCAGGTCTACTCCGAAGTAGCGGCCCGGGTCGATACCCGAGACGCCCAGTTGCGCCAACTGGAGACCGATCAAGTGGCTGCAGTGAATGAGTACTGGGGCGCTGTCACCGGTACTGAACCTGCTGCAGCTGAACCCGTCAAGGCTACAAACCCGTTAATTAAGTTGATGTTCGGGGAGGGGTCCGATGGTAAGTAACAAAGATGCTGCGCCCCGTCTAAGCCTGGTCTGTGCCGGGTCTGCTGCGGTCAGTAGCTTCAGCTGTGTCTGGGGCTTACTGACCGGCGCTAGTTTGCCTATCGTGCTGGCCAGTGGCCTATGGGGGTTACCTTCTATCCTGCTGTACCGCCACTATCGCCGGTCCTACGGGGTAGGGGTCGGGGAATTGGTAGTCGCTGCGGGCCAACTGTTCGACGACATTGACCAGGGCCTTACTGACGATAAGTTGCCTGATCTGGGGCCTATCCTGGTTCGACGGTTGAGGCCGGTTCCGACCTTGGCAGTCCCCGCCGTTCAGTCGACGGAGTGGATTACTAACCAGTTCTGGCTATCTTCGACCGCTTACATCGGTCAGCCCGGGACGCACAAGTCAGTGAACTTGAAACACCACGTCGACCAGCTGGTCCGGCTGCAGGGTCTCGACTGTATCTGGGGGATTTGCGACACCCACTACGACCCGGACGAAGAAAAGGGGATCGACACCTGGTTACCCGGTATCCCCCGGGACCAGATCCCATTCAGGAAGACCGGCACCGAAGCCTTCGCGACGCTGGTAGGGTTCTACAAGGAGTTCCTACGCCGGCGAGACGATAGCCTGAAGTCGGAGAATTTCACCGTCCTGGTGATCGACGAATTTCAGGACACCTTACCGAAGAACCAGTTAGCAGCTGCCATCGACATGATCGGCGAGATCGTCCGGGGTGGTCGTAAGTTCGGCGTCAGGTTGTTGCTGGGGCTGCACTCACCTAAAAAGGGAGAGAACGGGATCGACTCCAGCGTTTTCTGGTCGATGACCAGCGTCGTCATGGGTATGACTGTGGCGGATAAAACCGTTCAGTGGCCCGGCGACTTCAAAATGAACGAGCTGTTACCGGAGCTGGAAGCGCAACTATGCTCTAGCGATACCGCGAGGTTTACCACCGCAGTGGTCAGGCCGGCGTCTAATGCAGAGCTAGGGTTCAAGGCGCCCCAGGTAAAGACCCTGCAAAACCGGGTCGATCACCTGGCTAAGTTTGTCTTTGACGAGGCGCCATGGATCGACCAGGTCCGGGCCAAAGTCGACGACGCCATAGCGACCGGGGCGGTGACCAGCTTTACCGGTTGTTGCAAACTGCTGGGGTTAGACGGGTCTATGCGGAAAGACGCAAAGACGGGTAGATACAAAGACACCCGGGTTCTAGCCTTGTTTGAAACGTTCGGTTCTGTTTTTACGGAGGTCTCCAATGGATAAGACTGTAGGACAAATCACCATCGCGTTAGTGCTTATCACCGGCCTAGCATCCGGGGCCATAGCGCTGGACCTGAAAGGACTGGCCACCATCTTTATGGGTGGGTGGAGCGGTCTTACTGGGTCCGGCGCCCAGGTGGAGGGGTTGGTGTGCGATCGCACCGGCGCCAACTGTAGCTATAGGAGGGCAGGTGACTAATGCTGAACACCTTAGAGGCCTTCGCCTGGTTAGCTGCAGCAGCGCTTATCTTGAAAGCGCTCGACTACCAGATACCTTTTGCTCACCACTTCGACCAGTTCAAGACGCCGGTGGAGGTAGAGCAGCAGGTTAAGCCCCAGGTCGACCCGTTTGACCCGGGTGTGACCGCTGACAACCCCGCTACGGGGTTCGAGCAGTATTGGGGAGGGGTAGGCGGTGAGTGACGTAGAGACCCTGCTACAGCGCCAGAACGACCTGCTAGAGCAGTTAGTAAAACAGTCGGGGACAACCGTCACCCATACCCGCACAGTCGCCGAAGCCTCGACCAGGCAACGGCGACTAATTAGCCTTGGTTGCCTGTGGGGGTTTGTCGGGGTGGTCTACCTGTCTCAAGGTGTCATCACCGGCTACAACCGGGTTGCTGAAACTTGGTGGGGTAAACAATTGGGTCTAGCCGACCTGGGTGGAGCTGCAGCCGTCAGCCCCGACACTACCCCGTTAGCCAAAGGGGACCGGGTCGGCGACTGGGTTGTCACCAGTGGCATGGGTCCACGGGTATCACCTGGGGGTGTCGGTTCGACCGACCATAAAGGCGTCGACCTGGCCAACGGCGCCGGGGCTACCCTGGGGGCGCCCCTCTATGCACCTTTTAAGACCCGGGTAAAATGTGGTCGCACCGGTGGAGGTGGTATAGAGGCGACGATCACCGGCGACGGGGTGAAGCTGCGCCTGCTACACCTGGCTGACTGCCTACCAGGGCCGGTAAAAGCGGGTTCGGTCTTCGCCTACGTGGGTAATACCGGGACCGCGACTACAGGCCCGCACCTTCACTTAGAGCAGTATTCACCCGATCTGACCACGCCGACAAAGCAGTGGGCCGCTGCCCTATTAGGGGTGGAGCTGGGGTTCAGCGTCGAGTCTTACAAAGCAGCGATCGCAACTAAAGAAAGCGGCCACAACTACCAGGCGGTCAACCCCGATAGCGGCGCTCTGGGTAAGTTTCAATTTATGCCTGATACGATGCGCTCCAACGCCCAGGCCTGCCTGGGGGTGACCCCGTCAAACCAACAATTTCTAGCAGACCCCGAGCTTCAAAACAAGGTAATGGACTGCTACCTAAACCGGGCTCTGACCACAATCCAGAAAAAGACAAAAGACCCGGTAACCCAGTGTCGAATGCTGGCAAGCCACCATTATTCGGGTAACCCCGACCTTTGGGACGATACTCGACCCCAGGCGACCAACGGGAACCAGTACCCGTCTATCGCTGACTACACTGCAGCTATCTGCAAAGGCGGAAAGACGAAATGACAAAAAGACAATGCTCTGTTTTTCCGTGGCTACGGGCCAAACACCGGCACCATACCAACTATCGCCGGTTCAAAGAAGAGATCCCCTGGGTAGACACCGTCCCGGTTTCTAAGGTCGGCCACTGGGTGATCCATGGCTTAGCCGGGGGTGTGCTGTGGATGGACA
>Ga0208465_1000506_pt1 | contig 10640 bp, 21 predicted proteins | sample LakMenEpi31Aug10_FD_150749 | JGI IMG/M metagenome (GOLD analysis project Ga0208465, IMG submission 150749) | Freshwater microbial communities from Lake Mendota, WI - 31AUG2010 deep hole epilimnion (SPAdes) | ecosystem: Environmental > Aquatic > Freshwater > Lake > Epilimnion/Euphotic zone ...
GATCGTCTATGCAAACAACCTAAGATGGATATATCTAAAGTACTTCGACTACCATGTGTGGCTCAACATGAGCTATACGATGTTCCTGAAGATTTTGATCATCTAACTGAAATACTAGAAGATGTATTTGACTTTGTAGAAACAGAAGATGACTATGAATGTTTCTTCCCTGTAGGTGCTCCTATTCTCTCATCTAATGATGTCATTGGAGCAGAAGAGAATGAGTTAGTAGATGGAGAAACCCTCCTAGCCCAGACATACGGTCTTGTAACGTGCCTCAGCGAAGATCCCGTACTGTTTATGGTAGAATGCGATCAATGTACCGATTACGGCCTTGTGGATGGGCTGGTGCTCAATGTGTATAGAGAGTTTCGTTCTTAACGATCCTCGACAACTATCCATCGACGACATATAATGACCACATACAACCAAAAGGAGACCACCATGAGTCCACTAGCAGAGCAATTAAACGAGTTACAAAAACTCTTGTTTAAGTTCCCACTGGATTATATACGCCTTACCCAAGACGCGGATCAACAGAAACTTATTAACGAGGAACAGAGACTTGTTAGCGATCATACCGAACTCTTACTAGAATTCCTTTCCTGTCTATCGCAGACTGGGATCAGAACACACGAAGCCATCCTAAATAATTCCAAGTTCAAGGAAGGTGATCTAGTTAAAGTATATTCACCACCTGTACAAGGATATGGGTCAATTGTGGAGGTGTGTTTGCAACAACGAGAACCAGATAATTATAGTGTGGGCGTATATTATGACGTGGTCCTAACACGCGATCTTTGTGATAAACCATTAATCGATGAACTCTTCTATGTCGAAGAGAAGTATATTTCCCTAGTTAAAGAAAACGTCTAATTCTTTAATAACGCAATATCTAAAAAAGGAGAATTCACCATGGATTTTGAACAGTACAAGACTTTAACCGATACGCTTTTAGACGAATACACAATGCCATTGGTAAGAGAATTGTCGTATCTTCGTGAGAGAAAGATCGCACTTAAAAATCATCTGTACGATATCGAAGCTGCGATCGCTGAGAATAAAACCGCTTATCATAAAGCCAAGAATAAAGCCCACAAGTACACATAAAATTCAAGTTTGATGTTTTCAGAGAGCTACCAAAGATCGCAGATCATCCAAAACGAGAAGAATTGTTTTCTTTAGCCTGGGATGAATGTGATGGCAATAGAGAAAAGGTTTTTGAAGAATTAGAAGAACTGTCAGATCTTTTCCTTAACATTTAACCAAAGGAGTATCTTTTATGTCTTGTCTTGGACTCAATGTTTGTACATTGGCTGGTAGTGTTATCTCTATTGATACTAGAACTAGCGATCACGTCGAAATTGTTATCGATGTGGACAACAGACACAAAGAATGTTCCTTTGTCGTGAGAGTCATAGTCTGGAACGCTTCTCTTGCATCACACAAGTTACCTCATATCGAAGAGGGATCACTGATCATCGTCACTGGTTCTATCGAACCTTCGCCTTATATCAGCGAGTACGATGATCAACCCTACGCCGGTCTACGACTTACGGCATCCGATATTTTCCTCGATGCTAGTCCCCAAGATCAATATGAAACTCTTGTCTAGCTAACGTTTTTTAGTTGTTCAATCCTTAACATTTAACCAAAGGAGTCATCAAAACATGGTAAACCACCCAATAACTGATCGCGCCAGTTTGCAAGAAGCGTTGATCGCTAATCGTATCCCTTTTGAAGTGAATGAAGATGGACATATCATTATTCACGGATTTTCTAAATCGGGTACATGTTCCTTTGAATTTGTAAACGATCGCGTCATCGCTTTAACCCGATACGATACTAGAACAGATATAGAATATTTCCGAGACATTGCTCGATTGGCATTTGATTGGTTCTGGGATTATTGCGATCGTGGTTTCGGAGAGCCGCACGAAATATGGAAACCCATATTCCTAGATGAAGGATGGATTGAGATCGAATTAGTAGAAAAAATCGTCATAAAGGGATAAACCAACAATGAAATATGAACGACTATTGACAGAAATCATTGATGTTCTAATTACAGATCGCTTCAAAGAGCACGATGACGTTCCTCCTGAAACGATCGCACAGGCTAAAGAAATAATGTTTGATACGTTTTCGCCAACATGGGATATCTGTGTTAACGCTGCTATTGAACAAGGATATACAGAAGAATCTCTTAAAACTTTCGCTGTGCAAGTGTTTAACAGATTGGATCTAGAACGGATGGCACATTTTAATTGAAATGTTATCTTATATGATCGTAAAATCTAACCGTTTCAAAGTGTCCATGAAATTAGTTAATGTGCGATCTTTCAAAACGAACCATTCGCCTTTAATTTTGTTTTGTCGATATTTGTATTTCAACCGTTTCTCTAAATATAAACCATCGATCGCATAATTAAAGGCAAATAACACTAGATCCTTGTCGTTTCCTGTTTGTAGATTTTGTAATCTTTTTTTGAAACCGTTCTCTGTAGTTTTTCCTATCTTGTAGCGATCGTCCCCTGTGGTCAGTACATATACGATGTCCATAATTCATCACTAATACTTAGAGGAATAGTACCAATGGCTATCAAGTGTTACATTGCCGGTTGTAATATAGACGAATGCAAAGCTTTACGCGATCTGTTAGTCGAAAAAGGATATGAAATTACAGCGAAATGGTTAGATGAACCTTTTCGTCGTACACTGACGTATAGTGTAGAAGATCGTCGTCGTATAGCTAATATGGATAGGGACGATGTTCTGAGATCTGATCTTTTAATCCATTTTGCTACAGATCGCTATATCCCTGGTGGTAAATTTGTTGAAGTTGGTATTGCTATAGGTGCCAATATTCCAGTTATCAACGTAGGCTACCAAGAAAATATGTTGATGTGGTGTGATTCTGTTGAAACCGTTGATACACAAGAAGATGCGATCTTTCTGTTAGAAAGACGAATCCTAGAAGGATTGTAGAAGGGTACTACCATATTTTCTTTTAATTGGATTAACTCTGTGTTGTATCGAAGTGATAAAGATGTTTGATATTATTGAGATGTTGATGCGTCAACCTAGCAAGCTTGCAAAAGTCGTAACAGCAATTGATGAGTCTGTTAGTACCTCAATGCTTTACGGGGACTATAGTTACATACAAACTACTGTACCAAAAGTCGTAGAAGAATTAGAAGAAAAAGACTATTCTATGCTGTTGCGTGTTCTTATGTACAAAACTAAGAGAGATAAAACCCCAGCAGCCACACCTTTTTATGAAGAAGCGATCAAGTGTTCCATTGCATCTCGCCTTGACAATTTATAGAACATTATGGAGAATTGAGTGATGACGCCCAATGAAGTTGGATTAGATGGGGCTGAAGGAATAGTATTAGATAAATCTGGACAGGCTTACCGGATGCTAAGAGGTACCCACGATGAACTATCAAAGTATCTTGACGATCTAAGAGAACGAAGGAGAAACCAATTTTGGTGGGTGACAGATCTCAATCTGTTATTATATTGCAATTCTGAAGGTGAACTATTCGAGGTAAATTTTACTCCTTTCAATCTTTGATCGTTTTTATCCATAGGAGAACACACCATGTCTAATGATCATTATCGGAAAGTAGAATTACTCCATGAACAACGTCAGCGTTACTTAGACGCGATCTCCATAGGTCGTCGTCATTGGGCAGAAGATGCTATATGGAGAGCTGCTGATATATCCAATCTATTGCAGTCACAAGAAGTGAATAGCGATCGCCTAACAAATCCTAGAATTGTAGAATTGCTAACTGCTCTCGGTTGGGAATAAGTATGTGATATATCATAAAGATCTGACCATGCAGATTGAAGGCAAACAGGTTCCTTCAGGCAGGGTTCGGGTTAGTGGAGCAAAAAACGCTGCCACTCGCCTGATGGCAGCATCAATGCTTACGGACGAAACCATTAACCTACTTAACTTCCCAACCCAACTACTCGATGTTCAATACAAGGCAAGGTTTATCGAGTTAATGGGGGGAAAGGTCAGCCTTGATTCGACTGCATCCTTCAATTGTTCCAATCTAAAACCCCAGGAATTAGAGGACTATAAATTTCCCATTAGAACGACCTATTTATTAGCCGCCGGTCAATTAATTCGACAAGGAAATGCCTATATCCCCTATCCAGGAGGCTGTAATATTGGTAGTCGCAAGTATGACTTACACATAATGATCTGGCAATCCTTGGGGTGTCAGGTGGAAGAAAAGCCAGATCATATTAGGGTTAGTGGTCAGCTCGTCGGCGGTGACATTCATTTCCCCATATCCACCGTGGGAGGCACAGAGAATGCCATATTATGTGCTGTAGTTGCTAGGGGAACTACAAGAATCTACAATGCCTATGTCACCCCCGAAATCGAAAACCTGATTAACTTGCTCATCTTAATGGGGGCAAAAATATCGGTAAGTGGAACTAGTCTAATTGAAATTGAGGGGGTTAGACAGCTTAGGGGAGCGACAATTCCCATTATTTCAGATCGCATTGAGGCCTTAACCTGGATTATCCTATCTGCGATCTCTGGTGGTAATGTTCTAGTTGAGAACGTTCCGTTTGATCTCATGGAAATCCCTTTAGTCTACCTCCGTAGAATAGGGCTTGATTTCTTCCAAAACTCTAATTCGGTTTGGGTTCCGCCACAGTCAATCGCTCCCTCCGGATTACAGCCCTTTGAAGTAGCCTGTGGTACTCACCCCGGCATCATATCCGATATGCAACCCTTTTATGTGCTTCTAGCTTTGTATGCTAAGGGTAGAAGTCTAATCCTTGACTATCGCTATCCAGAGCGCACTACCTACCTTGAGGAATTATCTAGATTTTACCCTAATTGTTTAACCTGGGACTCAGGGAAAATCATCGTCAATGGATGTCAACGCTCAGGTTCGGCAGTGGTAACATCAACGGACTTGCGGGGTAGTATGGCCTTGGTGATGGCAGCAATTATCAATCATGGACCTAGCAAAGTCAGGAAGGTAAATATGGCCCTACGAGGCTATGATCAACTACAAACAAAACTTGGAGGGCTAGGCATAGTTCATAGCATTAATAAAGACGATGAGTGATTTAATTAGTGTTGTAACGGGCTTCTATAATCGCGGCAACCTTGTTAGAACCTCTATTGGCAGTCTATTAAGACAAACCTACACAAACCTTGAGATCATTGCCTTCGATGATTGTTCAACGGACCATACCTACGAAGAGTTACTAAAGTTTCAAGATCCACGACTTAAAGTAATTCGTCATTCCATAAACATTGGTTTTGTTAATGGATTACTCAACGCCATTGAACAATCATCTGGTGACTATATTGCCATCCATGGTTCAGGAGATATTTCCTATCCAACACGATTGGAAAAACAATATAGACTTCTAAAGGACGATCGCGATCTTAGTGCTGTGGGTTGTAATGTTTTCGATTGTGATATGTCTCATGGAGGTAATATATACCGACGTACTAGAGTATGCGATCATCCCGACACTTTCCAATATTCATTAATCAACGGTCGTAATTGCTTCACTGGTGGAGAAGTAATGATAAGAAAATACCACTACGATCGCGTTGGTGGTTATCGAAACGCTTTCTACTACTCTCAAGATAGAGATCTGTGGCTTAGACTGATAGAAATATCCAAACTGGGTTTTGTTGATGAAGTTCTATATAAAAGGTTATTTATATCTAACAGCATACGATTTAACATTGATAAAATACTGATACAAAGAAGATATTCAGAATTGGCTAGACAATGTGCCGAGATGAGATTGAATAACCAATGTGATCTAGTTGATCTGTACGGTCAAGATGCGATCAACTTTTTAAGCAAATCTAAAAGATTGTCAGACTTTTACAAAAACCTCTTTGAAACATACCAATATAGGGATACGACTTTCGCAAACAGATGCTATGATCTATATATCAATTCTTAGAAAAAAAAAGACAATGAATTCTGTTCGCCCTGTACTCTTTGGAAAATACGCACAAGCTTTAGGTATAGCTGCCGAACAAACTGGTCTTTCGACTAGCCAAATCGTAAAACTATTAATGGAAAACGTTTGGGGTTCCAATCTAGAAGTGATTCTACCTCCTGATCCTAGTTTAGAACAATTGAGTTTGATAGATGATACTAAAGATACCAGTTGTAGTATTACACTACCGGAGCGGAAAATTTCTATGGCCATTTCTTCAAAGACAAAAAATCAAATCTCTCGAATCAGTTTTGATCTAGGTAATCGTTTTAACGCTATTACTGATGGGAAAACCATCATCAACTTTCCCAGTTATTCGTTGAGAAAATCCAGTCGCCAAGACGTTGACTACTCTACTAACGATTTTGTTAACGATCTTTCTTTCGATGTTAGTTTTGGTGGTAACAGTTTTCTTGTTGGTCAAATCGCTGGCTCATTTTTGGCTAAGCCTACTTTTGGTGGTGATAAGTGGAAACTAGTTAAGCAATTTTTCTACGCAGGCGTTTCCGGTCTAGTACCTCAAGACGCTGTAATCGAAAACTTACTTTGTACCGTGCCCGACGACCAAGACGAAGATCAAAGATCGCCTTTTTTGAATCTAAAAGGTGTGCATAACTTTACAGTTAACGGTCGTGAGTTTAACGTAACTGTTAAGGGAGTTATTGTAGCCGCCGAAGGTAAGTTTGCCTGGTATCGTGCATTAAAGGAAGGTCTTTATCAGTACCCTAAATATCTAAACGGTGTTCTGGACTTAGGTGGTGGTACAGCGATCGCTCGATTGTTTCATCCTGATGGGACTATCGTTAGAGACTACGATTTGGTTCTAGACGGTGCTACTTCCGCGTTAGCCGCTCATATTGCGGTTGAAGTAGGGTTAATTAAATCAGAAGGCCAAATTCTAGACGCGATCGCTGATGGCACATTCGCTGTTCACGCTATCAACTTTAAGACTGCTTACGACGCGATCTTACCTGAGTGGATTGACGATATCCAAACCCAGATGCGTACTCGTTGGAAAGAAATCCACAATCAGTTTGCTCAAATTTTGGTTGTTGGTGGATCGGCACCGATTATCGCCCCTTTCGTTCAAGACAATCCTCGGTACGTTATCGCACCCAATCCTCAGTTCTACGCTTTGGAAGGTCTTCAGTCGGCATAATGACCTTTGGGCCTATTCTTTAATAGGGCAAATCAACCGTAAACCTAACTATAATGAACTAAAAAAATAATGGACATAAAACAACTGTTTGACAATCAAATTAATAAAGCATCTAGAGATGAGTTAAAAGAAATTATCGCTGCTCTTTTAGATGTTACCGATGGTGTATACGATGCTTTTGAACTATCCCACAAAACAGGGTTATCCTTAGAACGATCGCAAAAAATAATCGATGTAAGAGACAAATGTCTTTCTAACAAAGTTTCACTATAGCAGAAGGAGGATCGCATATTTTGTGCGATCCTCCTTCTGCTATTGACTTGATTTTACTAAAGCTTCTATACGTCTACTTAAGTGAATTATATCACCCAGACATTCATCTAATCTTTTATCGTTTAACCTCTCTCTTACCTTATCTAACTTATCAAGGGTAATGGTATGCCTCTCACCTCCAAGGAGCTTGTAAAAACCTTGTCTACTCATTAAACCTTCACATATCTCCGATATATTAGAATCATTGTCCCAGATGATATTTTTTACAACCTGTAAGAAATTCTCCGGTAACTCCATTTCGATAACAACCCTCATAGCATCTCCTCTAATAAACTGATAACAGTGTAGCACAAAGGTGACACTTATGCTATAGTGGATAAAAAGGAGGATCACATGGAACGCACAATGCTATACCAGTTCAGATCTTTTGAAAAGCGCGATATATGGTTGAAGAACATCCCTATACGATCCCTGTCAGAAAAAGATCGCTATAGCGCACTATATACCTGGAAGATCCGCAATCTTACGGTATTCGGTGTCCTTTTATCCAAGTATGAAGCACCTCTCATTGAAGTATTTGAAAGTACGATTATAGAGATAAAGGAGAAGGAAGGTACCGTATATCTAGAAGAAATCGATATCCCATTCAGCGCTGATTGCATACTACTACACGAACACCTAAACCTATGATAGTCTCATATACCGTAGAGAACTGGATCTCACAAGAACCTAAAACCTTAGACGTTGATCGCAACGAAGCGATCGAACTTCAGTGCGCTAAAGATTTTGCCTCAACTAATGGTTATCTATGGCCACTCACGTTTAATATCTTTGTTGATGGCGATCTTCTGAAGTCAACCACGGTGGTTCTATGAAATACATGGGTAGCAAGATGCGAATCGCTAAACATATCCTTCCTATAATCCTTGAACACCATGGTGCAAGTAAAGTCTATGTAGAACCTTTTGTAGGAGGTGCTAACTTAATAGACAAAATTACAGGCGATCGTATCGGATCAGACCTGAACGAAACCGTTATCCAAGCTTTATCATCAATAAAATACCATCTAGATCAACTACCAAGAAATAATCAAGAGTTCACCGAAGAAGATTATAAAGAGGCTAGAAACAATCTCGATTATCCTCATAGATCCTACATAGGATACGCTCTTAGTTACGGGGGTAAATTCTTTGGTGGATGGCGTAGAGATAAAGAACATCGACGCGATTATATTAAAGAAGCTTACAAAAGCGCTTGTAAACAATCACCTAAACTCCAGACGATCGCACTTTTTGTATCCGATTATAAAAACCTTGTTATACCTGACAATAGTACGATATATTGCGATCCTCCTTATAAAAACACTACATCCTATAAAACATCCACTTTTGATCATCAAGCCTTCTACCAATGGTGTCGTACTAAACGCGATCAAGGTCATACTATCTATGTAAGTGAATATACAGCACCCGATGATTTCCAATGCGTATGGCAAAAAGAAATATCTAGTAGCCTAACTAAAGATACAGGATCTAAAAAAGCTATGGAAAAATTATTCACACTACCCTAATTTTTGATCGAAAAAATATTCCCGAAAAAAATTCGACTTTTCAATTCTCAACTTCTCACATATAAACTAAAGGGGGTCACCTTGGATAACGTTAATGTATCATACTTTGTTAAACTACCCAGCGAAATGATCGCATCTAAATGCTTAATGCACATAGATCCCAATGGCGATCCTAAAACACAAGCTAAACAACATGTCGCTAATTTGATTAACACTGATGTCAAAAACGTAACTATCCTATCAATAGAGATGATTATGAAAACATTATGAAAAACGCGATCGTCCTTGGATGATGATCAAAACCGGATGAGAAAGGAAGACATATAGAAGAGAGATCGTCATTGAAGGAAAATCGTTTATGTAGAAATCGGACGAAAAAGAGTATGGATTAAAGGTTGAATGAGAAAAGAAGATATATAGAAAGGCGATCGTCCTTGAAGGAAAAGAATATGGATAAAAAATTAGACGAAAAAAATTGGATAAAAAAATTGAAAAAATATGGAGAAGTGCTATACGACCCCTAGTACAGGTGTACTACCGTCTTTAATCTGTAGGGGAGCATCTCACACTGAGAATATATATCTAGATACATCTATGGTTATCATTTATAAATATTGTAGGTAAATTGTGACTGCGATCACACAAACAGATTAGCGTTAGGGATATATTGTTATCAAGGTTAACTAAGTTAACTGAATAACACGCTACAAACAAGTAAAGGAGTCTAGAATCATGCCAGCAAGTAAGGAACTACAACAGAGAGCGATCGCCGTTAAACGGTTAACCGGTAATGATGTGAAAGCTTCACAAAAATCTATTTATAGTGCAATGGATCGTTATAGCAACCGATCAGAGAATAATATAAATTTCGGTGATGATGATCAAGCTATATATGATCATCTTCTACAGGGCGATGAGTTTGATAATGGTGATGGTATAGAAGTATGGTATAACGCTTTTAAGCTAGATTCTCGCTCTATTGTAGTAGTAAGAACATACGATGGGGGGGTCAGTGGAGAAGGCGATCTATATATCATGCAGCCAGATCATAATGATATCTATGATTTACGTGATGATATAGTTGAGTCAGGATGGTATAACGGTCTACACTAGTATTCCATAAACACGTTTTTTCAAGCTAGCCTAGTAAAGCCTAGGCTATTAGTCCACAGATCACTACAACAATAACAAAGGAGTCTAGAATCATGGCTGTTATCAAGATAATTGGATCATTTTACACTGTTTGTTGCGATCCCTGGTTGTATGCGGAAGTAGCCGTTATTTGTGAAGATAATATATACTTTCTATGTAAAATTAGGACAAACGGTCAAGTATTAAAATTCTCAGATCTTAGGCAAGCTGAGGATAATTTAATAAAACTATCTGGCTATCAGCTAGATTTCATTACAAAATCTAGCGATCAATCCGTATTTAGCTGGGAGTCCGATCCCAATCTATTAGATGTGTATCAACTTCTCTAGTTTAGTAAGAATATAGTACAAATGATCGCGATCGTCCTAACCATATCAGGGAACGATCGCGATCATTTGTACTATCTCATTCATCACTATATAGTTATATACTTAAATACCTATATAACCAATAAACGTTACAACCTAGTGCGATCGT
>Ga0208465_1000509_pt1 | contig 10591 bp, 8 predicted proteins | sample LakMenEpi31Aug10_FD_150749 | JGI IMG/M metagenome (GOLD analysis project Ga0208465, IMG submission 150749) | Freshwater microbial communities from Lake Mendota, WI - 31AUG2010 deep hole epilimnion (SPAdes) | ecosystem: Environmental > Aquatic > Freshwater > Lake > Epilimnion/Euphotic zone ...
TTTCAAGGGTTAGAGCCAGGGGCATCAAATACCAATGGGGGCCAACTGATTCAAGATTTGGAGATAGGAGCTCGCCACTTGATGCCCGAGCAATAAATAAAGTTAGCCCAGCAATAAAGCCAAGAAGGGCCAGAATAAATCTACGTAGCTCAACTTCGTCTTTATATTTACTTACTCCATATTTTCCTATAACAATTCCTAATCCAACAATAACTAGAGCAAGTAATATAAATAACGGCTGCGCCCCAACGGGTAATCCACCAAGTAGTGATACCGCAGGTATCTCATCTAGACGATGAACAAATGGGTTTAACCAAGTTCCATTACCTATTACAACCCCACTTCCAGCAATGTAGCTAAGAGTTGAGATAAAGAAGTTTGGTAGGTAAAAAATTTGAATAAATAGAAATGCTAAACCACCAAAGACTCCCGGTTCAATAACTCTTGTTAAATCAAGAACAGTATCAAAATGCCAGATGAGAGAGAAGCTAAAAACTAATCCAGCAAATCCAACTAAAGCCAATAATAGAAGCGCTGCTAACTTTAGAGCTCTCTGCCAGGGAAATTTCATCCCTTGATCTGGAAGAAGATTACTTGCAATATATCCTGAAACGAATGAGACAAGAAAGAGAATTGGAAAGACAATATAGAAAGGCGCCTTTACTGTGCTTCCAAGTGATACAAGTGAGAGCAGAGTTCCGAGAAGACTATAAGAAAAGGAAAGCGCCAGTAATTGAGCTCGCTTCTCACTTGCTCTGCTGGCTCCAAGCCTTTCGCTCATTCTAAGTAAGGCATTTTTAATCACAAGAAAGGGAATTATTAAGGCTCCAATTGGAAAGAAGGTTAAGCGCCCTGAGATAGTTTCATTTGAAAGTGATAGATCAAGTGGAATGTGATGGGCAATTAGAAAAAACCAGATTGCAGCCCGCATTGGATCTGCGGTATTTCCAGTAGAACTTCCAGCGGTAGCCCAGGTAATAAGTGAGATAAAGGCCAGCGGAAGAAGAATTAAAATTATCCCTCGCATGCCTTGGCCGAAAGCAACTTTCAGCAATGGCAACATCTCTTTATTCTTGCTTATCCTTTAAGGATTGCACGGAGCAGTTCTGCGGTCTGACTTGGTGTCTTTCCAACTTTAACCCCAGCTGCCTCTAGCGCCACTTTCTTTGCCTCTGCCGTTCCCGAGGAGCCAGAGACAATCGCTCCAGCATGTCCCATAGTTTTTCCTTCAGGGGCGGTAAAGCCTGCAACATATCCAACTACCGGTTTTGTTACATACTCTTTGATGAATGCTGCCGCTCTCTCCTCAGCATCCCCACCAATCTCACCAATCATCACAATTGCTTTTGTCTCTGGATCATCTTGAAAAGACCTTAAGCAATCTATATGCGTTGTACCAACTATTGGATCTCCCCCAATTCCAACTGCAGTTGTAAAGCCTATATCTCGCAATTCATACATCATCTGATAGGTAAGAGTTCCTGACTTTGAAACCAGGCCAATACTTCCAGGACCTGTGATATCAGCTGGCGTAATTCCAATATTTGATTTACCAGGGCTAATTAAACCTGGGCAATTAGGTCCAATGATCCGTGACTTTCCAACCTTGAGGCTATGAGCATAAAAACTTGCTGTGTCATGAACTGGTATTCCTTCAGTGATAACAACAATTAAGGGCAGGTGAGCATCAATAGCATCAATGACTGCGCTCTTGGCAAACTTTGGTGGCACAAAAATTACTGAGGCATCAGCTCCAGTTGCAGCAACTGCCTCTGTAACGGAGTTAAATACTGGAAGAGATTTTCCTTCAATCTCAACTACCTGACCACCCTTGCCAGGGGTTACTCCACCAACAATATTGGTTCCGCTTAAAATCATTCGTCTGGTGTGTTTACTTCCTTCAGAGCCAGTAATTCCCTGAACGATGACTTTAGTTTTCTCAGTTAAAAAGATCGCCATTATTTAGCTGCCAACTCTGCAGCTCTTGCAGCTGCTCCATCCATGCTATCAACCTGCTGGATTAAAGGATGATTAGCCTTATTTAGAATTGCTCTTCCCTCAATAACATTATTGCCATCGAGTCGAACCACAATCGGCTTACTTGCTTTATCGCCTAATATCTCAAGGGCTTGAATAATTCCATTAGCGACCGCATCACATGAGGTAATACCACCAAAGACATTTACAAAAACTGACTTAACATCCTTATCTCCAAGAATTATTGAGAGTCCATCTGCCATTACTTGGGCTGATGCTCCCCCGCCAATATCAAGGAAATTTGCTGGTTTTACCCCGCCAAACTTCTCGCCTGCATATGCCACAACATCAAGTGTGCTCATCACAAGGCCCGCTCCATTACCAATTACGCCAACCTCTCCTTGGAGCTTTACGTAATTTAGGTCGCGCTCTTTGGCAAGTGCTTCAAGTGGATCTGCTGCTTCATGATCAATGAGGGCTTCAAATTCAGGATGGCGGAAAGCGGCATTGTCATCAAGTGTCACTTTTCCATCGAGTGCAATTACTCTGCCATCAACAGTTTTTACTAAAGGATTAATCTCAATCAAAGTAGCATCGCAGCTTTGAAAGGTCTTCCAAAGAGTTACTAATGTATCGGCAACCTGCTTTTCAACATCGCTACCGAATCCACCTTTTCTAATTATCTCTAAAGCTTTTTCCTGGCTCATTCCTTCATTGGGGTCAATATGAACTTTAGCTAATTTCTCTGGGGTTTTATGTGCAACTTCTTCAATATCCATACCGCCTGCAACGGATGCCATCACTAAAAAGGAGCGGTTAGAGCGATCAAGAAGAATTGCTAAGTAATACTCACTCTCTATTGGAGCAGCGGCAGCAATCATTACTTTCTTGACGATATGGCCCTTTATATCCATGCCAAGAATTGCCTCTGCTTTTATATAAGCATCATCGCCATTTTCAGCAAGCTTTACACCGCCAGCTTTGCCTCGACCACCAATTTTTACTTGAGCTTTAACTACTACTTTTCCGCCAATTTCCTGGGCTGCATCTCTTGCTTGGGCAGGAGTTGTTGCAACTTTTGCTTTTAATACTGGAATTGAGTTGGCTTCAAATAGATCACGGGCTTGATATTCAAAGAGGTCCACGGGTCATAACTTATCTACTGGGGCATATCGGAGCAACAATCGCTTATCTCCATAGCTACCAAAGTTGATTGTGGCCTCTGCTTTCTCTGCCTCACCTGAGAGCGCAATCACAGTGCCAAGACCAAATGTGTCATGACTTACTCGATCACCGATATTTAATTGCAAGGTATTTGACTTAATCGCTGCTTTTGGTAGCGCATTTGGTGCATATTTTCGCCTTGTCATAGGAGGTGAGATATATCCACTCTCACTCTTATTCCAATCAATTAAAGCATCAGGAATTTCATCTAAAAATCTTGAAGGTGGGTTGTAATTCGGAGCTCCCCAAGATGAGCGATATTCAGCCCTTGATAGATAGAGCCTCTCTCTAGCTCTTGTTAGGCCAACGTATGCCAGCCTTCTCTCCTCCTCCAACTCTTTCTTCTCACCTAGCGTTCTTGAGTGAGGAAAAATTCCCTCCTCCATTCCAGTGAGAAATACTGTTGGAAACTCCAAGCCTTTAGCGGTGTGTAGCGTCATTAAAGTTACAACGCCGCCATGATCTTCGCCCTCTGGAATCTCATCTGCATCTGCAACAAGTGCAACATCTTCTAAAAATCCAGCAAGTGATATCTCTTGACCTTCATCAACTTCTCGCTCTTGATACTCCTCAGCAACAGCTACTAACTCCTCAAGGTTTTCAATTCTTACCTCATCTTGTGGATCATGGCTATCGCGGAGCTCATCTAATAGCCCTGATTGCTCAAGAACTGCTGCTGCAATGGTTGCTGGCGGGCGATTGGCTTCAACTAATACTTGCAGAGCTGCAATCATCGCAACAAACTCAGATACAGCAGATGATGCCTTAGCTCCAAGGCCAGCAGCGCTTGCTCTATTTAAACCTTGCCAGAACGAAATACCTTCAGCTTTTGCAAAATCATCAATAGCTTCAAGGGCCCTATCGCCAAGTCCGCGCTTGGGAGTATTAATTATTCTTCGCATACTTACCTCATCATCAGGGTTTACCAATACTCGAAGATAGGCAAGTAAATCCTTTACTTCCTTGCGTTCATAAAAGCGCACTCCCCCCACAACCTTGTAAGGAATGGTGGCGCGCATAAAGACCTCTTCAAATACGCGTGATTGGGCGTTAGTCCTATAAAAAATAGCGCTCTGGCCAAAGTTTGAAAGACCTTCCCTCTCCAATCTGAAGAGCTCATCTCTAATGTATTCAGCTTCATGATGTTCATTCTCGCCAACAAAGCCCATTAACTTTGCTCCACTACCAGCATCAGACCAGAGGTTCTTCTCTTTGCGAGCCTCATTGAGTGAAATAACAGCATTAGCTGCGCTTAGAATATTTTGTGTTGAGCGATAGTTCTGTTCAAGCAAAATTGTTTGGGCATCAGGATAATCCTCTTCAAATGCCATTATGTTTCTAATAGTTGCCCCTCTAAAGCCATAGATAGATTGATCAGCATCACCAACCACACAGAGCTCAGCTGCTGGGATTCCCTCTCTATCGCTTCCAACTAGCTCTCTAATTAGGATGTATTGAGCATGATTAGTATCTTGATACTCATCAACCAAGATATGTTTAAAGCGATGGCGATAACGAGATCTAGCCTCAGGAAACTTCTGTAATAGATCAACAGTTTTCATAATCAAATCATCAAAATCCATCGCATTAGCACTTGTTAACCTAGCCTGATAGATTGCATAAATCTCAGCAACTACCTCTTCAAAACTATTTTGGGTAGCATTTCTATAATCACTAGGGCCTAATAAATCATTTTTAGCGCCTGAAATTACTGATGCAACCCCTCTTGGGTTATATCTTTTAGGATCTAGATTTAGATCTCTCATAACCAAGGTAATTAGGCGCAGCGAATCTGCTTGATCATAGATAGAAAATGTTGATTTATATCCCAGTCTTCCAGCTTCCTGGCGAAGGATTCTCACCGATGCTGAGTGAAAGGTTGAGACCCAGATTATCTTGGCGCGATTTCCAACTAATTGCGCAACGCGTTCTTTCATCTCGCCAGCTGCTTTATTGGTAAAGGTAATGGCCAATATCTCGTGGGGATCAACGCCTCTTGCTGCCATTAAATAGGCGATGCGACTAGTTAATACCCGGGTCTTTCCAGAGCCTGCTCCAGCAACAACAAGTAGTGGAGTTCCAGAGTGGGTGACAGCTGCTGCTTGCTGCGGGTTTAGCCCGGCTAACAATTTATCTTCATTAAGCGCTGCCATAGTGGTAAGTCTAGGATAGGCAGATGACTCCAATTGCTGATGAAGAAATCAAGCGCATTCTGGTCGTTATGGCCCATCCTGATGATTGCGATTTTGGCGCAGGAGGAAGTATCGCTAAGTGGCGAGAGGCTGGAATTCAGGTCTCTTACTGCATCATCACAAATGGCGATCAAGGCGGAGAAGAATCAGATGTTCCTGTTGAAGAAATGGCAAAGGTTAGACAGAGAGAGCAGAGAGCGGCAGGAGCTGCCCTTGGAGTAAGTGAGATAACTTTTTTAAATTACCGAGATGGTTCACTAATTCCAACTATCGAACTTCGGCGAGATATTGTTAAAGCAATTCGCATCGCAAAACCTGATCGAATGGTGGTCCAATCACCTGAGCGAAATTGGGAACGTATCTATTCAAGTCATCCAGATCACCTCGCAGCAGGTGAGAGCGCAATTCAAGCAATCTATCCTGATGCAAGAAATCCTTATGCCTTCCCAGAATTAAAGTCAGAAGGACTTGAACCATGGCGGGTAAGAGAGGTCTTTGTTACCGGCTCGCCTACCCCAAATCACTTCATCGATATCACCGAAACAATTGATAAAAAGATTGCAGCGCTAAAGGCCCATATCAGCCAAACTGCTCATAACCCAGAGCTTGATTCAATGGTTAGGCAGTGGGGAGAAAAAAATGCTGAAGCGAATGGTTTAGCGGCAGGAAGAGTTGCTGAGATATTTAAGGTTGTAAGTACTGATTAAGAATTACTAGTTATAGCTCTTTCAATCCCAATTGTTCGAAGTGGAGCTCCATCCACTCCTCCATCTTTAACGCCACCTTGAGCAATGTATTTAACAATTTCAAGTCCTGAAACTATCTTCCCCCAGAGGGTGTAATTAGGCCCAAGTGTGGTGTCCTTATAGACCAGAAAGAACTGAGAGCCATTGGTATTTGGTCCTGAATTGGCCATAGCTACGCTTCCTTCAGGATAATTATTTTCAGCAGCCAATGGCAGATTCTCATCACGATATCTAAATGTTGGTCCACCTGAACCAGTTGCAGTTGGATCGCCGCATTGAAGAACGAATATGCCCTCTGTGGTTAGGCGATGACAGAGTGTTTTATTGAAATAACCACCTTTAGCTAGCTGAGACATAACAGTAATAGTTACTGGAGCAGCTTTTGCAAAGGTTTCGATAACAATGGTTCCACAGTTAGTCTGAAGCTTTAAATATTTTGGCGCTCGCTTCATGAGATTTTCCGGAGCAGGAACTCGCATTGGAGATTGCGCTGATGCCTTACTTACTCTGCACTTAATCTTCTTCTCTGGAGCAGCTACCTGTATTTCTTTACTATCGGCGCTCGCTGGAGCAATTGGAATTAAAAGCGCAGCAGAGAGAAGAGCGATGACAGTTACTTTGCGCTTACTTCTCACTCTTCCTACTCCCACTCAATAGTTCCTGGCGGCTTGGAAGTTATATCAAGAACAACTCGATTAACTTCACTAACTTCATTGGTAATGCGATTTGAGATTTTGGCGAGTACTTCATAAGGCACTCGCGACCAATCTGCCGTCATCGCATCCTCACTTGATACCGGGCGAAGGACTATGGGATGGCCATAACTTCTGCCATCTCCTTGAACTCCTACGCTACGCACCTCAGCAAGTAATACCACTGGAGATTGCCAGATCACTTGATCTAGACCGGCTAAGTGTAATTCCTCTCTTGCGATTAAATCGGCCTGGCGCAAAATTCTAAGTCTTTCTTCAGTAACTTCACCGACAATACGAATCGCTAGGCCTGGACCTGGGAATGGTTGGCGCCAAATAATCGCATCTGGCAAGCCTAGAGATAGCCCAACTTGGCGAACTTCATCCTTAAAGAGAGTGCGAAGTGGTTCAATTAATTCAAAATCTAAATCATCTGGAAGGCCGCCCACATTATGGTGAGATTTAATATTTGCAGTACCGCTTCCGCCCCCTGATTCAACTACATCTGGATATAGCGTTCCTTGAACTAGAAACTCTATTTTGCTATCTGCAGATAACTTCTTAGCTGCATCTTCAAATACTCGAATAAATTCCCTGCCAATAATCTTTCTCTTTTCCTCAGGATCTCTTACGCCCTTTAGAGCATCTAGAAACCTCTGCTTTGCATCAACAACCATAAGTTCAACGCCAGTTGCTGCAACAAAGTCTTTTTCTACTTGCTCAGCCTCACCCTGCCTAAGCAGGCCATGGTCAACAAATACGCAGGTTAACTGCCCTCCAATAGCTTTTTGAACAAGCGCTGCAGCAACTGCTGAATCAACCCCGCCAGAGAGGCCGCAAATCACTCGTTTATCTGCAACTTGAGATTTAATATTGATAATCTCATTTTCTACAATATTTTCAGAGGTCCAAGTTGGCTTGCATTTAACAATATCAATTAACCATTTGCGCAGGATCTCCTGCCCATTTTCGCTATGGAGAACTTCTGGATGAAATTGGACTCCAGCTAACTTTCCATCACCACTTTCAAAGGCGGCAACCAAAGTTGAAGCGCTACTTCCTATCGCGCTAAATCCAACTGGAGCTTTAGTGACGCTATCGCCATGGCTCATCCAGACGTTAAATGATGAATCAAGGCCTGAAAATAACTTTGATGAAATATCGGAAGTAAATTCAGTTCTGCCATATTCACTTAAACCTGTCTTTGCTACCTCGCCCCCAAGTAATTGCGCCATAACTTGAAAGCCATAACAGATACCAAAGATCGGAATATTCTGCTCAAATAATGCCCGATCAATTAAGGGAGCATCATCAACATATACAGATGATGGCCCACCAGAGAGAATTATCGCTCTGGGATTTCTTGCAAGTATCTCTTCAAGTGAACTCTTATGAGAAATAATCTCGCTATAGACCCCGGCTTGGCGAACCCGGCGAGCAATTAGCTGGGCATATTGCGCGCCAAAATCAATTACTAAGACATGATTATTGCTCTGCACTAGCTCGCCTTCTTATGCTCTATTTAGAACTATTTCAACTCTCTGGAACTCTTTTAAGTCAGAGTAGCCAGAGGTTGCCATAGCCCGGCGCAGGGCGCCAAATAAATTCATACTTCCATCAGCAGAGTGTGATGGTCCAAGCAATATCTCCTCCAAAGTTCCAGTACTTCCAACATAAACCCTTGTGCCACGTGGCAATTCGCTGTGATGTGCTTCAGGGCCCCAATGCCAACCTCTTCCTGGGGCTGATTCTGCCCGCGCAAGTGGAGATCCCAGCATTACTGCATCTGCGCCGCAGGCAATTGCCTTTGCAATATCCCCGCTTTTTCCAACCGAGCCATCGGCAATTACATGAACATATCGCCCGCCAGATTCATCTAAATACTCTCGTCTTGCAGCAGCGACATCAGCAACAGCTGTTGCCATAGGAACAGAGATACCTAGAACTTGGCGAGTGGTGTGAGCTGCTCCTCCGCCAAAACCAACTAATACTCCAGCTGCTCCTGCTCTCATTAAATGAAGTGCGCTCTGCGAAGTTGCGCAACCTCCAACAATTACTGGAACATCTAACTCATAGATAAACTTCTTAAGATTTAGCGCCTCATTAGTCTTTGAAACGTGTTCTGCGCTCACCGTTGTTCCTCGAATAACAAAGATATCAACGCCAGCATCAATTACAGTCTTATGAAACTGGGCAGTGCGCTGCGGCGAAAGAGCTGCAGCAACACAGACTCCAGCTGCTCTTATCTCTGCAAGCCGCTCTTTAATTAACTCAGCTCTGATAGGAGCTTGATAGAGCTCCTGCATACGTCTTGTTGCCTGCTCTGCTGGAATTGATGAAATCTCACCTAATTGAATCTTAGGATTTTCATATCTGCTCCATAGACCTTCAAGATTTAATACTCCAAGGCCACCTAATTTTCCAATAGCGATAGCGCTCTCTGGCGAAACCACTGAATCCATAGGGGCTGCAAGCAGCGGAAGTCCAAAACTATAGGCATCGATCTTCCAATCAATTGATACCTCACTTGGTTCTCTAGTTCTTCTAGAAGGAGCGATGGAAATATCATCAAATGAATAGGCAGTTCTGGCTCTCTTGCCAGGTGAGATCTCGATATCAACCATTATTTACTCCGATAGTAATTAGGGGCATCAGCCACATCTAATACATCATGAGGATGGCTCTCAGAGAGGCCGGCTGCGGTAATTTGTATTAGCCGGCCGCGTTTTTGCAGAGCTGCAATATCTTGCGCTCCGGCATATCCCATCCCTGAGCGGAGCCCGCCAACTAATTGATGAACCACTTCAGCAACGCTGCCTCGATAAGCAACTTTTCCTTCAATACCTTCTGGAACTAATTTATCTTCAGCTAATACATCATCTTGCATATAGCGATCTTTTGAAAATGACTTCTGCTCGCCCCTTGATTGCATCGCGCCAAGGGAGCCCATCCCGCGATAGATCTTAAATTTTCTTCCATCACTTTCAACTAGCTCACCAGGTGATTCATCACAACCTGCAAGAAGAGATCCAAGCATCACGGTATCGGCACCTGAAACAATTGCTTTGGCGATATCTCCCGAGTATTGCAAGCCGCCATCTGCAATCAATGGAATATCAGCTTTCTGACATGCCTTAGCTGCCTCCATAATTGCAGTTATCTGAGGAACTCCAACGCCAGCAACAATTCGTGTGGTGCAGATAGATCCCGGTCCTACTCCAACTTTAACTGCATCGGCTCCAGCATTAATTAGCGCTTGAGCTCCTGCTCTAGTTGCAACATTTCCACCAATTACCTCTTGTTTAGGAAAGTGCTTCTTAATTCTTACTATCGCATCTAAAACGGCTCGGTGATGGCCATGAGCTGTATCAACGACAATTACATCAACGCCAGCGCCAATTAACGCCTCAGCTCTTTCAAATCCATCTTCGCCAACGCCAACTGCTGCGCCAACTCTTAGATTTGCTCCCTTAACTAACTTCACATGGGTTACTTGTTCATCGATAGCGAGGTTTCTATGGATGATTCCAATCCCGCCAGCTTTAGCCATAGCAATTGCCATTGCAGATTCAGTAACGGTATCCATCGCCGAGGAGATCAATGGGATATCTAATTGGATCGAGCGAGTGAGATAAGTCTTGGTATCAACCTCTGAAGGCACTACCTCTGAGGCATCTGGGAGCAGGAGAACATCATCGTAGGTAAGGCCAAGCATTGCGACCTTCTCATTAACGCTCTCACTCACCGCTCCACCTTAATG
>Ga0208465_1000512_pt1 | contig 10551 bp, 18 predicted proteins | sample LakMenEpi31Aug10_FD_150749 | JGI IMG/M metagenome (GOLD analysis project Ga0208465, IMG submission 150749) | Freshwater microbial communities from Lake Mendota, WI - 31AUG2010 deep hole epilimnion (SPAdes) | ecosystem: Environmental > Aquatic > Freshwater > Lake > Epilimnion/Euphotic zone ...
TGGAGTTTATGCCAATACCAATACTAGCACGCTTGAAATTTCCGATAACACCGGATTGGATGGCAATCTTTATCGCGTACAGATTTCTGCCACGGGTGTTTCAGCCAATACAGTTTCTGATGCGGCAACTCTCGAAGAAGTTTAATCTACATGTTGGCCTGAGTCCCAGGAGTAGCATTCCCATTCAGTTGGGTTTATAAAATAGGAGTTTTAAATGGCAGATAAAAAGATTACACAGTTGACCGCATTGACAGCACCAGCAAATAATGATTTGTTGCTTATCGTTGATGATCCGTCAGGATCACCAGTTTCTAAGAAAGTTGAACTCGGTGATATTTTTGGTGAAACAGCACAAACGACATTTCAAACAATTAAGTTGGGTTCAGTTGCAAATACAGAATTTGTTACTGGCGGCACGTTTAAAATTACGCCTACTGACAGATTTCTTGTCGATGGTTTAGCAGATTTTGATAATGATAGAATTAGAGTTAGAACCGCATTCACGCCAGGCTCTAGCAATGCGGCCGCCGCTAGTATGGTAGCAGGAGAAATCGCCTGGGATGCAAACTATTTGTATGTTGCAGTTGGATCGACAGGTGCCAATTCAATTTTAAGGGTTGCATTAAGCGGCTGGTAATATGATTTTTAATGATGATGAATTTGATGAATATGCTATAAACAATTACAGAAATCCTAATTGTATATCAGTCTTAGAATACTTAGAAGATTTAAATAAATTTAAGTATATCAAAAGACTGATAAACAAATATGTTGAAAAGAGTGAATTGAGAGAAAGATTAATACTGAATCACATAATCTTTCTCTCAAATGTTTTTGGTGTAGAAGCTACAGTAAATATGCTTCGATTTAAAATTGAAGAGAAGAATCATCACATACTCAATGCTTTTCTTGTAATGTTGAAATATATTCATGATAATGAAATTCACGATTCTGAATTGCTAGAAGAAATAAAAAGAAGGATATAATGGCAAACTTAGTAGACTTATATGTAGTTTATAGAATTCTAAGAAAGTTAACCACACCATTCGAAAACTGGCCAGCCTACAAGACTGGAGTTATCGATGCCGAGGGTAACATTCTCAAGTCATCATCTGAGAGAAACACTCAAGATGAAAGAGATTCTTTTAATCTGTTAGATGTGTTGATTCTAAACTTAAAAAAACTGTTAATGAAAGTTCCAGGCGGTAAAACAAAATTTGCAACATATGCCGCAGCATTGTTTTTGATTAAAGAAGAAAAGAATTTGACGCCAGATAATCTGGAAGAAAAGTTTGCAGTGTTTCTATCAAACAAAGAAACACTAAAAGAAGAAATTGCTAACGTTGTTGGGGCAGGCCGAATAGCAGGAACTACGGGTGATCCTCCAGCGGGAAGTAAAATAATGATGAGAAGATTTGCTAACAATGATGTTTTCGTTGTCGATACAAAGCGTTACTTAAAAGCGCGTTTGGGAAAAAGAAAATTTCTAAAATATGAAACGTATGTTGGCGACGATGATGTGGGTGAAGCAATTCGTCAGTACGGAAGAAAGAATCCAAAGAAGCCGATCATTCTTCAAGATGGAATGACAGGTGCGATGATTTTTTTACGTCACGGCAAAAGCGGATTATTCACTGAATCTTTTGGTGCTAGGTTGTTGATTGAGGAAATAACTCAGTCAGACTTAAAAAAGATTGAACAATATGCTGATAAATTATTTCAGGCGGTAGGAATTGATGTGGCATTTACTCGACATTTTTTAGATAGAGTAAATGATGAGAGAAATAGAAAACAAATTACGTCAGATGAATTGACTGCGTTGTTTAAAAAAACATATGAAAAACATGGCAAAAGAATTCCAAAGCTAGGCCCTGATGCTGAAGCAGTGATTAATGATATGCAATCTGACATTAATATGCCATTTGTTTTGAAGTGGGATAGAAGTGCCGAACAATTAGACTTGGTTGCTAAAACTGTAATGAGAAAGAAAAATTTTATGACCAGCAATCAGAAATTAACAGTGTAGAGATTAGCAATCATGTGGATTCTACAATGGCTTCCTAACTGGATATTCTACGGTATACTTGCAATAGGCATATTAGGATTTCTTGTAACTTATCTACTTAAATTTATACCGATTCCTGCTTTGTATATGTACAAAGCACCGATACAAATTGTGTCGGTTATTTTTATTGTCATTGGTGTTTACATGGCAGGATCAATTGCAAACGAAGAAGCATGGCAAGCAAAAGTAAAAGAAGTTGAAGCGAAGTTAGCAGAAGCAGAAGCAAGAGGTGCAGTTGAGACAGTTAAGATTGTTGAAAAAGTTGTAGTACAAAAACAAGTCATAAAAGAAAAGGGAAAAGATATAGTTCAGTATGTTGATCGAGAGGTTGTGAAGTTCGACAATAAATGTGAAATACCTCCTGCGTTTGTAGAAGTACATAATAAAGCAGCAGAGAAAATACAATGAGAATTGTTTTATTATGCACACTGTTATTGTTGGCGGGTTGCTCTACACCAGTACCAATAAAACCTAAATTTCCTGTTGCACCAGATATGTTGCTTGAGCCTTGCACGGAACTTAAAAAGTTGGAAAAAGAAGTTAAATTGAGTGATATTGCAAAGACTGTGACTGATAATTATATGTTATATCATGACTGCTCATTGAAATCTAAAGCATGGATCGAATGGTATAAAGTACAAAAAAAGATTTTTGAGGATGTCAAATGATAACACAAGAACAATTAAAACAATTATTGCCTAAGAATCCTTATGTGCCTCATTGGCACAAAGCACTTGAACAATTATTTCCTGACTATGAAATAAACACGCCTAAAAGAATGGCTGCGTTTATAGCACAGTGCGCCCATGAGTCTGCTGGATTTACTGCCCTGGTTGAGAATCTAAACTATCGTTGGCAATCATTGAGAAAAGTATTTCCGAAATATTTTCCAAATGACGCTATTGCGCAGGACTATGCTGGCAGACCAAATAAACAAGAAGCGATAGCAAATAGAATTTATGCAAGTCGCATGGGTAACGGTCCAGAAGAATCGGGTGATGGTTATCGTTTTCGTGGACGTGGATTAATTCAACTTACTGGCAGACATAATTATACTTGGTTTGCTGCATCACTTGAGATAACTCCTGAAGAGGCATCAGAGTATCTGACAACCTTCGAAGGTGCTGCGCAATCTGCCTGTTGGTTTTGGGAGAGCAACAAACTCAATCAATGGGCAGATACTGGTGACATTCTTACATTAACAAAAAGAATCAATGGTGGGACGATAGGTTTAGATGATCGTATTAAACATTACGAACATGCTTTACATATTTTAGGAGTCTAAAATGGTGAGTGACAGAAAACTATTTCTTGGGCTTCTCATTTTGTTATTGCTTCCTCTTACACTAGCAATATTTGGTGGTGATCGTTTTAGATATCCTTGCCAAGACCCTAAGAATTGGGATAAAGAAATGTGTAAGATGCCGCATTGTGATGTAACAAGAACATGCCCCGAACACATATTTAAAGGTCAACGTGATCCTAGATTAGGACCACCACCAACAAGGAACGAACCCATAGTACAAAACACAGGACAGATTTGCCAAACATGTCCAGCACCACAGGGAGCTAATAATGCAAAATAACACTCCATTCGTATATACTGAAGATCAATTGATGGCGAGACTGAAATTCTTTATTGGAGTTTGTCTTGCATTAACACTGACAGGTATTGTATTCGTTGTATTATATTCAATCATCTTCGTAACACAACCATTAAATGCAATGTCACCAATCGATCAAAAATTCTTTGAACTTATTGTTCCGATTGCAACATTTTTAACAGGCACATTATCGGGTATTATGTTAGCGGGTAGACCGAAAGAAGAACAAGAAGCTATGCTTGCAGCACAGAAGCAAGCCACTGAGTCCTTCAAAACAACAATGGAAGAAACGAAAAAGCCAGCGCCAGAGCCAAAAAAAGCTGAACGCACTGAACCTGTACTCGGATTCGGCCCAGCACAGCAGCCTGCGCAATCGTTCCAAATGCCTGGTCCAGCCCCAGGATTTGGTGGTAAACTAGCGCCACCACCAGCACCTCAGCCGGAGCTTTAATATGTTGAAATCTATATTTCAAGATGGGCATAATGAAAGCATTAGCAGTAAAAGAGTTATAACTTTTTTGGCATTTGTTTTATGTGCGTTTGGATTTATAGCCGATATCTTTGGATATAAAGTTACTCCCGCGCTATTTGATTCAATGATGTATATTGTAGTTGCGGGATTAGGATTTACAGCATCAGAAAAATTTGCCCCTAAAGCGCCACCACCAGCACAACCATTACTAAAATAAGGAATAAAAATGAAACTAATCATTACCGCAGCAATCATTGGTTTAATTCCAATTTTGAGTTATCATAATATTTCATTTGCAGCAGAAACGAAAAAAGTTTGCGTGGACAAAGTTACAAATGACGGCAAGAAAGTTTTAGACAAAGACGGTAAACCTGTCCAGGAATGTAAAGAAATCAAAGTCCATCAAAAACTAGAAGGCACTAAGGTTCCAGAAAAAAAATAATATGATAGAAGATTCGAATCTAAGAACCGACGTTGAGATATTGAAGCGTGACATGCACCAGTTAAATGGGCTGTTCACGCGGCTCGATGTTACTATTGAAAAGCTTGGTGAGGTTTCTTCGAATCTCACCAGAATGCTTGCTGTTCACGAAAATAAACTGGAAAAACAAGAAGAGGCAGATAAACAATTAAATTCTATGATTGAATTGTTATTTGCTAAGGTCGAAGAGCGCCGCCGTGAAGTAGACACTATAAAGGATGATTTTCGTAAAGAAATTTCTCATCTACATAATGACATTATGTTAGAAATGAAAGAAATAAAAAATTGCACCACGAACTATCATTCCGAAATGAATCAAAGGGTGACCACTATAGAAAGATGGAAATGGATGATGATGGGCGGTGGAGCTATTGTAGGATTCATAGTTTCAAAATTCATTTGATTTTCGATTCTTCATGTGATAGAATGTAACGTCTATTGCACATGGAGTCATTATGAGTATGTGGATCGATCAAAAATATATTGGAATCCTTTCTGGCAGGCTTGACAAGTTCACCAGAAAGGATTCGTATACATACAATTTCCGCTGTCCGATCTGTGGCGACAGTCAGAAGAATAAAAATAAAGCACGCGGTTATTTGTTTGGCAAAAAGGGTGGCCTATTCTACCGCTGTCACAATTGCCAAGCCAGCATGTCTCTCGGTTCACTGATTCGAGTCATAGATTCAAATCTATACAAAGAGTATTGCCTAGAGAGATACGCTAGTGGTGAAACAGGATTTAAGGCGCACAAAAGCCATGGCTTTGTTTTTACTCCAGTTAGTTTTAAAAGCAATAAAGAAGACAATGCTTTCAACAATTTATTGACACCTCTTGATAAACTGAATGAAGATCATGAGGTAATTCGTTATCTTACATACAGAAAAATTCCGAAAGATCGATACTCTGATTTGAGATATGTAGATGATATCTCAAAGTTTAAAAAATTTGCAGAAGGATATGACGAGAAGATAGTCACAAATGAATCAAGGCTTGTGATTCCTTTTTTCGATGAAAACAATGAACTTGTTGGTCTCTCTGGTAGAGCATTGGGTGATGAAAAAATTCGTTATGTGACAATACGAATTAAAAAAGATTCTCCGATGATTTTTGGTCTGAATAATGTAGATAAAGATCAGACAATTTATGTGACCGAAGGTCCAATAGATAGTTTGTTCTTGCCGAATTCAGTCGCGGTTGGTAACTCTAATCTAAAGTCTGTTGGTGAACATTTGTCAAAAGATAATCTTGTTTTAGTATATGACAATGAGCCTAGAAATAAAGAGATTGTAAGAGAGATGGAATCATCAATCAAGCAAGGCTTTAGCATTTGCATTTGGCCTGAAACAATTGTGGCAAAAGATATTAATGAAATGATTCAACATGAGAATTTAAGCACAGATGAAATTTTGGCTACTATAAATAAAAATACTTTTTCTGGCCCTACAGCGATTATGAATCTCCTCTTATGGAGGAGATGTTAGGAGATTTCATGAGCGATGATCCCACCAAAGAAAAGCACTCACGTAGACTTCAACAAGAAGAAAACGCAATTAAAAAACAGGTAAAGATTGCAAAGCAGTATGGCATGGATAAGAAATATACGGAGCAGCCACACAGATTTGCGAAACATCATGTTTTAAACTGCGGCAATCCTAAATGCGTATTGTGTGCAAATCCAAGGCACACATTTGGTGAAAAAACTATTCAAGAAAAAAGATTTGAACAAACAGAGAAATGGAGAGAAGAGTGAATGTAAAACTAATTAGTTATTCAAAACCGTCGGACGAATTATTAAAGGAGGGTCTGTATGATGTTCAAGAACTTGTCGCATATTGCGCCCGTGTCTCCAATCCAGCAAACCAATTCAACACACAAACATCAGAAAAACTTATTCGATATCTCACAAAGCACAAACACTGGTCCCCCCTCGAAATGGTCTCCGCCTGTCTCGAAATCGAAACCACCCGAGATATTGCTAGACAGATTTTGCGCCATAGAAGTTTTAGCTTTCAGGAATTTAGCCAGAGATACGCCGACCCCACCAAAGAATTGGCTTTCGTATTACGAGAAGCAAGATATCAAGATACCAAAAATAGACAAAATAGTGTAGAATTTAATTTACAAGATGATGTTGACCGTCAACTCGCATATCAATGGCAAATGATGCAACAGCGAGTTATCACTGAGGCGAGAAATGCTTATGATTGGGCGATGAGCAAAGGTATTGCAAAAGAGGTAGCGCGAGCGGTGTTACCAGAAGGAAATACAATTTCAAAATTATATGTAAATGGAACATTAAGGTCGTGGGTTCACTATATAGAACTCAGGTCTGGAAATGGTACACAAAAAGAACACATTGATATTGCAAAAGAGTGTGCAAAGGTGATATCATTTTGTTTCCCACTAGCACAAGAATTTGCATCGGAATAACTATGAACACAGTACATGGAATAGAGGTAGACTACTCTAGGGATTCTCTTTTTGATGAATTAGGACTTCGTAGGTTAAAAGAATCCTATATGAAAGAAGAAGAAAATTCACCACAAGAAAGGTTTGCGTATGTCTCAAAAGCATTCTCTTCCTCGCCGGAACACGCTCAGATGTTATATGAGTACAGTAGTAAGCATTGGCTCAGCTATTCTACTCCCATTTTGTCTTTTGGGCGTAGTAGTCGTGGCCTGCCTATTTCATGTTTTCTACCATACTTACACGATAGTGCAGAAGGTTTGGTGGACTGTCTTTCAGAGGTAAATTGGCTTTCAATGTTAGGAGGTGGAATTGGAATCGGTCTTGGCATTCGTTCTGCTGATGATAAGTCTGTTGGCATTATGCCTCACCTGCGCACTTACGATGCCTCCTCGCTGGCTTATCGTCAAGGTCGCACTCGCCGTGGTTCTTATGCTGCATATCTTAATGTTTCCCACCCTGATATTCATCTCTTCCTTGAAATGCGGAAACCAACAGGCGACCCGAACATGAGGGCACTTAATCTTCATCACGGAATTAATATCACAGATGACTTCATGAAGATTATTGAAAACTCTATGTTGGATCCAAATGCAAGCGATGATTGGCATTTACGTGATCCTCACAACGGCGAAATTCGTGATACTGTCTCCGCTAGAGAACTTTGGCAAAAGATTATTGAAACTCGAATGTTGACTGGCGAGCCTTACATTCATTTCATTGACACTAGCAATAATAATATGCCCGAGTTTCAAAAGCAGAAAGGCCTAAGCATTAAGCAGAGTAATCTTTGCAGCGAAATTATTCTTCCCACAGACAAAGATAGAACCGCAGTGTGTTGTCTATCCTCAGTTAACTTGGAGTATTATGATGCTTGGAAAGATCACCCAACCTTTTTTCGGGACATTGCAGAGATGCTTGATAACGTTCTACAGTATTTCATTGATAATGCTCCTGATAGCATATCAAGAGCAAAATATTCTGCTAGCATGGAACGGTCTATTGGTGTTGGTGCCCTCGGTTTTCATGCATATCTACAAAAGAAAAACCTTCCATGGGAATCAGCCATGGCAGTAGGAAGAAATCTATCCATTTTTAAAACTATTAAGGAAAAACTACATGACGCAAATTTGCAATTGGGTAAAGAGCGCGGCGAAGCCCCTGATTGCGCTGGCACTGGGCGTCGCTTTGCCCATGTTATGGCTATCGCTCCAAATGCCTCAAGCAGTATTCTCATGGGAAATACTAGCCCCAGCATTGAACCTTATCGGGCAAACGCATATAGGCAAGATACTCTAAGTGGAGCATTCTTAAATAAAAACAGATATCTCGATGAGATCATCAAAAAAGAATCTCAATTGCATCCCGATGGATGGTACGATGAAGTCTGGAGCAGCATCATTGCAAATGATGGCTCAGTGCAACACCTAGATTGGATGGATGATTGGACAAAAGATGTGTTCAAAACATCTATGGAAATTGATCAGAGATGGATAGTTCAACATGCCTCAGATAGACAACAATACATCGATCAAGCACAATCATTAAATCTATTTTTCAGGCCTGATGCGAATATTAAATACTTGCATGCAGTTCATTTTCAAGCTTGGAAGAGTGGACTTAAAACATTGTACTACTGTCGAAGTGAGAAACTAGCCAAAGCAGATAAAGTGGCAAAGAAAATTGAGCGGCAGGCAATTCAAGAGATCGATCTAAAAGCATTGGCGCAAGGTGAAGAATGCCTAGCGTGTGAGGGGTAATAAATGGCACAACTAATAGCAAACTTGCCACCACTACATTGCTTCATTAGAAAAGAATTTCTGTACGATTTTGAAAAAGGTTTTGGCGAGTATGAACCTTGCATTTGGGTTTCAATAAAATCTATTCGAGGCCAAGCATTTCGTATTGAATCATATCTACCTAACTATGGCGCATTGTATGATAAGCTTCCGTTGCATGCATATGTTTCTAGAGATGAGAATTTAATTCAAGATGACTTTCTTCCTCTAGACACTCTTCAGATTTGGGATTGCTTTAGTCATGATATAACAGTAGTCAAGAAATCTTTTCTTGCGAACTTGACTGCTAAGTTTTATGGTAAAGACAAGAATTGGTACAGTGGAGAATATCTATTTACCGTCGATAATTATTCCGCAGATTCAAATGTTATTGACACTACATATTCTGAGTGGCCTGAAGATCATAAGTCATTCAATTTCATTATGTTAGACAATGGACAGTTCGCTGCGCAACCTAACAATAGAACAATCTTTTTAGATGCAGCATCGAATCCAGAACCTTTGAAATTTCCAGATTTCAAAGTCTGCACAAAGATTTATAGGGTAGAAACAAATCCTAAATGGCATCTAGGTGCTACAAATAATTTCAATTACAGTTAAGGAAATCAATATGAAAAAACTTATTTTTGCTTTGCTTCTAATTCCAGCTATAGTTTGGGCGCAAAAAACACCACAAGGTGTGATTTATGACGCTCAGATTATTCGAGTCAATGATGGCGATACCGTTGTCATTTCTGCTCCTTTTCTACCTGCGCCTCTTAAACCAGAATTGGCAGTTAGAGTCTTCGGCGTCGATACTCCAGAAAAGAATCACCTCGCCAAATGCGAATCAGAAAAACAACGTGGATTGGCAGCCACAGAGTTCACCAAGAAGGCTATCAATCAAAGTCAGCAGAGACAGGTCGTACTTTACGGATGGGATAAATTCGGTGGTCGTGTATTGGGTGATATCTTACTGAATGGTCAAAGTCTCCGTGCCTTACTGATTCAGAACGGCTTTGCCAGAGAATATTTCGGTGACGCTAAACAAAGTTGGTGTTAAGAGGCTTTTATGTTAGAATTCATTATGACTATCATTATTATGTTGATGACAAACAGAATACTTGCATCACGTGATGAGGAAGTTGAAGAAGTGGAACAGAAGCCAGAAAGTGTTAAAATTTTTCTTGAAGAAATAAAAGGTTTATACTATGCGTGGCACACTGAACCAAAAGAAGAATTCATTGTACAGTCGAAAACACTTGATGGTTTACTACAAGAACTAAATAAAATCTTTCTTAAAAAAAGAATAGAAATAGTTACATCAGAGGAAATTAAATGTCAGCTAAGAAAACTCAATACAAATTAACAGATGAAAGAAATTATTTTAAGCCATTCACATATCCATGGGCCTATGAAGCTTGGCTTAAACACGAACAGAGCCATTGGCTACATACCGAAGTGCCAATGATTGAAGACGTTAAAGATTGGAAAAACAAACTTACTCAAAATGAAAAAGAATTTCTTATCAATATTTTTAGATTTTTTACGCAGGGAGATATTGACGTTGCTGGCGGTTACGTCCGTAATTACTTACCTCATTTTCCTCAGCCTGAAATTCGTATGATGTTGTCTGGCTTTGCAGCCAGAGAAGCATTGCATATTGCCGCGTACAGTCATTT
>Ga0208465_1000517_pt1 | contig 10500 bp, 10 predicted proteins | sample LakMenEpi31Aug10_FD_150749 | JGI IMG/M metagenome (GOLD analysis project Ga0208465, IMG submission 150749) | Freshwater microbial communities from Lake Mendota, WI - 31AUG2010 deep hole epilimnion (SPAdes) | ecosystem: Environmental > Aquatic > Freshwater > Lake > Epilimnion/Euphotic zone ...
TGGTGTCCAAGCACGGTCAATAATCTTACCGTATTCTGAACCTGCGTGAGCTGAGTCACCAGATGGTAGAAGACGGAATGTTACTGGGAATGTGGTTGGTGTTGTACGAGCTAGCGAGAACTGTGATTGCTGTACCGAAAGCACACGACGTGCATAATATACACGCTCAGTGTTTGGGCTAGCAACAGTTGGAGCGCTTCCAATTGCAATTAATTGACGCTCTGTTGGAGCTGCGCCAAGAGCGCCTGCTTCCAATCCAAGAACATCGTTGTCTCCATCGGTTAATGTTGACTTTCCTTGACCGAATACAATTAGAATATTTTCCAATGTACCTTCGGACATTTCTGTTGCAATCATAACCTCCATCGCAGACTTGAACAGCTTAGCTGTATCAAGTAGCTGATCTACGGTTACTGAGTCATATGTTGGATTATAAGTGATCTGAAGACCATTATTTGTATAACCTACGTTACGATATGCTGCACCCTTATCTACTGGGGATGGAGCACTTGCTGCAGTTGTAGTATCTACTGCATTTAAAGTATCGACATACGACTTCGCAGTATCGAATGCTGGAACATATGTATTCTTATTTGCTGTAAAAGCATTTAGAACACCTGCCTCCATGCTTTCATCATATCCTGCAACTGTAGAATCATCTACAGAAAGGAACAATGGTGAAGCACCAACAAGAATATTTTTAGCATTACCTGTATTTTGTGCCATGAGTTTTTATCCTCCTATTTCATGAAATTAATATATATATATTTGGCTGGCTAGGCCCTTTCCTCTATGTCTAATTATAGGGTAATAGATAGTCTAAAGCAAACTAGGCAAACCTGCCATTATTGTCTGTAATCCTTGAATATTTGACCTCTAATATTACGTCCGCCGCAAAGAAGCCCTGTAGCTCCTCGGATGGGGCTGTTGGAGAAATGTCTGCTATAAATATGCTATGGAATTTAAACTTGTTTGAAAGCTTATCCCAATAATTTACATCCCTAGCTGAATCATCCATTCTTCTAAATTGGTCTGTCATGAAGTTTCTTATTTCTACTATATCTATAACCTCTGTAGAATATATTGTAAATAAGATTTGCTCACAGCAAATAAGCCAGTTATTCTCATATGACAACCCTACCTTGTCATAGACTATGTGCTTCTTACCGCTCAAAAATTGATTCATCTCTGGAGCCTGCTGAATTGGCAATATTGGGATAATAGTCTCGTCTAAATTGTCACTATAATAATCATTAGGATTAAATATATTAGCCGCCTTTAGCTTTTCCCATAAAAACTTTCTAAGTTCAAACACTGCGTCTAGCTTATAGTTAGGCATTAGATACCCCCGTAAAAGCTGCTAGAAGGGCCGCATCAGCCTCGCTGGCAACACTGTTAGGTGAGAACTTATACTTAACCGTTTTAATCTGTACAGGGACCGTCAGAGCCTTTGTCATGGCAGAATTAAATAGTCTTTGAAAGCCAGACTTTTTAATAGACATATTGACTAATTGTCCTGTAAAAAAATATTTATAAGAAGATAAAAATGAATTTTTAGTTGCTGCTCCACCTGGCTTATTTACTGTAACTGATTGACCTTTAGGCATAAACACAGTATAGCCATTTACATCAAAAACTAATCGTTCAGATTTTCTGGGACTAATTACAACTGTTTTGCCCTGCTCCATAATAAAAGCTTTTTTAACAAATACATGTTTATGATTTGAATTTTCTGAAGGCACAAAAGATTTTGAATCTAACAACTCGTAATTTAATTTAAATGATAATCCATCTTGAACCAACTTATTTAACTTAAACAGTCTTGCTTCTTTTGTTCCAGCCTGATCCCACTCATAAACATGGTGAAAAGATTTTGGATTAGTTCTAGCTTTTGCATCTATGTATTCTCCAAAGTCTTTGTCTATCTGTCTAAATAATGTTTTACTGAATGAATTTTGAAATGCTAAATTGGAAGAAAGTTTAGCCAGCACATTTGTTTTATAGAATATGGCAGCAGATATCTGAGCCACAGTGCTATCTTTTATTGCACCACTAATTGGCTGTCCAGCCATTAGATTAACTAATCCGCTAGCAGCCTGAAGGGCCATTGCTTCAGAAGCCAATTTGCTGATTCTCCGATCTTTTTACTGATGAATTATATCCAATAACTTTTCCAAAAGGATCTGTTATAGGAGTAGTACCCATTATTTCAAATACTGTTGGTGTATCATTTGGTGAGTTTATTTCTGTCCATATATAATTGTTGTTAGCATCTCTAATGTTTGTTATTTTTTCTCTCAAGGTTAGTCTTTGTGCAGTTCTAATTTGTAAAACCTGATCATTATAATACTTGTTTCCCATAACCTGTTTGTCACTTGTTCTGGTAGATGATGAGTTACTTATTACTCCCTTTGCATGACATGGCAAAGTTTTGTAAAATATCCATTGCTTTTTAATTGCTCCAGTATCTGGATCCTGCTCATCTGTTTGTCTGTAAACATCTAACTTCATAGACAGAACTGCATCTACGATTGTGTTCATTAGATTATTGCCGCACCAGACAATACGTAGTCTGCCAACAATTTATCGGCATAAGCATTTCCAGTTCCTCTAAATACATCTACATTGTACTCAAAATCCCAATCGAAAGTAGACATATTCTTTATATAGTTATTCTTCCAGTTAATATCGTTTGAGAAATAGTCTTTCATAAGCTCTATTCCCGCAAGCTCTACACTATCTGGAACCTTTTCCCAACCAAATCTACCGTTAACTTCATAAGTTGTATCTGATCTAAATACTCCGCTAGAATCATGTATGCTGGGAGGAACCATACCGTTTGCAGTATAAACAGTATTGTCTAACATAGCAGCACGATTTATTCTTAATCCATATCCTGTTGTAACAATTTCTACATTGTAGTTCCAATTATTAATACCTTGAATATTATTTACTAGCAATATATCGTTTGCATATAGTTCATGAAGATCATACATTTTTGCTGGCAAGGGGAGTACGTCTGAGTTGTATCCAGTTATTGAATAAGACTCATCATATAAATAAAACTTTTGATGGGTATATTCCTCTATACGCTTTCTAGCATACTTTTCTGCACGACATAACTCTTTATATGATTTATAGTTTGGATCAGAAGGATCTATGCTAATCCCTAAATCTTCTATATGGTTAAAATCCACATATGGAGTTACTACAAAAACCTCATCCTCTTTATATACAAATTTTTCTCCAATATAATATTCCCACTTTAATCTCAGTGTTTTATTTCTATTGGTGTGGTTTAACGGTATATAAACAGTATAAGACCCAGGATTAGTTTCATCCGCCACCGCCGTCAATGTTTCTAAAAGTGTTGTTGGTGCAATTGGAGGATTTATTGCTGGGTCGTTTGTAACATCGTAAACTTTTACGATAGGATCATTTTCTGGAACTGCTATATCGCCATTCCAGAATATTTGATGCGTTACTGGAGATTGTGAATTTAATAATATCTCTGCCATTTAGCAGGTTTAGTTGTAGTACTCCTGTACCTCTCTTGGCGTAGCCAACCTAAACCCTTCCTCCTTGTCAAAAATTTGCTGTGCTTTTTCAGGCTTCATAGCAACAAAAGGATGTTCCTTTGTAAACGTATGTCCTGCAATATCATATCTATAATTTGCACGTGTCATTCTAACCAAAACCATGTCGTCTTCTAACTCTTGGTTAGGGTCAAACTTTGGTAAAACTTCTGGTGCTTCTTCTTTTGAGTCTTCTATGTTTTTTAGTGTGCTTTGATAGACTGACCAAGTTACGCCTTCTTCTGCCAATGCGGCAATAATATCTGCTTTATTTTTTAGTCCATCTGTTTCTACGGCAAAATCGCCAGCAATTTGCTTTAGCTCTTTTACCTTCAGTGTGTCAAATGACATATTTACTCCTTTGGTATGTAAATAAATTATAGCATTAGTAGGTTAAAAGGAAAAGCCCCCAAAAATAATTTGAGGGCTTTTCAGCAGTTTTAATTCCTATTTATTAATTAGGAAGCAACTTTAACGTTCTTAACAACAACCCACGCATCTGCCTGCTCGATTTGGCATCCAACACGAGTATACATTGTATATTCGATGGAGTCCTTCTTCGGCCAGAAGAAGCGATAAACTGTCACGTCACGCTTAATACCAATAACTACGTTATTTGGGAATGTCAAGTGGACATCTCCGAGATCATTGTCAGCACCCTGGGTTTCCTTCAATAGAGGAACTTCGACAATTGGAATACCAAATGCGAATGGAGCTGTGAATCCAGCTGGACCACCAAGACCTGCGGTCTCACCACGGATAATGCTTGCAGCAATATCTTGTGGGTTGACGTTAGAAATATTCTGTGATGTAGAATATAAATAATCTTGGATCAAGTTAGATCCTGACAAGAAGCGAAGATCTGGTCTACGCTGCTTGTACTTACGTGGCATAGCCTTAAGTGCGCTATTGAAGATAGAGCGATCAATGACTGCTCCATCTGCATCAACGACATGGCCGTTAGCCTTAGCAATCTTTACAATGCCGTCAAAAGCCTTGTATAGGTTGTCTGAGCTAAGAGCAGTATCTCCGTTAAGGACTACGTCCTCAAGGTCGTTACCTGCCTGTGTTGCCATAAGTCTTGCAATATGATCTTCGAGATCGGCACCCTCAATGTTGTCTTCTAGAGACTCTGTTGAAAGCTCCCAATCTAAACGAAGCTTCTTTGTTGTGAGAGAAATCTTTGAGAACTGTACGGCAGAATTTGTGCCAGTGTTCTCGGCTTCAGCGGCAAGCTTCATAAGCTTCTCGCCAACTCCAATACGATCTATCTCAGTGGTATCAGCTCGCATGCGAACTGTACGTGCTAGCTTTCCGACTACTGTTGCATCGAACATGTAATCAAGGAATCTTGCGGACTGCTCAGGATTGAGCAAGCCACCCTTACCCTCGGAACCGACATGGATTCCATCGGTGGGGTTAGCTGCTCCAACCATACTACCTGTTAGGGTTGTATCTGCTGCAGCCGCTTTAGCTAATAGTTCATTACTCATTAGTTATTTCACCTACCCTTATTTTATCAATTCACTAACGGAACCGAGGAAAGTGCCGTTCCATTTTGATTTCTTTATTGTTACTTCCTGAGACCCGCCAAGGTCTGAGGACTTCTTGATTGCAGTCTCTGATTCGACTGCGTCTACTCTCTTCTCAACACCATCAATGGTGTTTTTAATCGCATTTACTGCTTCTGAGAGTGCTGTGTGCTTTTCTGCTAATTCTGAAATTCTAGCATCTACGCCCTTGCTGAAAGTTTCAACTGTTTCTTTAATAGCTGAGACCTGAGCTGCGTTTGCCTCAGAGGCTTTTTCCAAAGTCTCCGAGAAGAAACCCTTAAGGTCGCCTAGCATCTTTGCAAAATCAGGTTCACTAACTTCAGCTTCTGATACGTCGGCTGCTTTTTCCAGAACTTCGGCAGAAGTGTTTTCTTCTGTAGTATTTTCTACCTCTTCAGACTTATTAAGATCTGAAGCTGGAGCTGCTGGTGTAGCTGGTGCTGCTGGAGCTTGTGCAGCTGGTGCTGCTGGAGCTTGTGCAGCTGGTGCTGCTGGAGCTTCCTTCTTTGGCTCTGGTGCACGTAGCTTTTCAACTGTCTCTTCGGTAGTTGTTGTGGTATCTACGTTATTTTCCACTTCATTACCTCCTTCTGCGTTTGCCTGTTTTGCAATTGTTTGTGTATCAGGCAACGTTTGCAATCTTGATTTATATGAATCAAGAATCTTATCTATTTCTTTTGACTTGTTAGTGTCATTTGATTCCACCCAACCAATAAGTTCTGTTTTTTTACCAGTAACTGGTGAAATATACTCAGACTCTGTTGACATAAATACAGAATCACTTTCTGCACAATAAAAAATATTCTCCATTTTTACATCTGCAGCAATGCCCTTGAAAATCATTTGACCATTGACTTTTTCAATAGACAATATGTTACAGAGTTCATTTGCTGGAGAATCAACTATTGATAATTCAACAAGTGAGTAATCTTTAATGAAACGAACGCTTTGTCCTGTAGACTTATTTACTTCCGTATCTGAGTCTATAATTTTTCCGCCGATTGAAAATCCTGTAAGTGTTCCATCAAGAACTTTTTCCCAAGTATCTTGTGCGCCTTTTGAAATGTATGCATCAACATACACTCCGTTATAAAATTCTTTTGTTTTTGGATCATAATAAGTTTCTGGTCTAAAAGATGCAACTTTGCCAACCGCCATCGGCTGATGCATTTCTCTTAGATTTCCACGGAAGCTTTCAAATGCTTTCATGCTTGCTTCTTGCGTGACCACATCGCCAGTCTGATCTAGGTTATCAAGTGTTGCGAAACCTGAGACTGTTCTCTTTTCTCTGTTGACCTTCGTAAATGGAACTGATAAATTAATAGCATTTCCATTCGAAGACCAATGTGATTTTTCAATGGTCATATGTGTATATTATAGGCTTTTATATATCTAAAGGCAAATAACTAGTTGAGTAGGACTACTCGACTTGTCTGCCGTCGCCCTTTGCGTTCCTGCCCTCCCCTGAATTATCTGGGGAATTTGCGGCACGTTCTCCGTCCCTAGTTCTGCTTTGCATAGCCTGAGCTTTAATTTCAGCAGCTTTAGCGGCTAAATCGACTACTTCATCTCCGCCTTCTCTTGGGACCATACCCTTTCTAATTCTAATTTCATTAGGGGTAATTACTTGTAATCTCAAATATCTTTCATCAATCTTAGACTGAGTATCTTCATCGGTCAAGCTTAATTCATTAAATTTAAGAACTAAGGCATCCGTCATTTCTTGAATAACCTTATTTAGTTTCTTTTCAAGAATATCCTGCGCTGGTGCACAAACTTGCTCTTTAAATGTTTTATCAGCATCTCTAGCATTTGCCAATGATATTCCAGTAGCCGTTCCAACCTTATTAATTGGAACTCTGTGAGCCATTAATATTTCATCTCTATTTGCTTGGCGATAAACATTAAATGATGACTCTTGTGCTCCCGCCTCAATTGGCTCCATTTTAAATTCAGTTTTAGAATCTGGAGAATCTGGTGGTAGCGGAATATATAAAGATCTGTGGTTTTTGCCACGAAGACCTACTTGGAAAAACTCTAATAATTTACGCTCAGACTCAGGTGATAATTTAGCACCCTTTACAGTAATAATATATCTTGGGACTGCCTTATTCTCAAAATAATCTAAGTTATATTTGCCAGCAAATTCATTACCAGCCATTGCATTCTGTGCGGCAATGATATCTGGAATTCCATAATAGTTATTCTTAGGAGTATATTTCTTCAAATGAATAATTTCATTTGGACGGTCTGTCGCCCCTGCAATTGGATTGGGGGTTTCAGTATCTCCAAAGTTGCGGAAGAATACAGCCTTGCCATACAGCAACTGCACAAAACCGTCTCTGAGGCGTCTTACACGCATTGTCTTTGAAGGGATGTGTCCGATGTACCCTATCTTTCCAGCAGTCGTTCTACCGACCTCTAGATAGCCATTACCAGTGGCCTCTACGTCAGTATAGAACTTAATTAGGGTCTCTTTAAATGTCTCTTCCTCATTACAGTCCTCAAGCCACTGATGTAAATCTTGTTTAATTCTATTTAATTTTCTACGTGCTCTTTCTAATTGCTTCTCATCATCAATTGAATCTAATAAATCTGTAGTCTTTCTACTTTCAATAAAGTCAAATCCTAGGCCAACGATATTAGAAACCTTAGCATTAATTGCTGCATAATTGTATGGAGAAATTTCATATATGGTAGACAGATAATCTAAATTATATTCGGGTTGAACAAGATCAAATAGTGCGTATCCGCTTACCGCCTGCTGTATCAATAATTGCTGTGTTCCAGATCCATCTGTACCAACAAACTTTTTCTGAATGTCTCTGCTTGCTTTTCTTCTTAATGCTGGGCTAAGACCAGAGAGCTTTAATATCTCTTCGCCTTCTAGAGAAAATGGGTCATCATTCTTTTGTGTTATAGTAGAATTAAATCTAACCCAGTCTGCAGCGTTAGATATTTCTACATTGTTTGAAGGTGTGTCTTCTTCATACTCAATCATTTGTTGCCCTTCCTCAATTTAGCCATTTCATCTTTGTGAACACCTATATCCAGAGGATCTGGAGTAAGTCCCCATCTCAGTCTTTGTTTTTGATACTCAAACTCTTCATCATCAATTTGTCTGCTTCCTTCAAGGAACTTCGGGTTGCCCTCGGAAATTCCATATCCTCTTACCGCCTTGGCTAATAAATTTATTCTATCTCTGTTATCTTTCATGGAGGCTATAGAAAGAAAGTTGCCTTCGTCATCGCCGATCCATCGACCATCAGGCATTTCCCAGACATACACTCCAAGCCTGGTTTCATTTTCTTTAAATTTAGCGTTTGTCTTTTTAATATCCATAGGTAATTATTTTACCACTTTCAATGCCTCAAGTCCAGCTTTTTGTCAACTTAAATGACAAAACTATGCGTTATCTAAAACCACCCAGTCAAAATCATAGGTCTTAGGCCCAAGATCTGTCAGTGTGAAGGCAGAATCATCTGCTACCAACACCTCATCCCCTATATAGAAATTATAATTAGTTAAATGATTTACATTTGGGTCTTCATAAATTGCTATTATGTTATATAGATTATTTGGCAAGGACCCAGACCTGACACCATTATCTGACTTTGTATTAAACCAAATCTGACCAGTTATGGCTGAGGGTGTTTTGATCATAATATAATTTGGCTCTCCTATATTTATATACTGTGATATATTTGTAATAGAAGAAACGTCTTGTCCATTTATGTATAGCCCTGATATATTTGATTTGGATAATACTCCTCCTGCCGCCCAAGACAAGCTATACTCCTGTCCGCCAGTTTCATTATAAAATAGATATCCAGATGATAAAGATTCTGGGACAATAAATAGCTCTAAAGATCTTATATCATCTATGGTTTCCAAATAGAACCCAGCGCCTAAAGGTCTTATGCCGTTGTCATAGTTTCTCGATATTATCTGATACTCTCTGTTTGAAAAATCTACATCCCAATTAGATCCAGAAGAAGGTTGAGATACCGAAATAAATGATCTTCCGTTATGAGAAAATAATTTTTTGTCTTCATAAAGATATGCGCCCATATAGTATATTTCTGGAACATGTGTGTTTATATCATGTGTTTCAAACACTACCTTAAAGTATATTTGTTTTTCATTTAAGAATGTTTCGCCTAATTCTATACCTGGTATTACAGATCCGTTGGTGCATTCTTCCCATACTGTATTTTCACCATCATAATCTAATGAAGAATACACAGAAATACCTTCAGTTCCAAACCATTCTATTTTTGAAGAAACATAGTCTTTATATGGAAGTGGAGCAATCGAAGTTTCTAAGTAAGATCCTGAAGCTCCCTTTAAATACAGACTATTTTTTTCTCTTCTAAAACCAATATTGTCATTTTCAAAAAGTGTAAATGGTATATAAGCTGGCCAGGAAAATTGATCTGGCTGGTCTTGATGCTGTAGGGTAGATTTAAATAGTTGTCCAAAATTACTTTTAACTATTTGAACATTTGTATTTATTGGAATATGTTGATAATGAGATTGTATTTTGTTAATATTAAGAGCATACCTGTATATTGCTGGAGCATCTATTAAAAAATATTCTGATGTGTTTGCTGGGCCGCTTTCGATCTCAAGAGACGGATTTGTAAATGTCACACCTCCTACATATTTAGATGCAACTAATTCTGAATCAACATATAGCTTAAGAGAATTTATTTCATATACTGCAACAACATGAAATGCTTTATCCCTATATGGAACGCCGTAATCTACTCTTTCATTTTCTAACTTAAATACAATGTTTCCTTTTTCCCAATATATTCCTACCCCATTTTGATCCGCAAATATAGGAGTTAATGTAGTAATGTTTTTAGGATGAAACCAAATTTCTAATGAGAAATCATTATCTTCTGTTTTTTCAATCCCAAATCCGCCTACTCCAGTTTGACCAGAAAAATCTTTTGTTATTGGAAAAGATATTGTATTTGTGTTTGTTATTTTATTAGAATGTGCCCCATTTGGTACTAAAGGAATATCTACTAGGTTTATAGTTCCAGAGTACGTAGCATTGTTTCCACATCCAGAGGAATCGTAAGCTATGGTTCCAGATGACTCATCCAGTTTCCAAAATCCGACTGGAGAATCTTTTAATATCGCACTATAGTATGACATGATTTTATTATATCAGGCAAACAGTTCTGGGTTTAGTTTAGTAGGAAGCTCTGTTGTGCCTCTAACAAATACAGTGGTGAAATATCTTATATCGTCACTTAAAACTGGAAGTGAGCCGTGAACTATATGTCCTCCATGTATAAATAGCGAATTAGCTTTTGGCTTTATAGTAATTCCTAGATCAGGGTAGTCCAATTCTCCAC
>Ga0208465_1000518_pt1 | contig 10499 bp, 11 predicted proteins | sample LakMenEpi31Aug10_FD_150749 | JGI IMG/M metagenome (GOLD analysis project Ga0208465, IMG submission 150749) | Freshwater microbial communities from Lake Mendota, WI - 31AUG2010 deep hole epilimnion (SPAdes) | ecosystem: Environmental > Aquatic > Freshwater > Lake > Epilimnion/Euphotic zone ...
CATTCAAAAATAGCCGAGCCCCAGGTGACACCGGCGCCAAAGCCAGCGGCGGCAATGGTATGGCCGGGCTGCACCCGCCCCGCCCGCACCGCCTCATCCAGGGCCAGGGGGATGGAGGCCGCCGAGGTGTTACCATGCTCCGCCATGTTACTGAGTACCCGGTCAGGGGCAATCCGCAGGCGATCGGCCACCGCATCCAGGATGCGCTGGTTGGCCTGGTGCAGCAGCAGCCAGTCCACCTCCTGGGTGGTGAGGTTAGCCCGGTAGAGGGCCTTTTCAATCACCTCCGGAACCCGGCTGACGGCAAATTTATACACTTCCCGGCCATTCATGGCGATGGGGGTAAAGCTGCCCTGCTGCACCGTTAGATCCGCCGTTAGGGGGTTAGCCGCCGCCTGGTAGGGTAGCTTCAGACAGGCATTCATGGATCCATCGCTACAGAGTTCAAACCCAAGCAGCCGATCGCGATCGCTGGCCCGCAACACCACCGCCCCCGCCCCATCGCCAAATAGCACGCAGGTGCGGCGATCGGCCCAATCGGTCCAGCGGGAGAGCACATCGGCCCCGATCACCACCACGGTCTCAAAGACGCCGGTGCGAATATACTGGGCAGCGGTCACCAGGGCGAAGACAAACCCCGAGCAGGCCGCCGTCAGGTCGAAGGCCACCGCCCGATGGGCGCCCAATTCCGCCTGCACCTGGCAAGCACTGCCAAACAGATCGTCGGGGGTCGAGGTGGCCAGGACAATTAATTGCACCGCCGTGGGGTCAACCCCCGCCATGGCCAGGGCCTGACGGGCGGCCTGGGTAGCCAGCCCCCCCAGGGAATCGCCATGGCCCGCCAGGTGACGCTGGCGGATACCGGTGCGGCTGGCGATCCACTCATCGGAGGTATCCACCAACTGACTGAGGGTTTCATTGCTGAGGGTAATCGGTAGGCAGGCCGATCCGCTCCCCACCACAGACACACCGGGCATCAACTGTTTCACAGGCTAGTCTCCCTCTGCGGCGGGCATGGCCACCCGCTGGTACTGGGCCTGGATGCGATCGAGGACACGGTGATCCACCGCCTCCTTGGCCAGGCGAATGGCATTAAACACCGAAGGGGCATGGGAACTGCCGTGACTAATCACCGTCACCCCGGCCACCCCCAACAACAGGCCGCCGCCGTGTTCCGCATGGTCAACCCGTTGCTTAAGGCGACGTAGGTTGGGTTTCAAAATAGCGGCCCCCAGCTTACCGCGCCAGCCCCGGGGTAACTCCTCCCGAAGGATCTGTAGCACTGACTCGCCAACCGCTTCGGCAAACTTCAGCAGGACGTTGCCCACAAAGCCGTCGCAGACCACCACATCAAAATCACCGGAGAGGATATCTCGTCCCTCCGCATTACCAACAAAGGGAATGTGGGGGTTTTGGCTAAGTAGTTCGTGGGCCTGTAGGGCTAACTCATCCCCTTTGCTGGGCTCCTCACCGATGTTAATCAGGCCCACCCGAGGATTCTCCACCCCGAGCACGTAGCGGGAGTAGATGGTGCCCATCATGGCAAACTGCTCCAGGTACTTGGCGCGACAATCTACATTGGCGCCCACATCTAAAATCAACACCGACTTATTGGCAATCACGGTGGGGAAAACAGCCCCGATCGCGGGACGGTCGATGCCCTTCAGGCGACCTAGACGCAGCAGGGCCGCCGCCATAGCCGCCCCGGAGTGACCGGCGGAAACCACCCCATCCGCCTGTTTTTGCTTCACCAGATCCATGGCCACATTGATGGAGGCCTGGGGCTTTTTCCGCAGCGCACTGAGGGGTTCTTCATGCATTTCAATGGTGCCGTCCGCCGGCACCAGCTCAATCCCCCGAAGCTGCTGAGGATGGGCAGCGCTGGCCTGGATTTGGGCAATGTCCCCCACCAAGGCCACCTCTATATCTAATTCTGCCTTAGCTCTGATGGCACCGGCTACGATCTCCCTTGGGGCATAGTCACCCCCCATAGCATCAATGGCAATCCGCGCCCGCTTCAGCCCCATCTGCTAAATCTCTAAAAACCTTAAAAAATTCTAGCAGACTAGTAGCAGCCTACTCTTCTCCGGGTTCCACAATCCGCTGGAATAAATAGCCCGTCCCTCGAGCGGTGAGGATCAGCTCCGGGTTACTGGGGTCATCCTCTAACTTGGCCCGCAGGCGGGAAATGTGTACATCCACCACCCGGGTATCGACATGGCGCTCCGGCGTATACCCCCACACCTCCTGGAGGATTTCAGACCGGGAGAAGGGCTCACCGGACTTGCTCACCAACAGCTCTAAAAGACTAAACTCCATGCCGGTGAGGCGAATCCGTTCATCCCCTTTGTAGACCTGGCGCTTGTTGGTATCGATGCGGATGGTATTGACGGAAATCACCCCAGAACTGGGGATGCCGGAAATGCCGTTTTTATCAACCCGCCGCAACACCGAGCGAATGCGGGCCTCCAGTTCCTTAGGGGAGAAGGGCTTGACCACGTAGTCGTCAGCCCCCAGCTCAAGGCCGGTGATGCGATCGGCCACATCCCCCAGGGCGGTGAGCATAATAATGGGAATATCCGACTCCTTACGCAATTCCTGGCAAACCCCATACCCATCTAGCTTGGGCATCATCACATCTAACACCACCAGGTCTGGATCGGTATTACGAAAGGTTTCCAGGGCTTCTTCCCCGTCGGCCGCCGTCACCACATCGTAGCCAATCATGGACAGACGGGTTTCCAGGATGCGCCGAATACTGGCCTCATCATCTACAACTAAAATTCTTTCTTTGTTGTTTTCCAAGGTTCTCAAGGCTCCCTACATAACGCCATATTTTATAAACAATCGCAATCTTGAATACTTAATTTTTGCAGGAGAATGAATACCGGACTGGAATCGATATGTACTTATACTCAGCTACTCCACAGAAATCAGGACAAGTTTGCGGTTATTCGCGGGCCACGGCCTATAGCGCCATGGAAAAGTCAATATTGCAATTATTATTCATCCATGGTTATGGGCGGTAACACCTCTGGTTCAAAGTTTTTTAAGATTCATTGCAAGGATCGATTTCGGGCCCGCCCATGGGGGCTAGGTTCAGAATTCAGAATTCAGGAGCCAGAAGCCCAGGGGCCGGTTCCCCTCCTGACCACTGACTCCCTCGCCCAGAAGCTATAGTGAAGCAGCGGGAGTGTTCAGTAAACCGGGCTAGATCAGGCTGATCACTCCCAAGCAGCTGCTTTGGTTTCTCCATAGGCATGGGAATCTCTGGCCATGGCTAAGTCGCGTTCTATGTTTACCTGCAACCAGTGTGGGGCGGAGTCCTCCCAGTACTATGGCCGCTGCCCCCTCTGCCATAGCTGGAATAGCCTGGTGGAGCAGGCCATGGCTCCTAAATCTAGCCCAGCCGGTCGGCGGCCCCAGGCCAGACAGACCGATTCCCCCCAACCCCGCCAGGCGGTTCCCCTGGGGGCGATTCAAGACCACCCCCAGATGCGGCTACCCTCGGGCTATGGGGAGTTAGACCGGGTGTTGGGGGGCGGCATTGTGCCGGGTTCCCTGGTGCTGTTGGGGGGCGACCCGGGGATTGGCAAGTCCACCCTGTTGCTCCAGGTAGCTAATCAGTTAGCCCGCCGTCAACCGGTGCTCTACGTCTGTGCCGAGGAGTCGGGGCAACAGGTGAAGTTGCGCTGGCAGCGACTGGCCCTGGACAGTGGTACTGACCAGCAGGCCCCTGACCTAGAACCGCACCCAGGCGATGAGAATAGTCAACTGTTTCTGCTGCCGGAGATCGATCTGGAAACCATTTTGACGGAGTTGGAGTCGCTACGACCAAGGGTGGCCATTATCGACAGTATTCAAGCCCTCTACTATGCCAACCTGACCTCCGCCCCTGGGTCGGTGGCCCAGGTGCGGGAGTGCACCTCCGCCCTGATGCAGTTGGCTAAGCGATCCAATATTTCCCTATTTATTGTGGGTCATGTCACTAAGGAGGGGGCGATCGCTGGGCCCAAGGTGCTCGAACACCTGGTGGACACCGTCCTCTACTTCGAAGGCGATCGCTTTGCCAGCCATCGTTTGCTGCGATCGGTGAAGAATCGGTTTGGCGCCACCCATGAGTTGGGGGTGTTTGAAATGGTGAACCAGGGCCTGGCGGAGATTACCAACCCCTCCGCCCTATTCCTGGGCAACCGGGAGGAACAGGTGCCCGGCATTGCCACCATCGTCGCCTGTGAGGGGACTCGCCCCCTGGTGGTGGAGCTGCAATCCCTGGTCAGCCCCACCAGCTACAGTTCCCCCCGGCGATCAACCACCGGCATTGAGTTTAATCGGCTGTTGCAGATTCTGGCGGTGCTGGAAAAGCGGGTGGGCATCCCCCTGTCTAAGCTAGATGCCTACGTTGCCTCGGCGGGGGGGCTGATGGTGGCGGAACCAGCGGCGGATTTAGGGGTGGCGATCGCCGTGGTGGCCAGTTTTCGCGATCGCCTGGTGGATCCTGAACTGGTGCTGATCGGGGAGGTGGGTCTGGGGGGGCAGGTGCGCCCGGTTTCCCAACTGGAGCTGCGCCTGAAGGAGGCGGTCAAGCTGGGGTTCAAGCGAGCGATCGTCCCCAAGGGGCAAGGCCTTCACCTGGAGGGTCTGGAGATCGTGGAGGTGACCCGGGTGGTGGATGCCATTGCCCAGGCCCTGGCCAGTTAACCCTTTGGTCAGAAGGCTGATTTTAGGGTCAGATCTGGCTACACTATTAAGAATAGTAACGTTACTTTTTAGGAAGCTAGGGCCATGACCCCGACGGTTGAGATCTACACCTGGAGCCGCTGTCCCTTTTGTATTCGGGCCAAGGCTCTGCTGGATCAAAAGGACATCGCCTACACCGAGTACTGCATTGATGGCGACGAAGAGGCTCGTAATGCCATGGCTGAGCGGGCCAGTGGGCGGCGATCGGTGCCGCAGATTTTCATTAATAACCATCACGTCGGGGGTTGCGACGATCTCTTTGCCCTCGACCGACAGGGGGGTATTGAACCGCTGCTGGCCACCCCGTCGGCAGCGGGCTAGGGGGAATACGTTTTATAACAGGGAAGGGCCACACCGTGCCGTCCCCTCAAGGGGGCCGCTAAGCTAGTTAACTGAACCTGATTCCAGTCAACTAGCCATGGCAGAGCAGCAGGCAGCGGGTAACCCATCGGTAATTATTTACGACACCACCCTGCGGGACGGAGCCCAGCGGGAGGGGCTAGCCCTGTCCACCGAAGATAAGCTACGCATTGCTCGCCGCCTGGATGCCCTGGGGGTTCCCTTTATTGAGGGGGGCTGGCCCGGCGCTAACCCTAAGGATGTCCAGTTCTTCTGGCAACTCCAGGAAACCCCCCTCAGCCAGGCCCAGCTGACCGCCTTCTGTTCCACCCGGCGCCCTGGACGGATTGCTGCCGAGGATCCCATGCTGCAGCCAGTATTGGCGGCGGGAACCACCTGGATTACCCTGTTTGGCAAGTCCTGGGATTTGCACGTTACCACCGGGCTACAAACCACCCTGGCGGAAAACCTGGCCATGATTGAAGACAGTATTGGCTACCTACGCCGCCAGGGCCGACGGGTGATCTACGATGCTGAACATTGGTTTGATGGCTACCAGGCCAACCCTGACTATGCGCTGCAAACCCTGGCGGCCGCCACCCAGGCCGGGGCCGAGTGGCTGGTGCTCTGTGACACCAATGGCGGCACTTTGCCGGACCAGATTGGGGCGATCGTCCGAGCTGTGCACCAATGGCTCCAGGCCCAACCCGCCCCCCGGCCCCAATTGGGAATTCACACCCACAATGACAGCGGTACCGCCGTGGCCAATGCCATGGCGGCGGTGGCCGCCGGTGCCACCATGGTGCAGGGCACCATCAACGGCTATGGTGAACGCTGTGGCAATGCCAACCTCTGCACCCTAATCCCTAATCTGCAGCTGAAACTGGGCTACCCTTGCCTGGCCCCAGCCCGGCTGGAGACCCTGGCGGAGACCAGTCGCTTCATCAGTGAGGTGGTGAATCTGGCCCCGGATGATCATGCCCCCTACGTGGGGCGGTCAGCCTTTGCCCACAAGGGGGGGATCCACGTCAGCGCCGTACAGCGGGAACCCCGCACCTACGAACACATCGAGCCCGCCGCCGTGGGTAATAGCCGCCGCATTGTGGTGTCGGATCAGGCCGGCCTTAGCAACGTGTTGATCAAGGCCCAAAGCTTTGGCTTGACCCTGCATCGCCATGACCCCGCCTCCCAGCAGCTGCTCCATCGCCTCAAAACCCTCGAACAGGACGGGTACCAATTCGAAGCCGCCGAGGCCAGCTTTGAGCTGTTGATGCGGGAGGCCCTGGGGGAACGCCCCCAATTCTTTGGGCTGCAGGGGTTCCATATTAACTGTCAACGCCAGATCTATGACCATCCCGAGGGCCGCCCCGATCACACCAGTCAATCCCTGGCAACGATTAAGGTGAGGGTGGGGCAGGAAGAGATTATTACCGCCGCCGAGGGGAATGGCCCGGTTGCCGCCCTCGATGCGGCTCTGCGGAAGGCCCTGGTCCATGCCTATCCGGCGATCGCCAACTTTCACCTGTCGGACTATAAAGTCAGAATTATTGATAGTGGGGCCGGCACCGCCGCTAAAACCCGGGTTCTAGTGGAGTCCACTAATGGACGACAACGCTGGACCACCCTGGGGGTTTCCACCAATATTATCGAAGCCTCCTATCAAGCGGTGGCGGAGGGGTTGGAGTATGGGCTGATGATCGATCGGGAAGACCGCGGAACGGCCCCCCAGGGGGCCAGTTCGGAGCTGAGTCAAGCCCCTATCCATGCCCTCTAGGGCACCCTAGGCAAGAACAGGTACCACATAGCCCCAGCCAGGAAAGCAGAGGCAGGCTAGACAACCTAGCCGATCCTTAGGTCAGACGGAGGAGGAGAGACTCAAGTAGTTGGGTTTAAGCGATGGTTTGATGTCTGTCAAGACTGGCTGAAGTCCTCAACATTCTCTACCCTATAGAAGTACCCTACCAAGCCAATACCGTCGTGGACGCAACCATCACCTACTCGATCCTCTTCATAAACCTGCTGTTGATGGTGGGGTTTTTCTTTTTTATTCGAGCCGCGGCTAAGGATCGTACCGAAACCCTAACCCTTTCTGCCCCCCAGGCCGCGGAGGAAGCTTTGCAGTCCCTGGCTCGTTACTTTGAAGCGCGAGCTTACCGACTACAGTCCATCACCCCTGAAACCGACACCGTAGCCCTGCGAGGCCTGGTACGCCCCAGTGCCTTCCTGGCAGTTTTTTTAACTCTGCTGGCCGCCGTGACCTGTCTTTGCCTTGCCCTGGTGTTAGGCAGCCTATTTCCTGCCTATGGCCTGGTCTTTAACGGACTGGTAGCGCTTTCACCCCTAGCGGGGTGGTTGTACTGGCAACGGGCCGGGCGGGAGGAGCAGGTTACCCTGCAACTGTCGCCATCGACCGACGGCGGGTTATCTGATTTGGGGCAGCAGAGATCTACTCAGTTGTCTGTAACCGCTCACCGGGATGAACTGATCGCCCTCCAACAGGCCTGGGATCGCGGACAGGTGGTTTAGGAACGGTTGGCTATTGCTCCATCCCTTCGATTTTTTGCCTTGACTCCCCCCAGTAAGCACTAATGGTAATCACCTCCTGGTCTCCTTGAATAGTTGAGCTCCAGCGATAGATGGTGTTCTTGGGGTTGACCCCAACCTCCAACAATTTTGCCCCCATGTAGTACTCCATAGAATTGCGGGTGCGTTGCTTGAAGAACTCAGACTGGTTCTTGGGTAGGGTGCGGGATAGGTGAGCTTGGGTATGTTTGGGCTTAGCCATGGAGTTCGCAGAAATAACTCGGTGAGTCAGGTTTTCCTATTCTATAGCCGCAGCCCCATGCAAGGGGATGGGAAGGAGGCGAACCCCCTAGCCATCCCATCCCTTAACCAACTGACCCTGTCCTCGCCTAAACTCAGTAGGCTATGAACGGATCGCCTCAAAATCCATCACCCAATCGGTAGGATCAAAGATTCAAGTACTTGAAGATTCAGTATGGATGAGCCAACATCCTAGGCACCTGGCTGGCGCTGTGAAAAAGCTTTGCTACACTAAAGTTCAGAGTTTTGCTTTTCGGAGTTATAGCTACGGCCTGGCGACGGCAAGTCAGAATGCCTACCCGGCTACAGTTTTGACTACTTTTTATGTGTTAATCGTTCTGACCAAATTTATAATGCCTGACCTGGCTCCTGGAGAAACCACTACCATGCCTAAGCTTGATCAATCCGTTCACCCTGCGGCGCTGGCCCTAACTAACGGCAAGGATATTGCTGAAACGGGCCTACGGCCCTGGGGCTCCTACACCGTTCTGGAGGAAGGGCGTGGCTATAAAATCAAGCGGATTGAAGTTAAACCTGGACACCGCCTCAGTTTACAAATGCACCACCATCGCAGCGAACACTGGATCGTGGTTTCCGGTACCGCCAAGGTGATCTGCGGCGATCAGGAAATTCTTCTGGGTACTAATCAGTCGACCTACGTGCCCGCCTGTACCCGTCACCGCTTAGAGAATGTCGGGGTCATCCCCCTAACCCTGATTGAGGTCCAGAACGGCGAATATCTAGGGGAAGACGATATTATTCGGTTCCAGGACGACTACTCCCGGGCCGACTAAGGCATCATAGCTTCTAGCTCCTTCTCCCAAGGGAGAAGGAGCTAGAAGCTAGATATAAAAGTGTTTGTGGGCTAAAGCTAGTATGGTTTTCGAGGCAAATACCTCGTTACCCTTGCCGTCAGTCTGGCCAGGGTTATGGGTGAAGGCCTGCCGTTGTTGCCTGAATGGTTGATGACATCAGGTCTAATCTAGTGCCGTAATCACCTCAGCTAAGGTGAAGTCTTTTTCCGTCAGCCCTCCAGCATCATGGGTGGTAAGTTGAATGATCACCCGGTTGTAGGAAATTAACAGATCGGGGTGATGCCCAGCCGCCTCGGCGGGGGCCACTAGGCGGTTAACGAAGTTAACCGCCGTAATAAAGTCCTTAAAAGTGCGGGTGCAGGTAATGGTTTTACCCTCCAGACGCCAGTCAGGCAGGGCGGCAAGCCTAGCTTCAATGGTAGAGGGGCTTAGTAAGGTGGTCATGGTAGCGGCCTTCTAATCAGTCAACGTTGATCCTCAGAGCTTCAAGTTTCAGCACTATTCGTAAGTATAGCTTTGGCTAAATCCCTCACGGCAAAGTATATGTGTAGCCGTTTATAGCTTTGATCACCAGGTTTAGAACAGGGTTGATCGGTGAAAGCTAAGACTGAGTAGACGTTCTGGCTCACCTCCGCCTCCCTGGCGGGTGGCTACGGCTATGATTCAGGACACCGAGTAGGTCTCAGTCCGTCGGACATGGTATCGCTGAACTGGCCGCGATCGCGGTCTACATGCCATCGAACCCAGGTCATAAAGACAACGATAGCTTAGTCAACTGGGTCAATCAGGAGCCCTTGACCCATCCCCTGGTTTGTCTCGGAGATAGGCACGACGGCATCTGGAACCTGTTTGCCCAGATTGGGCATTCAAGTGAGCGCTTGGAGATCTTAGACTGGTACCACCTCATGGAAAATTTGGGTAACCTCGGCGGGTCTCAACCATCAAGCAAATCAGCCGGCGGGTGAAGATTTCAGGTGCTCAGTGGAAAGAAGACAACGTTCCACAAGTGCTCCGACATCGCTGTGCTTACCTCAATGGTCAATTCTCATCCTGAGCTTTGCAAGACTGGGATGCACCCTGATCACTGCTATAAACTAAAGAATAGACTTAACCGTATACCCAGATGCCGAACCTTCCCTCCCCCATGCCCCTGACCACCGTTGGCGCCCTGGTCAGCCAGGGGAATGGCCAGGTTCTAATCGTTGAAACCACCAAGTGGGGTGGGCAGTGGGGGGTGCCCGGCGGCAAGGTGGAGTGGGGGGAAAGCCTGGAGCAGGCCCTACGGCGGGAGTTCCAGGAGGAGGTGGGGTTGGGGTTAACCCAGATTCGCTTTGCCCTGATTCAAGAGGCCATTCTCGATCCCCAGTTTATTCGCCCCGCCCACTTTATTATGGTGAATTACTTTGCCCAGGCTGACCAGGACGCCATCCTGCCCAACGAGGAAATCCGGCAGTGGGCCTGGGTTTCGCCCCAGCAGGCCCTGGCCTACCCCCTGAATGACTATACCCGTCGGCTGATTGAAGCCTATCAGCAGGGGAGCTGAGGCCATGGCCCCGGATACCCCCCTTGCCCTGCCCCGGGGCGGCGGCCTACTGGTGGCCGGTGAGCGCAGTGGGGTGGGCAAAACCACCGTCACCCTGGCCATCCTGGCGGCCCTGGGGCAGCGATCGCAGCGGGTGCAATCCTTTAAGGTGGGGCCCGACTACATTGACCCGATGTTTCACCAGCGGGTGACCGGCCGGCCCTGCTACAATCTGGACCCGGTGCTGACCTCCCCCGCCT
>Ga0208465_1000521_pt1 | contig 10467 bp, 9 predicted proteins | sample LakMenEpi31Aug10_FD_150749 | JGI IMG/M metagenome (GOLD analysis project Ga0208465, IMG submission 150749) | Freshwater microbial communities from Lake Mendota, WI - 31AUG2010 deep hole epilimnion (SPAdes) | ecosystem: Environmental > Aquatic > Freshwater > Lake > Epilimnion/Euphotic zone ...
GGGGGTCGCCCCTTGTCAAAATAGCGCAATGCCAGGGTACTCTTTCAACCCCCCTTGAGTTAACTCAAGGGGGGTTGTTTTTGCACACTCGATTAGCTCAGGGCTAACCCAGTATTCATTGGCTACAGCAATTCACTGTTGAGCGCTGAATTGGATGAAGAAGGGTTGGCCGTCCAGGGTCCCGTTCGTAGTATAAGGGTTACCGAATTGGGGTATATAGGGTAAGTTGGTTCAGTCAAATCCTACCAGAGTCAGCCAGGAGATAGTCATGTATGATGTTGCCTTTGCTCTTAACCAAGGCATTGTGGTGGGGTTGCTAGCGGCGATGAATTCGGTGGTTACAAACACTGCCCAACCAGAGCAACTGCGGTTCAACGTCACAGTGCCACCGGAGGAAGTCGAGTTTTTCGAAGATAAGATTAGGTCCTTCTTTCCCTCAGTAGACTTTCATTGGCGGGTACATCCCTTTATTCCACCCCAGTTTATTAAGGACTATATCCATGCCAAATACGAGCCCATGACGCCTACCCGTCGGGTATCACGGTATATGCAGTACGCCCGTATGTTTCTGCAGGATATTTTTTCCGATGTGACTAAGGTACTTTACCTGGATGCCGATGTGGTCGTATTGGGGGATGTGGCTACCTTATTTGAGACCGTACAGTTTAGCCCCGATCGCTACTTTGCTGCGGTCCCCCACTTTTACCCCGCCATTTTTCAGTTTGGTAATCCCCTCAAAGCTCTGAAGGAGATGCTCGCTTTCAACCAGTCTTTTAACAGCGGGGTACTATTCACCGACTACACCTACTGGAATGAGCAGACCGAACGTACCTTCCACCACTACCTGGACTGGGATGCCTCCTGCCGCTACGGCATGCTAAACCGGGGCGATGAGACCCTGCTCAACGTCATGTTTAAAGACTACATTCCCCTCGATCATAGTTGGAACCGCTGCGGCTACGGCAATATCCAACTGGTGGCACGCCTGTTGAAAAAGCCTCTGGACCGGATTAACGTCATCCATTGGAGTGGGGGGCACCACAAACCCTGGAAGAATCCTGCCATTGTTTACGGTGATATTTGGCAGCGTTATGGTGGACCAGTCCTGCCCCCTGGCTAGCTCTTCCGGTCTTCCCTGACCTAAGGATTTTGGTCAAAGCTATATAGCTTAAATCGAAGGAGCAAGAGACTTTTTCCCACTACTGATTTCAGGTTTGCTGGCTATTCGACTTTGCAAAAACGCCCTAAGCGTAAAACCTGCTACCTATAGCTGTAGCTATTTAGGTTAGGGGCCGAGCAAAGCCATGGGTCTCAAACCATAGCAATGGCCAGTCTCGCTCTAACTAGACTGGCCATTGCTATGAGTCTCTATCAATTCAGACGGAAATAGTTTTATTTCTGTAAAGTTCATAAATGGCTTTTTAGGGAATCTTATGGCGAAGTTGTATATTATACGTGTCCAATAGCGAGTTAGGAAAGCTGAGATGAGAATAGCAATTGTTGGCTGTGGTTTTGTTGCCGACTACTACATGACAACTTTAGCTGGTCATCCTGAGTTAGAACTGCTCGGTGCAATGGATAAGGATGGGGAGAGAGCTACTCGTTTCTCAAGCTTCCATAAAGTTCCAATCTATCAAACCCTCGATGATCTACTGCAGGATAAGAAAGTTGATATTGTTTTGAACTTGACTAATCCCAGAAACCATTATTCCGTGTCTAAAGCCTGTTTAGAGGCTGGGAAACACGTTTACTCTGAAAAACCTTTGGCTATGGACATGGCGGAAGCAACTGAGTTAGTCAACCTTGCTAACGATCGGGGGTTGCTGATTGTTTCTGCCCCCTGCAGTGTTTTAAGCGAAACGGCCCAGAGTCTCTGGAAAGCTTTGCGGGAAAACCGAATTGGTAAGGTGCGCCTGGCGTATGCCGAAATGGATGATGGCATGGTTCATAAAATGCAGTATAAGAGATGGCTGAGTGAGTCTGGTGTACCCTGGCCATATAAAGATGAATTTGAAGTGGGGTGTACTCTGGAACACGCGGGTTACTATGTTACCTGGCTGACTGCTCTTTTTGGTCCGGCGGAGAGTGTCACTGCCTTTTCCTCTTGTCTTGTTCCGGATAAGGTAACCACTGTCTCCTTGCTCCCCCCTGATACGCCTGATTTCTCGGTCGCCTGCATTAAATTTGTATCCGGGGTTGTGGCGCGATTAACCTGTGGCCTCGTAGCTCCCCATGATCACTCGCTCAAAATTATTGGTGATGAGGGAATCTTGGGTATTAATGACTGCTGGTACTACGAAGATCCAATTTATCTAAAGCGCTTGATAACTATTCGGCGTAAAACTTTCCTGACTCCCTGGAAAAACAACTATCCTCTGGTTAAAGGAGTTGGTAAAAGCATTAAGTATCGGGGCTCCCAACGAATGGACTTTTGTCGGGGCGTTGCCGAAATGGCGGCAGCGATCGCGGAGAAACGCCCTTGTCGTCTTTCACCCATGTTCTCCCTACACAATAACGAGATTGTTCTGGCAATTCAGAATGCATCTGAGTTTGGGGCTTCCTATCGCCTCACTACGACCTTTGAGCCTATCGAACCAATGAGTTGGGCAAAGTCGTAGAGAGTGTTTGACTTATCAACTGGACCTCAGAAAAGATAATCGTCCCGGGACTTTAAGGGAGGTTGGTGACCCAGGTAAACTTCCCGTTTAGCCTCATCCCTTGGGCTGTGGTGAACAGATGTGGTCAACGGTGGAGTTGCTAAACAGAACCTGATCACTGCGCTATCGACAGGGGTCTGGGGTGAGCCAGCTAAGGGGCGAGAACAGCGGGCAGTAGCCAATTGTAGACTAGAGCTCCGGTGGATCCATCGTAGTTAGTTGTTGGCGTAGGGTTTCGATGCGATCGCGGTTCACCCCCAGGTCGGACTCCCCCAACCGGGAGGCAGACCGCACCTGGATCACCCCCGCCGGCTGGTCCAGATAAAATTCCCCATCATCGACAAACCCTAACCACCGGCTGGTGAACTCGGCGTAGAGGTAGGTGGTGGTTTGTTCAAGGATTTGAGTGCGGGGCATAGCCGCAATTAGCCTGGCCAGTTGGGCCATAGCCACCTCTGGCTCCCCCGGGTAGGTGAGGGGGGCAATGGCATGGCTGGCATCGGGGTTGCCCTGGCTGACCACGCAATTGGGGGACGGGGGACAGGGGGACAGTTGCCCCTGGTGTAACCCTAAGGTGGTAGGTCTAGCACCGGCAAAAATTTCCCCCAGCCAGGGCAGCCGGGCCTGGGGCAGGTGGGTCAGGGGCAGGGCTTGGGCCGCGGCGGCCTGCCCAAGGGTGATCCCGAGCACCAGGGTCACCCCCAGCAGTAAACTCATCAGCTTCGCCCCAGGCCTTAATGTCATCATGACTATTAACCACCACTCTTTGCCTTACCTCCTGCTATTTTGCCATGCTCACCTCCCCTCCTGATCTAATCACCCTTCTGAATCAACAACGGACCTTCTGGGCCAGCGGCGCCCCCCGAGACCTGGGGTTTCGTCTGGCGGCTTTAAAGCGGCTGCGGCAGGCGATTGTGGACCGCCAGGCTGAGATTGTGGCAGCGGTCCAGCAGGACCTGGGCCGACCAGAGTTTGAGGGCTACTTTGAGGTGGGCACGATTAGCGAGTTGGACTACGTCCTCCAACATCTGCCGGCCTGGGTACGGCCCCAGCCAGTCCCCCTGGCCCTTAACCAACGACCTGGGAAAGCCTGGATCCAACCCCAGCCCAAGGGGGTAGTGCTGATCATCGGTCCCTGGAACTATCCCTTTCAGCTGATTCTGTCGCCCCTGATCGGGGCGATCGCCGCCGGTAACTGTGCCCTGGTTAAACCCTCCGAACTGGCCCCCGCCACCGCTGCAGTGTTAACCCAGCTGGTGGCGGCCACCTTTGACCCCGGCCATGTAGCCGTGGTGGAGGGGGGAGTGGAGACCGCCCAGGCCCTGCTGGCGGAAAAATTTGACCATATCTTCTTCACCGGCGGCGAACGGGTGGGGCGGCTGGTGTTGCAGGCCGCCGCCCCCCACCTCACTCCGGTTACCCTGGAGTTGGGGGGCAAGAGCCCCTGCCTGGTCACCCCCGACATCGATGTGGTGGTGGCCGCCCGCCGCATCATCTGGGGAAAGTTCCTCAACGCCGGCCAAACCTGCGTAGCGCCGGATTACCTGCTGGTGGAGGAGTCCCTGCAGCCGGCCCTGACCAGGGCCCTGCAGGACCGCCTAAGCCACTGCTACGGGGCCAACCCGGCCCAAAGCCCCGACTACGGCCGAATTGTTAATGATCGCCAGTTTGATCGACTGGTGGGGTTGCTGGGCAGCGGTCGCCTGCTCCAGGGCGGTGAGTACGATCGCCAGAGCCGGTACCTGGCCCCTACCCTGATCGATCAGGTAAGTTGGTCAGACCCGGTGATGCAGGAGGAAATTTTTGGGCCGATTTTGCCCATCCTCCCCTATCGCCATCTAGACGAGGCCATCGCCCTGATCAACCAGCACCCCCAGCCCCTGGCCCTCTACCTGTTTTGCCGAGATCGGGAAGTACAGCAACGGGTGATCGCCAGCACCCAGGCCGGCACCGTCTGCCTGAATGATGTGATTTTACAGGTGGCGGTGTGGGATCTACCCTTCGGCGGTCGGGGCCCCAGTGGCATGGGCACCTACCATGGGCGCCATAGTTTCCAGACCTTTTCCCATGCCCAGGGGGTGCTGCAGAAGCCCTTCTGGCTAGATATGGACTGGCGCTATCCACCCTACGCCAACAAGGTGAAACTGTTCAAGCGATTCCTCCGGTTGGAATAGTTGTTACCCTAGGTGAGTACAGCAGAGTTTTGTTTAGGATTAGGGAGGCGTCTTCACCTTTTCTTCATGTTTCTGCGGTGGAAGATTAAAGTTCCTGTCCTTTCAGCCAAATGGCCTACAGTTCCTGTCCCCCTGTGAGGCCATACTTTAGAAGTCAGCCCTTTTGGGGTTAGACACTCCCTAAAAAGAGAAACCCATTTGCGGTCTGGTTCCCCAGGCCGTTTTTTCCGTGATCAATTCTGGCCAGGTGTTCCATCCCCGCTAGAATAGGCCTTGGCTCCCTGATTGAAGATGATCAGGCGAGGGTCTTTGGTGGAGGTTTCTATGCAGGTTAATTGGCAGGCGGTCAAACCCTACGAGGATATCATCTACGAGAAAACCGATGGTATCGCTAAAATCACGATTAACCGCCCCCATAAGCGCAATGCCTTTCGTCCCCAAACCATTGCCGAACTCTACGAGGCCTTTAGTAATGCCCGGGAGGATAGCCGTATCGGGGTGGTGCTACTCACCGGGGCCGGCCCCCATAGCGATGGTAAGTATGCCTTTTGCGCCGGGGGTGACCAGAGTGTGCGGGGGCATGGCGGCTACCTGGATGAAGCGGGGGTGCCGCGCCTGAATGTATTGGACCTGCAGCGGCTGATTCGCTCCATGCCCAAGGTGGTGATTGCCCTGGTGGCAGGTTATGCCATTGGTGGCGGCCAGGTGCTACACGTGGTTTGTGACCTGACTATTGCCGCCGATAATGCGATTTTTGGCCAGACCGGCCCCCGGGTGGGCAGTTTTGACGGTGGCTTTGGGGCCAGCTACCTGGCCCGCATCGTGGGTCAGAAAAAAGCCCGGGAAATCTGGTACCTCTGTCGGCAGTACGATGCCCAGCAGGCCATGGCTATGGGCCTGGTCAACCAGGTGGTGCCGGTGGACCAGTTGGAAACTGAGGGCATTAGCTGGGCCCAGGAAATCCTCCAAAATAGCCCGATCGCCATTCGTTGTCTGAAGGCCGCCTTCAACGCCGACTGCGACGGTCAGGCCGGCCTACAGGAACTGGCCGGTAATGCCACCCTGCTCTACTACATGACAGAGGAAGGCACGGAGGGGAAACAGGCTTTTCTGGAGAAGCGATCGCCCAACTTCCGCCAGTACCCCTGGCTACCCTAAAGGGCAGGGCTATAGCCCTCCGTGCTGTTGCCAAAACTCTAGTTCCTGGCGAATCCGCTGACGATCTTCCGGGTTGGCATAGCGAAGCTGGTGGCGGAGTTCGTTAATCACCTGGCGACGGTGTTGGGGGGAAATGGCATGACGCATAAAAATAATCCTCGAACTGTAGCGATAACTACAGTTTACCAGACTGTCCTGCGAAGGCCATAAGTGTGGACTTTTGTAATGGTATGGCTGTAGCCAGGGATCGGGGAGCGCGGGATGCAAAAAACTTCCAGCCCGGTTAATCGGTCAAACCTTAGGCCGGTCAGGTCTTCTGGCCGCGCTAATATTTCCACTCGCCATTTCCAGTCGGCCCAGGCCAGGCTAGTGAAGGCCTACTGGGCAAAAATAAAGGTGGGGGCCAGGTCCACGGGGCGATCGTTGGCAGCGATGCACAGTGCCATGGACTCTGTGGTGGTGATCTGGGTGGCGGCCACCGTGCCGATTACGCAGTCGGCATAGCGTTGGGGTAAGGCGCTACGCCGACAGTGATCTAATAGGCCGCTGAGGCTGGGTACCTCTAGCCGGTCATGGACCGTGGTAACACAACTGGCTAGCTCGGCGGGACGCCGATCCCGACTACAGTTGGATAAAACCTCCCCTGGCTTGGCCTCCAGGCCACTTAACTGAGCCACGCAGTTCGCCACCTGGTCAGGATGTAGGGACTGGCTGCAGGCGGTAGCCGCCAGCTTAGCCTCCACCCCAGCCCCCATCAACTGAGTATTACAGTCGGCAAAATCATTGGCCTGGGCTACCCGGGGGGAACCCAGCAAGGGTAACCCTAACCCCACCATAACCAGAAAGTGTATTGCGGGACACTGGCGGTACAATCTGGAAGAAAGACAATGAATCATAACTAAAGGTTAAGGGTTGTGTCCCTTAGTAAACAACCGTAGGGGGAAGTTAGCTAAATCTTGGGAGTCGCACTGCGCCTACCACCCACCAAGATACCATTCCTGGTTAGGGTGTATAGATCTTCCCTGGGGCTCGCTATCTTCTACAGTTAAGGGTAACAGCAGGTTTTTCATTGCGTGATCTAGAGGTTAAAAAGTAGTATGCGTCTGAGTGACATAACTCACCCCAACCAATTGCATGGGCTGTCCCTGCGCCAACTCGAAGAGATTGCTCGCCAAATTCGCGAAAAGCACCTAGAGACCGTGGCCACCAGTGGCGGGCACCTGGGCCCAGGGCTGGGGGTGGTGGAGTTGACCCTGGCTCTCTACCAAACCCTGGATCTAGATCACGACAAGGTGGTGTGGGATGTGGGCCACCAGGCCTATCCCCACAAACTCATTACTGGTCGGTACCATGACTTCCATACCCTCCGACAAAAGGATGGGGTGGCCGGTTACTTAAAACGCAGCGAAAACCGTTTTGACCACTTTGGGGCGGGCCACGCCTCCACCAGTATTTCCGCTGCCCTGGGTATGGCCCTGGCTCGAGACCTGGCCGGGGAAGATTACAAGGTGGCGGCGATCATTGGGGATGGCGCCCTGACCGGGGGCATGGCCCTGGAAGCCATCAACCATGCCGGTCACCTACCCCACACCAATCTGTTGGTGGTGCTGAACGATAATGAAATGTCCATTTCTCCCAATGTCGGCGCCATTCCCCGCTACCTCAACAAGATGCGCCTCAGTCCACCGGTGCAGTTCCTCACCGATAACCTGGAGGAGCAATTCAAGCACCTACCCTTTGTGGGCAGTTCCCTCTCCCCTGAGCTAGACCGGGTGAAGGAGGGGATGAAACGTCTGGCGGTGCCCAAATTGGGGGCGGTGTTTGAGGAATTGGGCTTTACCTACATGGGCCCCGTTGATGGCCATAATCTGCAGGAATTGATTACCACCTTTAAAGAGGCCCACCAACATACCGGGCCGGTGTTGGTCCACGTGTCTACCACCAAGGGCAAGGGGTATGCGATCGCCGAAAAGGATCAGGTCGGCTACCATGCCCAATCCCCCTTCAACCTGGCCACCGGTAAGAGCCTGCCCTCCAGTAAGCCCAAGCCCCCCAGCTATTCCAAGGTGTTCGCTGAAACCCTGATTAAGCTGGCGGAGGAAAACCCCAAAATCATTGGCATTACCGCCGCCATGGCCACGGGCACCGGCTTGGATAAGCTGCAACAGGCCCTGCCCCAGCAGTACATTGATGTGGGCATTGCTGAGCAACACGCCGTCACCCTGGCCGCGGGCCTGGCCTGCCAGGGCATGCGCCCCGTGGTGACGATCTACTCCACCTTCCTGCAGCGAGGCTTTGACCAGATTATCCACGATGTCTGTATTCAAAAGCTGCCGGTGTTTTTCTGCCTGGACCGGGCCGGCATTGTGGGAGCCGACGGCCCCACCCACCAGGGTCTCTACGACATTGCCTACCTGCGCTGCATCCCGAATATGGTGCTGATGGCCCCTAAGGATGAGGCGGAGTTGCAGCGCATGCTGGTGACGGGGATTAACTATACTGAGGGGGCGATCGCCCTGCGCTATCCCCGCGGTAGCGGCCACGGTGCCCCCCTGATGGAGGAGGGCTGGGAACCCCTACCAATTGGCAAGGCGGAGGTGCTACGCCAGGGGGATGACCTGCTACTGCTGGGCTATGGCTCCATGGTTTACCCCGCCCTGCAAACCGCTGAGATCCTCAGTGAGCATGGTATCGAAGCCACGGTGGTAAATGCCCGCTTTGCCAAACCCCTGGATACGGAGTTGATCCTGCCCCTGGCCCAGCGCCTGGGTCGGGTGGTCACCCTGGAGGAGGGCTGCCTGATGGGGGGCTTCGGCTCCGCCGTAGCGGAGGCAATTCTGGATGCCCAGGTCACCGCCTCCGTGCTGCGCCTGGGGGTGCCCGATGTGCTGGTGGACCACGCCACCCCCGCCCAATCCATGGCTACCCTGGGCCTGACCCCGCCCCAAATGGCGGAACGCATCATGGCCACCTACCGGGTTCCTCAGCCGGCTCTGGTGGGTTAACGCCTCGCTTACCCGGGAAGGGGCAATACCCTTTCCCGGGCTGATTCTATCCTTGTATTCCTGGTTGATGGTTGCCATGGTCCTCTCTTCGCCCCTCCCCACCAGTTCCCTGCAGGTTACCTGGCAAGAGTTACCCGCCGACTTTGTTTTACCCGATGACCCCCTGGAAAATCTGCAGCAGCCCGCCCTGGCGGCGGCCCTCACCGATGCCCTCGGCCAGGCCGGTCGTATTCCCCCTGAGGCCCTCCTGGGGACTAATTTTGCCCTGGTGGCTACGGTTAGCGGCAAAACCATTGTTAAAGCCCCCGATTGGTTTTATATTCCCCGCGCCTACCCTGTTGATCCCCAGGTGATTCGTCGCAGCTATACCCCCTACCTGCAGGGAGAGGGGGTGGCGGTGGTGATGGAGTTTCTATCGGAAACCGAGGGGGGAGAGCTGTCGGTGCGCTCCACCTTTCCCTACGGTAAGCTCTATTTTTACGAGCAAATCCTGCAGGTGCCGGTCTACGTCACCTTTGACCCCTACGTTCCTAGTCTGGAGGTACGTCGCTTAGATCAGGGCCGCTATCAGCTTGAAACCGCCGATGCCAACGGTCGATTTTGGTTGCCTCCCCTGGACCTATGGTTAGGGGTTTGGCCCGGCACCTATCAGCAGTTGACAGGCCATTGGCTGCGCTGGTGGGATGGGGCCGGTCAGCTGTTGCCCTGGAGTTCAGAACAGGCGGAGCAGGAGCGTCAACGGGCGGAGCAAGAACGTCAACGGGCAGAGCAGGAGCATCAACGGGCAGAGCAGGAACGTCAACGGGCAGAGCAGGAGCATCAACGGGCGGAACGATTGGCGGCGGCCCTGCGCGATCGCGGTATTGATCCCAATAGCCTTTGATTCAGGCTTTTTTTGACCCTGGTGGGTTAACTCCACCTTCCATCGGGTGTGTCCAGACCAAACTCCCCCAGGGCGAGGGCAAATTCACCCCACAGGTATCTAGTTTGTAGCGCACCACCACGGGTTTGCCCTCCTCCACCCCGACCTGGGCCGCATCCCGGGGATGGATCTCTAGTTGGGGGGTGGGGGAATGGTAGAGAGGGCTCCTGATTACTGACCCCTCACTTCGCTTTGCTCTCAGCTTGTAGACCTGGGGGAGGGGGCTGCAGGCGCAAGGCGCAAGGTGGCTGGAGAAATCTATCGACGGGGCGAAGAGCTTGAAAAGGCAACAATATAGCTACGGCTAGGATTTGCTACTGGAAAACCCGACTCCCGATTCCCCACTCCCTGCGCCAGGGTGGATCGGTGGGGGGATGGGGACTTTGCCGGGGGAATGGCGGTTTCCCCCGGACCCCCTCGCCCAGGGCGTTCCGCCGCCCTGGACCTCGCGGAATGGTGGATCGGTGGGTGGGCCGATCGCGCTTCGCTTTGCTCTCAGCTTGTAGACCTGGGGGAGGGGGCTGCAGGCGCAGGGCGCAAGGCGGATAGAG
>Ga0208465_1000522_pt1 | contig 10420 bp, 12 predicted proteins | sample LakMenEpi31Aug10_FD_150749 | JGI IMG/M metagenome (GOLD analysis project Ga0208465, IMG submission 150749) | Freshwater microbial communities from Lake Mendota, WI - 31AUG2010 deep hole epilimnion (SPAdes) | ecosystem: Environmental > Aquatic > Freshwater > Lake > Epilimnion/Euphotic zone ...
CTTTGTACCAGGTATCAAAACTATTTTTGATGTCTTTGCCTAATTGTGTAGAACCCCATGAGGAGTTTGTGATTTTTCCAACCTGAGGAAGGTAATCTGCTCCTTTAGTTGAATTAATAATTTGCCATGCTTCTGCTTCGTATTGGTTTTTTTTCTTTGCCTCTTCATTGGCCGCAATATTGTCTTCGTTCTTTTTCTTATTTAATTGGTTGTGAGTGACGTTGCCTTCATTGGTAACTTCTTGAGTTCCGTAAACTGGTTGATAATCACCGTACTCATTAGGAGCCCAGCTAATTATTTCACCAGTAGATTCTGTATAAGTTTCCGGCAAATCTTGCAACCCACCGTTTGCATAAGTGGGATTATTTTCGTTTTCAGCTTTATAAACCCATTTGCCGTTTAAATAGTAAAGCGCCATTATCCAGCTGCAAACTTGGCAAGTACCGTATCAACATTATAAGCAAAGATTTCAATGGGCTCCTGAGACATCCAAGCCTTGATTCGCGTATGCCGAGAGGGGCAATAGAAATGCTGTTGAGCGTACCAATCTTCCATGTTTAAACTGGCCTTGTTTGAGTTGCAACGGCGACAAGCAGGCATTAAGTTATTTCTATTGCTCGAGCCGGATTTAAATCTGGGAACAATGTGATCAAGGCTTGTTGCCTCGTCTCCGCAATAACCACATTTGTGATCCCAGGCTTCGTAAATGGATTGTCGATAACGTTTCTTGGCTAACTTTGGAGTTAATTCAATGAGAAGGGAGAGAGGATCCTGCTCACAATTGAACATACTCTTAGGTTGTCGTTACCTTATTTTAATTTCCCCACATTTGTATCAAAACACAACTAAAAGCTTAACTTCGCATTAAGAACCTTGACAGCGCGATCTCACCCGATACCGTATGAGAGCACGCGTTTTTTCCGCGCCATGACCACAATCAGAGGATGGGTCTCCGTCCAAAGGGCCGAAGAACTCCTCGGCATTGACCGCAAAACACTTTTCAAGTATCGCGACAATGGCACGCTGAAGCTTGGCCCACATTACGCAGCATTTCCGGAAACCCGCTCTCGTGACAGCTATCGCTGGAACACTGAGAAGGTTAGGAAACACCTGCAAAAACAGGGACTGATGCCTTCTTCCGTTTGAAGTTTTGATAGTGGTTCTTTCGTAGGCGATGGGCCAAAAGCAAATCAGTGATGTTTAGCGACACTTTCTGATACGCAATGGCTTGATACAAGGAAGCCTGAAGAGTTGACCAACAGCTCCGCAAATTGCGGGGCTGTTTTTCTTTGAGTTCAAAAAGCAAAACCCACTGTGGATGCAGTGGGGAAACAGACTTCTTTTTATTTTTGAGTTGAAGATTATTTTGTGACTCCCACTCAAAATCGACAAGATCTTCCGGCTTTACTCCATAGGTTGCGACCATGGCATAAAGCCAGGCAACTTCTTTAGTTTTCGGTTTAGAGATCAGCTTGAAATATTCGTCTACTATCCGCTGATCTACAGGCGGTCGATAAGACATGGCTGAGATGAACTGGATTAACCCGACCATAACTGCTCGGAATACCAGGGTGCAAGGGCTAAAGGAAACCTTAATAAGTCTCGTGAGACTTAATGTAAGTATACAATATTAATATTTTTTATACTATTCAGGAACAATGCCGCTAGAAAAGGCGCCCCAAGCTAAACCCATCGCATCCATCGGAGAGATTTCCCCAGACGCATAAGGAAGATTCACCACATCTCCCACGTGATAAACGGTTGGTATTCCACTCGCTGTAATAGGACTAAAACCGTATTGACGCACGTCGACTTGTTCTTTAGACAGAAAAAAAGTTCCGTCAACGATGTCACCAAAGCCTGCCATTACACTGCCGGGGCTCCACCCTGAGAAGGAACATACGGGGTTCCGTTTTTATCGTACATTGTAAAACCACTCATGCGCACAAAAGTAGAAGGGACATTAAATAGTTTTTGCATCATTGGCATCATCATTGGAGCTTGGCAATTATAAGGAGGCACATCCATCATGGACAGACCTTTTATTGCCACGTCATAAACAGCCCGTCGAGTTTCGCGAGACGAATCTGCAACCAGTTTTTCTTCCCACGCGGCAATGCTTCCCATCTCTACAGGAATGTCGGAAGGTTCTGGTGGAAATACTTTCTCACTAAATTTTAAACAGTAAATGTGTTTGCAATAACGCAACTCATCTAACAGGGGACTCCAGTTGTCAGTGAGTGATGTAATAGTAAAGGAGCCATCTGGATTTCGAACAGTGGTGTAATCTTCAAACAAAACAGGACCTTCAGCTCGTGCACCTTCTAGTGAAGGAAGTGGGGTGTTTCTTAAATAAGTTCTACCAAAATCTCTAAATACACCAGGATTATCTCGTAAGGTTCCAGGGACTGTTGAAGTGTTTGGCGTAACAGTCGGAGGAACATTGTATTGAGCTGCAGGAGAAACAACCTGCATATTGCGATTAACCTTTGCGCTGGTCATGGCACTATTATCCACGCGCCCATCGAGGGTCATGACTTCATATCTACCGGGTTTCACAGTTGAAACCTTGGTACGAGGGAAAAGTTTTTGGTTTCCATTGCCCAGGCCAAACATATAAGCGTAATCTCGCCGCGTAAAATCCTGACAAGAGCAGCAATATCGCGTTCCTGTCATTAGGTACCGTCCAACATTCGGAGGACGTGTTGCAGGTGTTGTTAGGGCACCATCTGGAGTGGACTCGACAGAACCTTGTTTTTGCAGTTTTAAAATTCCGTTAACCTCGTCTGTGGAAACCAAGACTGCTTGAACGTAACCGTAGCGAGTTTGTGTGGCGGGGTTTATTGTTTCAGAGCTAATGGGAGTACCCCCAACGGAAACAATTCGATCTTCCAGAATTTCTCCGTTAATTGGATACTGAGCCGGAATCGGACCAACGGGTTTGATATAAAGCGGTGCTGGGAGAGGGGTCAGCGCACTCCAGCTGCCCGTTAACTGCACATACCAATAATCCTGGTCTTCCGTTACAGAGGCAATAGCAGAAGGGCTTCCTGTGCTGTCACGAACGTTGTCAAATCGCAAACTTCCTGCTACCCGAACACCAGCCCAGTGCATGCCAAGTTCTTTATTCGGCGTTGGGAATCCTTGAAAGATACCTGGAATTTTGGGTGGATTAGAACCTGGGGGAATTACGGTTCCAGGGGGAAGCGGAATTGTGTAATCAAACGGGTACGTATATGTTTCAACAATGCCGATGGTATTGCAATAAAGCTCAAATCCACGCCGCCAACGAGACCAGGCAGATTCTCTGTTTGTTGCGTAAATGGAGTCAGGCACTGAACCCTTGGAGAATTCAGTGCGAATTGGTTTTACTTTTGCGGGACCAAAGTCTTCAGAGCGAGCGAAAGTCCCGAAAGAACCTCCACTTTTTGATGCCATGGTTAGAAGAAGCCGCCTTGCGCAATGATGTGGGCGCCAGGTGTATAACCAGAAGGGTTGGGTCCATCCGGGAAAACGCCAACATAAATCCGATCGCCGCGCTCTAAATAGACACCACGATTGCGAAGAGGGGCGCCAGCGCCAAGGCCGTTTGTGTTACCTGCCTGAGCAACGGGAGTGGCGAGCTGAGGCATGACATCAGAGCAGTCAACAACACCGCTATCCGCTGGAACCGTCTTGGAAAACAAGAGGCGATAGTCACCAGATGCCGGGATGGGTGTCGTAGTGCCGCGAGTGTGGTAAAAGGCAAAAGTAACGGCAGGCTTGTAGCCAAGAGCAACACCGTTATAACTAAAGCCTGTTGCCGTACCGCCAGAATATTGAAGTGCCGTGTTAATGCCGGTCAGGGTAGTTGCACCGGTATAGGTGTAATATCCCACGCCACTTACAGCGGCAAGACCAGTCAAAATGCCAGTTGAAGTGACGTTAACAATCTGACCGCTAATCAAAGAAATGACGGTGCCAGAAGTTGTGGCGTTTACGGTGTAATCCGCCGATCGAGTAAAATCGTTACGAACAATAGTAATAGAATCAACAACGCCTCCATTATTGTTATCTTCGCTTAGGGCGGCATCCATGTCCACCAGGATGGAAGGAGCCTGGCCCCCTTGTACAAATAAAGTATTGGATGCAGCGCTGCCAACCGTCTGCGTTGTCACGCGAACCGAGTCAAACAGTGGCCTGTCGACAAGTAATGGTTGTTTATTTGTGGATGTAGAGGCCAATTTTCTTATCCAGCTTTTTGTTAATTATAGCCTTATTGAATGCCACCCATTGACATGAATTGCTTCAGTCTGTCGGGCAAATTCATTTTCTGCATCAGTGCTGCACTGGGATTCGCCTGAAGAGCAAGGAACTTTTGAAAAAAAGAACCGTCATCAACAGGAGGCTCAAACAAAGTTGGACCTTTGACATCGCCAGGCAAAATCCCAGGGTATTGCTCTAGATACTCAGCGAAACGTGCCATTACGGTAATCCAATTAAGCTTGTCGGATTGACAATAGTAGACAAGACAGACTTAAGAAGAGTGTCTCGAACCGAGCCCAAAAGTCCTTGAGATTTTGCATTGGCATCCTCAAGGCCAGCCTTTTGTCCAAGGCCAAGAGAAGAAGAAAGAATCTCTTCAACAGACCTCTGACCCGTGGGTGCTGGACCAGTAGCGGTTTGGGGTGCGCCAAGAGCATCAATCGCAGGCAGTAACTGACGTGCAGCTTTCATGCGAACTTCATCTTTGGGGATGCCAGCCCGTTCAAAGTCTCTTCGAAAAATCAAGGCGGCTTGCTCTGGAGATTGTGCTTGACGCAAAGAGGCTGCTGCAGCCTTCTCTGGTCCAGCCAATTCGTATAAAAGAAAGTCCGCTTGCAAATTCGGATCACCTGGATCTGCCCCTCGTTTCTTTGCAAAATTTACAAGGGCACTTTGCCTGCCACCCGTCCACTGAGCAAGGCCAAAACCACCTCTACCCTTGGGGGCGCCTACAAAACCACCCTCGTTAACACGAGGATTAAAACCAGACTCTTGTTTGAAGTTCCCAAGGACACCTGCTGTTTGCGCAGGAGTAAAGCCTTGCGCTCTCAGCTTCCTTGCGACAATACTGGCGGCATCATTTAGGGACATACTTTTAACTCCTTTATTCTCCTACCCAATTTGACTCTGCCTTGAGACCGGGAGTAAAAACAGTTTGAAGGGAAACAACCAAACTTAAAGCGGCACTCAAGCGTTTGACGAAATTAGGACAAAGAATCATTGGATTAAAGCAACTACGCTGACTACCGTGAATGCAAAGATTCGTGTTCAGCTGGCTGGGCTTACACTTTATTTATAAGAGGCCAGATATTTAGTTTACCAAACGCTTATTTTAAGGTTTGGTTGAACGCCTGTTTTAGCAGTGCTTGCTGCGTTTGCGTAAGATCAGGCTTTAGGAACTTCAACGGATCAGTGAACGCCTCCATGGTTCCAAGGAGTGGAGTCGCTGCATTGAACGCTTCAGTAACACCAATTTGAGAGGGAGGTGTAAAAGAAACCCCAGTAAGAGGAGTCTTCAATTCAAAAGCGTTAATTGCAGGAATACTGGAAGCGAAAGCGGTTTCTCCCAACTTATCTGCAAACTGCATGTCACCGGCAGCTTTGGCAATCGCACCCAGTGGGCTTTGCGACTGGAACGCACTAACAGTTTCGGTATAGCCAAGCTGGCCCGGCTTGAGTTTTGCAGCCAGTTGCGGGTTCGTTGTTGCCCAGATCTCAAGACCAAGCTTTTCTTTCTCTTCGCCTTTAGCAGCGTTATATGCTTTTGTTAAATCAGCAACACGATATTTTTTTGCTAACTGATCTTGTTCGGCCAACTGAGCCGCTCTCGCTTTTTCGGCTTGGTAATTACGCTCTTCGACAAGCGTGCGAGTATCGGTGCCAAGATTTCCAGGAGCTGAAGACTCGGTTACGGCTGCCAGCGTGCCTTCTGAACGGGGAAGATACACAGCTTCATTTCCGCTTCTGGCTAAGTCCCAAGTGCGTCCACCAACATTGATGTTAGCTGGTTGCGAAGCAGGATTCCATCCGCCAGCAGCTTGAAGAACCTCGCGCCCACCAAGCTTGGAGGCATACACCGTAGGTTGTCGAGTGCCAGCAAAGATATTACCGAGCCTTTCGACACCCGCAACAAGAGGATTAGCAGAATAAGCTTGGATTCCCTGGCCGCCCTGAAGTGCTTGCAAAACTTTCTTTTGTTCCGCAACTCTCTTAATTTTGTCGGCGTCAACAGTACGCCCAACATTCTGTCGATTCATTGCCTACCTCCAAAGTTCATTTAAGTAGATGCGAGAACCCACGGCGGTATCCGCTGGCCCTGGTAATGCTTGGATAAACTCAGCGCCAGAACGCTCGTAACGATATCTGGCTTGAAAAGGATCTTTGTAGTTGGGAACGTAAAGAATCCCAGCCAATCGATTGGTTTCGTAAAGGTAAATTTCGTCCCAAACTTTTAACGCTTCTTTGGCGTTGCTGGAGCGAATCGTACGATCAACATCACCCGCGATGCTTTCCAGGCGAGTAGAAGGAGAGGTGGCGACTTCCGTTTTCTTTTCTGCGGTATCACAACGACCAAGTTGGATTGTGATTTTGTCGTAGAAGAAAGAATCAGGAACCGTATTCATGGCTTCTTCCAGACGAGCGTAATCACCCGCTGGCACCGAAACCGTGAAATAGCCCAGATGATACCGGACTCTACTCTTATCGAAGTCGCTTAAATGCACTTCTGAGTCTCCTTATCGTTTAATTATAAAAGCAAGTAATCAACCCAAAAGTCCTGCAAAGAAATCTTTTGAGCCTGTATTGAAGCCTGCCATGTAAGGATCCGTGGCGTTATAGGAAGACAAAAAAGAAGGGGGATTTAAAGCTTGTGAAAGAACACTACCGAGAAGTTGTTCTTTCAATTCGTCTTGAAGAGTTTTTTCTTTTTTGGTTTCTTTAGATTGAGCACCATACAGAAACGCTTTCAGAATATCTTCCGTCCTACTTTTATCTGCGTCACTTGTATTGACAGTAGCCGGAGTGGGGGGTGTGCCAATGCTGGCAGCCTTTGCAGGAGCGGTATGCAGAAGCTGAATGTCGTAAGGATTGCCTTGAGCATCTGTGGTACTCAAAACACCATATCCCTGCTCTGGCTTAAAAGAACCGTAACCTTTATATGCAAGTTGAGTGCCGGTCGGAATAGCCAGGTCGATACCTTCGTGGAAAGTACTTGCTCCAGCAGTTGGCGCAACACGCGGACCATACTTACTAGTTACAGGAAAATTCCACTTCCAACCATCTTTTGTTTGTTGGACCAAAGGTGTTTGGTTGGGTCCAACTAAGACATTCTGAAGAAGACTTCTTGCCTCTTCTGGATTGATCTTTTTACCTGCTCTTGAGCCAAATCTAGGGATCACTCTGGGATCCAGGTGAGCCCCGGTACTAGGGAGTGGATCTTTTGAAGGATCAGCAATACTACCAATTGGAATTAAACCGGCCATTATCTTTTTCTTTTTATTCTAAAACTAAAAACCCCCTGGTTTCCCAGGGGGATTAGAGAGGAGATGGTTTAGACGCGAATTAAATCAGCCGAAAGAACCGAATCCCAATCAACCCTTTTAATCTGCCTTAACTGCTCAAGATTATTAAATCTTTCACCCGACAGAGACATCTGGAGATCTTTAATCTCACGGGCAGTTTTAAGCCCGATGCCTTTGATGTGATCCGCAATCATTTGAGCAGTCGCTGAATTAACATTCAAACGATTATCAGGGGGAAAAGAACGCGGTTCTTCTTTGGCTGCTTTGTCCTTAACCTGAAGAGTTTTGACAGTTTTGGTTGCCTGCTCGTCAGGAGCTAGTTCATTTTTGTAAGCAGTAAAAAGGCGACCGTCTTGGTCTTCGACCATGAACCAATCGCCGTTATCCCATTCGCTTACAATTTTGACGCGGACGTTAGTTTTTAAGTGCTTGTAAAGCATAAGGACCAGAAGAGCATTCTGGTCCTAGTTTACCCTAATCAGCTGACAGTGCGACCAAGCAGATAGCCGTCAATGTCTTCGTAACCAGCAGCAACGTCGGGTTGGATGTAGCACACCTCAACGACGAAGTAGCCAGAACGGCCAGAGTTCGAATCGCCGCTGGAGATGTACCAGCCACCAGAGGTGGAAGTGCCGGTCGTGGTGCCACGGGCAAACACCTTGAAGGTGGTAGCGCCAGTCACCTGGAGATTGACACCAGAGGCGGTAACGCCAGCGGCGCCGGTAGCGGTCAGGAAGGGGTTGGTGCCGTAAGCAGCAACACCACCAGCGAAGAAGATTTCGCCAGCTTGGGAACCGGAAACAGTGGAAGTGAGGTTGGCCTGAGCCACGCCTTCACCCACGCCGGTCACAGCCACAGGACCGCTGGAATCGCGGCAGAAGGTGATCACGTTGCCGGTAGCGGCATAAATGCCGGAAGCAACACGACCATCACCCCAGCCAGAGGCAACGGAAATGGTGGCGCGATAGACGTAAGCAGGCAGAGTGGAGTCACCAGAGATCACCATGCCGGTGATGTCGGGGCGGGTGTCGTCCTGGCGGTAAGGCGAAGGAACGATCACGTTGCCGGTAGCGATTGCACCACCACCAGAGGTAGCGGTAACAGCCACGTAACCACGCTGTTGGAAGTAACGATAACCAGGGACAGCCAGCACCGAAGTGGGGCCACCCTTAGAGGCGTTGTTAGTGCCGTCATCGTTGGTATCAATGTTCTTGTACCAACCGTTGAGCGGCTCAGCCCAGTTACCGGGATAAATTTTCTTAGCAGACAAATAAGTCATTTATCTTTTCCTGTGTTGTTTACTTATGGTTAATTATGCGATGCTGCCGTCATCCGAGACGAAGCTGTAAGCGGTGGTCACGAAGTCCTTGTTCAGGATTTCGAAGCCAGCGTACAGCTGCCAAATCAGAATGATGAAGCGGCTGAAGTCGTCGTTGTTGTTGATGAGCACCTGGGCGTTCGGACCACCGATACCCACGCCAACCGACTGAGGACCGAAGAAATAACCTTGGGCCACCTCTTGGGAAGCGAAGGTTGAAGCATTGAAGGAGGCATTAATGTTCTTGGTCGGGAAGTTGGTCGACTCGAAGAACTTCACACCTTCAAACTGAACACCAGTCGGCATCACGGGTTCGCCAGCCAGGAAGTAGGCTTGGCCAGCCTGGGGGCCCATGTAGAAGCTGGCGTTGTTAGGCATCATGGGGTTGCCCATGTACATGCCTTGGCCAGGGTTGCCGCTGTAACGAGCAATCTCACGGAAGTCGGCATCACGACGCAGGTGCATCATGAAGGTGGGATCGCAAATGCAGCGATACAGACCATCAGCGAAGGTGGGGACGTTGCGCTTACGCAGGTCCTTAACAACAGTCAGAAGGTCGGTTGCAACATGGAACTGCTGCACGTCGGCGGTATATTCTGCGGTGGTGTAGCTGATACGACCAGAGGAGTCTTTGACTTTGCCGCCGGGGAAGTAGTAACCACCTTGGGTGCCAGAGGCTTGACCATTAGCTTCAGCTTTGGCAAGTTCGTCAATGAAGACGCGGTCGCGCCAACGACGATAGTCGTCGAGCAGGGTCAGCGAACCGATGCTCTGGTGGAACATGTTCAGGTTGCCGGTGTCCAGCAAAAGACGCTGGGCGGTAACCAGGGTTTCACGAGCGATCTTGAAGGTGCTGGGCTCGGTCGGATCACCCGGATCAGCAGGGCCGGTGTATTCCTTCAGCACAACAAGCACCTTCTCTTTGGTGATGTTGCGGCTGTTGGCAGTACCGATGGTCTGGTCGGACACGCGCTCACGGCTGTCCTTGGTACCAGGGGTACCCCAGAACTTATAGCGATCCAGCTGAACGGTTTGACCAGGCTGACGAGTGAAGTCGTGGACAACCACGGGCTCAACCGCCATTTCAGCAATATAGGCAGGATGGGGACGGTAGAGTTCCGCACCCAGAATCTTAGGAAAGTCGTTATCGATAAACACTTTGTGTTATCCTCCAGAATCTCGGGGAAGGTTTTGTCGGGTGAAAGAATCAGACACTATGTGTCTTATCTAACACAAATTTTAGCAGTCGGTAATTTATTTATTTATTAAACAAATTACCGACCTAAGTATCACTCCATCACAAACAACTTGCTTGCAACGGCCTGAGGCTGAGCTTGGTTCAGAATGCGCCAGGCGTTCTGAGGATCACGAGCCATTTGCTCGTTGAACGAACCCCAGAAATCGCCTTGTGCCTGAGGGGCAGCAGCAGTCGGGGGAGCGGGCATTTGGCCAATTTGGGCCATGGCGTTATTCACGGGAGCAGTGGGATAACCACGAGTCTCCAGTTGAGCTTCGTTTTCGTACACGGGATAGGGACCTTCAGGACCGAAGAATTTCA
>Ga0208465_1000524_pt1 | contig 10396 bp, 10 predicted proteins | sample LakMenEpi31Aug10_FD_150749 | JGI IMG/M metagenome (GOLD analysis project Ga0208465, IMG submission 150749) | Freshwater microbial communities from Lake Mendota, WI - 31AUG2010 deep hole epilimnion (SPAdes) | ecosystem: Environmental > Aquatic > Freshwater > Lake > Epilimnion/Euphotic zone ...
TTATGTCAAAGCAATCGCAAAAACGGCTCCAAAAGCCTAATTTAATTTAACTGAGGAAACACTAAATGTATATCAACGAAACATATGCAAAGAAGTGGGCACCAGTTCTTGATCACCCAGAACTCCCAGCAATCAGCGACCCTTACAAGCGCGCAGTTACTGCTCTCGTTCTAGAAAATCAAGAGCGTGCTCTACAAGAAGAAGCTCGTTCAATGCAAAACCTATGGGAAGCATCCCCAGCTAACGCTATGGGAACAGGCTCACCAAATGGTCTTTCAGGCGCAGCAGGTGCACCAGTTGCTGGATTTGATCCAGTTCTAATTGGTCTCGTACGTCGTGCACTACCAAACCTAATGGCTTATGACATCTGCGGCGTTCAGCCAATGACTGGTCCAACAGGTTTGATTTTCGCAATGCGTTCACAATACGCCAACGCAACAGCAATGACAGGTGAAGCTCTCTATAACGAAGCAAACACCCATTATGCTGGTGCTGCTGGTGCAAACCCACTTGCAACATTGAACGCAAACATTGCAAACGTCACCCTAGCCAACACTGGTACAGGTATGACAACTGCAGTTGCAGAAGACAAGACTCTAGAATATATGGGCTTCCAAATCGATCGCGTTGCTGTTACAGCAAAGTCACGCGGTTTGCAAGCAGCCTATACGCTAGAACTTGCACAAGATCTCAAGGCAATCCACGGTCTCGATGCAGAAACAGAATTGACAAATATTTTGTCAACTGAAATTCTTGCAGAAATCAACCGCGAAGTTGTCCGTACGATCTATGCAACAGCAAACATCGGTATCACTGGTCTATCAACAGCACAATTCAACCTATCTTCATCAAGCGACACAAGCGGTCGTTGGCAGGTAGAAAAGTACAAGTCACTCTTGTTCGCTGTTGAGCGTGCTGCTAATAAGATCGCAAAAGATACCCGTCGCGGCAAGGGCAACATGCTCATCGTTTCAACCGATGTTGCATCAGCTCTTTCAATGACTGGTCTTTTGGACTACAACTCTGCTCTAACAAACAACACAAATCTAATGGTTGACGATACAGGCAACACATTCGCTGGATTGCTCTTCGGACGCATCAAAGTGTTTGTTGACCCATATTCTGTCTCTGGTACAGATTATGCTGTTGTTGGTTACAAGGGTGCAACACCTTATGACGCTGGCTTGTTCTACTGCCCATACGTTCCGCTACAAATGGTACGTGCAGTTGATCCAACAACTTACCAGCCAAAGGTCGGCTTCAAGACACGTTATGGTCTCGTAGCAAACCCATTCGCAACAGCAGCTGGTCTTGGTGCTCTCGCAAACGACACAAACTACTACTATCGTAGATTCCAAGTGTTGAACATCAACCAGTAATAGTATTACCAAACTTATAAAAATAATAAGGTAATGTGACTCGGGGGGAGACGAAAGTCTCCCCCTTTTTTATTTCGCTAAATAAATGAGTGATGGAGGAGATTAGATGACAGCACTCACGCGAAACCCAGTAAACACTGATCTATTACAACCACATAAATTTCAAATCACATTTGATCGATTGCCAAATGTGACATACTTCTGTCAGACAGCAAGCCTTCCTGGCATTTCATTGACAGAAGTGCAACACTTTACACCATTCATTGATTTGTTTCGTCCAGGAGAGAAGGCAATTTATGATACCTTCAACACTCAGTTTCTTGTCAATGAAGATTTAAGTCCATGGTTTGAGTTGCACGATTGGATTCGTTCTGCAACATTTCCTACTGATTTTGAAGAATATGTGAATTTGGCTCGAACAACAAGATCAGGATTTGATCAAAGTTTGGCAACAAATAGAAGACCTGCAGTGTATACTGACGGAACTCTTGTAATTTATTCAAACAAAAATAATCCAAGATTCCGAATTAAATTCCGCGACATTTTCCCAAACTATGTCGGTTCTATCAATTTTAATACTCTTGATAATGCAGAAACGACAGTAACTTGCGACGTATCTTTTAGATTCTCTTACTATGATATTGAGAAACTAGAAGTATAGACTATCCGCGAAACACCACATAGTGATTATACTGGTGCAATTTATATAAGACAACTCTTGCTTTAACTTGTCTTTTGATTGAAGATGTTATATACTATGCTCTATGAAAATAGAAACTCCTCCTCTCGAAGAATTAATGCAGCAATGGGAAAAAGACTCAGAAGTTGATACAACTGAGCCTGGAAAAGAAATCCTGCGCATTCCATTACTTCATAACAAATACAACAAATACTTGTCATTACATAATCTTGCTGCAAGACGCGCAGCATTAGAGTTTGACAAACTCAAGAAACTCAAATGGATGTATTACAACGGCAAGTTAGACCAAGAAGAATTGGATAAACTTGGTTGGGAACCATTTCGTTTCACATTGAAGTCTGACATTGCTGTATATCTTGATGGTGATGATGATCTAAACAAACTCAAGCGCAAGAAAGCCTATCATGAGGAAGCAGCAAGTTTCTGCACCAACGTCATGAAGGAACTCAACAATCGCACGTGGCAGTTGAAAGAGTACATGGGCTGGGAGAAGTTTATCCAAGGTGCTCGATGATAGAACACGTTGTAGTTGAAAAAGTAAATAACATCTATGTCCAAGTGACTGCTGAACCTGCCATCTTGCAAGAGATGTCAGAGTTTTTTACATTTTCAACTCCAGGTTACCAATTTTCTCCTGCCTTTCGCAATAAATACTGGGACGGAAAGATTCGACTTTTGAATCTAAACACACGACAAATCTATCTTGGTTTAGTTCCGTACATTAAAAAGTTTTGCAAGGACAGCAATTACACCTGCGAGTATATCGATGAAGAAAAGGAAGTCTACCCGATTGACACAAAGAATCTTGCGAACGCTCTATCACTTCCGATGGAGCCGAGAGATTATCAGTATCTCGCTTCTAGCGTCGGACTTACGAAGAAGAGAACTGTACTCATTTCACCAACAGCGTCAGGAAAATCACTAATCATCTATATGATGATTCGCCACCTGTTGAATACAGGTAAGAAGCGCGGATTGTTGATTGTTCCTACGATCAATCTCGTCACTCAAATGCATAGTGACTTCAAGAACTATTCATCTGTCAACGGATGGGATGTAGACAAGTATTGTCAGAAGATCTATGGCGGCGAAAGCAAGATACCTGATAGCGATCTTGTTATATCAACTTGGCAGTCTATCTATGAGATGCCAAAAAAATACTTTGCGCAGTTTGATTTTATCATCGGCGACGAAGCGCATACGTTCAAAGCCAAGTCACTAACTTCTATCATGACTAAACTCATCAACTGTGATGTGCGTATTGGTACGACAGGTACACTTGATGACAGTAAAGTAAACAAGTTAGTTCTTGAAGGATTATTTGGACCAACGTTCAAAGTTATTTCCACAAAAGAACTCATTGAACGTAAACAACTTGCCAACTTCAGCATTAAGTGTATTGTGCTGAAGTATCCAGAAATAGTTTGCAAATCAATCAAAGGATTCACATATCCTGATGAAATGAACTTCTTGACTCAACACGAAGGGCGCAATCGATTCATCACTGATCTTGCATTAAATCTCAAAGGCAATAGTCTTGTATTGTTTACTTATGTCGAAAAACACGGTAAACTATTATATGAATGGATAACTGAAAAAGCAAATGGGCGAAAAGTATTCTTTATCCACGGTGGGGTTGAAGCAGAAGATCGTGAAGCAGTGAGACATATCACTGAACAAGAAAACGATGCGATCATTGTGGCAAGTTACGGAACGTTCTCAACAGGCGTTAATATTCGTAATCTACATAATATTATATTCTCTTCACCAACAAAGAGTAAGATTCGAGCATTGCAATCTATCGGTCGTGTACTGCGTCTAGGTGAAAATAAAGAAGCAGCCACGTTGTACGATATCGCTGATGATCTACGTTATGGTCCTTATACAAACTTCACATTGAAGCACTATGAGGAACGAGTGAAGATCTACAGTGAAGAAAAATTTCCTTTCACAACCAATAACGTAAGGATAAACTAATGTCTGAAGATCCAGTAGAATATAAACCAAGAGGTGAATTAAAGTTTGTTCGCCTTCGTTCAATTCCAGATGATATCATTGGATATGTAACGTACAAACAAGATTATGTCACAGTAGAATTGCCATTGCGAATTGAAATCGAAACTTTATTTGATGAGGGTCGACAAATCTTAGCAATGCAAGAATATCTTCCGCAATCAGTGATTGAGATTAAAGAAGTTGATTTCAGTACTGACGAGGTTCTGTTTGCAACGCCAGTTCGTGCAGAGTTTGTTGAGCAATATGAATACGTTGCTGATTTCTTTTATAATAACACTACCAATTTCAAAGAACCAATCAAAAAGAAAACTAAAAAGATGGAAGGCAATCCAGAAACAGTTGAAAAGGTTGTTTCTATCCTTGAAGCAATGGCAAATAAAAAAGACAAACCAGTACACTAATTATGGCAAAGAATCACTATATCAATAACAAAGATTTTCTTCGTGAAATGACAAAGTATCGAACAGCAATTCGAAAGGCAAAACGCCAAGGATTGCCAAAGCCACAGATCCCACGATATGTTGCTGAATGTTTTATGAAGATCGCTGAAAATTTATCGCACAAACCAAACTTCTTGTCATATACTTTTAGAGACGAAATGGTTGCTGATGCAATTGAAAACTGCGTAATGTACGTTGACAATTTTGACCCAGCAAAATCAAGCAATCCATTTGCCTATTTCACTCAAATAGTATATTATGCATTCTTACGTCGCATTCAGAAAGAAAAGAAACAATTGTATGTTAAATACAAATCTACTGAGACTGCTGGTATTCTTGATGAGTTTGAATTGAACGAAAATGAAGATGGAACTTTTAGGCAGTTTGAGTTGTACGAAAATATCTCTGAGTTTATTGTAAATTATGAGAATGCTCGCAAAGCAAAGAAAGCCAAGCGTGCTGGTTTGGAGAAGTTTGTAGATGAAGATAGCAATATTGGGTGACACACATTTTGGTATGAGAGGCGATAGCATTGCCTTTCATAATCATTATCGTGAGTTCTATACTAAACACTTTTTTCCTTATTTGGTGGACCATGGAGTTAGGACCATCTTTCAACTTGGTGATCTATTTGATCGTCGGAAGTATATTTCTTTTCAGTCTCTTGCTCTTTGCCGCAAGTATTTTTTTGATGAGATTACTCGGCTTAATCTAGAGTGTCACACTCTGCTTGGAAATCATGACATCACATTCAAGAATACACTTGAGGTCAATTCGCCAGAGTTACTGCTCAAAGACTATCCAAACGTTATTGTTTACAATGAGCCAACAGAATGGCAAGGTATTGATATCATTCCTTGGATCTGTAAAGACAATGAACTAGAAATTCTAGACTTTATCAAGCGCAGCACTAATCATGTTTGCTTTGGTCATTTCGAACTGCAAGGATTTGAAATGGATCGTGGTAACATCTGTCACGAAGGTATGGATCCTTCTATCTTGCAGAAGTATGATCTAGTTTTATCTGGTCACTTCCACCACAAGAGCAATAGCGGCAGTATTGTATATGTTGGCACTCCTGGTGAAATGACTTGGGCTGACTATAATGATGAGCGTGGATTTCACATCTATGATACTGAAACCCGCCAATTAGAATTCATAAAGAATCCGCTGCAAATGTTTTACAAGATTCAATACAATGATGATGAATTGTATTATAATGATCTTGTCAACGCAGACTATTCGCATCTTACAAGTAAGTATGTCAAGATTGTCGTTGAAAAACGAAACAATTCATTCTTGTTTGATACATTGCTAGATTCACTCGCAAAAGTAAATCCACTTGAATTATCAGTTGTTGAAGACTTTTCTGAAATTACTGATAATGTTGATGTTGATATTGACCAAGCAGAAGATACAATGACAATCTTAAATAAGTATGTTGATGGCTTGACATTGCCAGTAGAATCAGATAAAATAAAGACTGTTCTGCGCGATGTATATAACGAAGCATTGTCTATGGAGACAGCGTGATTCTATTTAAAAAAGTTCGTTACAAGAATTTCCTTTCCACTGGAAATGTCTTTACTGAAATCTCTCTAAATGAAAACGCCACGACATTGATCGTCGGTGAAAATGGTGCAGGTAAGTCAACATTCCTGGACGCCATTACGTTCTCATTATTTGGTAAACCATTCCGCAATATCAATAAGCCACAACTTGTAAATTCTGTCAATGAAAAAGATTGCCTCGTTGAAGTTGAGTTTGATATTGGCAAGAAGTCATATAAAGTTATTCGTGGCATTCGACCAAACGTATTTGAAATCTATTGCGATGGTGATCTGTTAAATCAAGACGCAAGATCTAAAGATTATCAGGATCATCTAGAGAAACTTATTCTCAAGATGAATTATAAGTCATTTACTCAGATTGTGATCCTTGGTTCAACCAACTTCACTCCATTCATGCAGTTATCAGCAGCGGATCGCCGCACTGTTATCGAAGATCTGCTTGACATCCAGATCTTTTCAGCCATGAATGTGATTGTCAAAGGCAAACTACACACACTCAAAGATGAAGCAGCACAATTAAAAATTCAAATTGACAATACTAAAGATAAAATCGAACTACACAAGAAACATCTTGACGAACTTAAGAAGAATACAAAAGAAATCGTAGATGCAAAGAAACAAGAAGTGACTGAAAACACGGCATCACTCTCGGCACTTGAAATCGAAGCGACTGACAAAGAAACGCAAATTGAAAGTTTATTCAACGAAGTATCAGACGACGATTCAACCAGTAAAAAATTCAACAAACTAAATCAACTTGAAGCCAAGATTGAAGGGAATATTCAGAAACTCGAGAAAGACATCGAGTTTTATTCTGTAAATTCGACTTGTCCAACCTGCGATCAGGCTATCAATAACAAAGACGAAAAAGTACACACATGCAACAGTAAAATCACAGAACTAACCGAAGGTCTAAACAAACTAAAGGAAGAGAGTGATGCCGTTCTACGTCGAATCAATACAATTAAATCAACCCAACAAACTCTCAAAACTCTTGAGCAAGATCTTGTGCGGATCAATACTTCTCGCAAGCAGGTTCGAAACTATATTACGAAACTTGAAAAAGAAATTGGTGAAATAGAAAGCAAACCAGCCATGAGCGATGAGTTCAAGGCACAATCAAAAGAGTTGCTCAACGCATTACAAGCATTTAACGAAAAAAGAAAAACGGTATCTGAACAAACACAACATTATGATATTGTCGCGCAGTTGCTTAAAGATGGCGGGATTAAGTCGAAAATCATTAAGCAGTACGTGCCAGTTATAAACAAACTGGTAAATAAGTATTTGGCTGCGATGGACTTCTTTGTCAACTTCAACATTGACGAGGAGTTCAAGGAGACCATCAAGTCTCGTCACCGAGATGATTTCAGTTATGAAAATTTCTCAGAAGGTGAAAAGAAACGTATTGATCTAGCACTGTTGTTCACTTGGAGGTCGGTCGCCAAACTAAAGAACAGTGTCAATACCAATCTTCTCATCTTCGACGAGGTCTTTGATGGTTCTCTTGACATCAATGGCACTGAAGAATTTATGAAGTTGATAAATATGTTTGCTGATAATACAAACATCTTTGTGATCACTCACAAGACTGATCAGATGGTTGATAAATTTAAACACACAATTCGATTTGGCAAAGTGAAGAATTTCTCACAGGTGATTTAAAATGGAAAGATTGGTCAAATATTACAAAGGCGATTTGATTGAATATAGCATATTCAAACTAGTTGACTTTTACGATCCAATTCTTCGCCAACCAACAATTCCATGGGATCATAAAAAGTATGATCCAAAGGAATCAGAATATTTGGGGTTCTCTCTGGCTGAAACATTACAGAAACTCGGCGGTCTTGGTTTATCAGCCAACCAAGTAGGACTACCTCATAAAATTTGTGTAGTGAATATGGGTGAACATGGAATATGGACAATGTTCAATCCAGAAATTATTGAACATGGAGAGAAATTATCTGAATACTCTGAAGGATGTTTATCATATCCTGGACTATATCTGAAACTTCCAAGATACGATCATATCAAAGTGAAGTTTCAAGCAATGTATGGTCAAGAAGTGATTCATGAGTTTGATGGATTGACTGCTGTTTGTGTTCAACACGAATTAGATCATTTGAATGGAATTGTGTATACTGATAAAGTCAGTCCAATTAAACTTGATCAAGCAAAAAGAAAAGTCAAGAAGAATCTGAAGAAGATGAAAGCATTAACAGAGTCGCGAGAGATTCTAGAAATGCAACAGCCAACACAAGAGATTGTGAAGAAACAAGAACAAACTGAGGCTGAAAAATTCGTCTATTCCACTGGTTGACGTAAGTTATTGATTTTATTCGAGTTTTTTCTATTTACGATGTGACTGTAATCAGCGACAATACTTGATTACGGTAACAATTAGGTGAGTATGAAAAAGTCCGTGAAGCGTGGCTGGCGCTCAGATTTTAGTTCAAAAACCCCTGAAATTATACGTGAAAACAATAAGCGGATTTATAATAACCTGAAAAAAACTGATCCTGTGAAGGCTGAAATCTTTAGGCAAAAATACCTGTCGTAAGTTATTGATTTTATTCGAGTTTTTACTGTTGTTTTTCTAGCCGTTTTAGGGGACAATGGTTGTATGAAAACGAATTTACAGGCTTCTAAATCGATCCTCGCCAAACTCTTGGCGAGCGAGAATATCACCGTCTCTCACCAAAATGTTCGAACGGCATACTTCGACCTCAAGAATCGCACGATGGTTCTTCCCGTATGGAAGGACATGGACGGCGACTTGTATGACTTGTTAACAGGTCACGAAGTCGGTCATGCTTTGAACACTCCTGATGATGGCTGGCACAATCAAGTCAAAGAAAGTGACAAGAAATTCAAAGATTTCTTGAATGTCATCGAAGATGCGCGCATTGAGAAACTTGTCAAGCGCAAGTTCCCTGGACTTTCAAAGTCTTTTGCTCGTGCTTACACTTCTCTCTATGAGCGCGATTTTTTCGGCATCAAGAAACTTGACGACCTCAGCAAACTCAATCTGATTGATCGCATCAACCTGCGCTTCAAGATGGGTTCACATGTTGTTGTTGAATTCAATGACTTCGAGCGTGACATCGTTCGTGAAGTTGAGGCTGCTGAAACGTGGGATCAAGTTGTTGATATTGCTCGCCGTGTGTATGAGTACACCAAACAAAATGAGCAAGACAAGATTCAGAACAAACAAGACCTGCAAGAGCAGATGAAAGAAGAGCGTCAGCAGGATCAAGATGATTCTGGCGAGTACGATGACGTTGATGATGATTCTGACTATGAAGATAACATCGATGGCAACGATAACTCTGATCTAGACGAAGAATCAGACGGCACTGATGCTGAAGATTCTCAGGATCAAACTGAGTCAGATGAAGAAGAATCTGACAGCGACCAGTATTCTTCTGGTGGTGGCGTCGACGAAGAAGAACAAGAAGATGAAGATGAGCCGCAGTCTGTAACTGATCGCAATTTCCGCCAGCGTGAGCAGGAATTGGTCAACGAGACTGGCAAAATCTTCATGTATGAGTTGCCCGATGCTGTTCTTGAGAACATCATTCTTCCGAACACGGAAGTTGTGAATGATCTTGAGACATTCTTCCGTTCGCAAGTTGAAGATACCGATCGTCGTTATGGTCATCATGGTATTGCATACGACACTGTTGTCCAGAAGTGTGTGCGCAAATTCAACACGAACAACAAAAAAGTTATTATGCATATCTTGAAAGAATTCGAGATGCGCAAGAAAGCCAGCGAATATGCGCGAACGCAGACTGCTCGCACTGGTGAACTCAACATGAATGTGCTTCACAAGTATCGTTTCAGCAATGATCTGTTCAAGAAGATCACTGTTGTGCCCAAGGGCAAGAACCATGGCTTTATCATGTTTGTTGATATGTCTGGTTCAATGCACGATATTCTTCGCAACACGATTGAGCAGATGCTTGTGCTTGCTTCGTTCTGTAAACTTGCCAAAGTTCCGTTTGAAGTTTATGGCTTCAGTGACGATGCTTATGGAAACAAGAAGTTGCGCGAGATGTTAAAGAAAGAACGTTTTGTTTCTAATCGCGCAATTGACATGACGATGGGCAACAATTGGTTCCATCTGAAGCATCTGATTGGTTCTTCTTTGCCGCCTGTTCAATATCGTCGTGCGTTCAATGCGATGTGCGTTGTTGCCAATGAGTATGGTCGTTGTTATGGATATATGCCCCAAACCAATCAGGATGAAGATCATGGTGGCTGGTCATATAGTTGGGATTCTTC
>Ga0208465_1000526_pt1 | contig 10387 bp, 10 predicted proteins | sample LakMenEpi31Aug10_FD_150749 | JGI IMG/M metagenome (GOLD analysis project Ga0208465, IMG submission 150749) | Freshwater microbial communities from Lake Mendota, WI - 31AUG2010 deep hole epilimnion (SPAdes) | ecosystem: Environmental > Aquatic > Freshwater > Lake > Epilimnion/Euphotic zone ...
CTATCGCCAGCCCGCGAACCTCCTGCAGCAGCTCGGCGGACACCAGCCCCAGCCGGCGTAGGCCCAGCCAGGCTGCCCGAAAATCGTCCACGTCACCGCCACCGGCAGCAGCGAGCAGCGTGGCAGGCAGGCTTAATGCAGCGGCAGGGGCCGTGCTCAAGCCGCCGCCTAGCAGCATGTTGATTGCCGGGTGAGCCAGCAGGGTCCTCTTGAACGTCCGCCAATCGGCGGCGGGCGCAGGTGTCGGCAAATTTTCCACGCTCCAGCCCCAGCGCCACTCCAGCGCTTCCAAATCAACCGTGCGGGTCTGGCTGATCTGCTGATTCTCCCCGGCATCAGGGGCAGGCTCGCGCACCACGCGGAGCACCAGATAGCGGGGGTCGAGGCCCTCCACCGGCTCATCGTCATGCCTTGGATAGCGGCGAATCTCGGTCGTCAGAGTGTCATACAGGGCTAGGTTTTGCATGATCAGGTCCTCCTAACAAACAGCGAGACCTTCAGGCCCGCTCCGGCAATCGTGCTGCCGATCTGATCAATGTCGATTGAGATGATCGCCTCATCCGCTAGGTTGGAATCCGAGATCACAGCAGGCACCGCAGCCGTTGTGCTGGTGGTCTCGCTGGCGTCGATCGAGAGCTTCGTGGTGAGCAGGGTTGTACCCGCCTCGTTGATGTCAACGATCAGCGTGCTGCCGGTCGGTGCTGTGTTCACGCCGGCCCGCACCGCGAGCAGCGTGGCCGCAAACGGCATCCTGAACGAAACCTTGGCCGTGCCCGTAGTGAGCGCCGAAGATTCATCGCCCACCGGGATCACGATTACATCGGAATCGCGCTGATGCCGGTGGTTCCCCAAGGCGTAGTCCGTGCCGCTACCGATCGCTGCAGTAGCCGCCAGCGGCTCCGGGGCGGCATTGGTCGGGGCGGGAATCGACGGCAACCCGCTTAGATCGCCATAGGCCCCCGTGAATCCCACCCGGGCCATCGCCGCGCCGGTGTTCACCAGGATGGTCCCGGTGTTGACGTTCACCCTCACTACGCTGCCGACCGCCTGTACCAGGCCGCTGGCCGGGGGAGTGGCCACCAGAGCCCCGCCAGCGCCCACGTAAAGCCGGTCCCTGATCTGATAGCCGCCGGTATTGAACGGTCGCAGCTCGCCCAGGATCACGGCATCGCCATCGCCGTTCTGGGCCAAGGTGGTCTGCAGGATCCCGATCGCGGGCATGGTCGCCGCGTTGCTCGGGTCGCAGGCGGATACGGTGATGCGGTCGGTGTCGCCGACTGAGCCCGTGGCGTAGACCGCCGTGCCAGCCGCCAAGGGGCCGCCGCTGGTGTTGCGGACGTGAACGTAAAAATCCCCGGCAATGCTGCCGTGGATGTGCGGGATGACGACCGGCGCCGTGCCGGTGATCGTGAGGCCGGTGAAGGTGGGAGAATCGGTGGTGGCCAGGCCTAGTGCCGTACGGGCCGCAGAGGCATTAGCTAGCGCCAGATTCGCAATCGCCTGGGTGCTGGCGTCCACCGTGGTGCCGTTCTGATCCATCGGCACCCGCTCGGTTCCGTCGAGCGGGGTCGTGGCGTTCGGTAGGCCTGTAATCGTGGTTTCAGCCATACCTACAGAATACGGAGTTGCTTGTTATTCAGAGTCGTGATCCGCAGGCCGCTCAGCGTCACCAGGTAGGTGGCGAACTCCTGCACTAGCTCCAGCACCATCACGCAGAACCGGCCATCAGCCAGCCGCAACGGTTCATGCTGCAGCTTGTACGTCAGGCCTTCGTGCTGCACTTGGTCGCCATACTGCAAACCGCCGAACTGATCAGTCCTGGCAGTCAGCGCATAGTCCACCGTCACCACGTTGTCATTCATAATGATCTGGCTGGCGCGGTCCATAAACCCCAAGCCAACAACGGCCCCAGCAGTGACGCTGGAGCCGAAGTCAGCCAGCAGGAAATCATCGGGGACTTCCTGGATCATGGTCAGACCGCGTAACGGGCGCCGCCGACTGCTACGCAGGTGACAGTGGCGGAGTAGCTGCCGGTTTCATCGGTGAAGGCCAGCCGCACAAACTTGCCCACCTGGTCGCGGGGGATCGACAGCTTCTGCAGTGCAGCAGTGCTGCCCAGATCGGTAAAGACGCCGCCGGCCACGTCTGCAGCATCGCTGCCGTCAGAGGCATTGCCGGATTGCACCTTCACCTTGATCGCGGTGCTGGATGCACTGGCGGCGGCATACAGCAGCAGCAGCAGATCACCATCCACAGCGCTCACGTCAACCGCAGTAGTGTTGCCCGCGGCGTCGCGGGTGGCAGGAGCCAGGATCGTAAAGGCCTGGAGCTGCTCCAGGTTGCGTTGCTGAATGGCCATGGATCAATCCTCCGGGGTGGGGGTGGGGTCAGGGATGGAAGTCTTTGCAGAGCGCCGCGGCTTGGGTGGACAGGCCGGGGCGGGCTCAAGTTCGGGCTCTGGCGCAATCGACGCCATGCCCAGCGCCAGCAGCTCGTTAGCTGGGCCTTGAGGAAGGTCAGCCACCTCACCCATAGCGAGGTGGCGACCGTCTGCTCTGCAGTTCGAGAGAATCTGCAGCCTCATAATCAGGTGCCCAGAGCGAACGACTGCGGACGGCGAACCGCCACGTCGAAGTCCTGGTGGACATTCAGGATCGTCTGGCCAGATGCCGCCTGGGTGACCGAATCCACGATTAGATCGAGCCCAGACCACATGCCCACCACGCAATCTGCAAAATTACCGAAGAGTACGTCGTTGGTCTGCATCTGGTTGCTGATCACGGTCTGATAGCCGTTCACCTGGCCAGCATCGGTCATGATGTAATCGGAGCCAGCAGAAGAGGCCCGGAGGGTCTGCTTCAGGGCGCCGCGAACCACGCTGTTCATCACGTAGCTCATGCTGCCAGCGTCGAGGTTGTCGATCGCCAGTTCGGTCTCCAGGTCCACGTAGTCGGCCCAGTCGCCGCAGTTGTGGGTGGTGGAGCCGTCGCCGCCGAGGCTCACAGGGAATGCCTTGGCGGTGCCGCCGCCCAAGGTCACGCTGCCTATGCCGGTGGTGTTGATGATGCCCAGCGGCTGGCCGTTGGAGCCGGTGCCATAACCGATGGTGTAATCCATGCCCAAGGCGACAGACTCGGCCATGTCAAGGCGTACCAGGTTCTCAATGTCAGGCGAGGCCTGAATAAGCATCCGGCGGGAGATCGGCACGCGAACGCCGATGGTCCGGGGGATCATGTTCACCAGGCCGAAGGTGAGCTTGCTGTTGGCAACATCAGCATTCTCGCCGACAAAGTAATACTGGCTGGAGCTGAGCTTCTTGGGGATCTCAACGTTGCCCTCCAGGCCGGAGAGCATGGTGAGGCCGCTGTTCAGGAAGGCGCTGCGGTTGCGGATCAGGTCAATGAACTGCGCATCAAGCCGGTCAGTGCCGACCAGTGCACCACCGTCGCCGAAGGTGCCGACCACCTGGCCGGGGGCCTCAGCAGCGCGGGTGGAGCCCAGCACTTCCCAGGGGATCAGGTAGCCGCGAGCGCTCTTGTTAAGCGTCCTGGCCTGCAGGTCGGCAGCTGCTCGCACAACTTCAAGCTCAAAACCGGCACCATCGGCAGACCTGGCGGTGGGCTCAATGACGTGATTGAGCAGTCGGCACAGGCTGAAGCGCTTTACCTCACGCTTGCTCAGGCCCAGCTCAGCGCCGCCGGCATCGTGCACGCGGCCCTCAAAGGGAACCTTGCGCATGCCGATTTGTTCCATCACCACCGCACGGGCGGCATCAATGGAAGCGTCGTCATTGATGAGTTTCTCGGCCAGCTCCGGGAGTTGGAACTGGTCGCACATGCCGCGGATGGAAGCAACACGCTCGCGCTCGGCGCGCCGAGCGTCCTGCTGCACCTCCGCCACGTTGATCTCAGTGGTCATTTGGATTTGATCAGTGGGGTCAGTCCGCTCGGCGGTCTGTGCTGTCAGGCTATGGAGGGCCTTGCTAACGGCAGACTTGACCAACTCGGGGTCAATCGTCACGGTCGGCTCTGCCGATGCGGAGGGCTCCGGGGTGGGCTCAGCAGCAGGCTCAGGCTCAGCCGCCGGCTCATCCATGGCGCGGCCCAGGCCTACGGTCTGATCGGCGGGGACGCTGACACTGGAAACCTCCAGGGCCTTCCAGCTGGTCACGTAGAAGTCGCCGCTGCGCTCTTCGATGTCGTCAATGCTGTAGGCGAAGCTGACGTTGCGCACGATGCCGGCTTCGATATCGACGCGGCGGCGGTGCTCTTCTGTTCCACGTTCCGTAGTGTTTGGGCTCCACCGCACCGTGGAGTAGAGACGGCGATCGTCGCCCAGCCAGGCCTTTTCGACAACGCCCAAGACCTTGTTGGGGTCATGCCCCCAGAGCCACGGCGCGCCATCGTTCAGGCGCGACAGGTCCATGGCGCCTTGCTCATGCACCAGGATCTCGCGGCCGAAGAATCGCTCTACGGGCGCCTCGCTAGAAAACGAGAATGTGAGCGTTTCGTCGGTCTTCTCTTCCAGCTGCATGCCGCCTGGCAGCTCTCGCCGCTGGGGGCCTTTGAGTTTCGTGAGATCCAAAGCCGGATAGTCGCTGGCCTCAGGCTACGGATGGGGCGACCGGGGGCTGATCGTCGTCGCCTTGGTCGTCGTTGTCCTCCGGCTCGGGCTGTGGTGTTGCAGGCTTTGGCGCCTCCTCCACGGTGGGCATCAGGCCAAGGGATTCCTTGAGCTGGTTCTCCATGGCGATTTGCGCCATCACCTGCTCAAACTGCTCGCCGCTGTATTCAGTTATCAGCTCGCTGTGAGATTTCAGTAGCATCGCCTTGGCTTTTTCCATGGCGGAAACATCCTTAACTGGGTCCACCCAGTCCCAAGATCTAGCCTGCCAGCGCGGAGCGTTATACCTTTCTGGCCTAGTCCAGTAGTCATTAAAAGCTGGTGACGGCAATTCACCCGCCAGCATTGCAGCGCGTAGCCACTCTTCAAATACGCGCTGGTGGAACACCTCAATGATCGCGCTTTGCACCACCCGCCAGTGGTCGCGATCCTCCAGCACGCTGGTGCGCATGCTGCTGTAGTTCGTGTCGCCGAAATCCTTGCTAATGGTCGCGTAACTACACCCGAACCCAGCCGCAAACCGCCTCGTCAGGTTCTTTACTACATGACTGTACTGGCCGTCGTCAGGTCCGAAGTTCGGCGGTACCGGAACCTCGCCGGGCTCAAGGATGTTGTAGGCGCCGGGCTCAGTGTTGAATAGCCGTTTGCCATCCTCCACCGCATCACCGGTCAGCCCGGCATCGGGCGTCTGAATCCACCCCAGCGATGCCGCCTGGACGCGCTTCCGTACCAGGTGAGCCTTTTCGTATTCAGAAAGCCCATGGACAGTTGTGATCACCGACGCCAACCACGGCACGCCACGGTTCTGCCCGATCCGCTCCGGCATGAACACATGGATCATGTCCGCCGCCGGCACCAGGACGTGCTTCCGCTCTACGCCACGACGGTTCAGGCCCAGCTCCACATCACCAGGGTGGCGGGTCAGGATGGCGTACCGGGTGGGCCTGCCCCATTGGTTGATCTCAACGCCTAGCCGCCATTCGTGGCCAGCGCGATCTGATACCCCGCTCTTGTCCTCATCGAGCTGGTGCGCCTCGATCAGCTCCAGCGCCAGCGGGGTGCGGCCCTGCCCCATCGGCTGCCGCACGATCCTGATCAGGCATTCGCCCGACTCCGGCAGGCTGCCGGCAGCCATCATCTCGAAGCCGTGGAACGACAGCCGGCCCGCCACGTCGCAGGTATCCGGCCGGCACCAGCGGCGCCATGCTTCCCCCAGCAGCCGGTTGCGGCGCACGTCCTTTTCCGTGCCGTTGGCCTTCATGATCTGCCCCTGCATCTGGATCCCGCGAGGCCCCACCACGTTGATTTGCGTGGTCCGCTTGGCCTGGCGGGCATAGGGGTTGTCCCTGACCAGCTGATGGCAGCGGTCGCGCAGCACCGCCAGGCTGACGCGCAGCTCGGCATCAGCGGAGGTGGTCGGCGCCACCAGGTCGTGGAGCAGCCGGTTGCGCCTGGCACCCTCGAACATCCGCTGGCCCTGCTGTCGGCCGTGGCGAGTGGTCAGGATCTGCCGCTGCAGCCAAGATCGAACACCCATCAGCTCACCCCCTGAAACCGCACATAAAGCCGGCGCGGATCGCCGAGGCCCTGCGCGATCATCTCGGCGCGCTTCTCACGGGCGACCTCGGCCTTGAGGCGGTCGCGCCACATGATCAGATCCGGCAGGTCCACCCGGCGAACTTTCCTGCCGCCGGAACCTAAAGAGCCGATCTGATACTCAACCGCACCCGTGGCCAGGGCGCGGATCGCCTCTTCAACGGCCTCTAGATCCTTTTGCGCCTGGCTGCGATCATCGAACGCGCCCGGGGTGCCACTGAAGGCCAGGCTCTTGCGGACGGTCAGGCTGCCGCGGCCAGTAGTGAGCGGGGCGCCGTTGACGGTGCTGACAATCTGCAGCTCCCAGCTGCCGGCTGCCATGGTGGCCGTAGTGGCGGCGCTCAGCTCCACCTTCCAGCCGTCGTCAGTGTCGGTGGCCACTGCCTCGATACCGGCGCCAGCTGCTGCAGCGCGCAGCCACACGGTCACGGCGGTGGCGTCTGGGGCGATGCGGGATTCGATCCAGCTGGTTAGATCGCCTTGGTAGAGCTCGGCCGGCTGGGTCATATCACGCTGAAGGATCGGGCCCGGCGCGGCGCGGGCTCTCCCTTAGAGGCTACGGAGGCCGCCAGTTGTGCCGCCAACTGGTCCCACATCGTCGCCCGGTTGTAGCGGCGGCTCACCAGCTGCAGTGCGGCGTAGGCGTACCGTGTGCAGTCGCCCGCCTCATCGCGCATTCCGGTCGGGCAGTCCCAGTGATATTCGCGGCCATGGCTGCCCTTCTTCGGCATCCGTTTCCACGGGAACAACTCCGCCAGGAACTGATCTGTAGACGCCTCGCCCAGGTGAAGATACCCAGGACCGGGGATCTCATTCCGCAACCGGCCCTGTAGGTGCGAGACGCTCGTTTCGTACCCCACCCGATACAGCAACAGGCCTTTTTTCTGCACCGCCTGATTCTTCCGGTTGATGTCCACCGGCGAGCCACGGCCCACCAGCGGCTTGCCCTTGGCGCCATCACCACGCACCGGCACCCATAGGCCGCCCTGCTTTCGGCACCAGTCCCTGATCTCTTGGGTCGAGTGGCCGCCTTCATCGATCGCGCCCATCGCCAGCGGCACTTCAGCCCCGTCTTCCCGCCGCCATTTCGTCGCCGCGATCTGCTCCAACTGCTGCAACGTTTCCTTCTGCTGCGGGTCGCCGTCGATCTCCCAGTGGCCTAGGTGCCAGCCTTCCTCGCCGCGGCCCCAGCCCCACACCGTCACCACCACCCGCTCATCAACCGACCCGCCGCCGCCCTGCACGTCAACCCCGATTGTTACCATCAGGACGCCATTGGGCACGGTGCCCATCGGGTAGCCGTTGCCGGCCTCGATGTTCTTGCGCCGCTCGGCCAGGCCATCGCAGGTGAGCTTGCCGGCGATGCTGTCCTCCCACGGGATCCCTAGCACCGTGTTGTGGTAGGTCTGCATCGGGTCGGTGTCGCCTCGGCGCATCGCCTCCAGTGCTTCCTGATACTCGCTGATCAGCTTCGACCACACCGCCCCGGCGTGGTAGCTGTACGCCGCCCAGATGTACTGGCTCTCAACTGCCGGCTCACCCTCGGCCGTCAGCGCTTGCTGTGAGCGGTCCAGGCCCAGTGGGCAGGCCCAGCCGCCGTGGGCGTCCATCTCCCGCAGGGAGGTGTAGCGGATCGGCTCTTTGCAGTTCTCACACTCGAACGTGCCAGCGTCGGGGCCCTCCTTTGCCATCGCCTCCCACCGCAGCGGCTGGTAGTGGTTGCAGTGCGGACACGGCAGATGGCGGTACTGCTGATCACCGCGCAGGAACCACTGATGGGTCTTGTCGTTCGGGAAGATCGGCGTGCCGCCGATGATCACCTTCGGATTCCAGGAGGTCTCTGTACGGCGGATGCCCAGCTTGATCTGGCAGCCCTCGTTGATCCGGTCGTAGGCGGACGGTTCCTCGAAGATCACCACCGGCCGCTCTTTGCGCCGGAATGACTTGCCGCTCTTCGCGTTCACGATGTCGATCAATGCGCCATTCGTGAGCTTCTTCAGCAGGATGGTGTTGGTCGCTGTGCCACGGGACTTCGACTCCGACAGCAACCCACCCAGGCAAGGCGTGTCAGCGAACAGGTCGCTGATGTCTTCCTTGCTGTACTCCTCCGCGTCCTTTTCGATCGGCTGCACCACCATCACCTTGGATGGTTTCCAGTGGGCGTAATACTGCACTGCGCCGATCTTCACCGACTCGGACCAGCCGACACGGGCGGACTTCATGCACACGAAGATCGGCACCCGCCGCGAGGCGAAGGCGTAGAACCAGTAGGCCTGATAGGGCCGGGTGATCCATGGGCCTTTGCTGGCCGCGTTGCCCGTCACGTGGCCGTAGGTGTCGGCGTACTCCACGCCGCTGAGCACCGGCCTGGGGCGGAAACACTCGGCGATCCCTGTCGCCAGGGCTGGTACGTCTCGGGTGATCATTCCTCTTCCTCCTGATCCATGCGCCAATCCGCCACGGCGGTGAGCACCTTGGCCACCAGTCGCTCAATCATTTCCTCGTCGCTGATCGACAGGTGGGGCAGCTGCTGCTTGATCTGCTTGGGCAGCGCCTCCAGCTGGTTCTTGAGGGTCAGGGCGATGGCCATCTGCGCCTGTTCCACGTCGGCCTTGTAGACCAGCTCGCCGGCTTTCTGGCGGCGGTCGAGCTCCGCGATTAACCGACGCTCCCGTTCGTGCCAGGCGCGTTCTTCGTTGTAGTCCGGGGTCTCGGTGGGGTCGGGGGGTGGGGTGGCTGGTGGGTTGGTTGGCGACTGGTCTGCGCCTGGAATTGCCGGCGATTGTCCCCAGCTCAGCAGTCCCAGTCCTGTTGGCTCAGGACTTTGCAGCGGTTTTGATTTTTGCGAGGCTTTTTGCCGTCTGCTGTTTTTTGCGTATTGCTGCAGTCCTTCCGTTTTTTCTATGAATGTTTTTCCATTCTGCACGGATAAAGCCGTGATTAGCTTGTTATCAATGGCTTGTTTAATAGCGCTGCGACTAACGCCAGCGAGCCTTGCAAACTCGGCCTGAGTGACTAGCACGTTACACAGCCAACAGCGTTATTTCTTTGATCACTTTGCGGCATCCGTCGTAATCACCAGTTGCAAGCATCTTCTGATAAAGACTGCGATAAGCCATGATTGCCCACCCTTTGACAGCGCTTGCATCTGGGTTTCCTGCTGCTGCTAGGTGTGTTTTGACCGATGCCATGATTTTATTGGCATCTGCATCTGGATAGTTCTGCTCAAGCGCTTCACGCACTTGGTGTTCTGATGCGCCAGTCAGCAGCCAATCAACAACGGCCAGTGCTGGCGGCGGTTTTTGTTGGAGCGCGGTGGATTCAGCCTTGGTCATTCCACCAGCCTGCAATTTCTTTGCTGGTCAGATCAGCGACCTTTTTGTCTTGCCGGGCCCAGATTTCGTCCATGACGCCGGACAGGAAACTACAGAGCTCGGGATCGTGGCCAACTTGGAAGCTCTCCAGTCGCGGGTTTTGGTTGAGGTTCATTGAGGACCGCAGCGCCACTTGCCAGCCATCGTTTGTGATCGTGCAGAACTTGGCGTGCGTGCGGGTAACTCGGATGGCGTCGGCGCCGAACTTTGCTCTGATCTCTGCCGCCAGGCTGGGGCATCGCCGCATGAAAGTCATGTCCACCAGCCATCGGCACGAGCGGATGGCGCCGCTGCGCAGCAGCTCCAGCATCCGCGACACGTCGCTGTTTGCTGCCGTCCAGGTACTGATCGACAGATCGGCTGGCCCTGTTTTTTCCAGGATCGCTTCGATCATGTCCGTCAGGCTGAACTGGCCTTTGGTCAGGCCGAACAGCTCGCACCCGTCGCGCTCCAAGGTTGCGACCGCCGCCGCGGCGCATTCAATCCTGCGAAGGTCCATGATCTCGCGCTTGGGGATTGGCCGCTTCACGACCGCTTGGCTGATAATCGAGGAGTTGACAACCGGTTCTGACTTGGCTGCAAGCAATGGGTTGGGACCAGCGCCGAGATCCAGCGGGGGGATGGCACTCAGAATGTCTAGCTGCATGGCCGTTTAGTTAACAACCGCATCTTAACAGCTTAACGACCCAGGCGGGGACTGGGGTTTGGGGGATCTGGCCTGTTTTTAATGCTCGCAAAAGAGTAAAGAAACTTTTGGACCTATTCTCAACAAAAAGATCGAGGTCGGGATGTCC
>Ga0208465_1000529_pt1 | contig 10337 bp, 9 predicted proteins | sample LakMenEpi31Aug10_FD_150749 | JGI IMG/M metagenome (GOLD analysis project Ga0208465, IMG submission 150749) | Freshwater microbial communities from Lake Mendota, WI - 31AUG2010 deep hole epilimnion (SPAdes) | ecosystem: Environmental > Aquatic > Freshwater > Lake > Epilimnion/Euphotic zone ...
GTGATGCAAGCTACATGGGCGAAAAAGCTCTACTTACAGGAGCGCGATTAAGGCTCGTGATCAGCGGCACCAACATCAAATTCGGAACATCCATCTAATGGCCATGAAAGGAAATCTGATGAAAATTGATAATCGAAAGCAGTATCTGATTGGTGGGATAGGAGCTGTCGTGGCAGTAGCCATGACAGTTTTCCAACCGATCTCCATCTCGAATGCAGCCCAGCCAGTTCTTGAGATAAGCACCGTCACTTCAAAGTCAACAGCTTTGTACACCGGCGAGAGCGTTAACTTCACAATTCAGGTTACAAATACGGGAGCTGAGCCTGCGGAGTTAACCTCGCTTTCCAGTAGCTCCGATGCTCTCGCAACGGAGTGCCAATCTCTTGTTGGTCGTATTCTGTTACCAGAAGAATCGCTAAGTTGCGCAAAGGAAGGCGTGCAGATTTCTGGACTTCCTGCTGGTTCGTATCAAGCCAAAACGACAATCGAAGCGATGACCCCTGATAAAACCAAGGCGAGCTTTACCTCAACTGCCTTAGTAGATTTATGGTGGTACGGTCGCATTCCTGGTTATTGGAAGAACAATCCTGATCAGTGGTCGACTACTTTTCTTCCGACGAATTTCCTTCAAGATGTCTTCGTTATTCCAAATTCGCTACTAACAGATGGTGTTCTCGATAACGACTCTGTGCCGGGTAAAGATACTTTGATGTCGACTCTTACGTATCAAGGTGGAACAACACTTAAAGGAGCTTCGCAGATTCTGTTGAGAGCTGCATCAGCTGCGCTCTTAAATGAAGCGTATTATGGAAACAACTATCCAGGAGCGCCTTCACTTGAGTTTTTGATAACTCGAGTCAATGTTGTACTCGCTTCCGAGAATAAAGCCCAGTACATCGTGCTAGCAGGCTATTTTGAGAAGTGGAATAACGGCGTTCGTACTCCTCTGGCTTAAGGCTTCGCTATGCAATCCTCGGTAACTAATCCTGAGAAGTTAGCTGTTGTCGCTGTCACTCGTGATGAAACAAAGGTGTGGCGACATGGAATTGGACCGGAAGATCTACCTGAAGTGGTGACTTCGCCAATCGAGGTAGATCATCGCCACAAGCGAACTGGTCAATATCATCATGGACACGATACTGATCACGACTATCCAGAGTATTACGAGGCCATATCAGCCATGCTGCGCGAGATTGATGTTGTCCTGCTTCTGGGGCATGGTGAAGGTAAGGGTTCAGCAGTAGATAAATTCCAGGAGTACCTTTCAAAAGAACACCCGCAGCTGGCGAGTAAAGTTCTCGACACTCTATCGGTGAATCTCAATGCGATGAGCGATCATCAAATAACGATGAATGCCAGGCAGTGGTTTGAGAAAAACTTTCGCAAACTCGCTACCTGGCATGATCGCCAGCCAAAACGCTGGTTTACCGGCGGTTAATCGTCAGATTTCTTTGGCGTCAACTCCTGAACAAAGTACTGAAGGTTTGCTTTGCTTGCTGCGCCCCATGCATAAACAATGGTGTTGATATTGTCTTTAATCATGACATTTGCACTGGGAATGGCGACTGTTGAGGTTCCCGCAAGCACAACATCAACCGGGTAAGTTCCAAATCTCAGTGAGACTTTTCGCTCGCCGCCATTCGTGAGTGATCTAAAGAGCACCTTTGAATTTGCTCGAACATCCACTGCAGGTGCACCGGCCACATGTCGCACAGTTAGCCACGATCTCTTGCCACCCGGCTCGGTATTCATGTTTTTGAATAGGGAGAGGACAGGCTTATTGGAAGCATCAAGATGCGCAATAAATGTGACATTTGAGTACTTGGGTAGATAGATCGGCCTATAGGAGAGCACTGAAGCGGTCTCCGATGTTGGTAGAACTCCATCAGCGTAGATAGCGATCTGCTGCGAACCTGGGTCTACCGTAAATGACTTGGAAGCGCCAGGAACTGCATTATCAATGACTAGCTTGTTGTTGGAATACACATCTACTTTATCCGCCCCAAAAGTCGCTGGAATCGCATGGATAACTGTGAATGTGGTGGTTTGTTCCACTTTTTTCTTCTTCGGTTTGGAGTCCGCATAGAGCGGCCCAGAACCTGAGACTGTGAGAAGTGCAAAAACAAGTGCAATTCCCACTCTGCGTTTGAACATGAGGTTTTACCTTTCTATAGGGGATTAAGGAAAGGTAATGCTAAGTAAAATCAGAATTGTGCAGCGCAAATGACTAGATATTGACAGGACTTGAAATACTTCCAATTCACTTAGAAATCATATAAAACGTTTAATGAATTTAAATAACTCATACCATCCAACACCGAGCAAGGCAGTAGCAAAAATAGTCAGCCAGTCACTCAGATTAATTGCACCAAGATCAAAGATCTGTCGCAGTGGATCAAAGCTGAGCAGCGAAACAACAATTGTGGCAGCCCCAAAGACAATCCACTTGACTGCTCGATTCTCGCGCTGACTAAAGGTTTCAAAAATAGTCAAAGTTCGTGATCTATTTGTGAGGATGAGGCCGATGTTTGCCACCATTAAGGAACCGAAAACTAAAGAGCGAATCTCTCCATCGCTGCGACCTGAATTAAAAGAATGGAAGAAGAGGGCGAGAATCGTCAGAAATACTGTGAGACCTTGAGCAATCGACAAGGTCAATTCTGAGCGCGAGAAGATTTTGCTCTTAATCCCTCGCGGCTCTCGTGTCATGATTTCGGGATCGGGACTCTCTTCTTCAAAGACGATGGAGCATGCGGGATCAATGATGACTTCATGGAAAGCCACCAAGCCCGGCAAGAGAATGAGAGGCCAACTGGTGGAAAATATAGGTAGCAGCGCTAATCCGAATATAGGAATATGAATCGCTACAACATAGGACATTGCCTTTTGTAGATTTGCGTAGGTTGCTCGACCGCGATGTATGCCGTGAGCAATGGATGTGTAATCGTCATCTGTAATGATGAGGGAAGCAGCTTCACGTGCCACATCAGTCCCACGCTTTCCCATCGCAATACCAATGTTCGCGGCTCGCAATGCTGGAGCATCATTAACTCCATCACCAGTCATCCCAACAATCTCTCCTTCGCTTTGTAAGGCGCGAACAATTCTTAACTTATGCTCTGGAACAACGCGTGCAAAGACTGAGATGTGTGGAATGAGCGCCCTCAGCTCCTCATCGGATGAACTCTCAATTTCAGGTCCAGTAACGCAACGGTCTGGATTTGGGAGTCCAATTTCTTTTGCAATCGCAATCGCAGTGTTGGGGTGGTCTCCCGTGATCATGATGGTGCGTATTCCTGCGGTCGCACAGTTATGGATTGATTCGATGACGCCATCTCGAAGGGGATCCTGAAGAAAAGCTAGTCCTATGTAGTTCAGTTTTAGATCATCAATCTTTGCGGGAATTAGCACATCGCTTGATAAGGAGGCTTCTGCAATTGCCAAAACTCGATAACCTGAATTGGCTGCTGAGTGAACTTCCTCAGTTAACTTCCTCAATTGCTCTTCAGTTAACCGACATAAGCGAGCGATAGTTTCAGGTGCACCTTTAGCTGCAACCTTTATTGAGTCTTCTAGCTTCCAAATATGGATATAGGCCATCCGTGCGCTCTCAACAGGATATTCTCGGAGCGATTCTGCTCGATGTAATTCTGGATTGCGCTCGGATAATTCCCTGAAAGCTTGATCCATGGGGTCAAATATGGAAGACGGGCAAGCTAGCGCACCAATCTCAATGAGTTTTCTTGCTGGCTTTGGAATTTCGTGAGCGCTGAGATTGATCCGTTCAGAGTCAATTTGTACTTCAATAATCGACATCTTGTTCTGAGTGATGGTTCCAGTCTTATCTACACAGAGAACTGAGATTGAGCCAAGAGATTCAATAGCGGATGGTCGCCGCGCAATCACACGAACCTGCGACATGCGCCAAGCGCCAATTGCCAGAAAGAGAGTGAGAATGACAGGGAATTCCTCAGGAATCAGCGCCATCGCTGCTGCAATTCCAGCCAGTGCTCCCTCCAGCCAATCATTTCGCGTACTTCCGTAAATAATCACAACACTGGCAACTGTGATTATTCCAAGCACACCAATTACTCGAACGAGCTGATCAACGTCTCGCTGCATTTGCGAACGCTCGAAGGGAATTTCCTGGAGAGATTTGCCAATTCTTCCTAATGCCGATTGAGCACCAGTTGCTATCACGATAGCTTGCCCATGGCCTCGAGTAACCAAAGTTCCCGAAAAGACCAGATCATCGACCTGCTTATCAACAGGAACGGACTCGCCAGTAAGAGTGGATTCATCTGTGGCGAGAGTGACGTTACGGATTATTTTTGCATCTGCACTTACCCGATCACCTTCAGAAAGCAGCAACAAGTCCCCAATCACAACATTGCTACTCGGAATTCTCATCTCAGAGCCGTCACGAATGACCGTTGCATACGGCGCAGCTAGTTGTTTCAGAGCGAAGAGCGCATTCTCAGTTCTTCGAGATTGAATAATTGAGATACCTAGAACTATCACGACAGTAAACATGAGCATCACCGCATCAAGAATCTCTGCTAAAAAGAAGTTGATGGCTCCTGCAGAAATGAGAAGTATGAGCATGGGCTCACTCACGATGGTGAGGATTTGCCGAACTAGAGTCTTCTCTCTTTCAGTAGGGATGAGATTCTCGCCCTCCTCAATGAGTCGAGAATGTGCTTCAGCGCTACTCAACCCAATCGACGACATGCCTCAAGGATAATGAATGGAGTTGTTTGATCATCAAACAAAATGTGAGTTAGAGGTTATAGATAAGTGCGGATGTAAGTGCGGCCAAAAGCATCATGACGGGGAAACTTGCTTTAAAACGTAAAGCGATACCTGCGACTACAACTCCAGCTAGCCGGTGGTCAATGTGCACTGACTTTTCAATGCTTAAGGTTTGTACCGCTACAAGAGCGCTCAAGAGCGCAATTGGGATCAGGGAATTGATGCGCTGCACAACTGGCTTATTTAAAACTGATTCTGGTAGCGAGTATCCAAGTACTTTCAAGATAAAGCAGATGAGGCTTGTTGCCAGAGTGGCGATCCAGATAGGAGTCATGATCGTCTCCATCCGAAAATTACAGCGATCGCTACCGTTGCGATGATGGGAACTCCAGCAGGTGCAATTGGAGTAAGTGCGATAGCGAGAAGTGCAGCCGCGATAGCAACGAATCTAGTTTTAGTATCAATAAGTCTGGGCCAGACGAGTCCAAGAAATGCTGCGGGAACTGCGGCATCAAGTCCCCATGCAGAGGGATCACCGATTGCTTGCGCTCCTATGGCACCTGCGAGGGTAAACAAATTCCAGAAAACATAGACGCCAATTCCGGTAGCCCAGAAACCATAACGGCTCGCTTCGACTCCGCGAGGTTCCTGGCCTATGGCTACTCCTGTTGATTCATCAATCGTGAGTTGTGCGGCAAGAATTTTCTTTAATCCACGTAGCTTGAGAATAGGAGCCATTTTTAAGCCGTAGAGTCCATTGCGAAATCCAAGCAAAGAACCTGTTGCGATAGCACTCAGCGCAGAGCCACCAGCGCCCATCACGCCAACAACTGCAAATTGAGAGGCTCCAGAAAAAAGCAGTAATGAAAGTAAGCAGGTTTGCAGTATCGAGAATCCGGCGGCAACTGATGCTGCTCCGAATGCGGCTCCATAGGTGCCGACGGGGATTGCGACGGCAAGTGAATCGCGCAACACAGTCCGCTTGTTGAAGGGAGCTCCGCTCAATGACACGCGCCAATTCTGCCGTACAAAATCCCAACCCTAAGCCGGTCAATAGATAAGGTCGCGCTCGTGAGTGAATCGAATAATCCAACGCAGCACCCAGACATTGTCTTTCGCGACGATGTCACGGTCGAATTGGTAAAAGCAAGCGCCAACGATGCCGATGTAATTTGGGCAGCTCGTGTTTCAACTGCTGGAGAGAATTCACTCGATGAAATCAACGCCGATCCTTCTCGCTCGGCTGGTCTCATTAATTACCTAGCGCGTGAGCGCCATGGCTCGCCATTCGAACATACCTCAATGACATTCTTTGTTAGCGCACCCATTTTTGTTTTCCGGGAATTCATGCGCCATCGCATTGCGTCATATAACGAAGAGAGCGGTCGTTATCGTGAACTTTCACCGGTTTTCTATGTTCCTAATAAGGATCGTAAGTTAGTTCAAACTGGGAAGACTGGACACTACGTGTTCGTTGATGGAACGCCAGAACAATACGAAGTTTCTGTTGCAGCCATGAAAGAGACATACACTCTTGCATATGCCAATTACAAGAAAATGCTGGACGCAGGAATCGCTCGAGAAGTTGCGCGCGCAGTTTTACCAGTCGCGCTCTATTCATCGATGTATGTGACGATGAATGCTCGCGCTTTAATGAATTTCCTCTCGCTTCGCACGAGCCGCGAAGGTTCGCATTTCCCGAGCTATCCGCAGCGCGAGATCGAGATGGTTGCCGAGAAAATGGAAGAGCATTTCGCTCGTTTGATGCCGCTTACCTATGCGGCCTTTGAAAAATCCGGTCGCGTCGCGCCGTAGGGCAGGCGTAGTAGCCTTAGCGCATGTCGATTACACCACCGTTTGGTCGCTTGCTGACCGCGATGGTGACGCCTTTTAAGGATGACTTATCTATTGATTGGGCTGGAGTAGAAAAACTCGCATCACACTTAGTCTCAACTGGCCACGATGGAATCGTTGTTAATGGAACAACGGGTGAAGCTCCCACTACATCTGATGACGAGAAGATTGAAATCATCAAAGTTGTGCGCAGCGCAGTCAGCGGTCGCGCCAAAGTAATTGCTGGTGCTGGAAACAATGAAACAACGCATTCTGTTGAGCAAGCAGAAATGGCGGCTAAAGCAGGAGCTGATGGACTTCTTGTCGTAACTCCGTACTACAACAAACCTCCTCAAGCTGGAATTGAAGCGCACTTTCGAGCGATGGCAGATGCCACTGATGCACCAGTCATGCTCTATGACATCCCAGGTCGTACGGGAGCGCAGATTGAACCCGATACCATCGTGAAGTTAGCTGAGCACCCAAATATTGTTGCCTTGAAAGATGCTAAAGGTGATGTTGCATCAACGTCGTGGGTAATCAAGCGTTGTGGCATTCCCGTGTATTCCGGTGATGATATTTTGAATCTTCCATTACTTTCGGTGGGCGCTGTGGGATTTGTTTCTGTGTGCGGCCACACTGTTGGAGCAGATCTTCGTGCGATGCTCGATGCGTGGTTCGCGGGAAATAACGCTAAAGCACTTGAGATTCACCAGAAACTTTTGCCGGTGTATACCGGAACATTCCGCACTCAAGGTGCAATCCTCACAAAAGCTGCGCTCTCCATGATGGGGCTGCCAGGCGGAAAAGTTAGACTTCCACTTGTCGATGCAACTCCATCACAAGTTTCCCAACTACGAGAGGATCTTCGCGCCGGCGGCGTGAACGTTAACTAATGAATCATCCGCATCCCGATTTAGGGTTGCCGCCACAACTTCAAGATAAGACCTTACGTATTGTTGCCTTAGGCGGTCTTGGTGAAGTGGGCCGCAACATGACGGTCTTTGAATATCAAGGCCAACTCCTCATTGTTGATTGCGGCGTTCTCTTCCCTGAAGAGAATCAACCTGGCGTTGATCTCATCCTCCCTGACTTTTCTTATATTCGAGATCGCCTGAAAGATGTTGTGGCGGTATTTCTGACTCATGGGCACGAAGACCACATCAGCGCTCTTGGTTATCTGCTTAGAGAACGAGAAGACATTCCTGTTATTGGCTCTGCGCTCACCTTGGCTTTCTCAAAAGGTAAGTTAAAAGAAAGACGTATCTCACCAATCTCCATTGAAGTAAGAGAAGGTCAAACTCGAAAAGTTGGGCCATTTGATTTGGAGTTTATTGCGGTTAACCACTCCATTCCTGATGCGCTCGCAGTTGTCATCAAAACTCCCGCAGGCGTAGTTCTCCACACTGGTGATTTCAAGATGGACCAATTACCGCTGGATGGGCGCACCACGGATCTAGCCCGCTTTGCTTCTCTCGGCGCTTCAGGTGTTGATCTATTTATGGTGGATTCCACCAATGCAGATATTCCTGGATTCACAACTTCCGAACGTGAAATTATGCCGGTGCTAGATCGTGTCATAGGCGGAACAAAACGACGCGTGATTGTGGCCTCCTTTGCTTCTCACGTTCATCGCATTCAACAAGTTATTGATATCGCATTCACACATGGCAGAAAAGTGGCATTTGTTGGACGTTCAATGGTGCGCAATATGTCACTAGCGGGGGAGATGGGATATTTACATATTCCACCCAATACTCTGATTGATATTGATGAGATTGATGATGCTGGCGACAACATTGTGCTCATCTGCACTGGTTCTCAAGGTGAACCACTTGCAGCGTTATCGCGTATGGCAAATGGAGATCATCGGATCAAAGTAGGACAAGGTGACACTGTCATTCTTGCTTCATCACTGATCCCAGGAAACGAGAACTCGGTTTATCGCGTCATCAATGAACTCACGCGTTTCGGCGCGAGAGTCGTCCATAAAGGCAATGCTCTCGTGCATGTATCTGGCCATGCTGCGGCTGGCGAACTGCTTTACTGTTATAACGTAGTGAAGCCGAAGAATGTGATGCCGGTTCATGGTGAATGGCGACATATGCGAGCTAATGCGGAATTGGCTATCTCAACTGGAGTGAAGCGCTCGAATACTGTTGTGGTTGATAATGGCGTTGTTGTTGATTTGGCGGATGGAAAAGCTCACGTTGTCGGCGCAGTTCCAGTCGGTTATGTCTATGTTGATGGACAGAGTATTGGTGATATCACCGAAGCTTCACTCAAAGATCGCCGTATTCTTGGAGAAGAAGGTTTCATTTCCGTAATTGTCGTAATCGACTCACAAACTGGAAAGATTGTTGCAGGCCCTGATATTCATGCTCGTGGATTTGCGGAAGATCTTGCGCTCTTCGAAGAGGTCAAAGGAAGAATTGAACGCGCTCTTGCAGGAGCAGTTGCTGGTGGAATCAATGGAACTCACCAACTCTCACAAGTCGTCCGCAAGACTGTTGGAAGTTGGGTCGGAGAAGAACATCGTCGTCGCCCGATGATTGTTCCCGTAGTCATTGAGGTCTAGTCGACGACTGTGGGCGGCGCGCCTCTTAGTTAAGAAAAATCATTTCTAATACGATTTTTCGTTGTGGCAAAGAAGTCTTCTCCTCGAAAAGGTGGCGGAATCGCTAGTTCGGTTGCGCGCGCCTTCGGAGCCATCTGGCGCTCCTTTGCAAAAGCTCTTGGCGCATCCATTCGATTTGTAACTCGTGGCGCGAAAGATCTCGATCCCGAACATCAGCGTGATGGTCTTGGATTACTCCTTTTAATTGTTGCACTTATCGCAGCTGCAACGTCGTGGTGGCACCTTGATAATTGGTTTGGCCGCGCTTCATATGCCTTCTTCTATGGAGCCGTTGGTCGCCTAGCAATACTCACACCTGTTCTCTTTGGTTACTTTGCGCTCCGCCTTTTCCGCGCCCCACAAGATAAAGCCGCTACGGGTCGCATCACGATTGGTTCTTTATTACTTGTTCTGAGTTCAACGGGGCTCATCCACATCATTAATCCAACCTCTATTAATACTGGCGCGACCGCTATGCGCGAAGGTGGAGGGTGGATTGGTTACGGCGTTTCGACTCCACTTGTAGCACTTGTGACTGATGTTCTTGCTATTCCAATCTTGATTCTTACTCTGTTCTTTGGTGCGCTTGTCATTACCGCAACTCCATTCTCCAAGATCCTTACAGTTATTAAAGGGCTGCTCTCGGGAGCAACTAACAAAGTTGGCTCTGCGCTGGAAGAGCGACGAGAACGCAAAGCAGAAGAATTCGAAATTTCAGATACACCTCCTTTTGAAACCCCTTTAGTGCAAGAGTTTGTTAATAAAGAGGATGAAGAAGAGATTGATGAAGAGAGTTTTGACGAAGAATTCACGGTAGAAATTCCTAGAACGGATTTACCCAAGGCTGAGGCGCCGGCCAAGCCTTCAAGGCCGGTCCAATTAGTTCTCTCCTCGAGTGATTCCTACGAACTTCCATCAATGGATCTTTTGCGCAGCACTCCTGCGACAAAGGGTAAAACCAAGGCAAATGATCAAGTAGTTGCCGCCCTGACTGAAGTCTTTGCTCAATTCGAGATTGATTGCGAAGTTACTGGATTTATGCGGGGACCAACCGTCACTCGCTATGAAGTTGAGTTGGGCTCAGGTGTTAAGGTCGAAGCAATCAGCGCGCTCAGCAAAAATATTGCCTACGCCG
>Ga0208465_1000530_pt1 | contig 10333 bp, 15 predicted proteins | sample LakMenEpi31Aug10_FD_150749 | JGI IMG/M metagenome (GOLD analysis project Ga0208465, IMG submission 150749) | Freshwater microbial communities from Lake Mendota, WI - 31AUG2010 deep hole epilimnion (SPAdes) | ecosystem: Environmental > Aquatic > Freshwater > Lake > Epilimnion/Euphotic zone ...
AACTGGGGCGGCAGGGATCGAACCTGCGACCTAGATGTTAACAGCATCCCGCTACTACCGCTGAGCTACACCCCAATATTTGTTTTTATGTGTAAGGGAAAGGAGAGCTCTTGGACGGAACCGCAGGATCACTTTCCCAGTGGAGAATAGCAGAATCGAACTGCTAATAAGTGCTTGCAAAGCACCCGTTATACCGTTTAACTAATTCCCCAAATTGGAGGCGGGGGGTGGAGTTGAACCACCTACCTGAAGCTTATGAGACTTCTGTGCAACCGTTACACTTCCCCACGATGATGGATTGAGTGTGATACATCTCATAAGGATGTAACAGGGACTCAACCTCCAACAATTTATATAGTAACAAACTTTTGCAAGTTTGTCAAGCGTCCTTTGAGAGATTCGAACTCCCGACACATAGGTTCGTAGCCTACTGCTCTATTCCACTGAGCTAAAAGGACAGGCGAAGGGTGAGGGATTTGAACCCCCATCGCAAGGTTTTGGAGACCTGCATCTTACCATTAGACCAACCCAACAAGGTGTCCGTGAGAGGATTCGAACCTCCAACAAATAGATCCTTAGTCTATTGCCTCTTCCATTGGGCTACACGGACTGGTTGAGAAACTAGGACTCGAACCTAGATAAACTCCTTCAAAGGGAGGTGTCCTGCCATTAGACGATTTCTCAATAGGAGTTCAGGGTGGGATTTGAACCCACGGTGAAAGAAGTTTTGCAGACTTCTGCATTCGACCACTCTGCCACCTGAACGGGGTGACGTATGGGAATCGAACCCATCTACCCAGATTCACAATCTGGTTCCTTATCCGCTAGGATAACGTCACATAGCAGTAGGTGGATTTGAACCACCGTCCATAGGAATATGAGTCCCGTACTCTACCAGACTGAGCTATACTGCTGAGGCGGAAGATGTTGGATTCGAACCAACGGAGGTTTTACCCTCACGGTTTAGCAAACCGCTGCATTAACCACTCTGCCAATCTTCCATAAAGAAGGATAGTCAGTCCTCCTACCTTTATTCTCCTTGTCGAAATACTTGTCTCTACGGATTGACTAGATCCTAAAACTTTCTTCCTCAGATGGATTAAGGTTCACCAGAGTGGAACCGACAAGATTTGAACTTGTGACCGCTCGGTTATCAGCCGAGTGCTCTACCACTGAGCTACGGTTCCAAAACTGGGTGAAAGGTCATTTGCTCTTTGCCCTTTCCATTCCACATTCAGAAGATTGCGTTTGCAACCACTTTCTTCCTATACCCAGTAAGTTTGAGAGTAAAACTCTCAATGGGAACAATCGGATTTGAACCGATAACACCTTGATCTTCAATCAAGTGCTCTACCAATTGGAGCTATGTTCCCAAGTCCAGAAGGTTGGATTTGAACCAACGTCCTCACCGCCCCAAACGGTGCCGTCTACCGCTGACTTACTCCTGGATGGTAGTCTCGAAGGGATTTGAACCCTCGTTTTTGCTGTGAAAGAGCAACGTCCTAACCATTAGACGACGAGACCAGATGGGAGGGGTATCCCACACGAAGTTACTTACGGATTACGCTTCGTAGCCTTATGAATCCTGCCATCATCCGATGGTGGTTAGAAATCCCTCCCCAATTCCAGTTCTTGCTACGTCATTCCTTACCTAACTGGCAACATTCAGGATGACGTGCTACAACCGCCAAGGAGGGACACTCCATCGGCAGCGTAGCAACGACCCTAACGGGATTCGAACCCGTGATACCACCGTGACAGGGTAGCGTGATAGACCACTTCACTATAGGGTCAAGGTGGGAGAGGAGGGAATTGAACCCCCGATGGTTCCGATGTAACGGTTTTACAGACCGCAGCCACACATATTGCCAACAGTAGCCACTCTCCCAAATGGGTCTGGTCGGACTCGAACCGACGACTTACAGGTTAAAAGCCCGCTACTCTACCAACTGAGTTACAGACCCACATAATATAGGATAAATATTCAGTTGTCTAGGTTCTCGGTGAGGGGTGATCCCTCAACCACTTGATTAGAATACCACCGTTTGGTCTCTGGGGGGAGATTGGTGGACGCTTAGGAAACTGTCACAGGCAACAAAAAAGGGGAGGAAACTTTTGGTTTCTCTCCCCTGTCTTTTTGCTTTTATGGATTACATCTTACATATGTCTATCCATATCCGCAAACAGGGGAGCACCCTCAATATGCCAATAGCGGCAATCGAGATTACTAAACTGTTTTGTGGGCATCGGGAAAGACATTGTTTTCGACCTAAGTATGTTTATTTATAAGACTTTTATTTTAAAAAGTCAACGGGTTAGGTAGGATTCGAACCTACGACTCACGCTTTAGAAGAGCGTTACTCTATTCCACTGAGTTACTAACCCCTGTGAACCCTCATATTATAAGGTATGAGGAGAACCTTGTCAACCCTCAACCAAGATAAACATTGAAAGAGATAGAAATTCTATCTTCCATACTTTCATTTGCTTCCACATAATGCCACAAATATCCTGGCATCAAATATAAACGTCCTTGCTTTGGTTCAAGATTAAGTTCTAACAAGTCAGAACGTCCATCATACAAATTACAATATTGTGACCCATCATTTCTTAAAATCACAAAGTTACCAGAGTCTTCTGGAACAGAAACATAATAAATGCCAATCAGATCTGCACGACCGTGAGAATGCATTACATTATAGTTATAAGACTTATTAACATTTACCCAAAAGGAAAGTTCTCCAACATCAGATCGTAAGTTCTTTGAGATAAGAGTATCTTGTGCGAATACTTTTGCAGCGCCAATCAAAGTAGTTAATTGATTAAATTGCTCGTACTCAAATGACTTCTCAGTAGTAAAACTGGGAGAATGATATCCATTACGATTTGAATTATCAGTATTTTCAAAAAAATCTTTAACCTGATAACATTCTTGGTTTAATATCTCTAAATCAATATTTGGTGAACAAGAACTAATAAAACTTGGAAAAATATCAGCATTAAAAGTTTGATTATAAAGATTCATTTGAGACACAATCTTCCACCCATACTGCACAAATTCTCATTTCACCGCCTAGTAGTTTTTGCGCTTCACTACCGTCTGGTTCTTTTTCAATATACTTTGGTTTATATTTTTGATTTGCTTCTCCGATTATTCTATCATATTCGGGAGAAACTTGCTTAATCGCCCTATCAACGTCTCTTTCTACTCTACGATTTACTTTATCAGGATCTTGAATAAGAATCTCATTGAGAATAGTTTGTGGAAAATACTTTCTTTGAACCTCATCCAATAAGTCCCAAAGTTTATTTTCCGATACTCCTGTGCATTGTGAGAGTGATGCAATGAGAGTGGATAATACAATACTCAGTATTATAAGTTGCTTTTTATCGGGTTTCTTTTTACCAAAGTTAAAATTAATCATAGGGGAGTTAAACACTCCCCCGTATTTATTCTATTGTATCAAACTTCTACCGTGATCAGTCGGTTGGCATAGTCATGTGCATAAGATGTACGGGCACCATGATGCCCCCAACCAATCCAACTATACGCATAGTCCATGTAACGATTGATAGACTTACCAGGAGTTTTCATTCGGTCTTCAATACGTTGCCATTGAACCTCAGTCGTTAGATAACGAAGTTGCGTTGGAAGTGATGATGGAGAACCACCATACTTCTTAGCAAAATCACCCAATCCATAATAACGATCGGCAGATGTCCATTGGATCAGACCATAACCACGTCCGCAGTGATGGTACTGAGTCCTACTACCACCTTCACAAATATTAGGAACGAATGTTGATTCTTGTCTAATATTGCCCATAATGGTAGCAAGGGCGTTTCTGTCTTTAATACCACGATCCTGGAAAAATGCCAGGGTAGCATTCTCATGTTCATTACACCCTTTACAAATTAGCCTTTTCTCTTTTGGCTTTTCGGGAGCAACCTCTTTGGTCGCTGTCTTTAATGTAGGCTCCTCTTGAATAATAGCAAATGGTGGAGGACCACTTACAGGTGGAGGAGGAAACACGCCAGGCAGTGTTGCCGTATTGGTTGTAACCGATGCCAGAAGGGGCAGGGCTACAGTAAAGATGTTTTGCATTAAAATTAATTGAACTCTACATCCGTATAGAAGGGGGGTACACCACCTCTCTCGAAGGGCACCTTCCACGGCTCTAATGTCACATCACAGACTCATGATGTAATCCCTGTTAGGGGATTTTCCATATTAAGTTTTTATTTAGGATTTGTCAAGTATTCCACTTCTAAAAATGGTTACGCTAAATACTTGTAGTGTTTATTACTCAAGAAAAATGAAGAAAGTTCTTTTAGTCCTTTCTACATTATTCTTAGTTAATCCTGCTGGTGCTGCTGAAATTACATCAAAAATTACTGATTCCGTTCAACTTGGTGTTCAGGGTGCAGCGATTCAAACTGAAAGAGTAGGGGCTTCCTATTCCGTTTCAGGTACAAATATTGACGTTACTACTCTTGGTGGAGTTGGTGGCGCAGGTTCATATGGCATTGATACAAACGGTCAAGCATTTACTTTCTCAGAAACTCAACGTGCTGCTGATACAGCAGTCACCACTCAGTCGGTCTCTGGTGGAGCTATTGCTTCTCCCAACCTTTATGGGAATTCTACTACTCAGTTAGCAGGAGATAAAGGTTCTCTTGCAGGTTCTCTAAGTGGAACTGGCGTTCCTAGCGTAACTGCTGGTGGTCCTGGTACAACTGCAACAGCACAACGTACAATTGAACTGAGCGTATTCAAATGAGACTTATAACTCCCGCGTTGCTTTTAGCAGCGGGAGTCATTTGTACTCCTGCATATGCTGAAAGTGTTGTACCTAATTTTACCAGAGGAACAATCACAGCAGAAACTAAAACTCGCACAGAAATCGTTGAAACGATTAAACAAATAGAATATACCACTGGGACATCTTATACAGTCACAGGCACGAATATCAATATTCCTGGTACTCCTGCTCCTGGTGCTAATTATAGCGTTATGACTCAAGGTGCTCCGTTCCAGTTCAGTGAAACCACACTTGGGCCTGGGGTGGCTAAGGAAACATGGATAGAAAGAACCACTACACAAGATTCAACAACAAACTCAGTATCGGTCTTTACACAATAGCAACCGTATTATTATTAACGCTTGCAGGTTCGAGTAGAAGTAAAGCACAACAAGCTCCATCTAATACAAATATAGCAGGACCTTCTGCGTCTGCTACTGGTAATGTCACAAACCAGGCAGTTCAGGTATTACAAGGTCCTTATGCCATGAATACTTTTGGTAGTGGAGTTAGTTGTCAAGGACCAACAATGAGTCTCTCTCCTTTTGTTTTAGGAAGTCTAAATGGTGGAGGAGACCCAACACAATACCAATCTCATAGTGGAAATGCTGGTTTCTCAATGGGTTTTAACTTTCCTCTTGATGGAAGTCTTACTGAGATCTGTAAAGCAAGAGCAAAGGTAGAGATATCTAGACAACAAGCAGAAGCAGATAAGGCAAGACTTGATTTTGAACTTGTAAGATTATTAAAGTGCGGTGAAGCGATTAAAAATGGAATTAGTTTCCATCCAGAAAGTCCCTATTTTAAAATTTGTGCTGATGTTGTTGTGAAGTATCCACGAGTACAGGATGTCGTCAATGGAAATACAACCAATCAAATCAGTAAAAATTGATTCTCCACGAATCATACCTACAATAGAACCTCCTGTTACCCAAACTACACAACAACCACTTATTCGTGGATTGGAAGTACCAGTTATTAATATTACAAATCCAGCAATAAATTATCCTGTTATTAATGTCCCAACACAAGAAGAATTTGATGCTGCTGTAAAAGCAGAAAAACAAAAACAGGAACCAGAGCAACAAGAAAAGAGTAGAGGTCTTCCAGATCCTACTCCCCCTCCCGAACTTCCTCAAGTTGCTCAAACCCCTCCCACTCAAACACCCATTGCTGAAATACCAGCAGATAAACCAACAACACCATCTTTTAGTGTTTATGGAGTCAATGTTAATCTACCTGACCCTTCTCTTGTTGCTACGGCTGGTGCTGTCGCAGTAGTTACTACCGCTGCTACTATGGCATCGACGGCTGTTTTAAATGTAGTTAAAAATGCTGCGGAACCAATAATAAGAGAAGCGACAAAGAATAAGTTTAAAATTAAAATCAAACAAGTCAAACCTGTTTTACATTATGTTATGTCTGAAGGGGGTCATGTTGATATATTTGAATACTCATCAGAAGGAACTCGTTTGGTGGCACAGACAGATAACGTAGAACAGTATCTTCGTGACCAAGTAGATACTAATTCTCTCTATGAAATTGAGAACAAAGTTATCATCGACGATGTGATGAAAGATAAATTCACAAAAGAGGGGCAAGAGAGATTTAAAGGTCTCTATGCCCCACCAAAAAAGATTGCTAAAAAATTATCAGCAAGATTATCCTTTTAATTTATTTTTTAACTTAAAAGCAGCGTCACCAAGAAAAGAACCAACAGCAAGAGTAAGAACCTTAGCATAAGCATCACGACTCGTACTTTCAAGTTCCACTTGCCCCTCTGTACGAATAGCAACAGATTCAACAGCAGAAATCATACAAGCACTCCAAATAATAAGAAATAATCTAACAATATTAAAGTAAATCACTTCTTACGCTTTGCGTCTAGTTCAGCAAAGTTCTTGACCTTTGTACCACCATCATAATTCCAAGCATAACCTTCGGCAATCATCTGGTTATTCAGTGATGTTGATTCATCATTGATAAACAGATGACCGATAATTCTTCCATACTTCTCAGTAGAGTCAGGAAGTTCGGTCTTGATCAGAATGTTTTTAGCACCTTCGCAACGATGCTTTAACCATTCCTTTGATTCAAGTCCATATTTCTTTTCATTCGTGTCTGCTGTGCGTGATTCAGGAGTATCAACCCCAGCAAGGCGAATCCGTTTAGTAAGAGATATATCGAACCCCAAATCAATATCAGCGTCAATAGTGTCCCCATCGACTACTTTATGGATTTCTCGAATACGATATATGTATGGATCTTGGTTTGACATCAGAAAGGAAACTTAATACTCCCAGTATTTAGTTTTGGAATTGGTAATTTCTCAAAAGCCTTATTGACCTGTTTCTCTACAACAGCACCAACAAATTCTTCGGGATTATTAAGAATCTTCTGTGCTTTCTGATAAGTGATATAAGCACCCACGCCAATAGCAGCACTAATGCTTAGACTTGTGATCGATAGAATTAGACTCAGATGTTTCATCTTTCATCTCCTCAGATGCTAACTTTAATATGTAGTAAATGATGTATGCGGTAAAAGTAAGTCCACAAGACAAGATTATCACAACACCATAAGGAAACTGATCCATTATCTCCCCTCTTCTTTATGTATCCAAACTTTCAAATCTTTTACATATTTTCTTAATATTTCTGCTTGTGATAAATGCCAATCATCTCCTGTTTTGACATATGCCTTGACGTGCTCATCAACAGCGTCAAGGCATTTTTTAATTACAGGATTCCAAGGTTGCCGAATTGGAGTATTCCATTCACGTGGCATAAAACCTCATTATTTTTTCTTACCACCGTTCTTTGCTTTCTTAGCAGTAGCATTACCCTGATTCTGTTTGGAGTTCTTTTGACCTCCAGCAGAACCTTTCTTACCTTTGTTTGGTGACTTAGACATTATGCTCCTGGAGTACGTGGTTGAACTTGACCCTCTTCAAGAGCTTCAACTCTTTCTTCAAGAGATGGAGCTGCTGCTTCGGTAGCAGGTGGTTCTGGTGGAGTTTCTACAAACTCTTCCCTTTTAGGTTCTGCTTTTTTTTCATCTTCTTCATCTCCACCTTTCTTCATAGTATTAATTCCAAAGGTTGCGGCAGAGGCAGTAAAAACAGTCGCAATAAAAGTGGGGTCCATCTTGGATAGAGCCCCAGCATAACTAGCAGTTAGAAGAGCAGCAGACCATCCAAGGATGGCAATACGAATCACTTGCCCCAAAGCATTCTCCTTTTTCTTGTCCATCAGTGTCCGTGTGATGAAGTCTGTCTTATTTAGGTTTTTAGAACCTAAACTTAACCTTTCCTGCGATAGAATTTGTAGTAACTCCACCATCAGATCCGTGAGAACCTTCAACGAACAAGAACTCTTTATAATCTAAGGATGCAGAAACTTCATAAGAACTATCAGTTGCATAAGAACCTTCAACACTTACACCAAATAAATCTTTTTTCTTACCACCGAAACGGGTTTCTAACTTAATACCTGCTTCACCAACGTGAGTTGTCTTATTATATGCATCAACTGTTCTTGCAGACTCAATAGAACCAGTTTCAGTATATCCATTCCTTCTTACATTCAGAACTGTATACCCAACAAATGGTTTTACTGATTTATTGAGATGCCAATATAAACGATTAGAAACCCACCACTCGTTTCCAGTTGTTTCGCCACCATTATTAAATACACCTTCTACGGTTCTATCATACTTATAATTGCTGTTTGCAATCGCAGCATTGGTATTCAGGGTTAAAGTATTACCTCTCAACTCACTGAATATTCCATAATGATTTTTATTTTGCTGGGTCTTTGAATCAACTCCGTTGAGGGTTATATTGATTTGATTATACTGGAATCCAACTGTCCAACCTTTGGTTACATCAAACTCAAATCCACCACCAAAGATTTTAGAATCAGCAGAATATCCATCAGCATTATACGATTGAGTAAAACGATTATTCTCAAATACTCTCAATCTTTCATTTCTCTTAGTTGGTTCGTGATTAAGAAGTCCATTAATACTATCATTAATGTTATCAAGAACATCAAACTGATCTATACGTCCAGAAAGAACATCATGAGTATTATTCGTATCAACAGAAAGAAGCAGTGAATAAATTACAGTATTATCACTATAAGTATCTTGCTGCAATAAAGGAGTTTCAGTTGTAGTTGCAAAATCTCTTCTAATCTTCTGAACTCCATCTTTCTCAGATGATGTATGTGTTATCTCAGTTTTAGAAACAACAGGAAGTCCAGGTGCAGGAACAGTCACTGAGTTTATTAATGTTGGTGGAGTTGGAGTTGGTTCAGGTGTAGGTTCAGGAGTTGGTTCAGGAGTTGGTTCAGGAGTTGGTTCAGGAGTTGGTTCAGGAGTTGGTTCAGGTGTAGGTTGAGGAGTTGGTTCAGGAGTTGGTTCAGGTGTAGGTTGAGGAGTTGGTTCAGGTGTAGGTTGAGGAGTTGGTTCAGGTGTGGGCTCTGGTTCTGGAGTGGGTTCTGGTTCTGGAGTGGGTTCTGGTTCTGGTGTAGGTTCAGGAGTTGGAGTTGGTGCTACTTCATCAACAGATGGTGCATCTGGATTGTTTGGAGCAACAGGTGTAAATGCTTGACCATTCTGTGTTGTAGTTCCAGGCTGACTATCAACTAAGAGAACTGGTGATAATGCAGTGTCTCCAAGATTGAATACTGCAAATCCTAAGAGATAATCACCATCAGATCCTACTTGATATGTTGAATACTGCCATCCAGTAGAACCATAAGTTCCTGTGGAATAATCACCAGTTCCAGGATTAGTAAATCCAAGTAATGCATAGTTTTGAAGTTGATTATTAACTGTTACTGTTGGAGATGAACCTGTTCCTTGATAGACAAGTGATGTAATAGAACCATCATTGAAAGGAACATAATCAGTTCCAATGTAGTTCCAAGACATTGTATAAACTTTACCTGTCTCTAAAACAACGGACTTTGTAATCCAAGCAGCATCAGTTGGATTTGGATTTCCTAATCCAGATGCTTGTTGTTGTTGGATGAGAAGATCTTTGATTGCTTGGTTTTCTGCCGCAGTTAATCCAAGTGCTTCTGTTGCTTGGTTAAATGTTGCTTGACCATTTGGTTGCAATGCAGCACCAGCATCTCCATAAGGAGCAAACTCCCAAGTTGTTGGTGTTACTGCGGGTGCATGATATGGATTAGGAGATCCATCTTGTAGAGTTGGACTTCCTACTGCTCCGTGAGAAGGTGCATTGAAGATTACTGGATTATCTACAACACTAACACCCGTTCCCTGCCCAGTGATTGTACTGTCTAGTGTTCCTGTTTGAGTTCCAGTATTCCATCCTGTGGTATTTCCAGACTCAAAATCTGTACCAGAAATAGTATCTGCAAATGCAGTTGGTGCTCCCATTAAAAGAGCAGACGCTAAAACAAGCGCCTTCTTAGCGTAAGACATAAAAAGTCCTCTATGACTCAGTGTGTACTAAACGAAACAAACTAAAGTTGTTTAAAAGTAAAGTATTCACCAAG